>Ga0209577_10000690_pt1 | contig 33542 bp, 30 predicted proteins | sample GraSoiAngelo_109_FD_185874 | JGI IMG/M metagenome (GOLD analysis project Ga0209577, IMG submission 185874) | Grasslands soil microbial communities from the Angelo Coastal Reserve, California, USA - 14_0903_12_20cm (SPAdes) (version 2) | ecosystem: Environmental > Terrestrial > Soil > Grasslands... | reverse complement strand
AGCTCTTTGCGCTCCTGGGAGACGTTGCCGGGCATCACCAGCTTGATCGCGTAGCCCTTGGCGGCGCCGACCATCGCATAGGCGATGCCGGTGTTGCCGGAGGTGGAGTCGATGACGGTTTTGCCCCTGACCAGCGCGCCGCGCCGCTCCCCGTCCTCGATCATCGAGAGCGCGGCGCGGTCCTTCACGGACCCACCGGGGTTGAACCACTCGGCTTTGGCGTAGACCTCGAGGCGCGGGAAGTCCGCGTCGAACAGGCCCACTCGGAGCAGCGGCGTGTTCCCGACCAGCTCGAGGAGCTTCCGCGCTTCGGTCCGGCCTCGGATCATCGCCACCAAGTGTAGAAACCGGCCCCCCGGCGACCGGAATTCCTACCGATGGATCAAGATCACGCCGACGGCCACCAGCAGCGCGCCCACCCCGTAGCCGAGCAGGGTTCGCCGGAGCACGCTGCCGCCCTCCGGAGCGAGGATGTTCATCACCGCCTTGCCCACCAGCAGCCCGCCCGCCGCCACCGCCAGCGAAGGATGCGTGTCGGGCGTCGGGAGCAGCGCGTAGAGGAGGACCGCGAAGAAGAGGCCGACCTCAGCGAGCTGGACCAGGGTGTAGACCTTCACCCCGGGACTCAGTCGCCGAGGGCCTGGAGGAAGTCCTCCACGATGTCCTCGGCCTCCTCGATGCCGGCCGAGATCCGGACAGTGCCGGGGTGGATGCCGAGCCCCGCCCGCTCCTCCGGCGTCAGGTAGCGGTGCGAGGTCACCTCGGGGTGGGAGATGGTCGTCTCCACCCCGGCCAGGCTGGCGGCGAAGGTGACCATCCCCAGCCGGTCCAGCAGCCGCTGCACGGCGGCACGGCCGCCGTCCAGCTGGACGGCCAGCATGCCTCCGGCGCCGTCGGGCAGCAGGCGGCGGGCGAGCTCCTCCTGCGCCGACCCGGGCAGGGTCGGGTATTGGACTCCCGACACGCCGGGCGCCTCCATCAGCGCCTCGGCCAGCTGGAACGCGTTCTGGCTGGCCTTGGCGATCCGGAGCGGGAGCGTGCGCAGCCCGCGCACAGCCAGCCAGGCCTCAAACGGGCCCAGCGTCGTGCCTAGCCGGCTCGCCCGCTGGGCGGCCGCCCTGACCTGCTCCCGGGAACCCACCGCCACGCCGGCCGTGAGGTCGGAGTGGCCGCCGATGTACTTGGTGGCGCTGTGGACGACCATGCTCGCACCCAGCTCCAGCGGCCGGCAGAGGACCGGCGTCGCGAAGGTGTTGTCGACCAGGACCGGGAGGCCTCGCTCGGCCGCCAGCCGGCCGATCGCCTCCAGGTCGGCGATCCTGACCAGCGGGTTGGTGATCGTCTCGCTGACCACCAGGCCGGCGCCCTCGATCGCCCTGGCGACCGCGTCGAGGTCCCGGAAGTCCACGGTCCGGACGCTGTAGCCGATCGGCTCCAGCTCCTGCCGGAAGAGCACCCAGGTCCCCCCGTAGAGGTCGAGCGGCGCCACGATCGGGCAGGGCCTGGGCGCCAGGGCGGTGATCGCGACCGCGATCGCCGCCATCCCCGAGCTGGTGGCCACGCCGGCTTCCGCTCCCTCGAGCTCGGCCACCGCCTCGGCGAGCATGGCCACGTTCTCGTTCGAGGTCCGGGCGTAGTAATGGCCGGGGATCTCGCCGCGGGCGACGGCGTCGTAGTCCTCCAGGCTGTCGTAGACGTAGACCGAGGTTTGGACGATGGGCGGGCTCAGTGGGGCCCGGGCGGCTTTGCGGTAGCCGGCGTGGACTGCACGGCTACCTGGTTTCATGGGTTTAGCCGGAGCCGAGGTGATCGCCGCCGGCGTAGCGTGCGGCGCCCAGCAGCTCTGCTTCGATCGCCAGCAGCCGGTTGTACTTCGCCACCCGCTCGGAGCGAGCCGGCGCGCCGGTTTTGATCATCCCGGCCCCGGTCGCCACGGCCAGGTCCGCGATGGTCGTGTCCTCGGTCTCGCCGGAGCGGTGGGAGATGACCGCGCTGTAGTCGGCGCTGCGAGCCAGCTCGATCGCATCCAGCGTCTCGGTCAGGGTCCCGATCTGATTGACCTTGACCAGGATCGAGTTGGCGATGCCCCGGTCGATGCCCTCCCGGAGGCGGGCCACGTTGGTGACGAAGAGGTCGTCGCCGACCAGCTGCAGCTGGCTGCCCAGGCGTTCGGTCAGCAGCGCCCAGCCGTCCCAGTCGTCCTCGGCCATGCCATCCTCGATGGAGATGATCGGGTAACGCTCGGCCCAGTCGGCGTAGAGGTCGGCCAGCCCCGCGGCGTCAAGCGTGCGGTTCTCGCCGGCCAGCACGTAGCGCCCGTCCTTGTAGAACTCGCTCGCAGCCGGGTCGAGCGCGATCGCGACCTCCTCGCGCGGCTGGTAGCCGGCCTTGCCGATCGCCTCGACCAGGAGCTCGAGAGCTTCTTCGTTCGACTCCAGCTGCGGCGCGAAGCCGCCCTCGTCGCCGAGCGCGGTGCTGAGCCCGCGCTCGCGCAGGATCCTCTTCAGGGCCTGGTAGGTCTCGGAGACGGCCCGGATGGCGTCGGAGAAAGTCGCGGGGCCGACCGGGCAGATCATGAACTCCTGCAGGTCGACGTTGTTGTCGGCGTGGGCGCCGCCGTTGAGCACGTTCGCCATCGGCAGCGGAAGGAGCCGGGCCTGGGCTCCGCCCAGGTAGCGGTAGAGCGGCACCCGGAGCGTCGCCGCGGCCGCGTGGGCGGTGGCCAGCGAGACGCCCAGGATCGCGTTGGCGCCCAACCGGCCCTTGTTGGCGGAGTGGTCGAGCTCGATCAGCGCCTGGTCGATCCCCGCCTGGTCCAGCACGTCGAGGCCGGTGATCGCCTGGGCGATGTCGAGGTTCACGTGCTCGACCGCCTTCAGCACCCCTTTGCCCGCGTAGCGCTTCCCATCTCCGTCCCGCAGCTCGACCGCCTCGTGGGCGCCCGTCGAGGCGCCGGAGGGAACGACGGCCGTGCCGGCGGCGGTGGGCGTCGAAACGGTGACCGAAACGGTCGGGTTGCCCCTCGAGTCCAGCACTTCCAGGGCGGTCACGCCCGTGATCGGTATCACTCGAACGGATTCTAAGGAGCGGCCGAGAACCCCGTATCCATGAGCCGCACCCCGTCGCCGAACATGATGTCCGAGCCCATCAGCACCAGCAGCAGGTGCCGGCCACCGCGGGTGGCGGTCGCGACCAGGCAGCCGCCGGCGTCGTCCGTGAAGCCGGTCTTGAGGCCGGTGGCGCCCTGGTAGACATACAGGAAGTGGTTGAGGTTGTGGGGATAGAAGGCCGGGTGGCCGTCTGTCGCCGGCAGCACGGCGTCCCGGGTGCCGGCGATCGCCACCAGCTCGGGGTAGTTGCGCAGGAGGTAGGCGGCCAGCACCGCGAGGTCGTAGGACGACGTGTAGTTGTCGGGGTCGGTCAGGCCGTTGGGGCTCGAGAAGCGCGTGTCCCGGAGGTGCAGGTAGGCCGCCTTGCGGTTCATCAGGTAGAGGAAGCGGTCGAGGGGGACGATCCCGTCGGCCAGGGCGAAGGCGGCGTCATTGCCGGAGTTGAGCAGGGCGCCATAGAGGAGCTCTCGCACGGTCAGGACCTGGCCGGCGCTCAGGCCCAGCCGGGACGGCTCCGCGGCGGCGGCCTCGCCGGTGACCGTCACCCGGGTGTCGAGCGAGGCCAGGTCCAGGGCGACCAGCGCCGTCATCAGCTTGGTCAGGCTGGCAGGCGCCCGGCGGAGGTGCGGGTCCTTGGCCCAGAGCACGCGGTTGCTGTCCAGGTCGACGAGCAGCGCGCTCCTGGCGTGCAGGCCGAGTCCGGCCTGGCCGGCGGTGTCGAAGGCGGCCAGGTTGAAAGACGGGATCGCCTCCTCCGCGGGCCTGTGCAGCGGCCGCGCGCTGGCCGGTCGGACGACCGCGAACCCCGGTGCGGCGACGCGCACGGAGGACTTGGGGGCGCTGAAGAGGCCGAGCGTGACCGTCCCGGCGGCCCGGACAGCGACCCCGCAGCCGACGGTCACCAGCAGAACCAGGGCGAGGGCAAAGAGGTGACGCCGCCGGCGTAGACGACCTCTGTCGTTCCGACGCTCCCTGGGGTGGACGTTGGCTAGGACTGGGGAGCGAGCTAGCAAGCTCGCCCGGAAGGATAACTTGAGTGCGGGCTAGGCGTCTATCGGCAGCCTGCCCAACTCCTCCTCGATGGTCAGCAGCTTGGCCACGTAGGAGCGGGTCGCCTCTCCCCTCTCGCCCGCCGCCCGCCAGAGGGCGCGGTTTCCCTCCTGGCGGCGGGTCTCGAGCATGCCCGCGTGATGCCGCGACAGCTTGCCGCCCCGCTCCAACGCAGCCAGGACCAGGGGTGCCAGCCAGGCGTCGTAGAGCGCGATCTCGGCCAGCTTGGGGTTGGGACTGGTCGGGCCGCTCGGGAAGGGGGTGGCTCGGAGCTCGGACCAGAGCTTGCGGAGCCGGCGCGCCGCCGGGGAGTCCGGTGGCGGGTTGCCGGAGGCTACCGGAGCTTCTCGATGATCGCGTCGGCCACCTGAGAGGTGCCGACCGCCGTCGGGTCGTCGCGGTCCTTCTTCATGTCGTAGGTGAGGGACCTGCCCTCCTTGATCACGGTCGCGATCGCGGCCTCCATGCGGTTGGCGGCCTCCTCCTCCTCCAGGTGGCGCAGCATCAGCACGCCCGACAGCATCACCGCCATGGGGTTGACCTTGTTCAGTCCCGTGTACTTGGGCGCGGACCCATGGGTCGCCTCGAAGACGGCCGCTGCGGTGCCCATGTTGGCGCCGGGCGCGAGTCCCAGCCCGCCGATCATCCCCGCGCCCAGGTCCGAGATGATGTCGCCGTAGAGGTTGGGGCAGCAGAGCACGTCGTACTCGTACGGACGCAGCACCAGCTGCATGCACATGTTGTCGACGATCCGGTCGTTGAACTCGACGTCCGGGTTGCGCTCGGCGACCTTGCGCGCGGTGGCCAGGAAGAGGCCGTCGGTGTGCTTCATGATGTTCGCCTTGTGCACGGCGGTGACCAGCCGCCGCCCCATCCTCCGCGCGTAGTCGAAGGCGTATTGCACGACGCGTTCGCTGCCGCTGATCGAGATGGGCTTGATGGAGAGGCCGCTGTCGGGCCGGATCTTCTTCTTGGCGCGCCGCGAGATGTCCTCGATCAGCTCGCGGCAGTCGTCGGTGCCCTGCTCGAACTCGATGCCCGCGTAGATGTCCTCCGTGTTCTCGCGGACGATCACGAAGTCGAGGTCGTCCCTGAGGTTGCGCGCCCCCTGGTAGGCCTTGACCGGCCGGACCAGCGCGTACAGGTCGAGCTCCTGGCGAAGGGCGACGTTGACGCTCCGGAAGCCCGTGCCGACAGGGGTTCCGACCGGCCCCTTGAGCGCCACCAGCGTCTTGCGGATGGAGTCCAGGGTCTGCTGCGGCAGGGGCGAGCCGTAGTCCTTCATGGCGCTTTCCCCAGCGGGCTGGATGTCCCAGTCGAACTCCACTCCGGTGGCTTCCAGGACGCGAACCGCCGCTTCGCAGATCTCGGGTCCGACCCCGTCCCCGGGGAGCAGCGTGACCGCGTGCCTGGCCAAAAGCTGGGCTTGAGGCGCTCTACTTCTTGAAGTAGTCGGCGTTGATCTGGATGAAGTTGCGCCACTCCTCGGGGACCTCGTCCTCGGGGAAGATGGCGTCGACCGGGCAGGGATCCACGCAAGCCCCGCAATCGATGCACTCGTCGGGATCGATGTAGTACATGTCGGCGGCGTCATCGGTGTGGATGCAGTCGACCGGGCAGACCTCCACGCACGAGGCGTCCTTAACGCTCACACAGGGCTGGGTGATGATGTAGGCCATTCGAAAAGCGAAATGTTATCAGGCGGGTTGCGGCGAGCCCTGCTCCAGGCGGTACCCGTAACCGGGCACCGCGACCAGCACCCCGCCCCGCTTCGGCCCCTCGCCGAGCTTGGTCCGAAGGCGCCGCACCAGCTGGTCCACACGTTCGGTCGAGATCTCGGCCGCGAAGCCGTAGACCTCGCGCATGATCTGGTCCCTGGAGACCGCCACGCCGGCGTTGCGGGCGAGGTACTCGAGCAGGCTGAACTCGAGCGGCGCCAGGTTGAGCGGCTGTCCCTCCACCGAGACCAGGCGGGCGGCGAGGTCGACCTCCACGTCGCCGAAGCGCCGCATCCGCTCCTCCTCGCCCGCCGGCTCCGCTGCCTGGCGCTCGGTCAGGACGCCGACCTTGCGGATGTGGGCCTCCAGCCGCGCGATCAGCTCGCGGATCCGGACCGGCTTGGCGACGTAGTCGTCCGCCCCGGCGTCGAGGCCGCGAATGGTGCTGGCCTCGTCGTCTCGGCCGGAGACGAAGATGATCGGCACCACCCCGTCCAGGGCGCGCAGGCTGCGGCAGGCCTCGATGCCCGGGATGTCGGGCAGGACCCAGTCCAGGAAGACCGCCACCGGACGTTCGCGGGTGAAGATCTCGATGGCCTGCAGGCCCCCGCCGGCCCGGGAGACGGTGAAGCCCTCCTGCTCGACGAGGTCGGCGATCAGCTCGGCCGTGGTGGCATCGTCCTCCACGATCAAGATCACGCCGCGGGAACCACTCATCTGATCTGACGGCATATTACGGAGCCAGCCGCGGAATTGAGAGGTTGGGGCTAGTCGAGAAGTCCCGGGTAGGCGGCCACGGCGAGGGCGACGAGCCAGGCCAGCAGCGGCAGCGGCGAGTACCAGCGCAGGTGGTGGTGGCGATGGCCGGCCTCGCCGGCGGGGGCGGCGGTGAACCAGTCGGCGGTCAGGACGACGAAGGGGCCGAGAAGGCCCAGCACGAGCACCAGCCAGCTGAATCTCATCGCCGGCGAACCATGACCGCCCCTCCCGCCGAGTCGCGGGCGGGGGCGTTAAGAACTGCAAGCCCGTCACCGCGATACTTGGCCGGTGAACCGAGCCCGGCGACTGGCGCTGACGGCCCTCAGCTGCCTGCTCCTGGCAGCCTGCGGCGGGCACCCGGCGGCCCGGCACGCGGTCTCGACGCCCACCCCGACTCCCTCGTCCTCGCCGAGCATCGACATCGGAGCGCTGGCCGCCGCCTTCGCCGGCACCTACGCCGGCAGTTGGACCAACAACACTTTCGGCTCCGGCGGCAGCGTCACAGCCGTGGTCGGCTTCGATCGGGCGACCGAGACCGTCACGGCGACGATAACCGTCGGCGGCAACGTGTTCGGCGGCCCGCCGCCGCCGCCGGAGACGTTCTCCGGCAAGCTCGGCAACCTCGGCTCGCTCGGCTTCACTGGCCATTCGCCGACCTTCGGCGACTTCACGGTCACCTCCACCGGTCCCACCTTCGTAATGAAGGCGCAGAACGTGCCCGGCGGCCGCGTGGACCATTTCGAGGCGGACGGACTGCTCACCGGGACCGCCATCAACTGCACCTACAAGCTCTTCTTGAAGGACGGAACCACCGCCGACGGGGTCTGCTCGCTAGCCAGGGCGTAACCCGAAATCGCCCGGAAAGGGGTTAACTAGCGTGCTGAAGCGATGGCTGACCAAGCTCCGGAGCTGCTCGAGCAGTTGGCCGGCGGCCTGACGGGAGCGACCTGGCGTGCCCGCCAGCCCGACGGCCTGGACGTCCTCGTCTTCCAAACCATCCTCCGCGAGGAATCCTCGCGGCAGTCGGCGCTCGATCGCCTCCGCCGGCTGGGACGGATCTCCAACCCGCACCTGGCGCCCGTCCGGGGCTGGTGGTCCGACGCCGACAGCGTCTGGGTGGTGGGAGACCTGGAACAGGGGGTCGCCCTGCCCGACCTGCCCGGCGGCGGCTTCCTCTCGCCGCAGCAGGCGGCCGCGATCAGCTTCGGCATGTTGGAGGGGATCGAGGCGCTGCACAGCGATGGCCTCAACCATGGGGCGCTGACGCCCGAGAACGTCCGGGTGCTGCCGGACGGGAACGTGATGGTGGCCGGCCACGCGCTCGCCACGCTCCGCTTCCCGAGCCAGGTCGAGCTGGCGTCGGAGCTCCGCCAGGCCGGCCGGCTGGTCTGCCAGGCGTTCGGCATCAGCCCCGAGCGCGATCCGCGGGCGGCCCCCCGCGCCATCGAGCACGCCGCCCCGGCGCTGGTGGTCACTGCGCGCGCGATCGCCGCCGGCAACATGGGCTCCGACGTCAGGGCCGCCATCAGCGGCCTGCGGGAGACCTCTGGACCGCTGGCCGGTCCGGAGCGCCTTTCGCTGGGAGCCGGCGAGCTGTCCTCGCTGGTGGCGGCCAAGAGGGGCGGCGCGCCCGCCGGTGAGATTCGCTACCGGGGCCTGAGCGGGCCGATCGCACCCGCCGGTCCCGCCCCCCAACCGGCCGCCCCGCCGGCACGCCCAGCAGCGGCGGCGGCAGTCCCGCCGGCTCCGGCCGCTCCTCCTCCCTCGACCCCGGCAGCACCGGTCGCCCCCGTCGCACCGGTCGCTCCGGTGGCACCGGTGGCGGCGGCACCGGCGCCCGGTCCGCCCTCGCCCTCCGCGCCAACTGGCACCACAGTTCCTCCCGCCCCCCGCCGGTCCTGGGAGGAGCGGATGGCCAAACCCGCTCCCGAACCTGAGGACCGACCCACCGGCGGACCCAACTGGCTCCTGATCGGTGTCGCGCTGGTGGTCGTATCCGTGCTCGGGCTGGGCGGCTACTCGATCCGCGGCCTGCTGCTGGGCAGCCCGACCTCGGGCGGAGGCCCCGGCCAGCCCACCTCCGCCACGACCGGCCCGACCTCGACACCCAGCCCGGCCAAGAGCTCGACGCCGACCCCTGGCAAGAGCCCGGTCCCGGGCGCGGTGCCGACCTTCGCGCCCGCCGCGGCCGGCGCCGTCAAGAAGGTGACCCTGATCTCGTCCGACGGTGGCTGCACGCCGGGCAGCCGCTGCAGCTTCGAGGTGGACATCTCCTTCTCTCCCGCGGGGAGCAGGCACGCGGTCACCTGGACCTTCAAGACCTTCGACCCCTGCACCTACCAGACCACCGACCTGCCCGGGGGCAGCATCGACGCGGACGGCAGCTGGAACCTGACCCAGGGACACACCCAGGTGTCGCTGCCCGGGGCCAAGGGCCAGCTGGCGGTCGTGGCCCTGAGCGGGCCCGACGTGGCGGCCTCCGCACCGGTCCTCTTAGGCAGCCCGGCCTGCTAGTCCTCCACCAGGATCTCGGATCCGTCCTGCGCCCAGCGGGTGTGGAAGGCGCCGGGACGGTCGATCCGCCCATAGGTGTGTGCTCCGAAGTAATCGCGCAGGCCCTGGATCAGGTTTGCGGGCGTCCGCTCCCGGCGGTAGCCGTCGTAGTAGGCCAGCGCCGAGGAAAAGGCCGGCACGGGTACGCCCAGCTCGACTGAGAGGCTGACCACCCGGCGCCAGGCATCCTGGGCGGAGCCGACCGCGTCCCGGAAATAGGGCGCCAGGAGCAGGTTGGGCAGGTCCGGGTGCTCCCCGTACGCATCCTTGATCCGGTCCAGGAAGCGGGCGCGGATGATGCAGCCGGCGCGCCAGATGCTGGAGATCGCGCCCAGGTCGAGCTTCCAGCCGTACTCGGCGGCGGCCGCCGTCATCTGCTCGTACCCCTGGGCGTAGGCGACGACCTTGCTGGCGTAGAGGGCGTCCCGGACCGCGTCGACCAGCCCCTCCTCCCGGTTCCGGCTGCCACGCGGGCCGCGCAGCTGCCGGGAGGCGTTGACGCGCTCTTCCTTCTGCGCGGAGAGGAAGCGGGCGAAGACGGCCTCGGTGATCGCGGTCAGCGGGATGCCGAGGTCGAGCGCCGACTGGGAGGTCCACTTGCCGGTGCCCTTCTGAGCCGCCTCGTCGCGGATCAGGTCGACCAGCGGCTTGCCGGTGGCGGCGTCCTGCTTGGCCAGCACCTCCGCGGTGATCTGGATCAGGTAGGAGTCGAGGTCGCCCCGGTTCCACTCCTGGAAGATGGCCGCCTGCTCGGTCGCCCCGAGGCCCAGCGCCTGCTGAAGGAAGTCGTAGCTCTCAGCGATCAGCTGGATGTCGGCGTACTCGATGCCGTTGTGGACCATCTTCACGTAGTGCCCGGCGCCGTCGGCGCCGATGAAGGTGCAGCAGGGCGCGCCATCGAACTTGGCGGCGATGGTGGTGAGCACGTCCTCCACCTGCCGGTAAGCGGCCTCGCTGCCGCCCGGCATGATGCTGGGACCCTTCAGGGCCCCCTCCTCGCCGCCTGAGACGCCCGAACCGAGGAAGCTGAGACCGCGGGCCTCGAGCTCGGCGCAGCGGCGGCGCGTGTCGCCGAAGAAGGAGTTGCCGCCGTCGATCAGGATGTCGCCCTTCTCCAGGTGCGGAGCGATCTCCTGGATCGCCTCGTCGACCGGGGGCCCGGCCTTGACCATGACCAGGATGGCCCGCGGTTTCTCGACCGCCGCGACCAGCTCGGCGACGCTGTGCGCCGGCGTGAAGTCGCCCTCTCCGCCGTGCTCGGCCATGAACTTCTCGGTCCGGGCGGCGGTCCGGTTGTAGACCGCGACCGGGAGGCCGTGGGAAGCAACGTTGCGCGCCAGGTTGGCGCCCATCACCGCCAGGCCCATCACCCCGAACCTCGCCCGCGTCATCAGCCGGGTTTCAGTCTAGGGTGGAGCCATGAGCGACGATTTCAGCGAGTCCGGGGGCGAGCTCCAGACCGCCCCCTCGGGCCTCCAGTACGCCGAGCTGCAGCCGGGCGAGGGCGCCGAAGCCACGGCCGGACAGCAGGTGACCGTCCACTACACGGGCTGGCTGACCGACGGGCGCAAGTTCGACAGCTCGCGCGACCGCGGCGACCCGTTTCGCTTCGGGCTCGGAGCCGGCCAGGTCATCCGGGGCTGGGACGAGGGCGTCGCGGGCATGAAGGTCGGCGGCCGGCGGCGCCTCGTCATCCCCTCCAACCTGGGCTATGGCGAGCGTGGTTCAGGTCCGATCCCCCCCGGCGCGACCCTGGTGTTCGCCGTCGAGCTTCTGGGAGTGGGCTAGCCGACCCTCTTCGTCGGCGGCGACCTGCCTGCGCATCTCCGGCAGCGCCAGCGCCAGCAGGGCGATGCCGACCACGCACGCCACGCCTCCGGAAACCACCGAGAAGACCGGGTTGACCAGCGCCGCCACGGCGCCCGCTTCGAGGTCGCCGAGTCGAGGGCCGGTCGTCACCACCATCATCTGGAAGGCGCTCATGCGGCCCCGGAGCTGGTCTGGAATCGACAGTTGGAGGATGGTGCTCCGGAAGACGGCGCTGACCATGTCCGCGCCGCCGGCCACCGCCAGCAGCGGCAGCCCGATCCAAAGGACCGAACCGGCCAGGCCGAATCCCGCGATGGCACCTCCCCAGATGGCGATCGCGATGAAGACCGCGAGACCCTGCCGGCGCACGCCGCGAACCCAGCCCGAGAGGAGCGAAGCGGCCAGGGCGCCCGCCGCCGGCGCCGCGTAGAGGAGGCCGAGGCCGCCGGCGCCGATCCGGAAGACGCCGAGGGCGAGGGCGGGAAAGACCGCCGTCGGCATCCCGAAGACCATGGCGATGAGGTCGGCCGAGAAGATCCCGACCAGCAGCCGGTCGTGGACCACGTGGCGGATCGCCTCCGCCGGCGCCCGCCAGCCCAACACCACGCCGTGGTCCTCCAGCGGAGGCTGCGGCGCCAGCCGCCAGACCAGGGCCGCCCCGGGCAGGAAGCAGGCGACGTCGATGGCGTAGGCCCAGCTCAAACCAGGCCCGGCCAGGACGGCCCCTGCCAGCGCCGGGCCGGCGATGGCGGCGGTCTGGAAGAGCACCTGGCCGAGCGACATCGCCGAGGGCAGCAGCGGCCGTGAGACGAGCCTCGGGATGGTGGCGGAGCGGGCCGACTGGTCGATGGTCGAGGACGCCGCCGCGACCGCCACGACGGCGTAGACGAACCAGAGCGGCGCTCGGAGGGCGATCGCACCCAGGGCCAGCGCCAGCGAGGCCGCGGCGGTCGCGCTCTTGCCGATCAGCTGCAGCCGCCGCCGGTCGAAGCGATCGGCCAGGGCGCCGCCGTAGAGGCCGGCGACCACGATCGGAACCGCCTGGAAGAGGCCGATCAGCCCCACCGCGAGCGAGGAGTGGGTGAGCAGGTAGACCTGGTAGGGGACGGCCACCACCACGACCTGGCGGCCGCCGGTGGTCACCAATTGCGAGAGCCAGAGGAGCCGGAAGTCGCGCGACTCTCGAAGCGGGGTCAGGTCAACCAGGAGCCGGCGGCGGGCCACCGTTGACATGGTGGCAGCTCAGTGCCGCGAGTCTGGTCTACCGGCTGCTAGGCGTGGCCTCCGCTGCGAACCGTCTGCACCTGGCGGTGTCCCCTGCCCTTGTCGCAGGTCGGGCAGTAGGCGACGGCGTCCAGGTGGGCCGGGAGGATGCCCGGGACCAGGATCATCCAGGTCGAGCGGTGCAAGAGCCAGCAGCGGAGAAACTCCATGGCCGCCGAGCCTAGCTCCGACCGAGGGCGAAGCGACACCAATGGTGTAAACATCGGGAGTCGCGGCGGCGTCACCCTGGCTGATAGCTACAAGAGGACTATCAGTTTTAGCTATAGTGTATGTATAGCTTTGCCTGCTCGGCCGGCCACCACTCACCCCTGGCTCGACCATCTCCCGCCGGCGACCGAGCCGGTCCTGGTTCGGCGTCACCGGCTTGAGGGTCAGACGCCGACGGCCGCCCTCCAACGGTTGCGCCGGCTGGCGGAGCTCCGGCATCCCAACCTCCTCCCCATCCTCGGCGGCGAGGTCGACGGCGATGAGCTGCACGTCTATTACGACAACGATGACGGCAGAGCCCTGGCCGCCCTGCTGGCCGAGCACGAGCTGCGGCCGGGCCCCGCGGTGGCAGTCGGCCTGGCGATCCTCTCCGGCCTGAAGGCCCTGCAGAAGGCCGGCCTCGGCCATGGCGCACTGTCCGCCGACGCGGTGCGGGTGGCGGCCTATGGGCAGGTGAGGCTCATCGACTACGGGCTGGCCGCGCGGCCCGTCGACCCCCGGAAGGAGGTGGCAAAGGCAGGCCGGCTGCTCTGCCAGGTGCTGGGAATCGACCCCGAACGTCCCCTCGACGGCAGGCCGAGCCGGATGGAAAGGGCACTGCCCGGAGTGGCGGCCGCGGTGCTCAGCATCGCCTCCGGGAACGCGGGCCGGAGCGCGGCGACCGCGCTGATGATGTTCGGCGACGCCGCCGGCCACCTCTCCCACCGCTGGCGCGTGTACATGAGCGTCGCCGACCTTGAGAAGCTGGTCGCGCCACGATCGCCGGCGATCGCGGCGGCCGTGGACAGCGCCCTGGCGGGCTCCAGCCCACCGGCGCCCTCGGCCATCCGCCGACCACGGGCCGGGCCCCGCCTGCGGCGGCTCTGGCTGGTCCCGGCGCTCTTGCTTGGCGCCACCCTGGTCCTGCTGTTGAGCCTCGCGCCGGCGGCCCTCGCCTCCCTTCTTCCCCACCCGCGGCCGCTGGCCGCGCCAGCCCCGGTGGCAGTCTCGACGCCGCTCCAGGCGGGCGCGGCACCCGCCGCCGCGGCTCGCCCGGAGGCGGTTGTCGGCGATTTCTACACCCTCGTCTTGAAGCACGACAACCAACAGGCCGCGGCGCTCTGGAGCGACGGGCTGAAGGCGAGCCTCCCACCCGCCGAGAACATCGACCGGCGCTTTGCGGATACCACCGTCCTGACCGTCAACGAAGCCCGGGTGACCGCCGAGACGGACAGCAGCGCGACCGTCTACACCGACCTGACGGAGGTCACCGGCGGCGTTCGCCACCATTGGGTCGGCAGCTGGCGGCTGGTCAAGTCAGGCGGCCGCTGGCTGCTCGACCAGCCGGACTTCCAGGCCGCCTAGCTCGGCTGGTTGATCATCCCCAGGCTGGCCGCTTCGAAGTACTCCAGGAAAGCGGACCGGACGGCCCGCGGAAGGTCCAGCGACTCGACCGCGTCGGTCATCAGCCGCAGCCAGGCGTCGCGCTCGTGGCGGCCGATCGCGAAGGGAGCGTGGCGCATCCGGAGCCGCGGATGGCCCCGCAGCTCGCTGTAGGTCGAGGGGCCGCCCCAGTACTGGATGAGGAAGAGCCGAAGGCGCTCGGCCGGCAGGCTGAGGTCTTCGTCCGGGTAGAGCGGCCGCAGCACGGGGTCCTCGGCGACGCCCGCGTAGAACCGTTCCACCAGGAGCCTGAAGGTCTCCTCGCCGCCGGCGGCCTCGTAGACGTTGCCGAGCACTCTCGGACGAGGTTATCGAGTCGCTCTCGACAAGCCTGTCAAGTAACGCAAATGTCAGGGCAAAAAACCGTGTAAGTTAGCCGCCGGGGCGACCAGGTCACCACCACAGCGTCCGGGCCGCCCCGTTCATTACCCGCTTTAGCGGGTGGGCGGCGTAGGTGCCGGCGGAGCTAGCAGGACCGGGTCACGGGTCGGAGTCGGCGTCACAGCCGGCGCAGGGATTGCGGGCATCCGGACCAGCGCCGCGATCAGGCTTGAAATGCGCGGGGTGCCGATTCCCGTGGCAGGATCGAAGCCGGCCGACGCGTCGTAGTCGGGAGGGCTTGGGCAGCTGCTCCCGGGGCATCGAAGGTCGTTGTCGCCGGATGTGACATCGCGTAAGTACTGGCCATGGATGGGGGAGCGTAGGAGCTGGTAAAGGACGGCGTTGAGGTTGCCTAGTCGCACGTGGCCTTCTTGCTCTGCCAAAACTGCAATCGAGGCCCACAAAGGCGCGGCCCCACTGGTGCCACCGAAAGCAGTCCAAGCACCGCGGTACACCGAGTAACCGGTGTATGGATCGGCGTCGGCCGCAACATCAGGGACCTGGCGAGGCATTCCCGGCGAGCCCGAGTCGTAGGTGTTCATGACGCCCGGGCCGCTCTGCCAGGGAGCGTCGCTCTCCTTGTAGATGGAGCTCAGGCCGCCACCACTGGCGCCGCTGACGTTCTTCCAAACCGATTCACCTAGATAGCTAATCGAATTGTTCTGGCTCGAGTAACTAATCGTGGTGCCACCGACAACGGTCGTGTAGGGTCCGTCCATGTCGGTCGTGTTCAGCCTTGGGTCGTTGAATGGGGCCGGGAGACACGCTTGCGACCCCGAGTCTCCAGACGCGAGGAAGAAGGACTGGCCCTGGGCGGCGAATTGTTTCGCGATCTGGTTCTGGCTGTCCTCAAATCCCGGCGCCGTCGACTGGTCGTAGTACTCGCAGGCGCCCCAGCTGCTGCTGACGACTCCGTCGACATCGTCATTGGCGATCTGCTGATAGGTGTCCAGGACGCCCTGGTTGGTGTTCGGCCCGTCGTAGATGTCGACTATCGCCTTGGGCGCCATCGCGTTGATCACCTCGACGTCGAGGGCCACTTCAGCAGTGCCCGTGTTGTCGGTTGGGCCTGGGCCGCCGTCCACAGGGTGGTATGCGGGTGCTGGCGGCGTGAGGTTGTAGTAGACGTCGTAGTGGCTGACGTCGGTGGGGTCGTATGTGGAGAGCTCGAAAACCGCAACGTTCTGGCCCGTGCCATCGATCCCGGCCGCCAGCGCTCCATTCTCCTGGTACAACGTTCGTAGCTCGGCCGGCGTGAAGCCACTGCCCGGTCCGAGGCGGGGACTCACCGCCAGGCGCGGAACCGCGTGCCAGCTGCTGGGCCCAGCGACGTAGTCCGCGATCGACCTCAGCTCCGAAGCGCCGGCCACGCTCCGAGCGGCGGCGCCGGTGCCCCGAAAGTGGACCAGCCGGCTGTTCCCGATCCCACCGGCGGCTACGAAACCGCGGTTCGCCATGTACCGCACCGCCAGCTGCCGGGTGGCCGGCGAGGGGCCGAAGCGCTGGTCGTACTCGCCGCGGGCCAGGAAGTGGTGGTACCCACTGGAGTTGGGGTCGTAGACCTGCCGAAGGAACTGGTCCAGGCCCACCGGGTCGCGGCCCTTCAGCGCGAGCGTGACCACCACCGGCCGGCCCGCCGATGCGTCCGCCGTCGTGCCGGGGAGGCCGGAGCAGAGCGCGGCCAGCACCAGAGCGGCAAGGATCCGGAGCGGGGCTGATTTCTTCATGTGGGCGGAGAAGGATAACGGGGTCAAAATTTGCTCGCCCATGGGAGCCCTGGAGCAGCGCCGGGCAATCGAGTGCCGGCTGACGCCCGATCGCGCGTTGCGCACGATCGAAGAGGCCGCAGCCTTCCTCGCCAAGCGCGGATTGCTGACCCGGATGCCCGACTGCGCCCTACCGAGCCTCTTCGGCGCCTGCCACGAAGAGCCGGCACGGCAGGGTGGACGCGGCTTCGACCTCTGGCCGAAGACGAGGTGGATCTGGTCGTTCCAGCTGGCGTCGCAGCCCGGAGTGGTGCAGACAAAGCTCCACCGGGGCAAGACGCTCTATCTATCGACCGAGGCTGCGCAGGTCTTCAATCCGTTGGTGCGCAATGAGCTCGCGAGCGCCGAAGGGGACGATGCCCGACTGCTCGAGCACCTGGGCAGGCACGGCGAATCGATGGCCTCGGATCTCGAGCTCGAGCTCGGCTGGGACAAGAAGCGCCTGCAGCGAGCGCGAAACCGCCTCGAGCGCGTGGGCGCCGTGCTTTCGGACGGGCTCGTCTTCACAGACGCCTCGACCTGGCACTTCGCGCCGCTGCGGCGCTGGGACCAGGTCTTTCCTGACGCCGGAGCCGCAGACGTCTCCGTCGAGGACGCGGTCGTGGCAGGCGTTCGCGCGGCGGTAGTCGCCCCGGAGGCGGATGTCCGGAGCTGGTTCAGCTGGGCGGTACCCGCCGGAGTCCTCGACAGCCTGGTCGCTTCTGGCCGGCTTGCGCGCCCGAAGCCCGGCTGGCTGGCACTACAACCGTAGCCGTCAACCGCCTTCCTTGACCCACAAGCGCAGCTTGCCGATGGGTGTGAAGCCGGCCTCTTCGGCGGCGATCAGGGCGTCACCGGATTCGTAGCCGACGACGGGCAAGGACGGGTAGGCGCCGGCAATCGCGCCTATGCAGCCTGACCAGGTGGCGCCGAGGTCGCCTGCGGTCGTGAAGAGGTTGGAAACGCCAACCACGTTTGGACTCCGGTTGGCGACCGCCCCGGCCACGACCTGATCGTCGAGGTAGCCGCCCAGGACCGATACGTGAGCTTGGTCGAGCAGCGCCGGCAGGAAGAGCCCGCCTGCCGCCTGGTCGCCGCTCCAGGCCGCCTCCCAAGCTCCAAGCGCTTCGGAATCACGGACAGTTCGCCACCGAACCGCGCCCGCGCCGGCCGTGGTCGGGCGCCCTTGCGATCGGATGATCCATTCAGCCTCGAAGAGGATCCGAAACCCGAAGGGCGACAGGTCCAGGCTGGCGAAGCTGTCCTTGACCGAGCAGCCGGACGAAGCGTCGACCGCGGCGAGAATGCCGGCGGCCGTCACCTCCGGGTTGAGGGTCACGGCATCCGGGTAATAGGGCGGGGTCCGGGTTGGACTGGCCCAGAAATGCAGTTGAAAATCGCCGGCGATTCCATGCGTGCGGCAGACGATGTCGCACCACTCCGCGTTGTTGCGCGCCGCGCTGGCGATGTCCGTGGTCAAGCTGATCGCTGAATCCTGCCACCTCGTTAAGGTGGCAAGGTGAGGATCACGCGCCACGGAGACCACCTGGTCCAGGTCACGCGCTGGGCCGCGGTCTTCCCCATGAACTGCTACCTGGTGCTGGAGGAGGACGGGGTGACGCTGGTCGACAGCACGATCTCATCGCCGGCGGCGGACGTCGCGTCCGAGGCGAGCAGGCTCGGGCTGGAGCTGCGGCGCGTAGCTCTGACCCACGCCCACGCCGACCATGTGGGCGGGGTGGCCGGGATCCGGGAGCGGTTCCCGGGCGTCGAGGTGTCGATCGGCGAACGCGAGGCGCGCCTCCTTGCGGGTGACAAGACCCCGGGTCCGGGTGAGCCTCAGGCGCCCGCGAAGGGTGCCTTTCAGAAGGTCGACTGGAAGCCCGACCGCTTGCTGAAGCCAGGCGACCGGATCGGGTCGCTGGAGGTGGTCCCAGCCCCTGGTCACACCCCCGGCCAGGTCGCTTTTCTCGATGTTCGCGACCGCGGCCTGATCGTGGGCGACGCCTTGCAGACGCGGGGCGGCGTCGCCGTGTCAGGCGTGGTGGTGCCGCTCTTCCCCTTCCCCGCTCTGGCGACCTGGCACAAGCCCACCGCGCTGGCCACGGCCGAAGCGCTGCGCAAGCTTGAACCTTCGCGCCTGGCCACGGGGCACGGAGACGTCCTCGAGGGCCCGGCGGACGCGATGAATCGAGCGCTCGAAAAAGCCCGCAGAGCCTTCGCCTAGGGCTTAGCCGACTTTGCCTCCAGGGCGCGCCTGCCCTCGAGGCAGTGCCCGCAGATGCCATGGGCGTGACCGAGCGGATCGATCATCCACGCGTCGCTGGCAGGGTCGGGGCAGAAAGCGCAGGTGGGCGCCTGCGGAAAGAGCCTCACGGCCATCTGCCATACCCGCAGGTGCAGCCCACCAGCGTGAGCGTGCGGCTCGGCGGCGTGCATCTCGAGCCGAGTATGCGCCCGTCCAGCAGGCGCTGCAGCTTAGAATCTCGCGTCGAATGGCCGAGGAAGCGGATGTGGTCGTCATCGGAGCCGGCCAGGCGGGCCTCTCCGTAAGCCATGAGCTGACGCAGCAGGGCGTAGCCCACCTGGTGCTGGAGCGCGGTGAGGTCGGCCAGACCTGGCGCCGGCGCTGGGACAGCTTCTGCCTCGTGCTGCCCAACTGGACCCTCATGCTGCCCGGCGGTCGCTACCAGGGACCGGAGCCGGACCGGTACATGCCGAGGGACGGCATCGTCTCCTACCTCGAAGGCTATGCCCAAGGCTTCGGGGCGCCGCTCCGGGGCGGCGTGGAGGTGCGCTCCCTGACCCCCCTGGATGGCGCGTCGCGCTTCGCCCTCCAAACCTCGGCCGGCGCCATCCACGCGCGCTCGGTGGTGCTCGCGACGGGGGCCTACCAGCGCCCGCACCGCCCGCCGGGCGCAGCCCAGCTGCCGGCCCGCCTTGCGGTGCTCGATGCCGACGATTACCGCAACCCGGCAGGCCTGCCGCCGGGCGGCGTCCTGGTCGTCGGCAGCGGCCAAACCGGCTGCCAGCTGGCAGAGGACCTTCACCAATCCGGACGGGAGGTCTACCTCGCCTGCGGCCGGGCGCCCTGGCTGCCACGCCGTCTCGGGGAGCGCGACATCGTCGCGTGGCTGACGGAAACCCCCTTCTTCGAGATGACGCTGGCGGATCTTCCAAGCCCCCTGGCCCGGCTGGCGGCGAACCCGCAGATCACGGGCCGCGACGGAGGCCACGACCTTCACTACCGGACGTTGGCGCGGATGGGCGTGACTCTCCTCGGCCACCTCCGCGGAGCGGACGAGAAGCGAGCCTATTTCGGAGTCGACCTGGCCGACTGTGTCGCCTTCGGCGATGCCCGCTACCGGGAGATCTGCAGCCTGATCCGCGCTCACTGCGATCGCACCGGCATTCCGCACCCGGAACTACCTGAGCCCGAGCCCTTCCAGGCCCAGGACCCCGACTCGCTCGACCTCGACCGGGTCGGCAGCGTCATCTTCACCTCCGGGTTTCGCCCGGATTACGCAAGCTGGGTTCAGACTCCGGGCGGCTTCGACGAATGGGGCTTCCCCATCCACTCCCAGTGCCAGAGCACGGTCGCGCCCGGCCTATTCTTCGTGGGCGCCCACTTTCTTCGCAAGCGAAAGTCGTCAATCTTCCTGGGCGTGGGCGAGGACGCCGCCCTGGTCGCGAGCGCCATTTCGCACGTCTGACGCCAAGCGCGTCAATTGAGCGCCGGCAAACAGCACCCTCAAAACGCATCGCTGACGTCAAGCGGGCGGAAGCGCGGCGCGGCCCGCGAGGCGGGCCGAGGGGGGAGGCCGCGTCCCTGCGGGGACGCCGCCGGGGCGTGAGCCCCTCCTCTGTAACTGGAGGTCCCTGCGCGAAGCGCAGGGGCTCCGGCAAGCCGCCGTGGCGGCTTGGCGGAGAGGGAGGGATTTGAACCCTCGAGGGGGTTGCCCCCCTACGGCATTTCCAGTGCCGCGCCATCGGCCGGGCTAGGCGACCTCTCCGTGCCGCCCGTGAGTCTACCGACCTAGGAAACCGGGCCGATCGTCCGGACCCCGTCCCCGCCGCCGATGATCGCCGCCTTCGCGATCCCGATGAAGAGGCCGTGCTCGCAAACACCGGGGATGAGCTTCAGGTCCGCGGCCAGCCGCAGCGGTTCCTCGATTCCTCCCTGGATGGTCAGGTCCAGGATCAGGTTTCCGTTGTCGGTGACGAAGGGCTGCGCCTCCCCTCCCCGCAGCTGCCAGGCGATTCCCCGGTCGGCGAGGTGCTGGGCGGTCCGCCGCCACAGAAAGGGCAGCACCTCGACCGGCAGCACCCCCACGCCCAACCGCTGGACCAGCTTCGACTCGTCGGCGATGACGATGAACCGCTCGGAGTTCACGGCCAGCACCTTCTCGCGGAAGAGGGCGCCGCCCCGGCCCTTGATCAAGCCCAGCTCGTGGTCGATCTCGTCGGCTCCGTCCACCGTCAGGTCGCAGGGGCGGTCCAACTCCTCCAGCACCCGGAGCCCGAGCCCGCGCGCCTGCTCGGCGCTGGCCCGGGAGGAGGCGATGCAGGTCACGTCCCGGCCCGCCAGGCCGGCGATGAACTGAGACGCCGTGGAGCCGGTGCCAAGGCCGACGAGCATGCCCGACCGGACCAGCTCCAGCGCCGCCGCGGCCGCCCGCCGCTTCGCGTCGTCAGGCTCGATCGGCCGCCTCCCGCAGGGCGGCGATGCCCGCCGCCACGCCGCCCTTGAAGCCGTAGACCGAGCTGCCGGCCACCAGCAGGTTCGCGCCCGCTTCGACCACCAACCGCGCAGTGTCGGCGTCGATGCCGCCGTCAACCTCCAAATCGTGGTCCGGCGCCAGCTCGCGGACGCGCCGGATCTTGTCGGGGGAGCCGGGGACGAAGGCCTGGCCGCCGAACCCGGGTTCGACCGTCATCACCAGCACCTGGTCGACGTAGGGCAGGATCTCCCGGATCGCGTCGACCGGCGTGGCCGGGTTCAGGACCACGCCCGGCCGTGCCCCGGCGGCCTTGATGGCCGTGACCGTGCGGTAGAGCGAGTAGGTCGACTCGACCTGGACCAGGATCAGGTCGGCGCCGGCCTCGGCGAAAGCGTCGATCCAGCGCTCCGGCGACTCCACCATCAGGTGCGCCTCGAGCGGAAGCTTGGTCACGCCGCGCACCGCCTTGAAGATCGCCGGACCCATGGTCAGGTTGGGCACGAAGTGGCCGTCCATGACGTCGATCTGGATCCGGTCGGCGCCGCCGGCCTCCGCCTCCGCCACCTGGTCGCCCAGCCGGAGGAAGTCGGCCGAAAGGATCGAGGGGACGATCTCGATGCTCCGGCTCACGCGGCGGCCGCCTCGTCGACGAGCCACTCCGCGCCCGGGATCAGCCCCGCCGGCACCTGGCCTGCCTGGGCCCGGCGCAGCGCCTCCGCCTTCTCCGCCCCGGTCACCAAGAAGATCACCCGGCGTGCGTTGCGCAGGCAGCCGAGGGTCAGCGAGACACGGTCCGGCGGCGGCTTGGGCGCGCCGTGGACGGCGACCGCCCAGCCCGCGGCCTCCAGCGCCGGGTTGCCGGGGAACAGTGACGCGGTGTGCCCATCTTCGCCGAGGCCGAGCAGCACCAGGTCCAGCGGCTGGAGGCGCCCGACCAGTGCGTCATACCATGACGCGGCCTCCTCCGCCCCCAGCTCACCGGGCACCCGCAGCACGGCTCCGGGCGTGACGCGCTCGAGCAGCGTCTCACGGACCAGCCGGTAGTTGGACTCATCGTCGGTGGGCGGCACCGCCCTCTCGTCCGCGAAGAGCAGGCTCACCCGGCCCCAGCCGAGATCCCTCGCCGCCAACAGCTCGAACAGCTCCCGGGGCGTGCGCCCGCCGCTCACGGCCAGCGTGCGGAGACCGTCGCGGATCGCCCCCGCAACGGCGTCGGCGGCGGCCTTTGCCACGGCCGCAGAGTCGGGTACCACGGTCACGCCCGGGCCGCCTCCAGCAGCCTGGCCGCCCGGGTCAGCGCCGCCGGATAGACGCGGTCCGAGCGGGCGTCGGCCAGGAGCCCGCTGAGCAGGCCGGCCTCGCTCCTGGGCGGCATCGGAACGACCAGGCGCGGGATCGGGAGGCCGCGCATCTCGCCGTCCAGCAGGACGTGCCCGCTGACCTCCCCGTCCCGGACGGCTTGCAGCTTGCAGGTCTGGCCGTCGGCTACCGCCTCCACCCGGATGGCGCCGATCTCCCCCGAAGCCAGGCCGTCGATCTGGTTGGGCCGCATGTCCACCTCGATGGGGTGGCCCCCGGCCGACAGGAAGTGGCAGGCCATGATGCCCCCCCGGCCCGCCGCGACCCGCTGCAGCTCCCAGCCCAGGGCGCTGTCCAGCCAGCCGGCCAGCAGGACGGCGGCCGAGCGGTTGCCGCGGCCTTCCCCGACATAGTCGATGCCGACGGCGCCGATTCCGCGCAGGAAGCCGCGCCGGTCAGCCGGGTTGAAGAACTGTGCCAGGACCTCGCGCCAGGGCTCCAGGCGCGCCCAGTGGAGGTCACCGACGGACGCGGTCTTCGCCCCGGCCGCCGCCGCGGCCAGCGCGGAGAAGGACTCGTAGGGCCGGGCGAAGCGCGCGGAGTCCACCAGCAGCACATCACCCGCCTCGAGGGTCGTGCCAAACCGCCTCGAACCGATCGGTGGCGACCCCGCCCACCAGATGAAGGTGACCACGTCCGGCAGCAGCAGCGAGTCGACCAGGCTCGGGATGTGCTCGGCCGCCGGACCCTGGACGCGCAGGAAGACCTCCTCGTACTGGCAGGCGGAGCCCGCCACCAGGGCGTGGGTGATGGAGGTGACGGTGGCGTCGATCCGGCTCTTGGAGCCGCCCGGTTCATCGAGGACGATCACCGCCCGGCAGGGATGGTGGGCGGCGAGCTCCTGGATCACGCCCGCGGCCCGATTCGCCTCGGCGGGATCGGACGCGACCACGATCACGTCGAGGACGCTGTTGCGGGGATGGATGTGATCAGAGTCCTTCAGCTCGGCCCGCGCGGCGGCCACGCGCAGCGTGCTGAGCCGCCCCAGCACCTCGGCCACGCTGACATCGGTGCCCTCCCAGACCTGCTCGGCGGTGGTCATGGCCGGTGCCACTCGAAGCCGTCCCGCTGGATCAGCTGCTCGGCTTCGGGAGGTCCCCAGGTCCCGGCGTCGTAGTTCGGGAACTGGGGCTCGACCCCCGACCAGCGCTTCTCGATGGGGTCGATAACCTGCCAGGCCACCTCCACCTCGTCCTTGCGGGTGAAGAGGGTCGCGTCGCCGACCATGCAGTCGGCCAGCAGCCGCTCGTAGGCGTCGGGCGCCTCGGCGAGGAAGGAAGACGCGTAGAGGAAGTCCATGTTCACGCTCCGCATCCGGATGCCGGCGGCGGGCACCTTGGCCGCGAAGCGCAGCGAGATGCCCTCCTCGGGCTGGATGTGGAGCGTGATCGCGTTCGGCTCGACGTCGCGCATGGCGCCGCGCCCGAAGGTCAGGTGAGGCGGCCGCTTGAACTGGATCCGGATCGTCGTCGAGCGCTTCGGCATCCGCTTGCCGGCCCGCAGGAAGAAGGGCACGCCCGCCCAGCGCCAGTTGTCGACCTGGAGCCTGAGCGCGACGAAGGTCTCGGTTCGCGATTTCGGATCGACCGACTTCTCCTCGCGATAGCCGGGGACCTTCTCGCCCAGCACCCAGCCCGGGCCGTACTGGCCGCGGACCGCACTGCCGTCCACCTCCTCGCCGGCCAGCGGGCAGACCGCCTTCAGCACCTTCACCTTCTCGTCTCGGACCGAGCCCTGATCGAAGCTGACCGGTGGCTCCATGGCCACCAGTGTCAACAGCTGCAGCTGGTGGTTCTGGACGACGTCGCGGAGCGCGCCGGCGCCCTCGTAATAGCCTCCGCGGCCTTCAACTCCCAGTTCCTCGGCGACCGTGATCTGGACCGCGTCCACGTACTGGTTGTTCCAGACCGGCTCGAAGATGGAGTTGGCGAAGCGGAAGGCGAGGATGTTCTGAACGGTCTCCTTGCCCAGGTAGTGGTCGATCCGGAAGACCTGGTCCTCGTGGAAGACGGTCTCCACCTCGGCGTTCAGCGCTCGAGCGGTCTCCAGGTTGGTCCCGAACGGCTTCTCGACCACGATCCGCCGCCAGGACCCCTTCGGCGGTTTGGCCATCGCGGCCGCGCCCAGGTTCGCCACGATCAAAGGGAACGTCGGCGGCGGCGTGGCGCAGTAATAGATCCGGTTGCCGCCGGTGTGCCGCTCTTGGTCGACCTCGTCCAGGAGCCGGTCCAGGCGCTGGAAGCCCGCGCCGTCTCCGAAGTCCAACTGCTGGAAGCGCATGCCGTCCAGGAGGGGTTTCAGGACCGACTCGTTGACCGGCTGGGTGCGCGAGTGGGCGCGGATGGAGTCGGCGGCGCGCTTGCGGAACTGCTCGTCGCTCAGGTCGCTCTTGGCCGCGCCGATCACCCCGAAGCCAGGCGGCAGGACGCGCTGCAGGGCCAGGTTGTAAATCGCCGGCAGCAGCTTGCGCTGCGCCAGGTCGCCGGTCGCGCCGAAGATGACGATCAGCGCCGGGTCGGCGACCCGGTACTCGTGCAGGCCCTCGCTGAGGGGATTGGTCTCCAGCTCGGCCGCTTTAGCCATGCCCGGCGGGGCGCACCGCGTGGCCGCCGAACTGCTTGCGCATCATCGCCACCACCCGGTCCGAGAAGGAGTTGGTGTCACGGCTGCGGAAGCGCTCGTAAAGGGAGTGCGTGATGACCCCGGCGGGGACGTCCTCGTCGATCGCGGCCTGGATCGTCCGGCGGCCCTCGCCGGTGTCCTCGATGTAGGCGGTCAGGCTGGCCAGCTCGGGGTCCTCCTTGAAGCCGATCGCGATCAGCTCCAGGAGCCAGGAGCGGATCACCGTGCCGTAGCCCCAGGCTTCGGCGATGGCCTGCAGGTCCATGCCCGGGAACGCCTTCGCCTTCTTGATGATCTCGAAGCCTTCGCCGTATGCCTGCATCAGCCCGTACTCGATCCCGTTGTGCACCATCTTCACGAAGTGGCCGGACCCCTCCGGCCCGCAGTGCACGAGGCCTCCCTCGGGCGGTGCCAGGGCGGCCAGCAGCGGCTTGCAGTGCTCGAAGGTCGCGTCCTCGCCCCCGACCATCAAGCCGTACCCGTTCTGCAGGCCCCAGATCCCGCCCGAGGTGCCGGCGTCGAGGTAATGCATGCCGCGCGCCTTGAGGCCTTCGGCGTCCTTCAGCGCCAGCTGCCAGTTGGTGTTGCCGCCGTCGATGACGATGTCCTCCGCCTCCAGCAGGGTTCCCAGCTTGGCGATCGTCTGCGTGGTCGGGTTGCCGGCCGGAACCATCACCCAGACCACTCGCGGCTTCTGCTCGAACTTGCCGACCATCTCCTCGAGGGAACCGGCGCCGATCGCGCCCTCGCCCACCTTGGCCTGGACGACCTCGGCCGACTGGTCGTAGGCGATCATCCGGTGACCGGCCCGGAGCAGGCGGGAGACCATGTTCCCGCCCATCCGGCCGAGCCCGACCATTGCCATCTCCATGCTGGTTGTTTTCCTCCCCTCTCCAGCGGCCGCTAGCGGGCCGCGTTCTCCACCGCGTCGACGAGAGCCGCCCAGCCCTGGCCGTGCCGGCGGCCGATGCTGACCCGCAGCACGGGCAGCCGGCGCGACTTGAGCGAGCGCAGGTCGCCGATCGCCTGCGCCTGTTTGAGCACGCTGAAGCCGTAGGGCTGACCGGGAATGGAGACGTCGGCCGTGTCCTCCTGGACGACCTGCAGGAAGACCCCCTCCGGCGGCCCGCCCTTGTGGAGCTGGCCGGTGGAGTGCAGGAAGCGGGGGCCGTAACCGGAGGTGGTGGCCACCTGGTGCCGGTCCCGAACGGCACTCCGGATCGCGCGCAGGGACCGCTCCGACGCCTGGTTGCGGCCGGTGTAGCTCATGACCGCGAAATAGCTGCGGCCGGACTTCAGCTTGGCGAACAGGGATTTGAGCTCCCCGCCGGCAGCGGCGGCGGCGACCGTCTCCACGTCCGGCAGGCGATGCTTGGCCGCGAACTCGGCAAGCACCGTCTTGGTGTTGTCCTTCGATTCCTGCACGTTGGGCTGGTCGAACGCGTTGATCTCGAGCAGGTGCCCGGCGACGGCGGTGGCGATCTCCCAACGCAGGAACTCGCCGCCGATCTCTTTGCGGTCGCGCAGCGTCAGCGTGAGGACCGGCTGGCCCGCCTTCTCGAGCGCTCGCACGCCCTCGTGCTGGGGATCGTTGGCCATCCGCAGGTAGGCGAAAACGCGGTCGTCGCCGTAATCGCGCGGCCGCCCCAGCGGCTCGCCCTCGACCGGCACCATGCCGCGGCCCAGCTTTCCCGTGGACTCGGCGATGAGCTGCTCGACCCAGTAGCCGAAGGTGCCGATCTTCGGCGAGAGCACCAGCGTCAGCTTGTCCCGCTTCTGGGCCTGGGCAAGCGTGCCTAGCACCGCGCCCAGCCAGACGCCCGGGTTCTTGTCGGCTGCGACGTCCGGGGCGCAGGCGTGCGCCATGCCCGTCGCGCTGTCGAGGATCGCGCCGAAGTCGTAGCCGGCGAGTGCGGCTGGCGCCATCCCGAAGAAGCTCAGCACCGAGTAACGACCTCCGATGTCGGGCTGGCCGTGCAGCACCCAGCGGAACGTGTGCTCCCTGGCCAGCTTCTCCAGCGAGGTGCCGGGGTCGGTGATGGCCGCGAACTGCTGGCCGGGCTTCTTGGTCTGCTTGGAGACCAGCTCCCAGAAGTGGGCGAAGTGACTCAGCGTCTCGGTCGTGCTGCCTGACTTGCTGGCCACCACGAAGAGCGTGGCGGGCACGTCGAGGCTCTTGGTCACGGCCCTGACCGTGGCCGGATCGGTCGTGTCGAGGACCTGCAGGCGGGGGTGGCCGGAGACCTTCCCGAAGGTGTTCAGGAGCACGTCAGGACCGAGGCTGGAACCGCCCATTCCCAACAGCACCACGTCCGAGTAACTCTTGCCGGCGCGAGCCAGCTCGCGCAGCTCGGCCTCCTTGGACTCCATCTTCTCGACCACGTTCAGCCAGCCCAGCCAGTTGCCCGCGTCGCCCGGCCAGAGCGTCCCGTCCTTCGCCCAAAGGCGCCGCGGCACCTCGTCCTTCTGGAGCTGGGCGGTCGCCTGGTCGACGGATGGCTGCAGGGTGCCCAGCGAGTGCCATTGGGTCGGGCCCTTCCCGGAACGGATCTCCCGGGCCGCCTGCGCCAGCACCTTGCCCAGGCTCTCGTAGGACTTGAAGAAGAGCTCGACGCCCTCCACCTCCAGCTCCTGGGTCACCCGGTCGAGGTCGATGCCGGCCTCGGCGAGCTCCTTCAGCTGTCGCTTGGCGACGTCGACGTGCTCGTCGAGGGAGCGGCGGACCTCGCCGTGCTCACGGAACGCCGCCAGCGTGTTGGGCGGGACCGTGTCCACGGTCTGGGGACCGATCAGCTCTTCGACGTACATCGTGTCCGGGTAGCGGGGGTCCTTGACCGAGGTGCTGGCCCAGAGGCAGCGCTGGGGGGCGGCGCCGGCCTTGGCGAGGGTTTCCCAGCGCGGCCCGGAGTGCAGCTGCTTGAACCGCTCGTAGGCCAGCTTCGAATTGGCGATGCCGGCCTTCCCGAACAGCCGCTCCAGCCTGCGGGCCTCCTTCGGGTCCTTCTCGGCGGCGACCTTCTCCTGGAGCAGCTTGTCGACCTTGCTGTCGACCCGGCTGACGAAGAAGCTGGCGACGCTGTTGACCTGGTCGAGGTCGCCGCCTCTCCTTTTGAAGTCCTCGAGGCCGCTCAAGAAGGCCTCCACGACCTCGGCGTAGCGCTGCACCGAGAAGATCAGGGTGACGTTGATGTTCACACCCTCGCCGATCATCTGCCGGATCGCGGGCAGGCCGGGCCGGGTGGCAGGGATCTTGACCATCACGTTCGGCCGCGTGGTCCGCTTCCAGAGGTCCCGCGCCATCTCCACGGTCCGCTTGGTCGAACGGGCGACGCCCGGCGAGACCTCGATGCTGACGAAGCCGTCCTTGCCCTTGGTCTGGTTGAAGACGGGCCGGAAGACATCCGCCGCGGCCTGGATGTCCTCGACCATCAGGTCCCAGAGGATGTCGCCCGGCTTCCGCTTGGCCCGAACCAGGCGGACCAGAGCCTCGTCGTAGTCGGTGGAGCCGCTGACCGCCTTCTCGAAGATGGTGGGGTTGGAGGTCACGCCGGTGACCCCCTCGTCCCGCAGCCTGGCAAGCTCGCCCGAAGTGATCAGCTGGCGGCGGATGTTGTCGTACCAGAGGCTCTGGCCGAGCTTGTGCAGCTCCTTGATCGGGTTGGCGGCTTTGCTCATCGGCGTCCTCCAGTGGCGGGTGGAGCCTTCAGGATCGCATTTAGCAGGATGGCGGGAGAGGATTCCCGCCTTACGAAGGCGGCGCCGGCGCTAAGTCGCCCTGGCGGCCGATCCGTCTGTCGGCTCGTCCGCTGCTCGGTCGCGCATCCAAGGATGCGCTCCCTCCGCTGCTCCGTCGCCTCCGCCAGCTCGACTCGCCAGGATCGCCTCATCACTCGGCGTCCTCTCCCGCCACCCTGCTGAGTGCTCTCTCCTTGACGAGCAGCCGGTAGAGCTCCTCCTGGCGGGCGGTCTGGAGCGTGTAAGCACCGTGCGCGGCGAGGTCCGGCCGGTAGGTCCTCCCCACCTCGCTCTTGAGCCGGTCGCCGTCGACCAGGCCGAGGTGCTCGAGGGCCAGGATGGCCGCGCCGCGGGCCGAGGCCTCCTTCGCCTTCGACTCCGCGACCGGCTTGCCGATGGCGTCGGCCATCATCTGCATCCAGGCCGGCGAGGCCAGAAGCCCGGCCCCGTTGGCAACCAGCCGCCGGGCGCCCGGGAGTACCTCGTCGAGCAGCCGGTCGACCCTGCCGAACTCGATGGCGACCGCCTCCAGGCCCGCCCGGACGATGTCCAGCGCAGTCGTCGCCTGCGTGAGCCCGGCGATGGAGCCGGTGGCGTGGGAGGCGAAGCCCGGGCTGCGCTCCCCCGCCAGCATGGGCACGAAGGTGAGGCCGGTGGTGACCGGCCGCATCCGACGAAGGCGCCGTTCCAGGGTGCCGCGCTCGACCGTCAGGTTGTGGGTCATCCAGGCGAAGAGGTTTCCGCCGTTCGAAAGCGAGCCGCCGACGACCGCCCGGCGGCGGTCGAGGCGGTAGCACCAGAGGCCGCCCGGGATCCGCTCGGGCAGCCCCGCGTAGAGGACCCTCAGCGCGCCCGAGGTTCCGACCGTCAGGGCCCGTTGGGAGGGGTCGACGCAGCTGGACCCGAAGTTGGCCAGCGCCCCGTCGCCGGCGGCGCAGACCCAGGGCACGTCCTTCAGGCTCGGCCAGCGGACGGCGAACTCCCTGACCAGGCCCCGGCCGGCCTCACCTGGTTCAGGCAGCTGCGCCTCCTTGACGTCGAGGAAGCGCAGCAGGTCGCCGTCCCAGGTGCAGCCGGCCAGCTCCAGGAGGCCGGTTCCGCTGGCCATGGAGATGCTGGTCAGGGGACCGCCGAAGAGCCGCTGGTGGACGAGGTCCCAGAAGCTGAGCAGGCGGGGCCGCCGGCGCCAGAGCCCGGGCTGTTCCGCGCGCAGCCAGGCGAGCTTGGCCGGCCAGTAGCTGGGATGCAGGAGACAGCCGGTGCGCTGGTGGACGGCGTCGGCATCCAGCTTGCCCTTGAGGTCCTCTGCCTGGCGCCAGGCCCGGGTGTCGGCCCAGAGGTAGAGGGGCGTCAGCGCCCGGCCGGCGGCGTCGGCGGCCAGCAGCCCATGCCAGAAGGTCGAGACGCCGATCGCACGCAGGCGGGATCGCCGCCGGGGCCCGGCGGCGTGGAGGAGGCCGTCGACGGCGCTGGTGACCATCCGGAAGAGGGCCTCGGGATCCGTCTCGTAGGTCCCGTCGAGCGCGACGCGCGGCGCGTACGGGAGGTGCACCTCCACGCCGGGCACCAGCCGGGCGTCGGCGTCGAAGAGCAGGGCGCGGACGGACGAGGTGCCGATGTCGAGCGCGCCGACGTAGCCGTCAGCAGGCATTCAGTCCAACCATCGCTCCTCGATCTTGAAGCTCGCCAGGTCGTAGGTCCGGAGCTGGGCGCGTCCGCGGACCCGGCGGAGCGCGCTCACCATCTCGGTCGGGCGGCCGCTGAGCTGAGGTGGCGCCGCCAGGCCCGCCGGCGCCGGCGCCAGCGGGTGGCAGAAGACGTCGGCCCAGCGGGCGACCTCGAGGTGGTCGGCCGCCGCCGGCAGCACCGCCAGCTCGAAGTGGTGGTCGCCGAGCATCTGCGCGGCGGGTGTCGCCAGCTCCGGGCCGGCGTTTCCGGGCCGGTTCCGGAGGTCGCCGCGCGAAATCCGGCCGACGCAGCGGAGCAAGGTCACCGCCAGGTGTCCGTCCTCCAGCAGCTCGTACTCGAAGGGGCCCGGCAGGATGACGCCCAGGCCGCCCGCCAGCACCCACTCCCGGGCCGGGTCGGTGCGGAGGTCGTACTCCTGGCCGCGCTCTGTCCCCGGCGCGCGGTAGGGACGCCGAACGGCGCCGAAAGCCACGCCGGCCCAGGCGCCGTCGCGGGCGGCGGTCGGGAAGAGCAGGCGAAGGCGGTGGTCGGGACGCTGGTTGTGCAGGTCCAGCTGGAGCCGGATCAGCGGCTCCTCGCCCAGTCTTTCGGCGACGAGCCCGGTGGCGGGCGCTCGCACCGGCTCGCCCTCCGGCTCGAACGTGTAGAGGTCGCCCCGGTCGCCCTGGTCCTCGAAGAGCAGCCCCGCGGGCGGGTCAACGGCGCGCGCCTCGACGAGGTCGGGCCGTCCCGTCCCCAGCGGGGCGATGCCCAGCCGCTCGAAGGAGCTGGGGTTGAAGAAGGTCTCGGCGACCTCGTCGACGCCCAGGCGGCGGACCAGCGAACCGGCGGCGCGCGCAGCGCGGTCGAGGCGCCGGCCGGCCTCCTCGTGGACCTGGTCCAGCGAGCAGCCACAGATGGTGTCGTGGGCGGAGTTGAGGAACAGCTGCCGCCAGATGTAGCGCAGCTCGGGTTCCGGCCAGGGCCGGGCGCTGAGCGTCCAGATCGGTTCCAGGTGTCGCTCCAGGAGCCGCTCGACGGCGGCGTGCTGGAGCTTCAGGGGAAACCGGCTGCTCAACGTTCCCTTCAAGACGAAGGAGGAGGCGGCCGAATGGAGCTCGCCGCGGACGCAGCCTTCGGCGGCCGGGCGGTGGGCGGCGAAGTCGGCCAGGTTGGAGATCGCGGTGGCCCGGGGCAGCTCGGCGTTCCCGAGGGCGGCGTCGAGCCCGGAGGGCACCGGGAGATGGTCGTCCCCGGCCATCACCAGCCACGGTCCGACCGGCGCCCAGGTCTCTTCCGAGAGGCGCTCGCCCAGCTCCGCCGCGCCCAACGGCAGCCGCCGGCCGTGCCCGTACCCATGCTGCAGGTGGATGGTGTCGACGGCCGAGCCGTCCAGGGCCTCCCAGCGGAACACCCCGCCCAGGCCAGCCGCCGGCACCCCGCGCCAGACGACCGCGGTGTCGATACCGCGCAGCCGGAGGAGCTGCGGCATCTGCGCCGTGTGGCCGAACTGGTCGGGCAGGTAGCCGATCAGCATCGGCTCCCCCACCTGCCTGGCGCGCTCCAGCCCCAGCTCGAGGTTGCGCAGCAGCAGCTCGCCGCTGACCAGGTGCTCGTCGGGCAGCGTGTACCAGGGCCCGAGGCTGACCCGCCCCTCGGCCGCGGCTCGGCGCAGGGCTCGAAGCCGGTCCGGTCGCGCCTCCAGGTAGTCGTCGACAACGGCCATCTGGCCATCGAGGTGGAAGCGCAGGCCCGGCTCCCGCGGCAGCGCCAGCAGCAGCGAGTCGAGGAGCGCGACCAGCCTCCGCCGGTAGACCGCGAAGGGCAGGTACCACTCCCGGTCCCAATGCGTGTGGGGCACGACGTGCACCTGCAGCTCCGCGGCCATCCGAAATATTGTGTCCGGGTGGCCGACACCCTCCACTCGGCAGAGCAGTTGGAGCGGTTCGCCAAAGGTGTTTTCCTGGCCATGGGCGCGGCCGAAGAGGTCGCCGCCACCGTGGCCGGTCACCTGCTGCGCGCCAACCTCGCCGGCCACGACTCCCACGGCGTTATCCGCATCCCGCAGTACGTGGCCGAAGCCGATCGCGGCGACCTCTTACCGGGCGCGCGAGCCGAGCTGGTCAGCGAGAAGGGAGCGGTGGGGATGGTCGACGCTGGGCGCGGGTTCGGCCACAGCGCCACCGCGCTGGCGATGAGCTGGGCCGCCGGACGCGCGCTCGAGCTGGGGATTGCCGCGGCTGCCGTGCGCCGCGCCAACCACCTTGGCAGGCTGGGCGAGTACGCGGAGCTGGCGGCCGCGCGGGGCGTGGTGGGAATCGCCACCGTGGGCGTGGTCGGCCGGGGCGGCGTCACGCCCTTCGGCGGCCGTGGCCGCTTCCTGGGCACCAACCCCTGGGCGATCGGCGTGCCTGCGGCCGGCGAGCCGATGATCTACGACGCCGCCACCTCCGCGGTGGCCGAGGGAAAGCTGCGCCTGGCCCGCGCCAAGGGAGTCGCGGTGCCCGCCGGTGCGATCGTCGACAGCGAGGGCCGCCCCAGCACCGACCCCAACGATTACTACGCGGGCGGTGCCCTGCTGCCGCTGGGAGGCCTCCTGGCCGGCCACAAAGGTTACGGGCTGGCACTCGCGTCGGCGCTGGTCGGGGGACTGGCCATGGTCGGCGACGACGGCGCGACCACGGCGGGGACGGCCCGCGCCGGCGATGGGGGCCCCTGGCTGGCCGGGGCCTTCGTGGTCGCCATCGACCCCGAGTGGTTCGGGGGCGCCGAGAGCTACCGGATGGCGGTGGCCGACGTGCTCGGCGCGCTCCGCCGGCAGCCGGCCGCCGACGGCGTCGACGAGGTCCTGGTCCCGGGCGACCCGGAACGCCGGAGCCGTGAGCGGCGGCTGGAGGAGGGCATCCCCATCTCGGAATCGGTCTGGAGCGACCTCCTCGAGGTCGGGGACCGCTACGGGGTCGGGCTGGCCGGCTGAGGTCGGGCGCCGCTGGGCAGCGGCTGCGGGTTGGCGCCCGGGTTTGGCTGGGTGGCCAGGTTCAGCTTGGCGTCGATCAGCTTGCGGTCCTTCCCGAACTGCATCTCGAGCGCCTGGATCGACTTCACGGCGTTCTTCTGCCCGCCGTTCAAGAGCTGGTTGACGATCACGTCGTTCTGTTTCGTCTCGGCTTTCAGGTACTGCGCGCGAACGGACTTCCACCCCGCGTCACGGGGCGCGCGCTCGAGCTCCTGGCCGGCCGCCCGGAGCTGGTCGTAGTAGGCGGCGATCGACTGCACGGCCAGGCCGCCCTTCCCCTTGGCGGCCATCGCCTCGGCGTCGCGGTAGCGCTGGGTGGCGAGCTCGATCCTTACGTTGGCGCGCCCGGTCGGCGTGCGACCGGTGGCGACCAGCATCTTCTC
>Ga0209577_10000689_pt1 | contig 33550 bp, 21 predicted proteins | sample GraSoiAngelo_109_FD_185874 | JGI IMG/M metagenome (GOLD analysis project Ga0209577, IMG submission 185874) | Grasslands soil microbial communities from the Angelo Coastal Reserve, California, USA - 14_0903_12_20cm (SPAdes) (version 2) | ecosystem: Environmental > Terrestrial > Soil > Grasslands... | reverse complement strand
CCAAGAGAATCAGCTTGTCGAGTCCTCGCGCCTTTTGCCAATGGCCGCGAAGAAAAATCGCGGCCAGCCCGATTGCAAGAACTACTCCACCGACGGAGTACGACCAAATCACCGTGCTGGGAACTGCGAAGAAAGCTATGACTGCCGAAGAATTTGCTAAGCTGCCGCTCACGACGATTCCTTTCCCCCGTTTGCGCCTGCAATTATCACACAGCGAAGCGACCCGTCTCCTGGCGGTTTGTCGACATTCGGAACTGAGCTGGGATTGCTTGCCAACTTCCGGGTTGCTCGTCACTCGGCCGCAATCGACCAGCGGCGCCAGGCCAAATACAACTGAGGCAGCGGAGAGTGCATCAATGGTGCATACAACAGTATGGTAACAGGCTCGACCCGCACTCAAAATCGTCTTGCAAGGTGCTAGTTATGACTGGAAGATGGACAATCGTTCCGTTGGTGGTTGTTTGTTCTCTCTATCTCTTCAGCTGCGGTGGGATTATCCAGCCGGAGCCGGGCCAACTATTCCAATTTGATTTCGCCAATGGAGCGCAGGGCTGGAGCGCCGGCTTTTCCGACTACCCGGCTGGACAAGAAGCTTTCTTTGAACTGGCATCCGGCATCAAACCTCTGCCATCCCCGCTGGACCAGACCAGAACCGGGTTTTTCATCAGCGGCAATAATCATAGCGACGATTTGTTTATGTTTCTCAAAGTGCGGATCACCGGTCTGAAGCCGGCGACCGCCTATAATGCCGGCTTCCATGTTGAATTTGCTACGAACGAGTCCAAAGAGTGTGTTGGAATTGGCGGTGCTCCCGGTAAATCCGTGTGGGTCAAGACGGGAGCTTCCGCCATTGAACCGCAGCCGGTTCTTCAAAGCAATGGCCAATTCCTCATGAACATTGATAAGGGCAACCAGTCCTTGGGGGACAAAGATGCCATAGTAATCGGCACGATAGAGAACAGTTCAACCGATTGCGTCCACCTAGTGTATGAAACTAAGAGGCTGGACAGTGTTGCGCCCTTCACAGTCCGAACAGATGCGACAGGCAGCCTCTGGTTGCTCGTGGGGACCGACTCCGGTTTCGAAGGGACCACCAGCCTGTACTATCGCCAATTCCGCGCCGCATTTGCAGAACTGCCGCAATAGCTACTTCTCCCGCGTGGTCCCAGTCCGCGTGCCGCGAATCCTCGCTCAAGACGGCGGCCACTCCACTAGCAACGCCTCGGGCCTGTTGAAGCTGCGGTACATCCTTCACCAACATCTCAAAACGCGAAGGGAAGACGGGTTCTGGCCGAGCGGTCGGCAAACAAGAAGTAATTTGGTTCCTTCCTGTTTGCCCGTGGTCCAGGCGCGATCCCGATGGGCGCCCACGCACTTGCCAAACAACGGTGCTGAGGCTCCTCGCCAGACTCCGGGTGGGAGCTAGCGGAAACGGAGTATAAAGTACATGCTCGGGAGTAAAGAGCTGGCGGATGAGAAGGAGTTTTCTTTGGGAGCCTACGGTGTACAGCGCAGCCGGGTACGAATTGGGGCTCGGAGGAGGAGGAGCCGCGAGATTGATGGCGCTCGCACCCGAATGCGGGGCGGCGTGGGCAGACGAAAATGACGCCACCAGTAGAATCAGAATAGCGATGATAGGCTTGTGCGCGTTGGCAGACATCGACACTACGGCAACCTCACGAAGGAGACGCGTTTAATCGTAAACTGTCGGCGAAGCGATACGTCGTGGGGAGCAGCGTTTGACTAGCGGCTTCCTCCGAAGACGCGTCCGGCGCATGAACCCACGGTGAGGTAAGCAATAAGCTGGCTTGCCCCCAACGCGGACCTGATCCAGCAAGAAGCACATTTCTTCATCATCCGGAAACAGCTGCTCGGAACCAGGATAGTGAATACGTGAATTGTCCTCATATCGTTGTCAGGAAATCGCCTTCCAGACTTTTGTCCGGCAGCAGCGCTCGAACTGCGCGATCCATGGTGGCAAGCTTTCCTTTCTTATGCATCGCAAGTCCTAGCAAGTAGGCATCCGTCACTTGTTGATGGCCCGCCAAGCGCTGAGCAAATGGTTCAAGTGCGTGGGCAAAACTGACCTCGTCCGGCCAGAATCGGTGCGCGGGATGGCCAAGGTTGGCTTGTAGCAGGGCGAGAGCATCCGCGGGGGTGAGCGCATTTGGAGAGAAAGCGGGATTCGAGAGTATGCGGACGAAGGCGGTCTGGGTCAGTGGGCATGTTGCCCACCCTTCGCGCGCGTGGCGCGCGAGCCATTCCTGGACTTTCTCATGAGCGCGGTGGGTGGGCCAGGCCATCGCGATAAGGACATTGACGTCCAGCAAAAAACCGGCTTTCACTCCAATTCGTCCTGGAGTCTTTCGACATCCTCGGTGCTTACAGCCGGCGAGCCAGGCGGAAGCTCGACGACGTGAAAGCCGTTGACGAGGCGGGTTTGCAAGGGTGCATGTAGCCCCCGGCGCACTAGTTCCGATACCGCTTTACCGATGGCGACGTCTCGAGCTTCAGCGTACGCCTTTACTTCCCGAAAAACATCGTCGTCCAGCGAAAGTGTGGTTCTCATGCACCTATGATGCTCCAAGCTAGGTTTGATGTCAAGTCAGCAAGTCCTGCATCAATCTAAGTCATTTGGTGCGATGCGCGACTCGGGGTCATCGGGCAATGGTACCTCAGCACCGCGTGCCCCCCTGAAGCGCGCTGCTCGTGAATCCTGCGAAGACTTGTTAGGGTGTACCCAAGGAGAAGTCCATTCGTCGTTTCATGGACCAGGTACGGCAGCGAACCAAACGGACGACACCTTTGAAAACCAAGGAGCTGATTGAGGAGCTAAACCCGCTCTTGCGAGGGTGGGTCGAGTATTACAAACGCGCCCACATCCGAAAGCCCTTCCAACGTCTCGACGGCTGGGTCCGGCGGCGCATCTGGTCGCATCGCTACAAGTGTTGGCGCAATGCTGGCTGGAAACGGCTGCCTGCGCAGTCGCTCGCTTAAGTGAGAGGTGCAATCTCTCTGACTCCAAAGCTGCTTTGGGTTTAGTGGCGGAGGAGGAGGGATTCGAACCCCCGAGACCCTTTCGAGTCTAACGGTTTTCAAGACCGCCGCATTTAACCACTCTGCCACTCCTCCATTTTCATTGTACCTTGAATCCGGTCATCTAGTTCCTGGCCCGTATCTTTATATCTCGCTAGCTTAATAAGGAATAAACTAAGGCATAATCCACCGGCGTTCGAAATAATGCGAGGTCCATTGTTGAAACGCGCTGCCGAATTCCTGCGATCCGTCATACCTGCGGACCCGTTTCAGTTGCTTTTCTTGGCCGGCATTTCATGCCTTGTGGTTGCACATGGCTTGAGATGGTGGCCTGTTGAGGTTTGCCTTGGGCCTGATCAGTTCACTGACTCGTTTGGGCGCCAATTGCGGATCTTCGGAGCTCTCTTTGTGTATCCCATTATTTTTGCGGGAACGACAGGCTATTTCGTTTGCTTCTGGCCTGGTGGTCATCCGGTCCGCCGAATCTTAGGGTTGGTCTTCCTTCCGACAATGGCCGGCCTTGGTCTCATGTTCAGCCGTCTTGTCTATCTCAGCGGGCCTTCCTCGTCGGTTCTTGAAAGCACGGGTAGCATCGTTACTCACAGAATCCATTGGGCACAGACGATGTTGTGGAAGTTAGCGGGATTCCAGTTCAGTTTGACCGGGCTGCTACTCATTGCCATCTTCACCTCACGGCTGGCTCTTGGAATCGCTACCCTACCTCTCGCTTTGCCTGGAAGACATGCTTTGCAAGCAGAAGATTTTGGATCCTGGCGGCGACTGCGTCCTCGCGACATCGCCAAGGATGGGGAATCAAGAGCTTCGGAATTTGAGCGTGTGACGCTGACATCCTCCAGATAAACAGAAAAAGGCCACATTGAAACGTGCCGCTAATGAATCGGGCCGTCGAGGCCGAGGTTTTGGCTAGCAATCCGCAATATAAGGGCTGTGTAATCAGATATATATACATGATCCTGGGGTTTCGTAAATTTTCCTTGACAGATGTTTCCTAATTTCGTATGATGCAAGTTCATAAGGAGATGCGTATGGCGCTCACACGTAAACTACCCGCGCAACCAGCAGCGAAAGAGTCGAGTCGGAAGAGTCGATTGACTCTCTCACTTGAACGGGAAACCGTCCAGTTTCTCCAGCAACGCCAAGTTGAAGCGAAAGCTCCGTCTCTGAGCGCGTGTGTGGAGAACATCATTGCCGAGCGTCGGAGGCAGCTAGAGTTGGAAGAACTCAACACACAGACAACCGCTTATTATGACGCGATCTCCGATGCGGAACGGACAGAGAACTCTGCCTGGGGGCAATTGTCGGAACGTGAATTCCTGAGTGCGGAGAGATAGAGCGGATGTCAACATCGGCAACCGCTCTGCCGCCGCAACCCAGACGAGGGGAGATTTGGTTCGTTCCCTTTCATAGCGACCCGCCTGGAAAAGCTGATCGACCTGTCGTAATCGTTTCTCCTGACACCCGGAATCTCCATCCAAAGGCCGACACTGTTTTGGCAGTTCCGTTCTCTACGACAGTTAGGGAGAGTCCAACCCACATAACAATGCAGCCGGGAGAAACAGGTTTAGCAATCGTTTGTGACATTCAGGCTGAGAGCATTACTACGCTTCGAAAAGCGACCCTCGTGCCGCCGAAAAATGCCACTAGAAAACTGAGTGAAACGCAACTTCGTGCCATTGCTTGTTGTATCGTTAAAGCTCTAGGCTTCGTTCCCAGTGCACTCTAGGGGCACTGAACCTGATTTTTGAGACAAAACGCCAAAGTTACACTTGGCCGAAAACCGCAGGCACTCCCGCCACGTTCTCCCCGCCAGTAGACGACACAGTTGCGTTCGCCAATGCGGATCATTAGAAGAGAATCGACTTTCGTGCGGATCGACGAAGATCGGTGCGCCGACTCCGTGGTCTTTCCAAGGCCCCCGCTTTTTCTGCACAATAGACTGCCTCGTTTGGGATTGGCGGGTCGTTCTGAATGGAAACACAAAAATCAGCCGCGACGGCAGCGATCGGATGTATGCTTTGTCCCAACTTGGGCTCCGAAGTGAACATCCCTATTCATCCGTCTTTCGGGCTCGAGAAACGCGGTACTGCATCCATGTGAGGGTGAAAATCGCTGTCCTTAACGGAGTGGTGGCCAACTATGTCGAAAGTTAACAGCATCTTCATAAAGAGAGTTTTTCCCTTTTTCATCTTCTGCCTTGTGGTGTCCACGCTGAGTGTTAAAGGCACGTTTGCGCAGATCGGAACCGGCACCATCACTGGTATTGTCTTTGATGCGACCGGCGCCGTGCTTCCCGATGCGGAGGTCACCGTGACCAATGTTGACCGCAACACACGGCACCTGACGCGCACCAACAGCACTGGCGATTACACCGTTGCCGCTCTTGAACCCGGTCACTATTCCGTGACCGTGAAGCATGCCGGCTTCCGAATCTCCATCGTCCCCCCATTTGAATTGCAGGTGGACCAGAAGGCGCGCGTGGACGTGAGCCTGCAACTCGGTCAAGTGACCGAAACGATCACGACCACCGCCGAGGCCCCGTTGCTCACAACCGAATCGAGCACCGTCGGCCAGGTGATCGATAACAAGCGCGTAGTGGACCTGCCGTTGAATGGCCGCAGTTTCCTGGATCTCGCCACCCTCAGCCCAGGTGTCACCTTCACAAAAGACCCCAATACGGCATTTCAAGAGGTTCGCGATGTCGGCCGGCGCATGAGTGACCAGTACTCGGTAGGCGGCGCCCGCTCTCAAGACACCAATTTCCTTCTGAATGGCGCCACCGACACTTCGCCGGATTTCAATACCGTCGCGGCCATTCCATCCATCGATGAAATCCAGGAGTTCAAGGTGCAGACGAATTCTTACACGGCGGAGTTCGGCCGCGGCGCCGCTCAGATCAACGCGGTGACCAAAGGCGGCACAAACGAGCTCCATGGCACGGCCTACGACTTCCTGCGAAATAGCGCGCTGGATGCCGAAGACTTCTTCAACGACATCAACAGTTTCGCTGGCGCCCCGAAGCCCCCATTCAAGCGCAACCAGTTCGGTGCAACTACAGGGGGAAGGGTTGTGAAGGACAAGCTGTTTTTCTTCGGCGCGTACGAAGGCTTGCGGGATCGCACCAACTCTGCCGACACGGCTACCGTGCCCATGCCAAATGTGAAAAACGGCGACTTCTCGGATTACGGCATTGCCATTTACATGCCCCATATCACTAATCCCGATGGTTCTTCCAAGTTTCGTCCGGGCAATACGCTTCCAGCCGGTTGTTACAATACCGACCCCAACACCGACGTGCTTTGGCCGAATATGACCATTCCTCAGCAGTGCTGGAATTCGGCGACCGCGAAATTTTTAGCCTCGTCATACGTACCCACGCCGAACCGACCAGGGCTGCAAAACAACTACGTGGCTGTGGTTGGCAGACCCACGGATTACGATCAGGGGGCCGGACGCCTCGATTACGTGTTAAAGCCCAACATGAATCTGTGGGGAAGATATTCCTGGGGGCGCGAGGACAAGGTCAATAACGACGTGATGCCAATCAGAGACTTGACCGAATCCGTGAAAACGATGATCGCGACGATGCATCACACCTGGGCCATTGGACCGAATATGGTCAACGAAGCCAAGGCAAACTACGTGCGCGCCAATGGCAGCCGCGTGGGCCCGCTCGCCGGCAAGACCAATGTTGTGCAGCAACTGGGGATCCCAGGCGCGTCCGGCGACCCACTGGACTTTGGAACGCCGAGCTTCAATTCAGCCAACAACTTTGAGAGCCTTGGAGAGGATTCCTTCGGCCATCCGCTGCGAAAAGTCCAGACCACGTATGAATACGGGGATGACTGGTCACTGATCAAGGGGCGCCATGTCATAAAAGCCGGAGTTGATTTTCGGCACGAGAATCTGAATTTGCTGTCTCATAACCTCGCGCGGGCCTCGTTCAACAATCCCGCTGCTGCAACGGCGGCGCTAGATAAATCGGGCGGACTTTCGCTGGCTTCCATGCTGCTCGGCATCAGCGACGACTCCGAAGTAGCAACGGGGGATTCGCACGTCCATCTGTTCCGCTGGACGCAGGCCTATTACGTTCAGGATGACTTCAAGATGTCACGAAATCTGACGCTGAATTTAGGCTTGCGCTATGAAGTCGCGCCGTATTGGCACGATCTGAAGGATTCTATGGTCAACGTGGATCTCAACGGTGCAACGCCCGTGGTGGTCCGGCCGGGCTCCGGCGATCCATACCAGGGCTTTCCGAACGTGCAGTTCGATACAGACCCAACCTCGCCTACTTACTTGCCCTTTGTAAGGGACAACCGTTTGGGCCACAACCTGGTGTTTACGGACAAGACCAACTGGTCGCCGCGATTTGGATTCGCCTGGACACCGAGGTTCGGGCGCAACAAAACCGTGATCCGTGGTGGCGCTGGAATCTTTTATTCCCCAATGAACGCGGATCCCTGGTTTGACTTTGCGCGCAACGCCCCGCGCTCCGCCAAGTTTATCCGTAAAGGTCTGCTTTCGATTGTGGACCAGATCTTCCAGAACACTTCGCAGGTCATTATTCAGCCTTCTATGTTCGTCGTCGATTCGCACTTGAAAACCCCGCGCATCCAGCAATGGAGCTTGGGAATCCAGCAGGAGTTGGTGCACAACTTAATCCTCGAGGTGGCCTATGTGGCTTCGGCGTCCACGCACTTGCCTCACTTGACGGATCAAAACCAGACTTTTCCGGTAATGCAGGGCGACAAGGTGGTCCAACCGGTAACCTATCTGCCGCAAAAGATCGAGTCGCTGGCTTCGTACTTTAACCTCTTCCAGACCGTCACTTCAGCCAACTACAACTCCATGCAGGCAAAAGCGGAAAAGCGCTTCTCCCAGGGCCTTACCTTTCTAAGCTCCTTTACTTGGTCCAAGACGCTGGATACCGCTTCGTCCACGCGCGACGGTGGCTTTGGCCAGGCGACTCCCCACATTTACGACTTGAAACTGGATTACGGACCTTCTGTATTCGACGCCAAGCTCAACTGGGTGAACAGTGCCATGTACGAGCTTCCCTTTGGGCGAAGCAGCCGTTGGGGTTCGAGTTGGTCGGGTCCGGTCGACAAGCTGTTCGGCGGCTGGCAGGTTGGAGGAATCAGCGTGGTGCGAACAGGTTTGCCGGTCTCCTGCCTCGATGGAAGCGATCCCGCCGTCAGCCTCGTCAACTTTGAACAGGATAATTGCGACATCATCGGAAATCCGAATGATGGTCCCAAACAACTCCTGAACTGGTGGAACCTGGCCGCCATTGCGCGAGCTTCGGACCAGGAGGTCTTCGGCAATGCGGGCCGGAGCGTGTTGCGGGGGCCAAAGTACGTGAGCATGGACTTCACCACCATGAAGACCACCACCATCACCGAGCGGCTGAAGCTCCAGTTCCGCTTTGAGGCGTTCAACCTTTTGAATCACCCCATCTTCTCCATGCCCAACCCGTTCGTGGACAAGGGCGGGTCGACCTTCGGCTCGTTTAACACCATCAACAGCACCGCGGCCAGCAACCGTCAGCTCCAGTTCGCGGTGAAGCTGATCTGGTGACTTGAGGTTGCGCTCGGGCTGCGTAAATGTGCGCAGCCCCGAGCGACCAAAACAGCGCTGCCGCAGTCAGGGCCGTAAGGTGTGTCTAATGCTGGCCGGCGAGAGGGGTTAGTTGCACGTTACTCGATATCGCCCAACTGTCCATATTTCCCGGCCTTCGTGGCGACTCAGAGAAAAACCTGTAACCGGAAGGAGAAACTCGCACTCGATCAAAGGGTCCCACAAATTGTTTGTTATCGCACGATAGCAACTGGAGGGAGAAACATGGGGAATCAAGTGTCACGCAGGAAGTTCCTTAGTACCGCAAGCGCTGCAGCCGTTATACCCAGCACCTGGGGCTTTGTAAAAGCACCTCCATCCAATAAGTTCCTGGCAGTCGACGCGACGCCCAGTTCCTCCAAGACTCGCATCGTAGATACGCATGTGCATTTTGATGAAAAGAAGCCCAGCTTCATTGGCGACCTGCTGAAGCTATCGGATCGGTTGGATCTCACGGCATGTGTGCTTACACCGTTTGCGTACCGAAAGGTGGTTGCCGAAGCGGCAAAACAGCATCCGACGCAAATCATTCCCTTCGGCTTCGTGGACCTGGACGCTCCTGATGTAGCCAAGCAAGTGGAGGAGCTGCACGCCATGGGCTATCGTGGCCTCGGCGAAATGGAGTTCGTGAAGAAGCCGTACAACGATCCATCGTATTTTCCTGTCTACGAGCTGGCGAATGGGTATGGCTGGATCGTCCTGTTTCACACTGGCATCGTACTGCGTAGAAATTTTGATGAGCCGGAAGATGTGGCTTCTGGACGGATGCGTCCGATTTATTTGGAGGAGATTGCGCGGCGTTTTCCGAAGATCACCGTGCTTGGCGCGCACTGCGGCAATCCGGAATACGAATGGGCGGCGGAAATCGCGCGGTGGAATCCCAACGTATTTTTCGACCTCAGTGGTTCGACCTTGACGAAAATGCATCGACGCCTTGGGGATTTCCAGAAGTTCTTCTGGTGGTCGGCTACTGAATGGCACAGCGCGGAATGGAACGTGAGAACACCCAATAACGATCCAAGTGCGTTTATCAAGATCGTTTTTGGGTCAGACACTGATCTAGATGGTGTGGAGTCAGTGGTCCATCAATACCGTGCTATGTTCGATGCCTGTGACGTTCCGGAGCGCACGCGCAAGATGATCATGGGCGGAACGCTGAGCAAGATGCTGGGCTTGCCCGATTGAGTGGACAGGGGTGGCTGGCCCACATGAACACCCACAGCTGCTCCGCTCTTGCTGGGCGGAGCTTGCGGAGGAGCTCGCCGGCCTTAATAATCAGAATCCCTGGGAGAAACAAATGGACAACTCAGACAGCAGGATTAAACGGAGAGAATTTTTGCAGAAGAGCGCAGTTGTGGCGGCGGGAAGCGCGGCATTGGGCGGCACGGCGTTGTCGTATGCGCGCATTGCTGGAACGACCGGATCTCGCTGGGGCACAATTCTCGACCACAGACCGGGGGAGTAGGTAACCCTAGGCTCGAAAGTCCATCCTCGGAATGAAAGGGTTTCGGTCCCCGTATTGATCATATTCGCCGCACTAATCCATCACCCGTGGCGCGTGTGTTGCACACCAGTAACAAAACCAGAATCATGCCGATGAAAGGGTCTCGCGATAGCCAGGATCGGAGAAGGAATGAGTAGCCGACGCCTGACGCGCATCCGAAGAGTGTCCGAACAATTTGAAGGCGATGATGGTCCCGATTCCGGCGGACGTTCCGCTTAGACCGCTCAGGAGAAGCCACCGAATCTCTTTTGTAGAGATCCGTTGCCAACACGATCGCTATGGTCGAAAACGAAGCAGCCAGTCTTAAAGCAGTGTGACCAGGGTAGAAGATTCACGAAGATCGTCGGGATGAGCAGCATTACGTCGACACCCGCGGGCACATGTTGCGGTTTCCCGACACATCGTCGAAGGAACAGCAATCGGCCGGCACCACGGTGTTCGTCATTCCTGATGTTCCCGATTGCTTCAATGGTTCTCACCATGCGGTGCTACCAGGTGTTCGTCCATCCATTTCAAAACCAGTGTTCGCATCTCCGGCAGTTCCACATGCGGACAATCGAACAATTCTATGTGGCAATCCGACTCCTTGCCGTACTTACGGTAAAGCGGGAGCAAGTAATCACGAATTTTCTCGACCCCAGTTGGCGGGGTCAAAGAATCTTGGCGTCCATTCACACTCAGATGAGGGCGAGGTACGATCAATTCATTAATTCCGGCAGTCTGGAAATGCTTCAGCAGGGACGGCACGTAGTAATAAATGCCGTGCTCCTTTAGGCCGTGTGTTCTTATCAGCTCGTCGTAGTCGGTAAGGCAACAGACATCCATGCAAACCTTCAGTCGCGGATCGAGCGCCGCCAGCCACCAGGCTTTGGTAGCGCCCATGGACATGCCCAAGGCACCCAGTCGTCGGCCGTCCACTTCCGAACGGCTGGCCAGATAGTCCAGCGCCCGGAATTCGTCGAACATCATCATGCCGAACAGAACTTGCCCCCTCCATAGCATTAGCTTGAAGGCATCCTCTTCGCCTAATTTCCCGTCCGTCTCGTGCTTTCGTTCTCCGAAGCACCAGCTATCGATTGCCAAGGTGACCAGGCCTTTTTGGGCGCAGATCGGCGCGTAGGCGGGCTGTGCCTGGACGCCCCGCAGAAGCTGCTCCTTACCGAGGTTGTACATGCCGGCATGCCAATGGATGTAGAGCAGTCCCGGAGCCGGTGTTTGACGTTTGCGTGGGATCAGCATGAGAGCAGGAACAGGCTCGAGACCATTCAGATCGAGCACCAGCCGTTCCACTGTGTAGTCCTCATGCTCTTCGGTACTCAGGAGTTTCGCCAGTGCGGGGCGGTGCTGCCACGGAAGATCGCCCAACAAATCCCAGAGCTCTCTTCGGCGTTTCTCTTGATCTGAAACAAATGATGTGTCTGACTGTCCAGCTCCCTCGGGGTCAGCAACAGTGCCCACGAACGGGGCCGCTCCCGAGGCCAGCAGGGCCGCTGAATTTTGCAGGAACTGCCGTCTGCTTGAGAACACACTCGGTCGTCTCATGATTGCCTCCGAAGACTGGAGCGTCTTGTCTAACCACAAAGCTCCTAGCATGGCCATGCCTTTGTCAAGGGAGCCCTACTTCTCCATTCGCCTGGAGCCGCATGGAACCGAGCGAAGGTCGCTACGATTTGGACTGGCTGGAGCATGCGATAACTGCGGCCGCGAAGCACAACATCTACACCGTGCTCGGCACCGCGCACGATCTGACGCGCGGCTTCAAGCGCAAGAACTTAAATAAGGAAGCGGCCAGGCTGTCTGTCCGACTCCTGAATACGGGCCGGACGCTTCTGACGCCTATGGAAGCAAAATTTCAAAGCATCCAAGAGAGCAATTCCCCCATGTCGACTGGTGTGGCCGATTCTGTACCGCGAGGCATGGACGGGCCAATTGCCAGAGCCTCGGCGTGGTTCTCAAACCACACCAGAAACGAAGATTGTTCGGCACCCGGAAGGCGTTGCAGGTTGAGCCAGTTGTAGTAAGCACCCATGTCCGCATCGATCAAGGAGCCGAGGGGATCGAGTTCGGCAACTTCGTGGCTGGCGGCCAGCATCTCGTTCATCGGCTTCTGCCTTTGGCGCGGGGCGAAGCGGACCAGCAGCGTGAGCGGCTGGGCTCGCCGCAGGGCTTCGCGCGCCGTCCATTGGGCGAAGGTGGTGCTGAAAATCTGCGTACCAGAACCCTCGGTCAGCATCTTTACTTGAAACCGATCCAGTATCGCGTCGCCAGCCTTGCCGAGACCGAGATCCGCGGGGCGCAGTTGCGCGAGGAACGTGCGAAGCGCTTCCGGTCCCATACCGGGTCGAGCGATTTCCGCGCGAATTTTGCCGGACAAGGCCGCGCGCACTGGTTCCAGGGCGTGATAGGAGACGCACATAAGTGCGGGATCGTAAGCCTCGGCTTGGCCGCCATCGATGTACCAGTGGCCGTAGGGAACGGGATGCGACTTGGCCCTGGCGGCCAGCGCTTTCAACAGCAGTCGAAGCCCGTTCTCCGGCTTGACGCCGCCGAAATAGGCGCCATGCGCGCGTAGTTTGCGAAATAGAGGCGCGTCGTGGGCGGCGACGCCCTGGCCGATAACCGTGATTCCCAGTCGCGGCGCCGAAGGCGATTCGGACGGCACAACCGTCCGCAAACGATCGGCGTAGGCAAGCGCCGCGATGCGAAAAGCATCCAGCTGGTGGGTAGTCCAGAGGTATGAAGAGAGTTGTTCCACAAACTGAGCGGGCGCATTGACCCAATCGGAATGTTCGAGCTGGGAGGAGAGACGGATCTGCGCGAATCCTTGTAGCCAGTCCTTTGCCTGCTCGGCAGAGAGAGAGTTCAGATTTGCGAGTTCCTCTTCCAGTGCCCGGCGCTCGGCGGGGAATTTGAAATCGTATTCAATCGCTTCGCGCAAGAGGTTCGGCAAGAAGCTGAGCGGCAGCCGCCGCAGCGCGGCAATGTAACCGGCGATCAGTTTTCTGGCTTCCGGCGGATAGCCATTGAACTGCTCCGGTTTGAGATCGGATGGAAGCATAGAATCTACAATAGTTCCGGTATCGGTTTGCCTTGTGCGAGCGAAGCAGAAAATCCCAGCATCGAGCCGAGCGTTGGCACGAGGTCGGTCGACTCCATGGGGCGGTCGAAAACCACTCCCTCGCGAACGCCGGTGCCCAGCGCCATCATCCACGTGGTGCGGGAGAGCGCATCGCCGGTGCGATGATGCTGGAATCCGTTGCCGCCCGAATCTTCGTCCGAGTCACGGCCAAAGTCCGGCAGAATAAACAGAGTCGTCTTTCGGGCGTATTCCGGCTCGCTCTGGATGGTCTTCCAGAGTTCCGCGCAAAGGCGGTCGGTGCGGCGGATGCCTTCAATGTAGAGGGAGTACGCCCCGGCGTGGGCGATATCGATATCGTGCATGGTGATCCAGAGAAGACTAGGCGCCAGTTGGCGCATTAACTGACGAACGATATACACGGAAAGTTCGTCGGGGCTCGACAACGTCCGCGCATGGGCCTTGAAGTCGTCGACCGAAAGCTTGAGCATCATTCCTAATTGTTGCAATGCAAACTCGTTGCCGCCGAGTTCTGGGGTGTAGAACGGCGTCTCATAGTTGTCGCGCAGCAAATGCTCAAAGTCCGTGCCGCCGCCGGAGGTTGCGGCGCTCAGCAGATGCTTGGGCAGAATCACTCTTGCTCCCAAGCCCGGCCCATAGAAATGGTGGCTGCTTTCTCCAATGCGATTGAAGCCGTTGCTGGGAGCAACAACCCAGGCATCGGAGGCCGGGCGCTTCAAGTCCTTGCGAAAGTATTCAAACACCGTGGGGTGTTCGGGGGGAAGGGAGGCGAAGTTGTTGATCGTCTCGTATACGCCGGTTGCTAGGCTTGCGGTCGCCACGTAATGGCCCAGGATTCCCCGATTGACCACCTGCGTGAAGAAGGCGGACTGGGGGATGAGTTCGCGCATCAGGTGGGGGATGTTCTCCTGCCCTTCGGGCGCGAATGTTTCCTGGTCCCGGGCGCCGCCGCCGAAGGTGATGACTACCACCTTCTTCTTACTGGCAGGGACCCCCGCTCGAGCGATCAGGCTGGAGGGCAACAGGCGACTGCCCAGCGCTAGGCCTGCAGCGCTACGCAAAAACTCGCGGCGCGTCCAGGCGAGCTGGCGGGCCAGTTCCTGAGGGGCGAATGCCCTCCTTGTATCCATGCGAGCCCGGTCCTTCGAGCCTTGCGATGAAGAGTGGGAACTCATTAAATTTCAAAGCATTCCGAAACTACGATGCGGCGGTATTGGTGTCAAGGCATCCCCTCAGACGCGCTGAAGCTTACTCTTCCACGTCCTCGCCGCAAAAACCGAACAGCATCACGGTTTGGCGGACGGGGAATCTTTCGCCGAATAAACAAATTGCCGAATTTCCGCTCTCTGTTTGTCGATTTCAGCTAGGTGCTGCTCGCGGAGTCGTTGATAGACCTGAAACTGCTCCTGGGCGCGGTCCTTTTCGCCGGTGCGAACATAAGCCTGGCCCAGCCGGTAGTGAGAGTCGGCAAGATCGGAATTGAGTTCAAGCGCACGCACATACTCGGGGATGGCTTCGGCATATTCACCTTGGTCATAGTAGAGATTGCCCAACTGAAGGTGCGCTTCGGCGAGTTGGGGGTCGAGCGCCAGCGACTTCTTCAAAAGTGATTCAATTTGACGGAGATCCAGGCCGGGATCCTGAGCCCGCTTTCCCTTCCACAAACCCATCGCGTAATAGTACAGGGCCAGTGCATTGTGCGGCTGAAGTTCCGCGAAACGGCGGAAGCGCCGGATGACCTCGTCGGCCTGGCTGGGGGAGCTGTCATAGGCTTTGGAGAGAAAAAGATAGCAGCCAGGGTCGGAGGGATTCAGATCGGCCGCCCGCAGCAGGGATTTGACCGCGTCGTCATAGTTGCCGCGCGCGTAGAGGGCCATCCCGAGACCGATCCTCAGTCGCTGTGAAGCCGGATAGCGATCGGAAGCTTGCCGGAAGACTTCGACGGCTGGCCCGAGGGTGCGGTGGAGAAGGAGTTCACCCCCCCAGTCAAACAGGTTGCTCTCGCTCGGATCCATGTGCGCTGCAATTTCGTATTCATTTGCCGCAGCCACGAAATTGCCGTCTTTTTCTTCCACTTCACCCAGCAGGTTATGCAATTCGGCGGTGTTTTTTCGCTTCAGCAGATCCTGGATCAGTTGCCGGGAGTCGCGGAGCCGGGCGGTTTGAATATAAGCCAGAGACAAATCGTAGCCGTTATCGTAGGAAGAGGGATTGATCTGCTGGGCCTTTTCAAGAAAAGGGGTGGCTTCGGCAACTTTGCCAGCACGGACGTAGGATTCACCCAGGTTGTGGTTGGTATCAAAGCTGCGCGGTTCGAGTTCTACCGCTTTCCTAAACTGCTCTGTAGCGAGATCCAGCTTTCCCAGGCGCGCGAGATTTGCGGCGAGGTTGGTTCTGGCAGGCGTTGAATCCGGCTTCAGACGAACCGCCTTCTGGAGGTGTTCGGTGGCTCTGGCGTCCTCAGATTGCGCGGAATAGACCAATCCCAGGAGTTCCTGGGCTTCAAAGCTTTCCGGTGCTTCCCGCAGAAGGTTCTCCAGTTTTGCGGCGGCCTCGGCGTAACGGCCCGAGTCATATTGAGCGACGGCCGCCTGAAATTCGTGATCCAAATCCTGTCTCTGCTGATGGCCGGCAGCCTCCGCTTGAAGGCACGCCAGAAGAGCCAGGAAAACAGAGCAGATCGACCGGTTTCTCATCAGCATGATCTTTGCACATTACCATCGCACCTTGGCGCGCGGGAGTGGGGGATTCAACAGAAAGGCAGGCTGAAAACAAAGTGCGCCCCGGCCGGGTCGGGACGCACTTTGCGGGGCGTCCTAGTAGTACAGTTTCAAAGCAAACTGGATCTGCCTCGGATCGTGTGGAGCATCACGAGTTGAGCCGATTTCGCCAAAGGTCTTACTGGTGAAGTCCGTCGATCCACCGATCGCGACAACGCCGTTGCCCCCGAATCCAGGAGCATTAAAGTTCGGGTGGTTGAAAATGTTAAACATTTCCGTGCGAAACTGGAGGCGCATACGCTCGTTGAACGAAACGTCCTTGAAGATCGAGAAGTCCAGGCGGTGGAATCCCGGTCCCGGTATCTGGGCAGGTGGGCCTCCCAATGTGCTAAGGCCGCAATTCGTCGCCACACCAAGTACCAAGGTACAAGCGAGAGGCTGAGCGAAGGCCGCCGGGTTCCCAATCCAGCTCAGTTTGCCATTCGAGTCGGTGTGCAGTCCAAGTTTCGGGCTCTGACCGCCAACGAGAAGATCATAGCACCCCGTCCCCTTGCCCGTGCTCGAAGGACAATTGAGGGTAATCGGTTGGCCGCCTTGGAGCGTCGCGATCCACAGGACACTCCAGCCTCCGACCAGCTTGTCCGTAGCACCGCCAGCGTTGTTCAGGAAGTGCTTGCCCTTGCCGAAGGGCAGTTGGTAGCCGCCGCTGAAGTGGAAGACATTCCGGATATCGAAAGAAGCCAGGCCGTAATCACCTTGGATTCCGAAACCTGGAACGTACGGAGCACGGTAGCCCTTCAGGCTACCTCCGTTGAGCAAGTCGCCAGCGTCCGAGCGCGTCTTGGAGAATGTGTAGGTGGCCAGGAAATTCAACCCGCCCGCAAATTGCTTCTCAACCTTGGTCTGCAGAGCATGGTAGACGCTGTCGCCCTCAGTCGCGGCATAACTCGCGCCCTCCCCGAAATCCGAGAACGGCAAGAAACTACTGAAAGGCGTGGTGCTCGGCAGGTTGGTAGGCACGATCTGGCGGACGTGGTTGGAGCCTGGAAAGGACTCCAGATGACGCGCCAGCGAGGTCACGTAACCGGCTTGCACGGACATCGAAGGAGTAAGTTGATATTGCATGGTCAAGTTGCCGCCCATCGAGTAGGGAGTGAGGTAGTTGAACTGAATACCGCGCAGAGCCAGGCCGCTGGCAATGACCCGAAGGGGATCCAGTGGAGTGCAGGAAAATCCCGTTTCCAGTGTTGCACTTCCAATGGCTGTTGCTCCTGTCGAGGTGCATCCAGAATAGGTGACGGGGTGGCCGGCGTCGGGCGGTTGGAACTGGAAATTGAACTGGAAAGGATAGTTTTCCCCGAGGTTCGGTGAAAACCCGCGGTTCTCGAAGCCGTTGTAGAAAATGCCAAACCCCCCGCGAGCGACGAGCTTGGAGCTGAGCTGATAGGCAAAACCTATGCGCGGAGCAAAATTCGTCTTCTGCGAGTGGCCGAGTCCACTACCATAAGCATTCGTGGCGAGGCACTTGATGCCGTCTGCCGCGAGCAGAGTGGTGAAGCTCACAGAGACGAAGGTGTTGTCGCAGGAGTTCTTGCCCCCCGGCATTAAGTAGGTTGGAGCATTGAGCGGGCCGCCCGACGGAATAAAGTTGGCTTGATTCCCATGGTGCTCAAGAACCAGCCCAAAGAAGTCCCAACGCAAGCCTAGGTTGAAGGTGAGCTTGGGAGTAATCTTCCAATCGTCGTTGATATAGGTTCCGTAATAATTCTTTCCGTTATCGGTCAAGGAGATGTTGGATACGAATACGCCATTGTGCGTTCCTCCGTCATCGTCATTTCCCGAGGGACCGCCGACGTAATCAGGAAAATTAGGTCCAGTTCCCAGACTGTTTATAGTGGGAGTCAGTAAGAATTGAGCGCGACCTGTCTTGCCCTTTCCGACGCCAGGGATTTCTGTGTACAGACCACTGTAATCAAATTGGCCGCGAGACCACGGAGGCTGCAGGGTTGAGAACTTAACGTGTTGAAACTCGAAACCCATTTTGAATGTGTGCTTGCTGTAGATTTTGGTGACATCGTCGGTCACCTGGAATGTCGAACTGACCTCATCGGAAGGCAGGAAGGCATTACTTCCCAGGGTGGCTAGCCCGCTGATTCCGAAGGCGGGAAGTCCGCCATTTTCAGCCAACTGAGGAATGTCCATCACGCCGCCTTGCGTAAGAGGAAGGTTGCTTAGATCATTGGCGCGAGGGGAAACTCTCGTGGTGTGGAGGTAGCTCAATCCCGCGCGGGCTTCGTTAATCAGGGTTGGAGAGATGGTATGGGTCCAGCCCAACGCACTTTGCTGAGCGTTCGCGGTCTGATTGCCTTCTTGGAATCCACCGCCGTCGGGTATGCCTCCAAAAATGCCAGGGATGAGTTGCGGGTCGTCCACATAACTGAATCGGAAGAACAAGGCGTCTTTTTGGCTAAAATTGATGTCCAGCCGAGAGTCAAACGCATTGCGCTCTTCCCTCAAGGCCGGTGAATCGGCGAAATTAGAGAAAAGCGAATTGACGGCATTGTCCGTTGGCAGGGGATACAGATTCAACAGCTTGATGGCGTTCTGATCCAACCGCCCGGAAGGAATTTGATTTAGATTGCAGCCGGCGAGGGTGAAGACGAAGTTGGCCGCCGCGGACCCACATGTGCCGAAGGGATCGCGGACAAACACGCCGGGAGAGATCTGACGCGTGGTTGCCGGGTCCAGAATGGTACCGGTCGGCATTGTGCGACCCAAAGCGTCAGTCTGCGTCCCCGATTGAGCAACAATCAGGTCTGAGAAATCGGTATAGGCATTAGCGGGACTTGTCCCTCGCTCGAGGAGGCTGGGCACGGAACCCTGATGAACCGTTCCCTGAATTCTGCGCAGACCTTCATAGTCGCCAAAGAAAAAGACTTTGTTTCGGCCGTCAAACAGGTGCGGGATTTTGACGGGTCCGCCGGCGGACAGTCCGAACTGATTCTGGCGATATTCCCCTTTTTTGATGTTATTGGCGTTTTCAAAGAAGTCCGCGGCATCAAGCTTATCGTTTCGCAGAAATTCCCAGAGGGTGCCATGCAGTTCGTTGGTGCCCTGCTTGATGGTGGCATTTAAAATGGCGGCTCCGGAGCGGCCGAACTGCGCGCTAAAGCCCGTAGTTTGAACCTTGAATTCCTGAATGGCATCGACCGGGGGAAGGACGACAAAGTTCGTTCCGTTCAGGAAGTCCACGGTGTCTGAATTGTTGTCAATGCCATCGAGCAGATAGTTGTTCTGCGCCGGCCGAAGGCCGTTGGCGGCGAAAGCACCGGTAGCCGCATTGCCGCGGGTGTCCGCTTGAGGAGTATTCACACCCGCAGCGAGCTGGGCAAGGAACGTGAAATTCCGCCCATTCAAGGGAAGATCATTGACGTTGCGAGAATCCACTACCTGCCCTACAGAACCGCTCTGGGTTTCGAGCACCGGAGGGGCAGACGATACCTCTATGACCTCGGTCACGGCGCCCGGTTTCAGTGCGAAATTGATCACCACATCCGCACCCACGTTGACTGCGACATTGGTTTGCGTGGTGGTCTGGAATCCCTGGAAAGACGCGGTGAGCTTATAACTCCCGATTTTGACCGGGGTGAACTTGTAACTTCCGTCAGGTCCTGTGGTGGTCGAGAGGGTCGCGCTCGTGCCTTCGTTCGTCAGCGCAACTTTGCCGCCGCTGATCGGAGCCCCCGAGGCGTCCGTGACGGTCCCCAAGATGGTGCCGGTGTCAACTTGGGCGTGGAGAGGTTCGGCGCGCAAGAACAGAAACATCATCACCGCGGTCATGGTCAAGAGTCTTCGCAGGATCCCAGATGAAATGCGATTCATAGCCGTTCCTCCTCAGTCCCTCCGCTCCCATAGGCAGCGAGCCGCCCGAGGTCTGTCATTTAGGCCAACCCCTCGACGGCGGCAAAAGGAGCGAATGATCCATTCCCCAAGCCCTCCGCATACCGCTTTTGCGGGCGGCAACTTGACCGATGGCCTGATCGAACGCGCGAAGCAAAATCGCATTGCGCTTCACGGCACCAACGTCAATTTTTCTTGACACCCCCGGGCCACAGCATGGATGCAAGCGGCGATCCCCATCGGGCCCGCAAACCACTTAAGCGCTTAACCTAGTGCGCCACCTGTTACACCGTTCATTGCATGTTGTCAAGCAATTTTCTTCATCTATACTTCGCGTGTCGCGGGCATACTCTTGAACTGCGGAGATAGATCCGAACCGCCTGCGGTCGACGGAGTGATCGGATTATGGGTTTAACCATTCGTGATGTAGCGAAGGCCGCAGGCGTCTCCACCGCCACGGTCTCCAACGTCTTAAACAAGACGGGCAAAGTGGGCCGGCGCAAACACCTGCTGGTGCTCTCGGCGGTCAAGCGTCTCGGGTACTTCCCGAACGTTCATGCACGGCACCTGGCCTCGCGCGACAGCCGGACGCTGGGAATCATCGTATCGGACATCGAAAATCCGTTTTTCCCTGAAGTGATCAAGAGTTTCGAAGTCCGCGCCCGCCAGCTTGGTTACGACGCCATTCTCAGCGACACCAACTATGACCCGCGCAGAACCCGGGAGGCCGCCGAGAGAATGTTGGAGCACAACGTTCGCGGCGTTGCCGTCATGACCTCCGAAATCAGCTTGCGATTGATTCACGAACTTGCCCGAAGAAGGATTGCCGTAACTTTCCTCGACCTCGCGCCGGTTCGGGGATACATGAGCAATTTGAGAATTGATTACTTCTCGGGAGTCCAGCAAATCGTCAACTACCTCTATAACCATGGACACCGGCGAATTGCCTTCATCGCCGGGAGGCCCAGGCTCAAGTCCAGCCATGCTCGCCTGGAAGCGTACGAAAAGTGCATGCTGGATTTGGGGCTGGAGCCGGGACCGATTCTGCCCGGCGACTTGCGCTTCGAAGGTGGCTATGCGGCGGGCTTGGCTATCGCCAAACTCTCTCCCAGGCCAACCGCCTCGATGGCCGTCAACGATCTCACTGCCGTAGGCGTCATCAAGGGCCTATTGAAAGCCGGGTGCCGCGTCCCGCAGGATGTTTCTGTTACCGGCTTCGACAACACGCGCCTGGCCGAATATAGCAACCCCTCGATCACCACGGTGGACGTACACCGTGACATGCTCGGCAAGATGGCGGCCGACGCTCTTCATGAACTCTCCTGCTCAGCGAATCCGCAGGGCAGGGAATATCAGATTCCCGCCGAGCTGATTTTGGCGGATTCTTCAGGACCCGCTCCCACCGAATAAGCGTTCCTTGATAGAGTTAGTTCGGGCAGATGGCGCGTTACAAGGTCGGAAACCATAATTTTTCACGTCGAACCTTCCTCAAAGGGATGCGCTGGGCACCCGTGCTTTTTCTTCCCGCACCAATCCAAGCGTTGCCCTTCCGGCCGGGGACCTTACAGACCTCCGAGGACGGGCAGCGAAGTTTCCCCTTCGCCGATTTTCGTGTTAACCCCCACTATCCCGCGAAGTCGCCACTGAATGATGTTCTCGGCCGCGTCGTGCCCGGCGCGGATGAGTACGTCACGGAGAAGCATGCTTTTGAAATCATGCGGATCCTCGGCGAATGGAGCCAAGGTCTTAAGGCCGCGCCGCCCGCTCTCGCCGTTTTGGCGAAATTCCTGCACGCTTCGATCGAGGCCACTCCGCTGGTTCCAACCGAGGAAAAGACTCTGCGTAGGGAGAGTGGCATCGACGTATTTCGACGGTGGTTTTCGACCCCGGTGGTAGCGCGCCGCGAGCGATTTCTCGAGGAGATCGAGAGCTACCTGGCCCCCATCGTACATGTGGAGACGGCTGAATTCGAAATTGTCGGGATCCGGCAGAGCGCAGGGTCATCGCCGACGGTCGACCTCGACATTCGGTATGACCTCGTCGGCACGCGGACGGACCTGGGGCGCGAGGAGCGCATTGGACACTGGCTGACTCAGTGGACGCGCGATGAAGCAAATCCGTGGCGAGTCCTCCGATGGGTGGCGACGGAGGAAATCCTCAGCCGGGCGCGCGAGCCGGTTTTCATTGACATTACTTCTCAAGCTCTGGGCCAAACGGAATCATACAAAAATCAAATGGTTCACGGAGTTGATTGTTGGCGCACGGTTCTGGACGGAGCCTGCGGCATTGACGTATACGGAAACAACGGTTTGGCCGTGGGAGACTTCGACGGCGACGGACGGGATGACCTGTATGTCTGTCAGCCTGCGGGACTTCCCAACCGGCTCTATCGCAATCGAGGCGATGGAACGTTCGAGGATGTGACTGAAAAATCCGCGGTGGGCGTGCTGGACGGTAGCGCTTGCGCTCTGTTCGCGGATTTCGACAATAAGGGGCTTCAGGACCTTCTGGTGGTTTCGGGCAGCGGCCCGCTTCTCTTCCTGAACCAAGGGAACGGAAAGTTCTTACTCAAACGCGATGCCTTCCAGTTTGCGCGGCCTCCCCAGGGGACTTTCACACACGCGGCCATCGCTGACTACGATGGCGATGGACGTCTGGACATTTATTTCTGCCTGTACAGCTATTATGTCGGCCTCGACCAGTATCACTATCCCGCTCCTTATTTTGACGCGAGGAATGGCCCTCCGAACTTTCTTCTGCACAACGAAGGAAATCGGACGTTTCTCGATCGGACCGAAGCGGCGGGACTGAACGTGGATAACGACCGCTACAGCTTTGCGTGTGCCTGGGGCGACTACAACTCTGACGGTTCTCCGGACCTCTATGTGGCCAACGACTTCGGACGAAACAATCTCTACCGCAACAATGGCGACGGGACGCTTACCGCGGTCCCTAGCGAAGCGGGCGTCGCGGACGTTGGGGCGGGAATGAGCGCCTGTTGGTTCGATTTCGACAACGACGGGAAACAGGATATCTACGCTGCTGCTATGTGGTCCGCCGCTGGAATGCGAGTTTCAGAACAAAACTGTTTTCATGAAAAAGAACCCGAGAATATCCGGGCGCTTTATCGCCAACACGCGCGCGGCAATTCGTTATATCGAAACCAAGGAAATGGCAAGTTTCAAAACGTAAGTAGCCAGGCGGGCGTGGAAATGGGCCGCTGGGCCTGGTGTTCGGACGCCTGGGATTTTGATCACGATGGCTATCTGGACCTGTACATTGCGAACGGCTATATTTCAGGGCCCGAGACTGCGGCCCTGGATAAGGGCGACCTTTCCAGTTTCTTCTGGCGACAGCTGGTAGCGAAATCGCCCCCGAACCCCACCCCGTCGTTGAATTACGAGCAGGGGTGGAACGCCATCAATGAACTGATTCGATCGGACAGCTCCTGGAGCGGTCGTGAGCGGAATGTTTTCTACGCGAATAATCACGACGGCACGTTCTCGGAAGTCTCGGGCACGGTTGGATTGGACTTGCTGGAGGACAGCCGCTCGTTTGCACTCGCCGACCTGGACCAGGACGGACGATTGGAAGTCGTGCTGAAAAACCGGAACGCGCCGCAACTTCGGATTATGCGCAACGCCATGAAGGAACTCGGCCACTCCATCGCATTCCGTTTGCGCGGGCAAAAGAGCAACCGCGATGCGATCGGGGCGGCCGTAACAGTCGAAGCCGAAGCGCATCGCCAGACGAAATACCTACAGGCTGGTTCCGGATTTCTATCGCAGCACAGCAAGGAGCTTTTCTTTGGCGTTGGAAAAGTCCAACGAACCATCCACGCCTTGATCCGTTGGCCCAGTGGCTTGACTCAGGTCTTCGAGCGCCTACCGGTAGACCATCGAATTGAAATTCAGGAAGGCTCCAAAGATTTTCTGGCTAGGCCCTTTAGAGATTCACCCCCTTCTTATCGGCAAGCGGGAGAACCTCAGAAGCCGGAACTTTTGCCTTCGTCGGCTGAGACTTGGCTCATCGAGCCGCTGAGCGCGCCGGAGTTTTCCTTGCCCGACTTCGCCGGCAACATGAGGGATCTGCGGTCGTTCCGAGGCGGCACGCTACTTCTCCACTTTTGGGCAACCGCTTCGCCGCCCTGCCGGGAACAGTTGCGACTGCTCCAGCATTACCAAGCGACGCTCACCACAAACGGCCTGCACATCCTGGGCATTAACGTCGATGACCCTGGCGATCGACAAGCGGCGCGATCACTCGCCGCCAAAGAAGGGCTGGGCTTTCCCAACTTGCTCGCCACGCCGGAGGCGGCCGGCATCTACAACATCATCTATCGCTACCTGTTCGATCGTCGCAGGGATCTGCCGATTCCGGTTTCTCTGCTCCTCGATAAGGACGGCATGATCGTTAAGGTTTACCAGGGGGCGGTGCATCCCGAACGGTTGGTGGAAGATCTGCGATTGGTCCCGAGCACTCCAGCCGTTCGGAGAGCGCTTCCTCTGGGCGGAGTGCTCTATCAGGGTGCCTTTCAACGCAACGATTTCACTTATGGCGTGGCGATGTTCCAGCGCGGTTATCTGGAGCAGGCGGCGGTGTCCTTCAAGCAGGTTATCGCCGCCAAGCCGCAAGAACCCGAAGCCTATTACAATTTGGGAACGCTGTATCTCCGAAGAAACGCTTTCCCTGACGCGCGCCAATACCTCGAGCAGACCCTGAAGCTCCGTCCGAACTATCCGGAAGCGTGGAACAATCTAGGAATGCTGGCTGCCGAGGAAGGTCGGACCGACGAGGCCATCCGCAACTTCAAACAGTCTTTGCTCCTCAAGCCGGGCTATGCCATCGCGCTTGTAAACCTCGGCAACATCTATCGGCGGCAGGGAGCCTTTGCGGAAGCAGAAGAACTCCTACGCCGCGCGCTCGAAATTTCACCGGATGACCCGGAAGTCAACTACAGCCTCGGAATGCTCTACGCCCGGCAAGACCAGCTCGAACAGGCCGCGCGCTATCTGGAAAAAGCGGTGACCTTGCGTCCGGATTATCCCGATGCGCTGAACAACTTGGCGGTGCTCTTTGTTCGTGAACGGCGAAACTCCGACGCAGAAGAGAGATTCAAGACCTGCATCCGCGTGGCCCCCGAGTTTGACCAGGCCTATCTCAATCTTGCTCGCCTTTACGTGATCTTGGAAGAAAAGCAAAAGGCCAAAGAGGTGTTGCTCGAGCTGCTGCAGCAACAACCGCAGCACAAGGTGGCTCAGAAAGAATTGGAGATGCTACAGTGACTTTCTGACGCCTCTAATCACAGCGCACGTGGAGCATACTCAGGGATGAAAATCGGCGCTTCAATGTTGCATCCATCCCGGCTCGCTGGCAGCAGCTCTAAATGGAGCGGAATCCTTGCCCTTGCCGTGATTCTTCTATTTCCGACAGTGGCTCCCGCCCAGCAATCTGTTCCCGCGAAGAAAAATGCTCAGCCATCCTCGAAGATCCAGCCGCAATACCGGGAAGTGGAGGAACTGCTTCGCCAAGGTTTGATCGAACAAGCCAAAGAGAAAGTCCAGGAAGAGCTCTCACGGAATCCCTCGAGCGTGGAGGGTTACAATCTATTGGGTATTATTTACAGCGATCAAAAAGATTACGCGAATGCCTTCGAGGCGTTCCAGCGTGCGTTGCAGCTCGACCCCAACTCCACCAGGACCAGGAACAACCTCGGGAACGTTTACGTCGCCCAGGAAAAGCTGGGGCTCGCGGAGAAAGAGTTCCGGGAAGTTTTGCGCCTGGACCCCGGGAATCGCGATGGGAACTACAACTTGGGCCTGGTGCTGATGGCCAAAGGCGCGCCTTCCGAGTCCATTACCCACTTTCTGCGTGTGCGCCCTTTGAACATTGCCACTCGCTTCAATCTGACCCGCGCGTACCTTCGAGCCGGCCGGACCTCCGATGGATTGAAAGGGGCAAGAGAGCTTTCCGCCGAAAATGAGAGAGATGTCCAGCTGCATTTCACGCTTGGTGTGCTTCTGGCCTCCGAAAAACAATACCGCGCTGCGCAACTCGAGCTGGAAAAGGCCAACGCCTTGCAGCCCGAGACCTTGGAGATTTTGTATAACCTCGGACAGGCTTATCTTCGCAGCGGCGCATACGCGAAGGCCGAGCTGGTGTTGAACCGAGCGCTGAAACTGAAACCCGATTCGCCCGAAACCCTCTACTTGATGGCACAAGTCTATTCCGATCAGACCCGCGCCGTCGATGCCCTTGATTTGTTAATGCGCGCCCATAAGCTGGCTCCCGAGAATACCGACGTCATTTTTCTGCTGGCCAGAGTCAGCATGTCCCAGAATTACTTCGAAGATGCCATCCCCCTGCTGGAATCGGGCCTGAAGATCGCCCCAAAGAGAGCCGATCTCCACGCCGCGCTGGGCGAGAGCTATTTCATGTCCGGGAAGTCAGAAAAGGCCATCGAAGAGTTCCGAGCACTGATCGAATTGGACCCCATGGCCCGATCGTACGCTTTTATGGGTCTGTCTTACCGCCATCTAGGACGGTTCGATGAAGCCCGGAAGTACTTTGAGGAGGGTCTCAAGCAAGATCATTACAACGCTTCTTGTTTGTTCAATCTCGGCTATATCGAGGAGCGGCAAGGAAATCACCAAAAAGCCGAGCAACTTTTTCAAGAGGCTTTGCGGTCCAAGCCTGATTATTCCGAAGCGCTGCTGGAGTTGGCAAATCTGCGAATCGCCAGCAAGAGATTTGAGAGGGCCGCGGTGCTGCTTCGAAAATATGTGCGCGTCAGCCGCGAGCCTGCCGCCGGATACTACAAGCTCGCAATGGTGGAGAGAAGTCTTCATCAGCTAGAAGCCGCCGAAAGAGATTTGCGTGTATTTCAGACTCTTTCAAAAGACGCTCGAACCGGTCCGTATCCGTACCAGCATCTTTTCGACTACCTGGATAATCGCTCCACGCTTGCTCCTGAAGCGCGCACTCAGCTGGACCTCGCCGAACTTAGCGAACAGATCCAGAAACATCCAGACCAGCCTCAAGACCTATACCTGCTGGCCGAAGCTTATCTAAAACTCGGGAAATTCGAGGAATCTCGAAAAACCATCGCGCAGCTGGACCAGTTAAGTTCCGGCGATTACCGTACCCAGACGGGTGTGGGTGTTCTGCTGGCCCGGTACCGTTTGTATGATGATGCCATCAAACATTTCCAAACGGCCTTGGGCGCAAATCCCGACTCGGATGATGTGAAATTTGATCTGGCCAATGCTTACTTCCGCAGGGGCCTCTATCGGGAGGCCCTCGAAGCTGCAGCGCAAGTTTCCGCACCGGGCCAGCATGACGACGCCTTCCTGGCTTTGCTCGGAGATATCCACTCGCATCTTGGTGACATTGCCAGGGCTTCAAAAATCTACCGGGACGCCATCGCTCGAAATCCCGACAATGACCAATATTACCTCTCGCTGACGCTGATCGAACTCCGGCAAAACGACGTCGCTGGCGCCGAGGAAACCTTACAACAAGGTTTGAAACGAATCCCGGGCTCCGGGAAAATCCTCTGGGGCTTGGGGCTTGTTGCGGCCCTCGAAGGCAGAACGGCCGAAGCCGCGGAGCGCCTGGAGCGGGCCGTGGAGCTGTTGCCAGAATGGTCGGGGAGCTATTCGACGCTGGGCGTCTTTTATTACCAAACCGGGCAAATTGCCAAAGCCCGGGAGGTGTTGGATCGTTTCAAGAACAGCAACGCGGGCGGGCTCGATTTGAATCGGATTGAGGACGTGCTAGCCCGCGCCCCGGGGGCGCCTTCTGCCGCAGGGGAACCCATGCCCATGGTTGCCAGGCAGCAGCTACTTCAGCTGGCGCTGGCGGTCGCTGAGCGGACGCTCTAAGAGTGCGAGCCGAACTTCGTGTCCGAGAACTTCTCGTTGAGCGTGCCGATTGCCGGCGCTAGAATGCTGGGGGCGGATTGAAAAGTCGAAGTTTTGCGAGCGTCATTACTGCGCTTCTGACCGAGAACCGGCCCCGAGGCAACCCGGGAATGGGGGAAAAATCGAAAACAGTAAGGGGGCTCTGGGACCTAAGTTCAAGGCAGTTCTGATTCTCATCGCGGTGATCGGTTTGACGATTCATCTCCAGGCCCCCGACGGGCAAGCCCTGAGAATCGAGGACCGTCGCACAACTGTCCGGTTTACCGACGTTCGAGCGGCAGCCGGAATCAGTTTCCTTCAGGACGGGACGCAAACTGAGGAAAAGTATTACCTGGAGACCATGGGGACAGGCGTTGCTTGGATCGATTATGACCAGGACGGCCTGATGGATCTCTTCTTTGTGCAATCCGCGGCCACCGACATTTACAAACCAACGCGTCCTTTGCGCTCGGCGCTGTACCGCAATAATGGTGATGGAACGTTTACCGACGTCACGGAGAAAGCCGGCGTGGGCGGAGCCGGACATTACGGCCAGGGCGTTGCCGTCGGGGACTTCGACAATGACGGCTACCCTGATCTTTACGTGACCGGCTACGGCCGTGCCATTCTCTACCACAATAACGGCGATGGCACGTTCACCGACGTTACCACCACGGCCGGCGTTGCCGACGAAGGCGGATGGTCCACGAGTGCAGGATGGTTTGACTACGACAAGGACGGCTGGCTGGACCTGGTGGTCTGCAATTACATCGAGTGGAAGCCGAAAAATAATCTTTGGTGTGGCGAACACCGTCCCGGTTACCGTTCCTACTGTCATCCGGGGAACTACAAAGGGCAGAAGACCAAGCTCTACCATAACAATCACGACGGCACTTTCACCGACGTGAGCGCTGCGTCGGGTGTTGGCAAGGCGGAATCCAAAGGCATGGGTGTGGTTCTAGCGGATTTCAACAACGACGGCTGGACGGACCTCGCCATCGCCAACGATTCGTGGCCGAATTTTCTGTTCATTAATAAGCACGACGGAACATTTGAGGATGTTTCGCTGGTGTCCGGGATGGCGGCGAGCGAGGACGGCCGCTACGAGGCTGGAATGGGGATCGACGCCGCGGACGTGGATGGCGACGGCTGGCAAGACGTTTATGTCACGCACCTTGATTTCGAAATGAATCGTCTGTACCACAACAACCAGAATGGAACTTTCGATGACCTCACATTTCGCTCTGGAATCGGGAACAAGGCCTTTGGGCTGAGCGGGGTGGCCATGAAGTTCGTCGATTATGACAACGACGGCTGGCCCGACATTCTGCAATTGAACGGGGCCATGCTGGATAACGTTAACCTTTACCATAGCGAAGTGACCTACAAGGAACCCTTGCTGATGTTTCGGAATTTGGGGAAGGGCCTGTTCGACAAAGTTTCGGACTCCCTGGGTCCTGATTTCATGCGTCCCATCGCCGGGCGCGGCCTGGCTACCGGGGACTTCGACAATGACGGCGACATCGACATCGCAACGAATAATCGCGGAGACTATCCGTCGCTCTTGCGCAACGACGGCGGAAACGCCAATCACTGGCTGGAAATCCTGTTGATCGGAACCCGCTCCAACCGTGACGGCCTCGGCTCTTCCTTGAAGCTGACTTCCGAGGGCTTCGTGCACGTAGAACAAGCCAAGGGTGGGATGAGTTATATGTCGGCCAGTGACCCCCGGATTTTGTTTGGCCTGGGGAAGCGCGCAAAGATCAATTCGCTGGAAATTGCTTGGCCGAGCGGGCAAGTGGACCGGTTGAGGAATGTACCCGTGGACCGAATCATTGCGGTCAAAGAAGGCACAGGAATCGTGCCGCGAGCGTTTCCAAAGATAGTCAGCAAATGAATCTACCGCGACGGCGTTTTCTTGGTTCCTCCCTCGTCCTTCTCGGAAATACCCTCCTGGACGCACTCACAACTCCACTTTGGAATTGGAGGCGCGCGACACTCCTTGAGGCCACCGCTCCAGCGAATCCCCCCCGGGCGTCCCAAGTCGTGTTCGTCGACGCAGCCCGGGAGGCCGGTCTGAATGCCCCCAATGTATGGGGCGGCGTGGACCACAAGCGCTACATCATTGAAGCGAAGGGAAGCGGCTTGGCCTTCTTCGATTACGACCACGACGGATGGCTGGATATCTATCTCACGAATGGAACGCGCTTCGCTGCCAACTGGCCGCCTGAGAATGCGCCGACGTCCCACCTGTACAAGAACAACCGCGACGGAACTTTCACCGACGTTACTGAAAAATCCGGATTGGCACGCAGCGGTTGGCAGACCGGTATCTGCGTCGGTGACTACGACAACGACGGGTGGGACGATCTTTTTTGCTGTTTTTGGGGTCATAACATCTTGTTTCACAACAACGGCGACGGCACGTTTACAGATGTTACGCGCAAAGCCGGCGTTTACGATGAGCGGATCCGCTGGGGCGCGGGTTGCACCTGGCTCGACTATGACCGGGATGGACGCTTGGATCTTTTCGTTTGCAATTATATAAAGCTCGATCCCGAAAAAGTTTCTGCTCCCGGCGAAACTGCGCAGTGTCAGTGGAAAGGCATCCCCGTCATGTGCGGCCCTCGCGGTCTTCCCGGCGACACGAATGTTCTTTTTCACAACAACGGGGACGGCACATTCACCGACGTTTCCGAGAAGTCGGGCATCCTGAAACCGGGTCCCCGGTACTCGATTACCGCGGTCTCTTACGATTTTGACAATGACGGCTGGCCGGATATTTACGTGGCTGTGGATTCCGAACCAAGCATGCTGTTCCGCAACAACCACGACGGCACATTCACAGACATCGCGGTGTTAGCCGGCTGTGCCTACAGCGAGAATGGCCACGAGCAGGCTGGAATGGGCGTAGCCATAGGCGATTATGACTGTGACGGCTGGTTCGACATTTTCAAGACCAACTTCGCGGACGATACCTGCAATCTCTATCACAACAACGGAGACGGAACGTTTACCGATGTTACCTTTGCCTCAGGAATCGGCATCAACAACCGGTACGTCGCCTGGGGTTGCGGGTTTTTCGATTTCGACAATGATGGCTGGCCGGACATCCTGCAGATCAATGGACATGTCTACCCGGAAATTGAGGGGCACGATACCGGGCAGTCTTTCAAAAACCCACGCCTGGTGTACAAGAACCTCGGCAAAGGGCAGTTCAAAGACGTTTCGTCCGAAATGGGCCCGGGCATTAGCGAGCGTTTCTCCAGCCGCGGCGCCGCGTTCGGGGACTATGACAACGATGGCGACATCGACGCGCTGATTTTGAATATGAACGACTTGCCTTCGCTTCTTCGCAACGACGGCGGAAATCTGCAGAATTGGATCAAGATCAAGCTCATCGGGACTCGGTGCAATCACACCGCCATCGGGGCTCGCGTGCGCGTGGTAACCGGCAACCACGCCCAGATGGACGAGGTCCACAGCGGCTCTAGCGTCATGTCGCAGTCGGACCTGCGTCTCCACTTCGGCCTGGGAAAGGCCCATACCGTAGATCTCATCGAAGTCAAGTGGCCAACCACCGAGAAGATCGAACGTTTCACACAAGTAAAGGTCAACCAGATACTCAAAATCCGCGAAGGCAGCGGGATCGTCGAGGTTGTAAGGCCCAAAACGAAATAGCGACGTTGCGGATCGCAACCGTGTCCATTGCCGCCGGTCTCCGGTATTTCAACGGGGCGGAGACCCCGTCGTTTGGTCCTTTAGAATAACCAGGAATTGCCGAAGCTCCCGCCGCTGGCGTTCGATTGCGGCGCTCTCTGCTTTCTCGGCCTGCTCATAGGCTTCAAACTCCTGATGGGCCTTGGATTCTTCGCCGATTCGTTTGTAGTCCAGACCGAGTCGGTAATGGGCTTCACCGAGGTGCGGACTTACTTCAATCGCCTTTTTATACGCCTGAATAGCCTGCTCGAAGCCGCCTCGCGCGGAATACAAAATCCCGAGTTGCAGGTACGCTTCGCCGAGATGGGGATCGATAGTCACGGCCCTTTGAAGCAGCGTTTCGGCCTGTTGCAAATCTGCTAAGTTCTCCGATCCTCTCTGCCGTTTCCAAAGGGTCATCGCGTAATAATAGTTGGCGAGAGCATTCCCGGGCTGGTCTTGCACAAAACGCGCTAGCTTCAGCTCGCTGCAGGGCAGCGGCGCTGGCGTGGCCTTTTCCATTTTGCCGAGGAAAAGGTAGGGGGCGGGGTCTGCCGGTTTCAGGTCGGAAGCATCGCAGAGGCGGCGGGCGGCCTCGTCGTAAGAGCCTCTGGCGTAGAGAGCCGCACCGAGCCCTGCCAGCATTCTCGCCGAATCCGGGTGCGCGCCGGACCCCTTGGTAAAAACTTCTACGGCTGGTCCGGCCGCCCGGTGGAGGAGCAGTTCCGTACCCCATTCGAAATAATTCTGCTCACTGGGGTCCAGGCGAACGGCCTTTTCATATTCGCGGACCGCTCCCAGAGGATCGCCCAGGCGCTCGTCGACATCGCCTAGCAAACGATGCACCTCTGCTTTGTTGGCGTTCACGGCCAATTTCCGGGCTTGCTCGCGAGCCCGCGCGAAGTCGCCGTTGGCTCTGTAAGCCAGCGCCAGATGGTACGCATTGGCATGATTTCCGGGATTGATCTGGTAAGCGGCCTCCAGTAGCGGGATGGCTTCGGGATATCTCTCGGAGAGAAAGTAGAATTCCCCGAGCCGATGATTCGCCTCGAAGCTTCCGGGTGCCTGGACAAGGGCTGCCCGCAGCCTACTCTCAGACGCTTTCGCTTCGCGGCCTGTCGCCCCTCCTTTGGGAGCGCCGGTCGAGGTTTCCTCCGACTCGCCGGACTTGAGCGCAAGAGTTTGCTTGGTGAGTGCTTCGCTGGCGCGCGCGCGCGTGTCGGACCCATGTCCACCGGCATTGCTCCAATCCGTGACCCCCGCTACCGTGAAATTGGGCTCGTCTCTAAATTCCATCGCTCCGGGCGCGGAGCGAGAGGATCGGGAAGCGCCGAGTTCGGCCGATCCCAGAGTTGCGAGGACCAAATCGACATGCTTCTTCTCTCCCGGTGACAATACCAGGGGGTCGCTGACAGCGTTGTGCAATCCTGATTTTTCCGCCGTCAAGGTATAAGTGCCGGCGCCAGGAGCCGAAAAGACGAAAGTCCCATCCGCATTCGTTTTCTTTAGGACAGGATTTGAACGGCCTTGCTCGTCAAGAACCACAGAAGCGCCGGCAACTGGCTCGCCGGCCGAGTTTCGAACCGTGCCCTCGACGGTGATTGCGCCCCCCTGCGGCGGGGAAGGGCTTTCGGCGAAAGCGGTCGCGCTTGACAAGCTCGCCAGCGCAACACTCAGAGCGATCAGAATCACACGGCATCGATTGTTGAATGTTTCCGATGAGGGCCGCAAGGTGTGCAAGCAATTCATCATGGAGACCAAATTCTCTTCTCCTGCGCCTAGCGGCATGCCTCGTTCCGGAATTCTATCCCCGGCAATAGCCATTCGCAATCGTTCTGCTCCAAGCAAGGTTTCGGAGAAAGTTCTGTATGCTGACAACGGAAACGCGCCTAGAACTCTTCGTTTCATCGCTCGCGTAGCGCGTCTTATTGATGACCTGCGAGACGGTGGCGGTTGACACGCCCGACCGATGGCGAGAGTCTTTTATTAACGCTGCTCATACCTGTGTAGCGACCAGCGGCACGGTGTTGTTCTCCACCATTATGAAGGGCCAGGT
>Ga0209577_10000688_pt1 | contig 33604 bp, 32 predicted proteins | sample GraSoiAngelo_109_FD_185874 | JGI IMG/M metagenome (GOLD analysis project Ga0209577, IMG submission 185874) | Grasslands soil microbial communities from the Angelo Coastal Reserve, California, USA - 14_0903_12_20cm (SPAdes) (version 2) | ecosystem: Environmental > Terrestrial > Soil > Grasslands... | reverse complement strand
CTCGTTGTGCAGCTCGATGATCTCGGCCCGTGGAAAGAACGCGGCCGCCTCTTCGGCCAATCGCATCAACAGCACCGCGCCGATCGCGAAGTTTGGCGCGTGGAAGCAGGGCACGTTCGCCTCGCGTGCGAGCTCGTCGATCTTCGCCTGGTCGAAGCCGCTCGTCCCGATCACGCAGGGGATTCGGTGGTCGAGCGCCGCCCGCACGTTCGGCTCGACCGCGTCAGGCACAGTGAAGTCGATCATCGTTTCTGCGGCCTCGAGGTCGACGAGCTCGTGTCCTGCGGCCTCGAGTGCAGGGCCGAGCACGCGGCCGACCTTCCCGCCACGGCCGTTCAGCGTCAGCTTCACGCTGCGCGTGCGAGCGCGGACGGGTTCAGCCGCCGAACCGCCGCGCGGAAGACGCGTTCCGTCGGGCCGATACCGGAGATCGAAAGCTTTCCGGGGGCGAGCAGGTGCCCCGCAAGCTCCGCGACCTCGCCGGCGTCGACCGCCTCGATCTCGGCGATGATCCGGTCGAACGAGAGCAGCTCGGTGTCGGTGATCAACGACTTGCCGAGTCTCGTCATTCTGTTGGACGTCGACTCCATCGACAGCATGATTCGCCCTTTGAGGTTCTCCTTTGCGCGCGCGAGCTCGGACGGCCGCACATTGCCTGCTGCAATATCGCCGAGCTGCTCGCCGGTGATCTCGAGACATGGGGCGAGGTTCTCCTCGCGAGTGCCGAGGTAGACGCCGACGAGACCCGTGTCCGTGTACTGCGACGCGAACGAATAGACCGAGTACGCCATCCCCCGCTTCTCGCGAATTTCTTGGAAGAGACGGGACGACGCCGACCCGCCGAGAATCGCATCGAGCAAGGAAGCAGCAAAACGCCGTCGATCCGAGCGCGAGATGCCGGGGGCGCCGAGGCACACGTGGTACTGCTCCGTGTCCTTACGCACGAATCGGAATCCGGGCGGCGGCGCCTTTACGAGAGGACGTCTCACGCGTGGGCCGCCGGCGGGTGGCCGCTGCTGCGACTGTGACCGCTGCAGCATCCGGACGAGGCGATTGTGCTCGACATTCCCGGCCGCTGCGATGACGACGTTGCCGCCCGCGTACATCTGCCGGTGGTACGTCGTCAGTACGCGACGTGTCACCGACGAGATCACCTGCGCGGTGCCGATTACCGGCCGGCCGAGCGCGTGACGGCCGAACACGGCCTCCGAGAAGAGGTCGTGGACGAGCTCCTGCGGCGTATCTTCGTACATGGCGATTTCCTCGAGCACCACGTCGCGCTCCGAGTCGAGATCGGAGAACGCCGGTGCGAACACCATGTCGGTCATGACGTTCAGAGCAGTCTGCACATGATCGTCGGGCACTCGCGCGTACACCATCGTGTGCTCGCGCGAGGTCGCGGCGTTCAGTTCGCCGCCGAGACCGTCGAAGATCTCCGCGATCTCCTGCGCCGTAAAGCGCTGCGAGCCCTTGAAGAGCAGATGCTCGATGAAGTGCGAAACACCCGCCTTCGCGTCGGTCTCGTCGCGGGACCCTGCGCCGATCCAGAACCCGATCGCCACGGAGCGGACGCTCGGGACGCGCTCGGAGATCACGCGCTCGCCCGTGTCGAGCTCGGAGACGACGTATTTCTGCACGCGTTGCATTATCCCGACGGGATCCCGGGTCCGCCTACTCCACGCAGAAAGGATTTCCTTCGGGATCGCGCAGGACGGTCCAGGTTCGCTCGCCGGCCGTCTTCGTTTCGACCACCGAAGCGCCGGCCTCGGTCAGCCGCTGTATCTCGACCGCCCGGTCGTCGGCCGTGAAGTCGAGATGGATCGGATACGACTCCGGCCGCGACTTTTCACGCCGCTGGAAGAGGAATCGGGGACGTGCCCCGTCGGGGTTGAGCACCGCGTAGTACGCGTAGAACTCGCGGTCGACGTCCACGTGCGCGTTTCGGAGCATTTGGAGGAAGTCGTCCGGGATCTCCTGCTCCGGCCAACCGAGCGCTTCCGACCAGAAAGGGCCGACAACACGCCTCGGCTCCGCGCAGGAAAAGGTGACGTTGCCGATGTATGGCTGGGGCTTTCGGGGGTCCGGACCCTGGACGCAGAAACCGTTTCCCTCAGGATCGCGCAGCACGGTGAACGTCTCCTTCAGTTCGCCGGCCTCCGACGTCTTCGTCTCGACGAGCTTCGCGCCCAGGCCGATCAAGCGCTGGACCTCGGCCTCGCGGTCAGGGACGTTGACGTCGAGGTGAATGGGCAGCTCGATCGTCGGCGATTTCGACAGGCGCCTGAAGAGAAGGTCCGGCCCTTCGCCGCGAGCGAAGGCGTCCGCGTCGCTGCGTTCGGTCTCGTAGCCGAGCAGCTCCGCCCAGAACGCGGCCAGGCGTTGCGGATCGTCGGCGGCAAAGGTGATGTGGTTCAGCCGCAACACTCGCCGATCCTATTCAGGTTCACGCGCGCGCGCCCCCACCCGGGAGGGGGTAGCACCCACCACCCACTGCGTTCGACGATACCGCCGTAACCCATACACGTCTGTGCCGATTCCGGGTCGCCTCTGCGCACGGCCGCGAACGAAAAGGGGCGGCCCGCGCCGCCCCTTTTGTCGAGACGCTATTCGCGCGGAGCACGCTCGCGCTCGCGACCGCCCCCGCGTCCCCGACCGCCGCGACCGCGATCGCCGCGCGGCCGCTCTTCCTCACGCTCTCGCGGTGGTGCGTTCTTCGCACGCTCGATGAGCTCCTCGGGTGACACCGTCCCACCGTTCTCGTGCTTCTGGATCAGCTTGAGACCGATGCGGCCGCGCGCCTTGTCGACCTCTTGCACGAGCACGTCGAGGATGTCGCCACGATTGATCACGTCCTCGATGTGTCCGACGCGACCCGGGCCGACGTTCGACACGTGCAGCAGGCCGTCGGTTCCCTTCTTCAGCTCGACGAACGCGCCGAACTGCGTGGTCTTCACGACCTTCCCCGTGAACTGATCGCCGACCTCGGGCTCCTTCGTCAGCGATTCGATCGCGGCGATCGCCGACTTCGCCTTCGCGCCCTCGGTCGCATAGATGAGGATCGTGCCGTCCTCCTCGATGTCGATCTGCACCTCGTTCTCGGACTCGAGCGCACGGATGGTCTCGCCGCCCTTTCCGATCACCATGCCGATCTTCTCGGGGTCGATCTTGACCGTCGAGATCCGCGGCGCGGTCTCGGCCAGCTCCGACCGCACCTCCGGGATTGCCTGCAGCATCTTGTCGAGGATGAACGAACGCGCATCCTTCGCCTGCTCGAGTGCGCGCTGCATGATCTCTCGCGTGACTCCCGTGATCTTGATGTCCATCTGCAGTGCGGTGATGCCGTCTCTCGTGCCGGCGACCTTGAAGTCCATGTCGCCGAGATGGTCCTCGGCACCCTGGATGTCCGTGAGGATCACGTAGTCATCGCCCTCCTTCACGAGCCCCATCGCGATCCCCGAGACGGGTGCCTTGATGGGAACGCCCGCATCCATGAGCGCGAGTGTCGAGCCGCACACGGAACCCATCGACGACGAGCCGTTCGATTCAAGTGTCTCCGAGACCAAGCGAATCGTGTACGGAAACTCGTCCGGCGGCGGAATCATCGCCTCGAGCGCACGCTGTGCGAGCGCACCGTGTCCGATGTCGCGCCGCTTCGGGCCGCGCATCATCCCCGTCTCGCCCACCGAGTAAGGGGGGAAGTTGTAGTGGTGCATGTAGCGGCGGTCGGTCTCGAGCGACAGGTCGTCGATCCGCTGTCCCTCCTTCGCCGTGCCGAGCGTGAGCAACGTCATGATCTGCGTCTGGCCGCGCGTGAACAGGCCAGAGCCGTGCGTGCGCGGTGACACGCCGACTTCGCAGTCGATCGGGCGGATCTCCTCGGGAGCGCGTCCGTCCGGCCTGGCCTTTTCGACGGCGATCTTCCGCCGGACGAGCTCCTTGTAGATCGCTTCGGCTGCTTTCTTGACGTAGGACTTCGTGATCGAGTCCTTCGCCGTCGCGGCGTCTCCTTCGCCGACCGAGGGCCCGACCGGGAACGGCAACTGAACCGTCTCGATGATGCGGTCGAAGAGCAGCTGACGCTTCGCGGACTTCAGCTCCTTCGAGTCCTGCTCTGCGTCAGTCAGCGTCCGCAGGTCTGACTCGAACTGGTCGCGGACGGGCTGCACGACGGCGTCCAGGCGGGCCCGCTCGAGAACGATGGCGAGGCTCATCTTGCGTTGGGTCTGCGCGAGGACGTCCTCCTCGATCGAATCCATGCTCAGCTCCGGGAGCAACTCCTCGACCACGGCGTCGGCTGCGCGCAAGCCTTCGGTCCGAATGCGATCGCGAATCGCAGGTCCGTGCTCGCTCTCGATCTCGCCGGTGACGTCGCCGTCGAGCCACTTGCGCTTGCCAACCTCCCGCTGGAGGTCCAGCTGGGCCTCACAGAGCTTCTTGATCTCCGCGTGCGCGAGATCGAGTGCTTCGAGGAGTTTGTCCTCGGGAACCTCGTTCGCTCCCGCCTCGACCATCGTCAGACCTTCGAGGGTTCCGACGACGATCAGATCGAGCTCGCCGTTCTCTTCGGCTTCGCGGAGTGTCGGATTGACGACGAGCTCTCCGTCGATCAACCCGACGCGAGCGGCGCCGACCGGACCGAGGAACGGGAGCGGCGAGATCATCAACGCCGCCGATGCACTGTTGATGCACAGGATGTCGTGCGCGGTGACGAGATCGGCGCTCAGCACCGTGCAGATGACCTGCGTCTCGTTCTTGTAGCCCTTCGGCCAGAGCGGCCGGATCGGGCGATCGATCATCCGCGCGGTCAGGATCGCGCGCTCGGTCGGACGACCCTCACGCTTGAAGAACCCACCAGGGATCTTCCCGGCGGCGTACATACGCTCCTCGACGTCGACGGTCAGCGGGAAGAAGTCCGCACCCTCGCGCGGCTCCTGTCGTCCCATCGCCGTTGCAAGCACCATCGTCTCGCCGCTGCGAACGACGACCGCTCCGTCGGCTTGCTTGGCGAGCTTGCCCGTCTCGAAGCTGATCTCCTGCCCGCCGACGGTCACGCTGACCCCGGCCTGGCGTTGTGTGGCAATTGCCATCGATGTTCCCTCCACTCTGCTTACGGGAGAGTGGGGACTCGAGTCAGCGTCCTGCGGGCGCTCGCTCGAATCTCCACCCTCGTGGTTTGGTTGGAGCTAGCGGCGCAGGCCGAGCTCCTTGATGAGTTCTCTGTACCCCTCCAGGTCGTGTTTCTGGAGATAGTTGAGAAACCGTCGCCGGCGGCCGACCAGCTTGAGCAGGCCTCGACGCGAGTAGTGATCCTTCGGATGCGCGCGCAGGTGCTCCGTCAGGTCGTTGATGCGCTTGGTGAGCAACGCGACCTGCACCTTCGTCGAGCCCGTATCGGACTCGCTGGCACCGTGCTGCCGAACGATCTCCAGCTTGGCTTCCTTCGTAAGAGTCATTGCACCTCCGTATCGTCAGTCCCAGCACTCCGCCTGGAAGCGGGCGAAAGGCCGCGGCTGCGGTTCGCGACAGGGTAGCAGCGCCCGCCTCGAATCCCCGAGAATCCGGCCATGCCGGGGCCGCTTGCCGAAACGGTGGCGCTCGTGACCGGCGCGAGCCGTGGAATCGGAAAGGGCGTCGCGCTCGGTCTCGGGGAAGCCGGCGCGACCGTGTACGTGACCGGACGAACCGTCCCGCAAGTGGAATCGACCGCGCGCGCGGTCACTCGCGAAGGAGGCAAAGGTGTCGCTGCGCCATGCGACCACCGCGAGGACGGACAAGTGCGCGCGGTCTTCCGCCGCATCGAGGCCGAGCTCGGCCATCTCGACCTGCTCGTCAGCAACCTCTCGCCGAACGAGGCGCTCGACCGCTCGTCCTTCTGGGAGCTACCGCTCGTCGCCTGGGACGAGCACGCCGCAGCGCTGCGCGGTCAATACGCGGCGGCCCACTTCGCGGCGCCACTGATGATCTCGCAGCGATCCGGACTGATCGTCTTCATTTCCTCGAGCGGCGCCGTGGACTACTTCTTCAACGTCCCCTACCACGCGGTGAAAGCGGCGACCGACAAGCTCGCGGCCGACATGGCACGCGAGCTGAGGCAGCACGAAGTCACCGTGATCTCGCTCTGGCCCGGACTGACGAGGACCGAGCGAGTCCTCGCGACGCCGGAGCGTTACGACTTGAGCCGGGCCGCGACGCCGCAGTTCACGGGACGCGCCGTCGCGGCGCTCGCGCGCGATCGAGACGTCTCCTCCAAGAGCGGCCGTGCCCTGCGCGTGATCGACCTCGCGCGCGAATACGACCTCACCGACGTGGACGGCACGCTTCCCGACTGGTAGCGCTACTTGAGCAGCAATCCGTCGACGCGCCGGGCCGCGATCCACAGTCCGATCAGCCCCATGACAGCGAGATATGCGGCGTTGACGAGCTGGTAGGGACCGACGGCGCCGAGCATGAGCGCACGCATCAGCGCGATCGCGTTGTAGAGCGGCGTGCAACGGACGACGATCTGGATGGCATGCGGATAGACCGACAGCGGATAGAACGTCGCCGAAAAGAGGAACATCGGTAGCTGAACGAGGTTGACGAACTCGAAGTCCTGCCAGGTACGCATGAACGTCGCGCCCGCGACGCCGGCGCCCGCGAATGCGAAGCCGATCAATACTGCCGCCGGCAACGCCAGCACCGCATAGGCGGAGTGCACCAGCCCGAGTGCGGCGACCGTCGCGAGAAAAGCGATTCCATAGAGGAGGCCGCGAAAGAGCGCCCATGACGTCTCGCCGAGCGCGACGTCCGCCGGCCCCACCGGTGTGGCGAGGACCGAGTCGTAGAGCCTCGCGTACCTCATCTTCCAGAAGACGGAGGACGAATCGTAGATCGCGCCGTTCATCGCGGCCGTCGCCAGCAGCGCCGGCGCGATGAATGAGGCGTAGGAGATGAGATTCCCGTTCGGGCCCGGGACCTTGCCGACGAAATGCCCCAGCCCGATCCCCATCGAGAAGAGATAGAAGAGCGGCTCGAAAAAGCCCGAGAAGATGATGATCCACATCCGGCGGTGGACCATGTAGTTGCGCTCGAACAGGGTTGCCGCCCGTGGAATCGCGAGCGCGGTCATTTCGAGAGCCGCCATCGATATGTGAAGTGCGCAACGACGAGCCCCGCGATTCCGAGCACCAGCAGAAAAGCGACGTGCACCACCGCGAGCGGTGCCGTGATCGTTCCGAGCGTCAGTTCGCGGCAGAGCGCGACGCCGTGATACAGCGGTGTCGCGTAGGCAATCTGCCGGAGCGGGACATGCAGTCGCGACACCGGGAAGAACGTCCCGGAGAAGAGAAACATCGGCACGATCGCGAAACGCATGATCGGGACGAAGGCCGCGTCGCTGTCCCGCGTCGCCGCGTACGCGGCCAGCGGCGCCGAGAACGCGAACCCGATGAGGGAGCAGGCCGGGAGGGCTAACATGGCGAGCCAGGAGCGGATTCCTCCGAACGCGGCGATGATGCCGAGATACACCGCGCTGCTCGAGATCACACGTGTCGCCATCCAAAGTTGGTGTCCGACCACGATCTCGGGAATGCCGAGGGGCGACGCCAGCATCGCGTAGTAGCTGCGAGTCCACTTGATCGAGCCCAGCACGGGCCACGTCGCCTCCGTCGTGCCGACTTGCATCGCCGTCGCCGCGAGCACGCCGGGTGCGACGAACGCGAGATACGTAACCCCACCCGGTGTCGAATGCGCGCGATTGACGAGCGTGCCGAGACCGACCCCGATCGCGCTCAAGTAGAACACCGGATTCACGACGCTCGTCACCACGGAGCCCCGCCAGACGCGCCGGTACTGGGCGAGCCAGTATTCGTACGAGCGAAGCGCGAGCGAGAGGCTCATCAGTCGACGAGCGTCCGGCCGGTGAGGCGCAGGAAGACGTCTTCCAGAGTCGAGCGACGGACGAGCACGCTCTGTGGTCGCACACCGAGATCGTGTACCTCGGCGACAGCGTGGTCGCCGTCGTCGGTGTAGAGCAGCAGCCTGTCGGGCAGAGCCTCGATCCTGCGTGCAAGTCCGTTCACGCGGTCGGCAAAGCGCTCCGGCTCCCCTTGCGCGGCGAAGCGGAGCTCGACCACCTCCCGTGTCGAGTACCGGCGGATCAGCTCGAGCGGCGACCCCTCGGCGACGATGCGCGCCTTGTCCATGACAACGAGCCGGTCGCACAGCTGTTCGGCCTCGTCCATGTAGTGCGTCGTCAGGATCAGCGTGACCCCTCGCTGTTTCAGACGAAAGAGGCGGTCCCACACGGTGTGGCGCGCCTGCGGGTCGAGCCCCGTCGTCGGTTCGTCGAGCAGCAAGACATCCGGTTCGTTGATCAACGAGCGCGCGATCGTGAGCCGACGCTTCATCCCGCCCGACAACGGCTCCACGCGATCGTTCGCACGGTCCGTCAGCTGGACGAACTCGAGCAACTCGTCGGCACGGCTGCCGAGTTGCGCTCTGGCGAGGCCGAAGTAACGTCCGTAGATGATCACGTTCTCGCGAACCGTGAGCTCCATGTCGAGGGTGTCCTGCTGCGGGACGACGCCGAGGCGCGCGCGGATCTCCGCGCCGCGCTTGATCGGGTCGAGGCCGAGCACGGTGATCGTCCCGGCCGAAGGCGGCGACACGCAGCCGATCATCCGCATGGTCGAGCTCTTGCCGGCGCCGTTCGGGCCGAGAAAGCCGAATGCCTCGCCTGCACGCACGTCGAAGTCGACCCCGTCGACCGCGACGAGATCGCCGAAACGCTTGACCAGACCGCGCGCGTGCACGAGCGGCGCCTGCCCCGAGACGCTCACACCTGCAACCTAGCTACAGACGCGGCGTTAAAAAACAGGAGTGAGCGCCGCAGTCGCAGCAGGTCATCCGGCCACGACAGCCGCCGGCGTGGAGATTCTCGAAGACGGCGGTTCCGCCGCGGACGCCGCCGTCGCCGCGACGCTCGCCTCATGTGTTGCGGAGACCGTCATGACCGGATTGCTCGGCGGCGGTCACGCAATCTACTGGGAGGCTGCACGCGGCGCGGCGAGGAATCTGGACTGTTTCGTCGCCGTTCCGGGGTTGGGCGCGAAGCAGCGCCACGTGGAGCTCGTCCACCTAGACGTCGAGTTCGGCGAAGAGCTCGTTCATTACGCAATCGGGCCTGCGTCGTGTGCGGTGCCCGGCGTACCGGCGGGGCTCGACGCGCTCTGGCGCGATCACGGGCGACTGCCGTGGGCTCGCCTCGTCGAGCCTGCGCTTCGCCTCGCGCGCGACGGTGTCGATTTCCCGCCGGCACACGCCGCGTGCCTCGTGATGCTCGCACCGGTCATGACGATGAACGAAGGCGCAGGCATCTATTCACCACGCGGGACACTGCTCCAGACTGGAGACCGTCTGCGACAACCAGGGCTCGTCGCCGCGCTCGAGGCGTTGTCGGCCGAAGGCGGCCGCTCGGTCTATGACGGGACGATCGGGAACGCTCTGCTGGCCTTGTCCGAGGAGCGTGGCGGCCGCGTTACGCGTGCCGACCTGGCCGCGTACGCGCCGGGGTGGTCCGATCCGATCCGGACGCGGTATCTCGACTGGACGCTGCTGACGCGCGGCGGTCTGTCGGGCGTGCCGGAGACCGCGTCACGCCTTCCGCGCCTGCGCGGCGTCGACGCAACCGAGCGCGTTCTCGCGCTCGTGGATGTGTTCGCGTCGGCGTCAGCCGCCGACGGACACACGACGAACGTGAGCGTCGCGGATGCAGAAGGAAATGCGTGCGCGTTCACGACGAGCCTCGGCCTTGGTTCCGGTGACTTCCTGCCCGGGCTCGATCTGCACCTGAACAGCATGCTGGGCGAGGTCGACCTCGTGCGGGGGACGCTCGAACCCGGTGAACGGATGCAGAGCATGATGGCGCCGACGGTCGCGCTCGACGAGGACGGCCGTTTCGAGCTCGCGGCGGGAGCGGCAGGCGGCACGCGACTCCGAACGGCATTGCTCGGAGTCGTCGCAGGTGTTCTTGATGAAGGACTCTCGCCGAGTGCGGCCGTATCACGGCCCCGGTTTCATGCCACCGACCGCACACTGAACGCCGAGCCGGGCGTCGACGAGGATGCACTCGAACGTCTCACTGAGCGAGGCTGGACGGTCCGGCGCTGGCCTGCGCTACACCACTACTTCGGCGGTGTCAGTCTCGTCAGCCGCCAGGCTGCCGCAGCCGATCCTCGCCGGAGCGGTACTGCCGCCAGTCCCCGAAGAGCGGCGCCGTGATCGCGACCCAGCCGACGTATCCGCAGTCCGGACAGCCCGGATTCTCCTCAACCGTCCCCCCGCCGGCCGGCTTCGTATACACGGCCCCGCATTCCAGGCAGCGAACGTTCTCGAGCAGCTTCAGGGTCGGTGAGGTGTCGCCCGCGTTCGTGTCCACGCCGTAGAAGATTCCGCTTCGTGCGGAAACTTGCGAACTGGGTCCCCTCACTCGGGCCGGACCGCGACTCGCGCCGCCTCGACGTCGCGCGCGATCTGCTCGACGAGCTCTTCCTCCGACGCGAACGCCTGCTCGTCCCGAAGGCGGGACCACAGCTCGACCACGAGTCTCGACCCATACAGGTCTCCGTCGAAATCCAGGAGGTACGGCTCGATGCTGCGCTCGTTCCCGCCGTAGTGCGGATTGGTGCCGATGGACAGCGCGGCACGGTGGCCGAGCCCCGCACCCGCGTAGATTCCGTCGGCAGGAACCAGGAGCTCCGTCGGGACGTCGAGATTCGCGGTCGGATAGCCGAGCCTTCCCCCGCGGCCCTCGCCACCGACCACCACGCCTTCGACCTCGGGCGGACGGCCGAGGAGACGCGCCGCCGTCTTCACCTCTCCCCCCGCGACGAGCTGTCGGATCCGTGTCGAGGAGACACCTCCCACCAGCGGCACGGGCCGGACGTCGAATCCGAGCCGTGCGAGCAGGGCGACGTCCCCGGCGGCGCGGCGGCCGAAGCGGAAGTTCTCGCCGACGACAATCACGTTTGCGCCGATCCGGCGGAGCACTCTCTCGGCAAACACCGCAGGCTCGAGCTCCGCAAGCTCGAGCGTGAACGGCAGGACGAGCACCTCGTCGATCCCGGCCTCCGCGAAGAACTCGAGACGCCGCTCGAGTGTGGTGAGGAGTGGGATTCCGTCCCCGAGGACCGCCCGCGGATGGGGCCAGAACGTCACGACCGTGGGCGGCAGCGGTGCCGCGCGCACCGCGTCGAGGACGCGCCGGTGTCCTCGGTGCACGCCGTCGAAGCTCCCGAGCGTGACGGCGCGCTCGCGAGAGCCCAGCTCCGCCGGATCGTGGGCGACGTTCACAACCGAGCGAGCGCCTCCTCGGGCGGAATGATCCGATCGGTGTCGGCCTCTTCGACCGAAAACGGTCCGATCTCGGTCCTGCGCAGCGTTCGGCAGTGGCCGCCGAGCGCGTCCGCGACCGCCCGGACGTAGGTTCCGGAGCTCACGTGCAGGTCGAGCCGCGCGATGCCGTCGCTATACGAGATGACGTCGAGTGCGGCGATGTGCGACCGCCGATGCGGCATGTCCACGGTGACGCCGCGCCGGGCGAGCTTATAGGCGCGCACTCCGCCGATCTTTACCGCTGACGCCGCGGGGATCGGCAGGTCGACGTCACCGCGGAGGGCCGCGAGGCGCCGGTCGAGCTCCTCGGCCGAAGGTGGTTCCGACTCGCCCAGGCGCTCGCCTTCCGGGTCCCCGGTCGTCGTCCGCGCCGTCAAGTCGACGTCCGTGACGTAACGCTTGTCCAACCCGACGAAGCATGATGCCAACTTAGTTGCCGTACCGGACAACACGAGCAAGAGTCCGGTCGCGAACGGGTCGAGCGTGCCGGCGTGACCCGTGCGCGCTCCCGTCCGCCGCCGAAGCTCGGCGACGATCGCGAACGAGGACGGACCCGGAGGTTTGTCGAACAGGATGATCCCCGCGGGACTAAGACCGCGCGGCGGCAAACTCCCGCCTCACGAACGCGGTGATGTCGTCGATCGAAGCCTCGCTCGAGAAGCCTGCCGCTTGGCGATGACCGCCCCCTCCCGACTTCCGCGCGATCGCCGAGACGTCGAGTTCGTCGACGCTCGCGCGAAGCGACACGCGCCGCGTCGGACCGCCAGCGCGCGGCGGTTCGCGGATCAGCACCGCCATTTCGGCCCCCTCGACCGCGCGCAGCCAGTCGATGATCCCCTCTGAATACGGCTCGGCCGCACCGACCTCAGCAAAGTCGGTCCTCAACAGATAGGAGACAACGATCCGTCCTCCTTCGTACACCTGCGCCCGATCGAGCGCTCGGGCGAGGAGCTTGCCCTTGGCCAGCGGAACGGACTCGTATACCTGCTGGAAGACGCGATGAGTATCGACGCCGTTACTGAGTAGCTCCGCTGCGAGGATCAGCGCCTTTGGCGTCGTGTTTGCGTACTGAAAGCGGCCGGTGTCCGTTACGAGTGCCACGTAGAGAGCTTCGGCGATCACCGGCGTCAACTCCAGGCCGAGCGTACGGAACACGTCGCGTAGCACTTCCGCGGTCGATGAGGCGTCCGCAACGACGAGATTGACGTCGCCGAAACGCGTGTTGTCGTGATGGTGGTCGATGTCGATCGTCAGCGGTACCCGGCCTAGAACTTCTGGGTCCGCAATCCGGCTTTCGTTGGCGCAGTCAAGCGCTACGAGAATGCGGTCCGAAACGTCGTCGGGCCACCGCCGTCTGAGCTCGGTGAGCTCCATGAACTGGTACTCACCGGGAAGCGGCGCGTCGCCGGGAAGGACCATGACCGAGTCCTTTTCGAGCTGGTCGAACGCAAGCTTCGTCGCGAGCAGTGAACCGAGAGCATCGCCGTCGGGATTCTCGTGCGTCGTCAGCACGAATCGCTCGCCGCCGCGGATCGCCTCGGCGACGGCTGCCAGCTCACTCGTCGTCGTGTGGGGCGAGCTCATCGATCAGTTTGGTCATCCGAACCCCCCGCTCGACCGACGGATCGTACTCGAACGCAAGTTGTGGAGTCCGCTTCATTCGTAGCTCGCGCGCAAGCCGAGCTTGGAGGACGGAGTGCGCCGCCTGTAGCCCTTCGAGCGTTCGCGCTCGCTTGCGTTCGGCGCCTAGCACCGAGACGAACACGCGTGCGTGGCGAAGATCCGGGGATGTCTCGACACCCGTCACGGTGACGAAACCGATCCGTGGATCCTTGAGCTGGCCGACCGCTTCGGAGAGAACCTGCCGTACAGATTCGTTGACTCGGCGCATCCGGTCGGTCATACGGGATATTCAAGCGCGTTGCATGCCATCGTTCTCGCGGCGGTCGGCGTCTGGTGCTTCGTAACGGCGCTGGCCGGAGGTCTCGTGGGTCTCGTGCTCGGCAACATTCGGCTGCCGGCGCTGCTTTTCGTCGCTTCGAATCCGGCGGCGGCCGCCGGCGCGAACATCGGCGTCTCGGGAGTGGCCGCAGCGACGGCGTCGATCGCGCACCTTCGCGCACGACGCGTCAACTGGCAGCTCGTCGCCTGGATGCTGCCGCCGTCGGTCGTCGGCGCGATCGCCGGGAGTGTCGGAAGCTCGTACGTCCCCGCAAATGCGCTGCGGATCGTGATCGGCTCGGCGCTGCTTCTCTTCGGCCTCGACCTCTTGCGTCCGCGGCGCGGACCGGTCGGAGCGGAGGCACGCGGCGAGCCCGACATTCGCGCCGCGGTTCTCTCCGGTGCGATCATCGGCCTCCTCGGCGGGCTGATCGGGCTCATTCTCGGCTCGCTCCGGATGCCTGCGCTCCTCCGCTTCGTGGGCGAGCAGCCCCACCGCGCGATCGGGACGAACCTCGTCGTCGGGATCGCGGTCGGGGCCGCAGGCGTCGTCGGCCATCTTCCGGGCGGCATCGACTGGACGCTGTTCGCGATCGGGGCCGGTGCGTCGATCCCCGGCGCGCTCCTCGGGTCGCGCCTCACGGGTCGCCTGTCGCAAAGCGCGCTGTTACGGGCGGTCGGCGTGATCCTGCTGTGCGCCGGGACCGCGGCGATCCTCCAGGGGGCTGTTTAGTCGTCCAGCGTCACGACTTCGCGTTCGGCGCGCATGAGTTCGTACTCCTGACCGTGCAGGAACCGCTCGGCTTCGTCGAGCAAACGGATGACCTCGCGCTCGTCTCGCGCGACGCACGACATCGTCAGACGTGCACGCTGCCAGAGGTCGTGATGATCGACCTCTGCGACCGAGGCGCCGAAGCGATTCTGCAGCTGCGCTTTTGCCGACTTGACATGTTTGCGTTTTCCCTTGAGCGATCCCGCCTCCGGGAAGTGGAGTTCGACTGACAGGATTCCGACGTAGCCCGCGCCCACGGCAACCATTGAACCGCACACCGGCGTGCGGGATATGAACTGCGTCTAGGAGGTTGCTGCAGGCGTCGCGGTTGCCGCTTCGGAGAGATCCGTTCGCTCGACCTGCCGGGTCTCGTAGCACTCGAGCACGTCGCCTTCCTTCACGTCGTTGAAACCGTCGAGAAGGATGCCGCACTCGAAACCTTCGCTCACTTCGCGGGCATCGTCCTTGAATCGCTTGAGCTGCCCGATCCGCGTTTCGTAGATAACCGTCCCGTCACGGACGACGCGCACCTGCCCACCCCGCCGGATGAGACCGGTCGTGACCATGCAGCCTGCGATCGTTCCGAGGCGAGACACCTTGAAGAGCGCCCGGACTTCCGCTTCGCCGAGCGTCTCTTCGTGCTCGACCGGACGCAGCATCCCGACGAGGGCTTGCTCGATGTCGTTCGTCAGGTCGTAGATGACGCGGTACGGACGGATCTCGACGCTTTCGCGCTCGGCGAGCGCACGCGCCTCGGCGTTCGGCCGGACGTTGAAGCCGACGATCATCGCGTTCGATGCAGAGGCGAGCATCACGTCGTTCTCCGTGATGCCGCCGACGCCCTGGTGGATGACGTTGACGCGCACTTCGGGATGTTGGATCTTTCCGAGCTCGCTGACCACAGCTTCGACGGAGCCGACGACGTCGCCCTTGACGACGAGGTTCAGGTCTTGGACACCGCCCGCTTGCATCTGCTCGAAGAGGCGTTCGAGCGACACGCCGGTGGGCCGCTGCTGGGCGAGCTGCTCGCGACGGAGCCGGTCGCCGCGCAGGTTGGCCAGCTCGCGGGCGCGACGCTCGCTCTCCACCACACGCCCGAGCTCGCCCGCCGGCGGCGGCTTGTCGAAGCCGAGGATCTCGACCGGCTCGCCGGGCTTGGCCTCCTTGATCTTCTCGCCGCGGTAGGTGTAGAGCGCGCGCACCTTCCCCCACGCATCGCCCGCGACGATCGCGTCCCCCACATGCAGGGTTCCGCGATGGATGAGCATCGTGGCGACGGGCCCGCGGCCGACGTCCAAGCGCGACTCGATGATCGGACCGGATGCCTCCGCTGTCGGGTTCGCCTTCAATTCGAGCTCCGCGTCCGCGACGAGGAGCACCTTCTCCAACAGATCGTCGAGGTTCTGCGCCTGCTTCGCCGACACGTCTGAGAACTGCGTGGTGCCGCCCCAGTCCTCCGGCTGCAAACCCTCCGCCGCGAGATCGCCCCGCACGCGGTTCGGATCCGAATCGGGAACGTCGATCTTGTTGACCGCGACCACGATCGGCACTTCTGCCGCGCGCGCATGCGCAATCGACTCCTTCGTTTGCGGCATCACGCCGTCGTCTGCTGCAACGACCAAGACTGCGATGTCGGTCACCTTCGCACCACGCGCGCGCATGGCCGTGAACGCCTCGTGCCCCGGGGTGTCGAGGAATGTGATCTTCCGTCCGTTGTGCTCGACCTGGTAAGCGCCGATGTGTTGCGTGATGCCCCCCGCCTCCGTTTCGACGACGGCCGTCTTGCGAATCGCGTCGAGAAGCGTCGTCTTGCCGTGGTCGACATGGCCCATGATCGTCACGACCGGCGGCCGCGGTGCGAGCTCCTCCTCCGAATCCTCGAAAGCCTCCGCCTCGGTGTCCTCCTCGTCGGCGACGTGCTTGATGTGCACTTCGCGCTTCAGCTCGGCGGCGACGAGCTCGACCTCCTCGTCGCTCAGGGACTGCGTCGCGGTTCGCATCTGGCCGAGTCCCATCAGAATCTTGATGATCTCCCCCATCGGGACGCCGAGCGCCTGCGAGAAGTCGCGGACCGTGACCCCGGATTCGACCGTCGCCGGTCCCGTGGGTTGGACGATCTCACGCGGCTGCTTCGGCCGCGCGCCCTCGGGACGCTCTCGCTGCTGGCGCGCGTCCCTCGGTGGGCGAGCGGCGGACGTGTCGATGACGACGCGCCGCTTGCGTCGGCCGCCGGGGCCCGCCTGTTGCCGCGGGCGCATCGGGCGGTTCGGTTTGTTTGGTCCGGAGTCGTTCGCCATATCGATCCTCAAGTGTAGAGGCCGCTCAACGCCTCATCGACCTCGACGCTCCGCCGGAGCGTGCGGTTGAAGGCGCGGCGTGCCGCCGCCCGCTCGAAGCAGGACAACCGCCTGCACGTGTAGGCGCCCCGCCCGGCTCGGCGTGAGCCTTCGACAAGGCGGCCGTTGACGGCCACGAACCGGATCAGCTCCGACTGGCCGGCCTTCCGTCCGCAGCCGACGCAGCTCCGGATCGGCTCCCTCGTCAACCGGCTGGCGATCCCTCGTCGCCCTGCGTGTCGGCGACCGCGTTGGGCTCCACAGGGATGCCGGCCGGAACCTCTTCTCGCCCGGCGAGCTCGTGCCGAACCGTATCCAGGTCGACCTCGCCCTGCGACGCGGCGAGCTCGGTCGCATCCGGCCCATGGGTCGAAGCTGCGTCCGCCGGCGCCTCCGACTCGAGCTCCTCTTCGGCGCGCAGCGGCTCCACGCTCTCGGGCCCGATGCTTTCTGCATCCGGCTCGGCGAGATCGGACCGGATTTCGAGCGCAGGCTCGTCTTCGGTCTCGATCGGCTCCACGTCATCGGTGTCGTGCAAGGCGAGCTCCTGATGGGCAGGGAGCCCGCAGTAGCGCGATCCCGGCAGTGCTTCGTTCGGGCATCGCTTGCCGTTCGCGAGGACCGCGGCGCAGCGGCCGGTGAACTCCTCGCCTTCGCCGCCGCCGTATGCGGCTGCAGCCTCTGCCTGCGCGAATTCCGAGTCTGACTGGATGTCCACACGCCACCCGGTCAGCCGCGCGGCGAGCCGTGCGTTCAGGCCCTCCTTGCCGATCGCGAGCGCAAGCTGATCGTCGGGGACGATGACCGTCGCCTCCTTCGTTTCGTCGTCGACGAAGACTTCACGCACGCGGGCGGGAGACAACGCCTTCGCGACGAATCGCGCGGGCTCCGGATTCCACGGAATGATGTCGATCTTCTCGCCGCGGAGCTCGGAGACGACCATGCGGACGCGCGATCCGCGCGGGCCGACGCAGGCGCCCACCGGATCGACGCCCTGCGCATGCGACTCGACCGCAATCTTCGAGCGATAGCCCGGCTCGCGTGCAACTCCGCGAATCTCGACGAGGCCGTCGGCGATCTCCGGGACCTCGAGCTCGAACAGGGTCTTGATCAATTCCGGGTCGCGGCGAGACAGGATCACCTGCGGACCCTTTGTTCCACTGCGCACCTCGGTGATCACGGCCTTGATCCGCGAGCCCTGCTCGTAGCGCTCGCCGTCGACCTGCTCGGAGCGCGGCAAGAGTGCTTCGACCTTGCCGAGATCGACGAGGACGTTGTTGCGGTCGCCGGCCTGTTGCACGATTCCCGTGACCACCTCGGTGACTCGATCAACGTACTCGTCGTACATCATCGCGCGCTCGGCTTCACGGATTCGTTGCAGGATGACCTGCTTCGCCGTCTGCGCCGCGATGCGCCCGAAGTTCGCGGGCGTGACGTCCTCTCGCTTGATCTGACTTTCTGGGATATCGGACCAGTCGACGTCGAGGTCGTCGTCGGAGATGAGCGTGTGCGACCGCTCGCCGGTTTCTGCCTCGAGTGCTTCGAGCTCTTCGAGCTTCCGCTCGCGTGCCTCTTCGATCAGCCGCTCCTCGATATCCGGCGGGAGCTCGATCGAGAAGACGCGAAAGTCGCCCTGGTCGTCGATCTCAACGGTCGCGTGACGCGACGAGCCGGGCATCTTCTTGTACGCCGCCAGAAGCGCGTCCTCGAGTGCCGCCACCAGCGTCCCGCTCTCGATGCCCTTTTCGCGCTCGATGTCGCGGACTGCTTCAACGATTTCCTGGCTCATCTCCCTACCCTTCGTCGATCAAGTTGGCCCGGACGATTGCGTCGTACGGGATGTCGATGGACTCGTTTCCGGTGTCGATCGTGACGGTGCGTTCACCCGCGACGCTGACTTCCCCGTGGACGCGGTTGCGCGAGTCGGTTCGGAGCGTCACGCGTCGGCCGACGACGTTCCGAAAGTGTCCCTGCGTTCGCAGCGGTCGCTTGAAGCCCGGCGAAGAGACGTCTACCGAATACTCGCGCAGGTACTCGCGGAGCACGTTCGTCACCCGCTCGCAGAGCGCGTGGTCGACTCCCTGGGCGTGGTCGACGTAGACCGTGAATCGATCCGGGCTATTCAGCTCCACGGCAAGCACCTCCGTGCCCGGCATTGCCCGCTCTACCTTCGGTGCGATCTCCCGCGTCAACTGTCTCTCTTTCTGATGTGTTGCTGCCATCGTCATAAAAAATGGGCCCGCAGGCCCATTTCGCAAACCGCTCGAAATGTGGTGTTTCAAGGATAGCAAGCCGCGTCGCCGCGTCCAGAATGCTGCAGCGAGACGAGCTCAGTCGAGCACGACGGTCACGGGACCCTCATTCGTGAGCTCGACCGACATCCGTGCGGCGAAGACCCCCGTTTCGACTCGAACGCCGTGCGCGCGCAGGATTCCGCACAGGTGTTCGTAGAGCGGCTCGGCCTGCTCGGGCGGAGCCGCCTCGCCGAAGCTCGGCCGGTTGCCTTTGCGCGTGTCGGCAATGAGCGTAAATTGGCTGACGACCAGCGCGGCGCCGGGGACGTCGAGGAGGCTTCGGTCGAACCTTCCGCGCTCGTCTTCGAAGATCCGCAGCCGGGCGATCTTCGTCCCGAGTCGCTCCGCCGCTGCAGCGTCGTCACCTCGCGCGACGCCGAGCAGGACGAGCAAGCCGGTTCCGATCTCCGCGCGGACCGTCTCGTCGACGATCACGCGGGCGCGGGAAACGCGTTGGCAGACGGCCCTCATGCGGCGTGCAACGGTGACCAAGCGGTCGCGACGGGCGGCGCAGGGCGGCGCGAACGTCTCCTTATTGGTACTCGCGCGCGTGGGTACAGACCCCGGGGACCCCCCTGGTGTACCCCGCGCCTTTCAGCGTAATGCCGATCGACGCACGAGTGGGTAACGAAAGCCGGCCGACTCTCGCCAGCGACGTCACGACCCGAGACCGCGGCGACAGCGGCGGTCAGTCCTTCTCGCCTCGATCGTCGGCTCGCGAGGAGTTGTCGCCGAGATCGAGGATGCGCGATGCGTAATGACGACTCTGCGGACGGAGCGAGCTTGCCAGCTTGTAGTGCCCGTTCGCCTCCGTCGCGCGCCCCTGCTTTTCGAGCGCACGCCCCAATGCGTAGTGCGCGTAGTGATCGGCGGGTGAGAGCTCGAGCATCTTGCGGAATTCCTGCTCGGCTTCCTCGTAGCGTTCGATTCGCAGGTAGGCGATGCCGAGCGCCTCGCGGATCGACGCCTTCTCGGGTTCACGCCGTTTTGCCTTCTCGAGCGCAACGGTCGCCTGCGCCGCGCGCCCTTTCCGAAGGTGGGCGCGTCCCTGCTGAAAGAGGTCGTAGGTATCGGTCATCGCGCCAAGTAGGGAAAGTTCTCCTCTACCAAGTCAAGCGGATCAGTCAAATCGCGCGTTTTCCCGATCTCGATCGAAGCAATCTTCTCGTCGTCGGCGATTGCAGCCCGAAACGAATTCTCGAGCTCAAACGGCTCGCGGTCGCAGCGAAGCCGGTCGACGATCGCCCTGCGGAGCCCCCAGAGCGGCGCGCCCGAGAGCGGAGTGCGGGTGCGCGACTCGTCGTCGCCGATCCGCCGGACGAAGCCGTCGACTAGACGAATGCCCGGCCGTCCCGGTCCGGGTGGAGGGTCGCGCCGCACCGCGATCGCGCCCGCCGCGTTCGAATCGCTGAAGGTCCGCACGAACATTCGGAGGTCGCCACGCCGAAAGACGGTGTCCGCCGCGCACACGATCAACGGCACCGAAGCATCGGCCTCCACCGCCCGCGCCACAGCGTCCGCGGAGCCCAACACGGAGGGTTGATGCACGTAGCGCACGTCGATGCCGAACGCCCGACCGTCACCTAGGAGCGTCTCAACCTGCGGTCCCAGGTACCCGGTCACGATCCAGACCCTCGTCACGTTCGCGTCGACGAGGTCACGAAGCAATGTTGCGATCACCGGCCTGCCGTCGATCGGAAGGATCGCCTTCGGCCAACGCTCCGTGATCGGCCGCAGACGACGGCCCTCGCCGGCCGCCATCACGACTGCGTCCAGCGTCACGAAACGCCGAGCGAACGAAGCGACACGAAGCCGCGGACACGATCGAGGGTGCCCAGACGACGACGCACGTGACCTTTCAACTCGCGTAGCTCACGCCGCGCAGCGATTGCAGCTGCACGCGCCGGCGCCGGAGGACCGAATCGTGCGCGTTCGACAGCACCGACGAACTCGCCGGCGCGCACTGCGAGTTCCTGCTCGAGCGCAGATCCCAATTCCCGGATCGTTGAGCCGGCCACGTTCAGTCGTTGATCGACCAAGAAGTCGGACAGGTCTCGCGTACACGCAGTCGCAAGCCGCCTGGGATCCCGCGTCAGAAACCGGAGGCGGCGCCGACCGATCTTGAAGCTCGCGATCGAACCGATCGATGCGAGAACGAGCAGTGCGAGGAAGAGGAGAAGGCTATGGCGCGGGTGCCCGGCAGGCAACGGACGTAGTCTCCGCGCGCCCCCGGTTCGACCGCGGGAGGTGGAGTGTCCATTCTTTTCTGCCAACGCCTGCGCGCGAACGGCTCCCGCGCCGAACACAGCTCCGCCGCTGACGACGCGCGCGAGCAACTTGGCCTCCGCCACGGGATCGAAGCGAGTGGACGCCGCGCTGTACGGCGCGGAGAGATGACCGCGACCCGGGGTCGGATCGAACGGCAGCCAGCCGTACCCGGGAAACCAGACCTCGACCCACGTATGCGCATCGTGGTCCGTGATCGTCCACGCTCCGTTGGCGTAGTGTCCGCTGACGAATCCCGCGGCGACGCGCGCAGGAATCCCGAGCAGCCGCGCCATCAGTGCCATCGCACCAGCGAAATGCTGGCAGTAGCCGGTCTTCGTCTGCATCACGAAGCCGACGAGCGGCGGTAGGCCCGGTGCCAGCGGAGGCTGTTCCGAGTACGTGAAGCCGCCGGTCGCGCGGAACCAGCGCTCCAGGGCGACGACGGCGGCGTACGGACTCTGCGTCGTTCCGACGATTTGACGCGCGCGCGTCAGGAGAGCGCGGTATGGCGACAATCCATCGACGAGCCGCTGCGCGAGGAGTCGATCGCGGTCCGGGGCGCCGAACGGCGGCGCGTCCACGCCAGGTGCGAGCTCGAGATCGTGACCGCTCGAAGTCAGCACGCGGGGATAGAGCGGCCGCGAACGGAGTAGTTGACGCGGAGTCGGATGGGGCGTGTAGCTCCGCACGAGATACCGCTCTCCCGGGTGGAGACCACCGTTGGCAATGACGACGCTCTGCCCACGATTGCTCGCGGGTTCGTTGATGTTGTACGCGACCGGGATGCTTGCTCCGACGAGGTGGTCGTCGCGGAGGCCGTCGACCGTCACCTGTTGTGCGACAGCGTTCGCCGGATTTCGCGCTGCCGGCGGGTACAGGCCTCGGCGTTCCCGACTCGTCTCCCGCCATAGATGCTCGACCCAACGGTCGCCGGCGAAGCCGTCGAGGACGGTCGCACGCCAATACGTCCCGATGTTCTCGGGTGCGGTGACTGTCAGCACGGTCGTGCGCTTCTTCGGAAAGCTGATGCCGGTGTACGTCGCGTCCCAGACGAACGAGACGCTGACGGGTTTTGCATGGTGCGCGTACGGATTCCACCCCTGCCAGTGGAGGAGCGCCGGTTTCGCCACCGCTCCCGACGCCGACAGAGCCAGCGCAACGAGCACCGTGATCGCAATTGCGGGAACCAGCGACGCGCGCGGCCGGTCGGTCAACCCCGCCAGCAACACGAGCGCAGTCGCGAGGATGAACACGCCGCGGCCGAACGCGTGTCCTCCGGCGAGGAGCGTAGACGGCCACCCGGCCGCGACCAGAACGGCGAGGACCGCGGGCACGGCACGTCGGGCGGCGACGGCGGCTGCAACGAGTCCCGTGAATGCGAAGACGGCAAAGAGCAACAGCATGTGCATGCGCGCGTGTGCGGTGGGGTCAATGGGTAGTCGAAACGCGTAGAAGTCGGCGACGCCGCCTGCGAAGCGCGAACCGAAGCTCTCGAAGAACGTTCCAGGAGCCGACACGAGTCGGCGCAGCGGATCCGAGAACGCGAGCGCGACCGCGCCGACTCCGGCAACGGCGAACGAGCCGACCCGGGCCCAGAGCGGGCGCACCAATGCGGGAACGACTGCAAGCGCGAGCAGCAGGAGCGCCCGCCCGGTCGCATGCGGCGGACGTTCGAGCCTGAGCCAATCGGCCGTGATGACGACGCCCGCCAGGAGCGACAACACTCCGGTTCTAAGCACGCGCGGCCTCCGCGTGGACCTCCCCCTCGAGGCACTGACGGAGATCGTCTCCCGCTCGAATCGTCGCAACGGCGACGCCGGCCGCCTGCAAACGCAGCAACGCGGGTTCACGGCGCGGTGAGGCGCCGGCGAACGTGCCAGCATCGACGTACACGAGCGAAACGCGGCGGCGTGCGAGCGACCGCTGGACGAGCTGCGCAACCAATGGCGCGTCCACGCGCGCCGTCACCACGACGAGTTCTAGCGCACGCGCGGCCGGGCTCGTCTGGGTGCGGAGAACCGACACGAGCGGCTCGTGTGCGTCCGGCTGCACGGCGGCGAGCAGATCGAGCGCTTGGTGCCACTCGGAACCTGCGGAGTGCACCCGTTCGGCCTGCAGCAACGGTGAGTTCACCACGAGCACGGCACGGCGACTGCGCGAGACATAGCCGGCAAGAATCGAGGCCGCGGCGCGCACCTGCAGGTCGAAACTCTCCCCGCAAACGGCGCGAGGGTCGGCATCCAAGAGAACTGCGATCTCGTCGCGCGGCGAGTCCTCGACCTCACGGACCATAAGCCGCCCGCGCCGCGCCGTCGACGGCCAGTGCACGCGGCGGAGCGATTCACCTTCGACGTGCTCACGCACGCTGTGCAGCTCAGAGCCCCTATTTCGCAGCAGAGGCGTGCGCCTGCCGTCGAGAGCTTGCGAACCGGCCTCCGAAAAGAGGCGATCCACCGGGACGATTCGCGGATAGACGAGGAGCGCGCCGGGGGACGGAAGCCGGACGTGAACACGTTGGAGTCCGAACGGATCGCTGAGCTCGGCGTGCACGTCGTCGTACGAGTAGCGGCCCCTTCGCAACGCAGGCAGGACGTAGTCGATTCGGAGCGCACCGCCGAAACGACGGAGCACGTGCCGCTGCTCGCCGAGACGGTCGATTCGCTCGACGACTTCGACCGTCGCGAGCGGCGCGCGGCCGAGAGACTCGAGCTTGAGACGAATCGACGCCTCGTCACCCTCGAAGAGTTCTCGGTCGCCGGCCCGGCGGTGTAGACGAAACGACTGGCGGCCCAGATGGACCCAAAACCAAGCCAACGCCGAAACGACGAGCAGTCCGACTGACACGGGATACAGCGGCTTGGATCCGAATGCCCACGCCGTGAGATAGACCACGACGCCCAGTGCGAGAACCGAGCGACCTCGTGGAGTCACGGCGCCACTAGACAGGCACCGGCGTCTTCTCGAGCGCCTCCGCGACGATCGTCTCGCCGGTCAGCCCGCTCGTTCGCGCCTCAGGGGCGACGATCAACCGATGACGGAGCACGGGCACCGCCACGCGCTTGACGTCGTCGGGTGACAGATAGTCGCGCCCATCCGCGAGCGCGAGAGCTTTCGCAACACGCAGAAGAGCGATGCCCGCACGCGGACTGGCACCGAGATACAGGCGCGCGTCCGACCGAGTCGTACGCAAAAGCGCGACGACGTACCGGTTGAGGCTTTCCTCGACGAAGACAGCGCGCGCATGCTCTGCGAGCGCAACCGCATCCGCTCCCGTGGCCACCGGTTCCAGCTGGCCGAGCGGCGGTTCGCCCGTCTGCTCGGTCAGCATGTGCGCCTCCTCCACGAGCGGGGGATAGCCGATCTCGAGCTTCATCGTGAACCGGTCGAGCTGCGCTTCGGGCAACGGATATGTGCCCTCGTACTCGATCGGATTCTGCGTCGCCATCACCATGAAGGGCCGCGCGAGGCGGTAGGTGACACCGTCGACCGTGACCTGCTGCTCCTCCATGCATTCCAGCAAGGCGGCCTGCGTCTTCGGTGACGCACGGTTGATCTCGTCGACGAGCAGGAGATTCCCGAAGACCGGTCCCGGCCGGAACTCGAACTCGTTCGAGCGCTGATCGAAGACGTTCACGCCGGTGACGTCGGAGGGAAGCAGATCGGGCGTGAACTGCATCCGCGAGAACGCGACGTCGAGCGACCGTGCAAGCGCTTTCGCCAGCATCGTTTTCCCGACCCCGGGAAAGTCCTCGAGGATCAGATGACCCTCGGCGACGAGACAGAGTACGCACAGACGCAACGTCTCTTCCGGTGCGTGCACGACACGCCCGAGATTCGCAACCACGGTCGCGATCGTTTGCGCAGGATCGACGCCGCGGACCCGCTCAGGCTCGCTCACGCAACAACTCCTCCACCCGCTCGAGGATCACCGACGCAATCCTCTCTTTCGGAGCCTTGTCGATGCGCTCCTCGCTGTACTCACCGATGAGGACGACCTCGTTGTCGGCTGCGTCGAAGCCGATGTCGTCGCGCGCAACGTCGTTGTAGACGACGAGGTCGACTCCTTTCGCGACCAGCTTCGCCCGCGCCCGCTCCAGCCCGCTCTCGCCCTGGTCGGCTGCGAAACCGACGAGGATCTGACCGTCGCTCCGCTCGCTTGCGAGGGTGTGGAGGATGTCGGCGGTCGGCTCCAGCTCGACGGTCCACGTGTCAGCGCTCTTGTGTCGCTTCGAAGTTGTTGCGGCGGCCGGACGGTAGTCGGCGACGGCAGCGGTCATCAAGACAAGATCGGAGTCTGCGTATCGGCGAGCCGCGTCCAGCATCTCGGTCGCGGTCGGCGTTTCCACGACGCGCACACCGCTCGGCGTGGGAATCGCAAGGTTCGCGGCGAGCAACGTCACGTCCGCGCCGCGCTTGCGCGCTTCCTGCGCAAGCGCAACCCCCATTCGTCCGGACGAGCGGTTGCCGATGAACCGCACGGCATCAACCGGTTCGCGCGTCCCACCGGCCGTCACGAGCACCCGCACGCCCCGAAGCGTGTCCGATTCACCGAGCAGCGTGCGTGCGCGGGCGTAGATCTCTTCCGGCTCGGCCATCCGACCGACTCCGAACTCTCCCTCCGCGGTCTCCCCTTCGTCGGGACCGATGAACTCGACGCCCCGGGCGCGAAGCGTCTCGACGTTCGCGCGCGTTGCGGGATGGGACCACATCCTCGGGTTCATCGCGGGCGCGAGGAGAACCGGGCCGCGATGCGCGAGCGCCGCTTCGGTGACGAGGTTGTTGGCCAGCCCATGCGCGAGCTTCGCAAGCGTATTGGCCGTCGCCGGCGCGACAACGAATAGGTCAGCGCGACTCAGATGCTGATACAGGTCGATACCCGGTGAGCGCCGCGCAAGCGCGAAGAACGTCTGCTCCCGGACAAAGCGATCGGCCCGCGGCGTGACGAGCGGGACGACCTCGTGGCCGCCCTTGACGAACAGGCGAATGAGTTCGCACGCCTTGTAGGCGGCGATTCCACCGGAGACGCCGACGAGCACGCGGGCCACAGCCCGCATTTTGCCTGCTTAGAGCGGCTTCGCAGCTATTTGCTGTAGGAGTACTTGAGCTTGCCCTCGGAGATCTCCTCGAGGGACATGGTCAAGTAGTTCTTCGAGCGCGATTCCACGAGCGGCGGCGGCGCCTGCTCGAAGCCGATCCCCTCACCGAGCTGGTGGTGATAGTCGTTGATCTGGCGAGCACGCTTGGCGGCGACGATTACAAGCGCGTAGCGGGAATCGACGTTCTCGAGCAGCTCATCGATGCGTGGATGGATCACGGCGAGACATGGTACCTGCGCCGTGCAACTCCCGTTGGACGATGCCGAGGAGTTCCTCGGCGGCACGATCGACGGCGTCGTTCACGATCACGTGATCGAACTCGCTTTCCTGGTCGAGCTGCCGCTTCGCGCGCTCCAACCTCTTCTCGATCTCGCCGCCCGTTTCGGTTGCCCGTGCACGCAGGCGGCGTTCCAGCTCCGCGAACGTCGGTGCGCGCACGAAGATGGTGACGCTGTCGGGAATCCTGCGCTTTACGGCGAGCGCGCCGTCCGTCTCGAGATCCAGAAGCGGCGCCTTGCCTTTCATTCGGATCCGCGTGATCTCCGACCACAACGTTCCGACCCGTTGTCCCCACTCGAAGTCCACGTGCTCGAGGAACTCATCTGCGGCGAGCATCCGCCGGAACTCCGCATCGCTGACGAAGTAGTACTCGCGGCCTTCCTCCTCGCCCTCGCGCCGCTCGCGCGTCGTTGCCGACACAGCGAGCTCGAGTTCGGGGATCCGCGGCATGATCGCCGCCTCGAGTGTTCCCTTCCCAGCACCGGACGTGCCGGTGACGGCGATGACCGGGAGCTGCTCGCCGTTATCGGCTGAAGAGGCCAATCAGCTCAGTGCGCTGGCGGTCGGATAGACCCCCGACCGTCTTCGACTGGCTGATGCGACACATGTTCAGGAAGCGTGCCGCCTTCACCCGTCCGAACTTCGGCACCGCCATCAGCATGTCGAACACCTTCGCGGTCGAGACGTACTCGGGCGGATTGCTGAGGATCTGTTCGATCGAAACGCGTCCGTCTTTGAGATCCTTCTTCAGCCTCGCCCGTCGGACCCGGATGTCGTTTGCGCGCTTCAGTGCTTCCATGCGCTGATCGAGCGAACGCACGGGCGCCTGGGCCTGGGTCTTGGGCGACACCATGTGAGCGCCGGAGTCTAACAAGTCGCAAAACGCGGTCAAGCGTGAGCGTTAGGCGTCGCGCGCAGATGTCGCGAACGCTATTTTGTTGTCGTTGTGGACAACGATTCGCGGTGTGTAACCGCATACGCGTCATCCACGTCGGCGTATCCGCGCGCCGCAAGTTCGCCCGCAAGCTGGGCCCGGATGCGCATCGGCGCTTGCGGATCCGCGAACAGCACCGTACCGAGCGCGACATGGCGCGCGCCCGCGGCGATCAGATCGAGTGCGTCGCGTCCGCATTGCACTCCACCCATGCCGACGATCGGTAGGCCCGTGGCGAGGAAACAGGCGTGGACGGCAGCCAGGGCGATCGGCCGCAGCGCCGGGCCGGAGAGCCCCCCTGCGCCCGGCTCCAACGCCGACCTGAGCGTACGGTCGTCGAGCTTCAGTCCCCGCATCGTGTTGACGAGCGAGAGGCCGTCCGCCCCCGCCTCCTGTGCTGCGCGGGCGACGTCAGTGACGTCTGGAACGGCAGGTGACAACTTCGCCCACACGGGTTTGCGGGTCGCGAGGCACGCGCTGGCAACGATCTGAGCCACGCTCTCCGCCGGCGAGGCGACGTTTGGGCAGGACACGTTGAGCTCGATCGCCGCCACTTCGGCATGGTCGTCGAGTCGCGAGCAGAGCTCTGCGTATTCGTCGGCCGCGAACCCGCCCACGGATACCCAGATCGGGAGCTCGAGCTTGGCGAGCTGCGGCAGATGAGTCGTGACGAAGCGGTCGATTCCCGGATTTGCGAGGCCGATCGAGTTCAGCATCCCGACGTCCGTCTCGGCGATGCGGACCGGGGCGTTGCCGTCCCGCGGGAGCGGCGTGACGGTCTTCGTCACGAAGCCGTCGAGCGTTGCCGCGACCTCGGGCGCGGTGAGGGCGTCGAGGCAGCCGCTTGCATTCAGGAGAAGCAGAGGACCGGTCCTTCCACGCAAAGGCGCTTGAGGACGCCCTCGATCTCGATCGCGCAGCCGTAGCAGGCGCCGAAGCCACACGCCATCGGCGCCTCCCAGGCGAGCTGGGCTGCAGGAGCCTGTCCGCGGACCGCTTCGAGCATCGGCTCGGGCCCACAGGCGAGCACGTCGTAGCCCGGCTCGATCAACTCGGTCACCAGCCGCGGCTCGACACAGACCTCGGCCCGCGGAAGAAGCGCCGCGGCCTGCGCGTGCCAATCGCTGCGGAAACCGAGCACGACCCGCGGATGCTCGAGCGCCTCGGCAAGGTAGGGCAGTGGCGCGACACCAATGCCACCGCCGACGAGCAGGGGCCTTTCCACGTCGAGGCGGAAGCCGTTGCCGAGCGGCCCGAGAATCGTGAGCGCATCACCGCGTTCGAGCCGGCACAGCGCTCGCGTACCGGGACCGATCGGATCGATCAGGAACGCAAGCTCGCCGCGCGGGGCAAGACAAAGCGACATCGGCCGTGGGAGGAGCCGTCCCGGCGCTTCGAGCATGAAAAACTGCCCCGGAACGCCCGGGTCGAGTCCGCCGCGGTCGACATGCAACATCGTGTATGGCCCGAGCTTCTCGGTAGCGACGACGTGCCGTCGTTCACGCCGCACGGGCGATCCTCTCTTGCAACGAAACGGACTCCTCGTGCCGCGCGTCGGCGATCGCGTGCACCGCTGCAGCCGCGCCGGCGAGCGTCGTGATGCACGGAACGCGGGCGACGAGGGCTGCCTCGCGAATCAGGTAGCCGTCCGTTCGCGCCCCGGACCCGAAGGGTGTGTTCACGACGAGATCGCAACGGCCGCGCCGAATCAGATCCACCACGCTCACGCCGTCACCGCCTTCGGTGACCTTTCGCACCTCGTCGACATCGAGGCCGGCATCCACGAGCGTGCCCGCCGTCCCACGTGTTGCGAGCAAACGAAATCCGAGCTTCGCGAGCGTCTGCGCAACGGGAACGAGCGCGTCCTTGTCCGCGTCGCGCACGGAGAGGAACGCGGTCCCGCTTGCGGGAAGTGCGCGTCCCGCGGCGCGTTCGGCTTTTGCGAACGCCGTCGGGAAGTCGGCCGCGCTCGCCATGACCTCGCCGGTCGAGCGCATCTCCGGGCCGAGCACCGGATCCGCCCCGGGAAACCGCGCGAACGGCAGTACGGCGGCCTTGACGGCTACATGCCCGAGCGATCGGTCCTGGGAGAGGGTGAGTTCGGACAGCCGTGTACCCGCCATCACGCGGCAAGCCGCCTCGACGAGATTGACGCCGGTGGCCTTCGAAGCGAACGGAACCGTTCGTGACGCGCGTGGATTCGCTTCCAGGACGAAGATCTGACCGTCGGCAAGCGCGAGCTGGACGTTGATCAGCCCGACGACGCCGAGCGCAAGCGCGAGGCGATCGACGATCGAACGGATCTCTGCATCTTCCGCATCGGTCAACGACGGCGCCGGAAGGACGCAGGCCGAGTCGCCCGAATGCACGCCGGCTTCCTCGACGTGTTGCATGACTGCTCCGATGAACGTCTGCTGTCCGTCGCAGACCGCATCGACGTCGATCTCGACCGCACTTTCGACGAACCGATCGACGAGCAGCGGTCCGTCGATCGCGCCGAGGTCGTCCGCCGAGTAGCAGATCCGCATCGACCGGCCGCCGAGGACGTACGACGGCCGCACGAGAATCGGGTAGCCGATGCGTTCTGCGATCTCCGCGGCCTCGTCAGCGGTTGACGCGATGCCCCAGTCCGGGCAGCGGATGCCGCGGGTGCCGAGGAGCGCAGCGAACCGCTCGCGGTCCTCCGCGAGATCGACGGCATCGAAGGGCGTACCCATGATCGGAAATCCGGCCGCCTCGATTCCGCGCGCGAGCTTGAGCGGCGTCTGGCCGCCGAACTGGATCGCGACGCCGGCCGGCCGCTCGCGTTCGCACACGGCGAGCACGGACTCGAGGTCCAGAGGCTCGAAGTAGAGCCGGTCGGAGGTGTCGTAGTCCGTCGAGACCGTCTCTGGATTGCAGTTGACCATCACGGCCTCGTAGCCGAGCGCGCGGAAGGACTGTGCCGCGTGGACGCAGCAGTAATCGAATTCGATTCCCTGCCCGATGCGATTCGGGCCGGAGCCGAGGATCAGCACACGTCTCGTGTCCGCCGGCGGCGCCGCCTCGTCGGCCTCGCCCCAGGTCGAGTAGTAGTAGGTCGACGCCGCCTCCACTTCACCGGCGCACGAGTCGACGCGCCGGTAGGTAGGCCGAACGCCGCAGGAGCGCCGCTTTGCGCGCGCGACCTCCTCGGTCGTATCGCACCACCGGGCGATCTCGGCGTCCGAGAGGCCGAATCGCTTCAGCTTCCGCCAGTCGTCCGCGACGAAGTCGTCGACGCAGGACCAGGTGATCTCCGCATGGCCGAGCTCTTCGTGGAACCACGGATGCGCGCCGTCTGGCAGGTGCCACGCGTCGGCTCCGTCGAGCTCGCGCGAACGCCGCGCCTTGCGGAATGCCTCCGCGAAGGTCCGGCCGATCCCCATCGCCTCGCCGACGGACTTCATCTGTGTTCCAAGAGTCCGATCCGCACCCGGGAACTTCTCGAACGCGAAGCGCGGGAACTTCACGACCACGTAGTCGAGCGTCGGCTCGAAGCTCGCCGGCGTCGTTCGCGTGAGATCGTTCGGGATCTCCTCGAGCGTGTAGCCGACGCCGAGCTTCGCCGCGACCTTTGCGATCGGATAGCCCGTCGCCTTCGAAGCGAGCGCGGAGGAGCGCGACACACGCGGATTCATCTCGATCACCCGGAGCTCCCCGGTCTCGCGATCGCGCGCGAACTGGATGTTCGAGCCGCCGCACTCCACACCGACGGCGCGGATCACCGCGATCGCCGCGTCGCGGAGCTCCTGGTAAGCGTGATCGGAGAGCGTCATCTGGGGCGCGACCGTCACGCTGTCGCCCGTGTGCACGCCCATCGGATCGATGTTCTCGATCGAGCAGACGATTACGACGTTGTCGAGCCGGTCGCGCACGACCTCCAGCTCGAATTCGTCCCAACCGCGTACCGACTCCTCGACGAGAACTTGGCCGATCGGGCTCTCCGCGAGGCCGAGCTCGACCTGCCGGCGGAGCTGGTCGCTCGTCTCGACGAAACCGCCGCCGTGACCGCCCAGCGTGAATGCCGGTCTGACGACCGCGGGTGTCGTCAGGCCTGCCAGCTGTTTCACGTCAGTCACGATGCGTGAGTTCGGCACTCGCAAACCGACCGACTGGACCGCCTCGCGAAAGAGCTCCCGGTCTTCTGCACGCGCGATGACGTCCACGGGAGCGCCGATCAATTCGACACCGAGGTCGGCGAGAACGCCGGACTCAGCGAGCTCACGCGCGAGGTTGAGCGCCGTCTGGCCGCCCATCGTCGGCAGCAGCGCGTCCGGCCGCTCGCGCTCGAGCACGCCTGCGACTCCCTCGAGATCGAGCGGTTCGAGATACGTGCGATCCGCGAAACCAGGGTCGGTCATGATCGTCGCCGGATTCGAGTTGACAACGACCGTGCGAAAGCCGTCCTCGCGCAGCACCTTGAGTGCCTGGCAGCCCGCGTAGTCGAACTCGCAGGCCTGGCCGATCACGATCGGACCGCTGCCGATGATGCAGATCGACTGCAGGTCGTCACGCCGCGGCACGCAAGGACACCTCCTCCACCCAGCCGCTGAGAAGCGACCACGCGTCGTGTGGCCCCGGTCCGGCCTCGGGATGGAACTGCACGGAGCGCGCACGCTCGCGCGGAAACGCGAGGCCTTCGACCGTTCCGTCGTAGAGGGACACGTGGGTCGCCTCGCGTGCTTCCGAAGGCTCGACCGCGAAACCGTGATTCTGCGCCGTCACCAGCACGCGACCGCTGGCGCGCTCGAGCACGGGGTGGTTGGCGCCGCGATGACCGAACGGCAGCTTGTACGTCCTGTGCCCGGTGGCGAGCGCGAGCAGCTGGTGGCCGAGACAGATCCCGAGCACGGGAACTCTTCCGATCAAGTTGCTGAGCGTCGCGATCTCGTCTTTCAAAGGCTCTGGGTCACCCGGACCGTTCGACAACAGCACCCCGTCGAAGCGAACGAGCTCGTCGCTCGTCGCGTCATTTGGGAAGACCGTGACGGCGACTCCTGCGCCGGCCAGCCGCCGCAGGATCGATCTCTTGCAGCCGTAGTCAACGACCGCGATCCGCGCGCGCCCGAGATCCGAGTACACATAGGGCTCGCGCGTCGAGACCGCAGAGGCAAGACCGCGTCCGGACATCGGCTCGGCCGCGCACGCGACCGCGACCGCCTGCTCGACGGAGGATGCCCCGGCGACCGCAACTCCCCGCATCGCGCCTGAGGACCGCAGTTTCAGTACGAGCGATCGGGTGTCGATCCCGCTCAACGCGACGATCCCCCGCTCGTGCAGCCAGTCCGTCCACCCGGGACCTCGGGCCTCGCGCATGACGACGGCGCGTGCGTGTGGACGGGACGATTCGTTCCGCCCCTCGGCGACGCCGTAGTTTCCGACCATCGGCGCGGTGAAGCAGACGATCTGCTCTGCAAACGACGGATCGGTGATGACTTCCTGGTAGCCCGTCATAGCCGTCGTGAACACCGCCTCGCCGACCGCAAATCCGTCCGCAGCGACCGAATCCCCGCGAAAGACGGTTCCGTCCTCGAGCGCGAGGAACCCTGTCATGCCGAATACACCAGCCGTCCGTCGGCGACCGTCGCCCGCACGCGGCCCTTGACCGTCTCGCCGAGCAGCCACGAGTTGATCGAGCGCGATCGAAATACGTCTTCGGTGATCCGGTACGCCGCCTTCAGATCGAGCAGGACGAGGTTCGCACGCGCGCCCACCGCGATCCGCGGTTCGTCGAGCCCGTAGGCGCGCGCTGGACCGGTCGACAGCCGCTCGAGAATCATCTCGAGCGAGACGAGACCTGGCTCGACGAGATGCGTGTAGAGCGCGCTGAACGACGTCTCCAAACCGGTGACGCCGAACGGGGCGGCCTCGAAGGGAACGTCCTTCTCGTGGTGCGCGTGCGGAGCGTGATCGGTGGCGATGCATGTGATCACGCCGTCCTTCAAACCGGCGATGAGTGCCGCGCGGTCGTCCTCCGACCGAAGCGGCGGATTCATCTTCACGTTCGGGTCGAGTGCCCGCACCGCGTCGTCGGTGAGACAGAGGTGATGAGGCGTTACCTCGCCCGTCGCGGCAATCCCGGCCTGCTGCGCGCGGCGCAACGCTTGCACCGATTCCCACGCGGAGAGATGCAGCAAATGCAGCGGCCGCTGTTCGTATGCGGCAAGTGCGAGATCGCGCTCGACCATGACGCTCTCCGCGACGGATGGATAACCGGTGAAGCCGAGCTCCGCGGAGACGGGCCCTTCGTGCATCTGTCCGTTGCGGGAGAGCGTCGGCTCCTCGCAGTG
>Ga0209577_10000684_pt1 | contig 33774 bp, 27 predicted proteins | sample GraSoiAngelo_109_FD_185874 | JGI IMG/M metagenome (GOLD analysis project Ga0209577, IMG submission 185874) | Grasslands soil microbial communities from the Angelo Coastal Reserve, California, USA - 14_0903_12_20cm (SPAdes) (version 2) | ecosystem: Environmental > Terrestrial > Soil > Grasslands... | reverse complement strand
GACGGGCCGGCTGCGAGGATCGGGATCCCGGGCATTGGTGAACCGCGTTTCGGCGCCCGTCGACTGGTACAGGAATGGAAGCGGTAAGACAGGAGGAACGATGCCGGCAGGAAGTCCTTCACCGTAGCGGACCGTCTGTTCCTCGACCTCGGTCAAAGTGATGCCCGCCGGCTTGGCTTCGATCGCTCCAGCGGGGCGGCCGTCGACGAACAGCAGGTAGTCGGCGCGACCGTGCGGCGGCTTGAGCACGAACTCCCTGACCGCTACCCCGCGGCCGGCTGTCAGGTTGACTTTCTTATAGCTCTGGACATCCCAGCCGGCGGCGCCCAGCATCCGGTCGATCTCAATCCGGGCGCGCGCTTCGGCCGCCAGGTAGGTCTGGGTCGGCTCCTCCACTCCGCATACGATACCGCCCGCAAGCCGGCCGCATTTTGCTGGCGGGTCTGCGATTGACAGACAGCTGTCACAACCATCCTGCATATTTGTGCTTGACGATGTGCGAGGCTGTGCGGTCCGACCCGATGGCGCTGCTGACGTCAGCCGTGGAGGGGGTGGTGGCGTTGTTCGCCGAGGCGTCGCCAGCCGCGCTGGGCGAGGTGATGATCGACTGCCGGCGGCAGATGGATCGGCTCGAGGCCGGCTTCACCCAGGCCGCCGGCCGGTTTGCGGTCAATCGCGAGTATGCCGCCGAGGGCGCCCCTACCGCCGTCTCCTGGCTCAGGGCCAACTGCCGGCTGAGCGCCGGGGCTGCCGCCGAGCGCTTGAACATAGCCCGCCAGCTCGATCAATTGCCTGACACCGATCAGGCCTTCCACAGCGGCGAGATCGGATACCAGCACGCCGCCCTGATCGCCAGGGTGGCGCAGCAGGTGGGCGCCGAGCCCGTGCGCAAGGCTGAGGGCGATCTCTTGAAGTGGGCCACCCGCTTCGATCCCAACCGCTTCAGCCTGATCACCCGACGGCTGCGCCATGTCGTCGACCCGGACGGCGCCCTGGCCGACGCCAACCGAGCCTACGACCAGCGCTTCCTCCACGTCAGCCAGTCGTTCGAAGGCTTCTTCTTCGTCGAGGGCCGGCTGGATCCCGAAGGCGGAGCCATGCTCCAGACCGCGCTCAACTCCCTGATGCATCCGGTTCCCGGCGACACGAGGCTGGCTGAACAGCGCCGGGCCGACGCGCTGGTCGAACTCTGCCGGCGCCAGCTGGAGAGCGGGGCCCTGCCGCAGACCGGGCGCCAGAAGGCGCAGCTCTCGATCACGGTCAGCGCCGCGGCGCTCGCCGGCCTGCCCGGCACCGAGGGCGGCAACCTCAACTGGGCCGGGATCGTGCCCGCGGCGACGGCGCAGCGGCTCTCCTGCGACGCCTCAATCAGCATGATCGCCCTCAACGACAAGGGCCTCCCGATCGACGTCGGCCGAGCCACCCGCTCCATCCCCACCGGGCTGGCCCGGGCGCTGGCGGTGCGCGACGGCGGCTGCCGCTTCCCAACATGCGACCGCCCCATCGACTGGACTCAGGCGCACCACCTCCAGCACTGGACCCAGGATGGCGAGACCAACCTCGAGAACGTCTTCCTACTCTGCGGCTTCCACCATCACCTGACCCACGAGGGAGGCTGGCGATTGGTCCGCGAGGACGACGGATCGCTCCAGGCCATTCCGCCACCGGCGGGCCACAGGCGGCGGCTGCCGGTGGTCGCCGCCTCGCGACCGGTCGAGCCCACCGCGACGCCGCGGCCAGTCGAGGCTGCCGCCCGCTCGACCTAGGCTACAGGAGCTTCTTGGCGCGCATGTAGTCCTGGAGGTCGTCGTAGGCGCCGCTCTGGTTGGCGAAGAGCACGAAGTTGCGGGCGGTCTCGAACCAGGCCCGGGTGCTGGGCTTCACCTGGCGCAGCGCCTGGTTGAAGTCGCTGGTCGTGATCGGGCGCACACGGCCGCTCGTCACCGACTCCTCCATAGCGACCTCGGTCGCGGACTCGCAGAGGTGGGCCAGGTCGGCGCCAGAGAAGCCGTCGGTCCGGGCGGCGATCGCCTTGCGGTCAACCCCGGAGGCCGGCTTCTCCTTCAGATGATGTTCGAGGATGGCGACGCGGGCGGGCTCGTCCGGCGGGAGGACGAGCGCCATCCGGTCGAAGCGCCCGGGACGCATCAGCGCGGTGTCGACGTCCCAGGGATGGTTGGTGGCCCCCAGCATGAAGACGCCCGCGTTGTCGGCGCCGACCCCGTCCATCTCGGCCAGCAGCTGGTTGACCACGTTGCGCATCGAACCGGCCGCCTGCAGGTTGGCCCGCTTCTGTCCGATGGCGTCGAGCTCGTCGAAGAAGACGACGCAGGGGGCGCTGCGGCGCGCATGCTGGAAGATCTCGTGCAGGCGCCGCTCGCTGTTCCCGAACCACATGTCGAGCACGTCGGACAGCCCGATGCCCAGAAAGCGCGCGCCCAGCTCGCCGGCCGCGGCGCGGGCGAGGAAGGTCTTGCCGCAGCCCGGCGGTCCGTAGAGAAGAAGACCGCCCCGCAGCGACTTGCCGTACGCCTTGCGCAGCTCCGGGTTGCGCATCGGCTCCAGGAAGGCGACGTTGAGGCGGCGCTTGACGTGCTCCATGCCGCCGACGTCCTTGAGCCGCAGGTTCGGCCACTCGACCTCCCACCATGGGGTGGCCTCGTCAGGACCGCCGGCGCGCTCGGGGACCCGGATGGGAGCGTCGTCGGGACGCGCAGCGTCCCCACCCCGACCCTCGCCCAGGGCATCGAAGAGCTGGCGGTAGCCACGAGCGCGAACCGCATCCCCGAGCTTGTCCGCGGCGGCGGCCGCACCCTCGAGCGCCTGCAGGTTGGCAGGCTCACGCGCGAGGATTGCGGTGTAGTGCTCGAGCGCCGCCTGTTCACCACCCGACTGCATCAGGAGAGACGCCAGGTGCAGGCGCAGCGGCACCGACCCCGGGTCCTTCTGCAGGGCCTCGGTGAGGGCAGCGAGCAGGGCGGGATCGGCAGCCATGGGGATGGCAAGCATCCTACCCAAGACCGGGGAGGGCGGTGACGGCGCGCCGGCACGGACCGCCGCCCGGCACCGCCGGGGGTGGGACCCCGCTCAGCATCGCCGCGGGCGAGGGCACGGCCCTGCCGCTCGCCACCTTCATCGCCCTCGGCCTTCCGACCGGGGCGCTCGGCGTCGCCTGGCCGGCGATCCGCTCCTCCTTCGACGCGCCGCTGGGCGGGCTGGGCCTGCTGCTCGGGCTCGGCTCGCTGGCGTCGCTGGCGACCACCGTCCTCACCGGCTTCCTCAGCCGGCGCCTGGGACCGAACGGCCTGGTGGCCGTCGCCTGCGCCGGCTCGGCGCTGACCCTGCTGGCCCTGGCGGCGGCGCCGGCCTGGTGGCTGGCCGTCCTCGCCTGGGTCCTGTGGGCCGCGCTCACCGGCCCGCTGGATGCCGGGATCAACGCCAACCTCGCCCTCCATCGCGGCATCCGATTGATGGGCTGGCTGCACGCCAGCTGGGCAATGGGCGCCGCCCTCGGTCCGGTGCTGATCGGAGCCGCCCTGCTGCTCTCAGGGTCATGGCGTCCCGCCTATGCGGCGGCGGCGGTCGCCTGGGCCGTCCTGGGGATGGCGACGCTCCGCGGGCGGCCGTATCGATCCGAGGAGACGTTCGAGACCGGCAACACCCCCACCCCGACCCTCCCCCATCGAGGGGGAGGGAGGTTTCCCGGCAGCACCATCGCCCCGACCCTTCCCCATCGAGGGAGAGGGGAGCTGCGGCAGCACCTGCCGCAGCCGGTGCTGATCGCGGCCGGCGTCTTCTTCGTCAACTTCGGGATTGAGATCTCGGGCGGGCAGTGGCCCTTCACCCAGCTGACAACCGGCCGGGGGCTCGACCCGCTGCTGGCCGGGTGGGGCGCCGCCCTCTACTGGCTGGCGCTCACCGGTGGGCGCGCGGGGCTGGGCGTCGTGGGACACCGCTTCGCCTCGTCGGCCCTGCTCGGCGCCAGCGCTCTGCTCGCGGTCCTGGGCTCGCTCGCGTTCTGGCTCCTCCCCGCTCCACTGGCGGCGGTCCTGGCCCTGCCGGCGCTGGGCCTCAGCTCCTCGGTGGTGGTGCCGGTGACCTACAAGCTGCTGCCTCAGCGGGTGCCGCCACAGACGGCCACGCGCGCCACCGGCTACGTCGCCGCCGCCGGGCTCGTGGGAGGAGCCGTCATCCCGCCTGCCATCGGACTCGGCTTCCAGCTGCGCGGCCCCTGGGTGCTGGGCCCGGCGCTGGTCGTCCTCGCCCTGCTCTTCAGCATCCTGCAGCGGGCGCTGACCGGCGGCTCGCGATAATGCGACCCATGTCCCGGTGCTGCTCTCCCGCTGGCTACCGCTGGGTCTTCAGCGAGAGGAGGGCCAGGGCGGACGGCGAGCGCTACCGGCGCCGGGGTCTCGATACGACCTCGCGCCGGGTGGTGCGGATGCTGTCGCGCCGGCCCGTTGCGGGCACGGTCCTGGAGATCGGCGGCGGGATCGGGGCGTTGCAGGTCGAGCTGCTCAGGATGGGTGCCGCTCGAGCCACGAACGTCGAGCTGATCCCGACCTACGAGGCCACGGCGCAGGCCCTGCTGCGCGAAGCCGGACTCGAGGATAGGGTCCAGCGCCGGGTGATGGATTTCGTCACGGCGAGCGATGGCGTCGAGCCCGCCGACGTCGTGGTGATGAACCGGGTCGTCTGCTGCTATCCGGACATGCCGCGCCTGGTCGGCGCCGCGGCGGAGCGCACCAGGGACAGGCTGGTGATCAGCTATCCCCTACCGAGATGGTGGATCAGGCTCGGGCTCGGCCTGGGCAACCTGCTCCTGCGCGTCCTCTCCCGGCAGTTCCAGGTCTTCGTCCACCCACCGTCCGCGATCCGGGAGGCCGCCGAGGCCCGCGGCTTGAAGGCGGTGGCGAAAGACTCAGGCACGCTCTGGGAGATAGTCTGCCTGCAGCGGGCTCAGCAGGAATAGCCCGGGATCGAGGCGCCCCGCGCGAGCGTCCGGCCCCGCCGAGGCCGCTACCATGAGAGCGATGGCCAGCATCGACGAGCTAAAGCAGCGCGCGCGCCGGCGGATCGAGGAGGCGCGGCCGCGACTGATCGAGCTCAGCCATAGCATCCACGCCAATCCCGAGCTCGGCTTCGAGGAGAGGGAGGCGTCCGGGGCCCTGGCCGGGCTGCTGTCCCAATCCGGGCTCAGGGTCGAGACCGGCGTCGCGGGCATGGCCACGGCCCTGGCCGGGCGGGCCGGGTCAGGTCCCCTGCACCTGGCGATCTGCGCCGAGTACGATGCGCTGCCCGGGGTCGGACACGCCTGCGGGCACAACGTGATCGCCGCCTCGTCCGCCGGCGCCGGGATCGGCCTGGCCGCGGTCGCCGACGCGGCCGGACTGCGGATCAGCGTCCTGGGCACGCCCGCCGAGGAGGGCGGCGGGGGCAAGGTCGTGATGCTCGACAAGGGCGTCTTCGACGACGTCCACGCGGCGATGATGGTCCATCCCACGCCGTTCGACATGGTGGACCCGGTGATGATCGCGGTCGTCACGCTCAAGATCCGCTATCGGGGCAAGTCCTCCCACGCCTCGGCTTTCCCCGAGCTCGGGATCAACGCCGCCGACGCGGTGGTCGTGGCCCAGACCGCCATCGGATTGCTGCGCCAGCAGCTGCGGTCGACCGACCGCGTGCACGGCATCGTGACCAGGGGCGGCGACGCGCCCAACATCATCCCCGAGCTGACCGAGGCCACCTTCTACGTACGCGCGCTCACCCTCGACGACCTGGAGGACGTGCGTAAGAAGGTGCTTTCCTGCTTCGAGGCCGGCGCCATCGCCACCGGGGCGCGGCTCGAGATCGCCGAGGACCAGGCCTATGCCGAGGTCCGGCACGACCCCGAGATCGCGGCCGTCTATAAGCGCAACGCCGAGGCCGTGGGCCGGACCTTCCCCGATTTCGGCGAGGCGATGCGGCGGGCCTCCGGCTCGACCGACATGGGCAACGTCTCGCGCGCGGTGCCCACCATCCATCCCTTCATCGGGATCGGCGGCTATCCGATCGTGAACCATCAGCCCGAGTTCGCCGCCCTCTGCGCCACGCCGGAGGCCGACAGGGCGGTCATCGACGCCGCCGTGGCCATGGCCTGGACGGCGATCGACGTGGCCCACGACGCCGGCCTGCGCGAGCGGCTGCTGAAGACGTAAGGTCCGCCTCCCAGAAGTACTAGCCGAAAAACTAGGCAATCTCGCGTTGTGCGCGAGATCGCGCGGCCTGCATGCTAGCCAGCGAGAGGCGCCCTTTCGGGCACCATCCGAATAAAGACACGATGACGGAGGCACGGGGATGAAACCTCTATTTCGACTCGCGTCGACGCTTGCCGCCATTCCACTCCTTTTTGGGATCGCGTCCTCGACGCCCGCCTATGCCCTGACCAACGGCTCGGGCATCGACCAGGGGAAGGGCTTCGATACCTGCCAGGACCCGACGGCCGCCCAGATGCAGGCCTTCTGGACGGGCACGCCCTACTTCTGGCTCGGGACCTACATCGGCGGCAGCCTGATGGCCTGCTCGCAGCCGAACCTGAGCAGCAGCTGGGTCACCACGGTGAACAATCAGGGCTGGGACTTCGAGTTCATCTGGGTCGGACCCGAGCCGCCCTGCACTGGCTACGCTTCCCGCTTCAGCTCCGACCCCGCCACCGCCTACCAGCAGGGCCGGAACGAGGCGGTCAGCGCCTGGAATACGCTGACCAACACCCTGGGCATAACGAACGGAGCCAGCGGCACCGCGCTCGTCTACGACCTGGAGAGCTCGCCGTCGTCCTGCCAGAGCGCCACGAACAGCTTCATCGCGGGCTGGGACTACCAGCTCCAGCTGACGCCTGCCCAGAAAGCCGGCGTCTACGGCGCGGTCTGCGGCTCCAACCTGGCGGCGTACGCCAGCATCAGCAGCGTGCCTGATTTCGTCTGGGGCGCGTGGTGGAACGGCAACCCGTCCACCAGCAACCTGGACGGCGGCGGCTGCGGCGTGCCCAACGGCTCGTGGGGCTACCACCAGCGCCTGAAGCAATACCAGGGCGGCCACAACGAGACCTGGAACGGGGTCACCCTGAACGTCGACAGCGACTGCGCCAACGGTCCCACCGACCCTAGTGGCACGGGGACGTACGTCGATCCGGCCTGCCCTTGATACCGGTCGCATCTAGATCAATGCGGAGTGAAAGACATGAACGGTAACAGCATCAGCCATCGCGCAGCGACTCTCGCGCTGACGGCGGCATCCCTGACGGCTCTCCTCGTGGCTTTCGTGGCCACGGGGTCCGCGGCGGCGCCAATCGCCTGGGTGGACCAGAGCGGAATGCCGCAGTCAGCCGCCGCCCAGGTGCACGCGCAGCGGGCCTGCCGAGCGGCGGACCTCCAGATCGCAGCCGGTCGCGCGGGCGCCTTCCGGGGCATGGCAGCCCAGGAGCTGCTCCTGACCAACCGCGCCGCCAACGCGTGCTCCCTCGCCGGACCGCCCGGTGGCGCGGCGATGCTCGACGCCGGCGGCCAGCGCGCCCTCACCACCGCGGGCACGGCCGCCCATCGAATCGATCTCGCTCCCGGCCAGGTGGTCCGCATGCTCGTCGGCACGGCCGCGACCTGCGCCGGCGCGGGCCATCCGAACGTGGCCTCCAGCCTGCACCTCGCGCTCGACACCGGCGAGACCGCGTCCGTCTCCGGTGTCTGGGTGAACGCCGAGTGCGGCTCGCCCCAGACGATCCTCTTCGACGCCGGCGCGGCGCCCGCCGCCAGAGTTCCGGCGAGCAGCCTGAGGGCGAAGCTGAGTGCACCTGCCTCGGTGGGGCGGGGCCAGACCCTCAGCTACGTGGTCGTCCTGTCGAACCCGACCGCGAGCACGATCACCTTCGGCGGCTGCCCCTCCTACACCGAGTGGCTCGGCGCGGGCCCCTCGGGCGGAGGCAGCCGGACGCTGCTGCTCAACTGCGGTGCGGCCCCCAGCATCAGTCCGGGCCAGTCCGTCGCCTTCGAGATGCGGATCACGGTACCGACGACGATGGCTACCGGCACGGCCAAGCTCAGCTGGCACCTGGAGGTGCCTGACGGCGCCGGCGCCGGAGCGACGGTAGGGATCAGCTAGGGAAGCGGCCTGCGGCAGCTCGTCGCCGGGCTGCTGCAGGCATCGCTCCGCTGCCGGGTCAGAAGCCGCGCCGGGCGAGCCAGGGGATGACGTGGCTCTTCCAGAAGAAACGCACCCCCAGAGCCCAGGCCGCCCCTCCACCCAGCAGGAAGACGAACATCAGGATCACCGAGTTGAGCAGCACGGCGGCCACCCCTCCGGCGCTGATCGGGATCAACACCGTCGCCACCTGGATCGTGCTTCGAATCCTCTCCTTGCGGGCTTCGATCTCGTAGAAGGTCTGGGTGGCGGCGCCCAGCCGCGCCTTGCGCCGGCGCCGCTGGGCCAGCAGCATGCCGGTGAGGAGGAGCAGCAGGACGAGCAGAGCGGCGTCGCGGCGCAGGTCGTTGACACCCCCCGCCGCCAGGACGAAGAGCACGCAGAGGAGGCCGAGCGAGAGGATGGCGCTGCCCAGGTACTGCCTGGTGTGGGTGAAGAGATTCTGGCGCGCGACCTCGCCACGCGGATTCAGCCTGGCCGCCGCCTCGAAGGCGTCGATCGCCTCCGCCGTCCGGCGTTGAGCCCTGAGCGCGACCCCCAGGTTGTTCATCAGGGCCCACTCCGTCGGGTCGATCTCGAGGGCGCGACGAAAGTTGGCCTCCGCCTCCTTCCAGCGGCGCTGGCGCAGCGCCGCCCGGCCCAGCAGGTCGTGGCCCTGGACGTCGGACGGCGCCAGCGCCAGCCCGCGGTTGGCAGAGGCCATGGCTTCCGTCACCCAGTGGGTGTGCAGCTGGGCGTCGGCGAGCGTGAACCAGGCCTCGGCGACGTTGGGACCGAACTGCACCGCACGGTTGGCCTCGACCAGGGCCTCCCGCCATTTGCCCATCAACCCCAGCGCGATGCTGCGCACCCGATGCGGCCACTCACCTTCGGGATGGAGGGCGATGGCGCTGCCCGCCATCGCGGCCGCCTCGGGGTTGCGTCCCACGCCGATCAGGCAGGCCGCGAGCAGGCAGCGTGGATGCCAGGCCTCGGGCTCCTCGGTGACCGCCCGCTGCAGGATCAGGAGCGCCTCCGAGTGGCGACCGACCTGCATCAGCGACCGGGCCTGGGCGAGCGTCGCCCGCGTCATGCTCGTCCCCATCTCCTCACCCATACGGTAGCGTTTGAGGGATCGCGATGATACCGTTCCGCTTCGCCGCCGGCATCCGCCACACGACCAACCGCACCGAGTTCATCGACCAGGTGCGCGCCATCGAGGACCTGGGCTACGACGCGCTGATGCTCTCCGACCACCTGGTCGACCAGTTCGCTCCGATCGCCGCGCTGGGCGTGGCGGCCGCGGTCACCACCCGCCTGCGCCTGGGCACCTTCGTCTTCAACAACGACCTGCGCCATCCGGTGGTGCTGGCCCAGGAGATGGCCACGCTCGACCGCCTCAGCGACGGCCGGCTCGAGCTGGGGATAGGGGCGGGCTGGAACGTGCCCGAGTACGAAAGCACCGGCATCCGGTTCGACCCAGGGGAGGTCCGGATCGACAGGCTCGGGGAGGCGGTCAGCATCCTCAAGGGCGTCTTCAGCGACGGACCGGTCGATTTCCAGGGACGCTTCTACCAGGTCAAGGGCCTTGGCGATCTGCCCCGGCCGGTCCAGCGGCCGCATCCGCCCTTCTTCATCGGGGGCGGCAGCCCCAAGCTGCTCCGCTTCGCCGCCCAGAACGCGCAGATCGTGGGGATCGCGCCCCGGGTATTGAAGGATGGCAAGGCGGACATCAAGGGCTGCATGCTGGAGGGAAGCGCGCGGAAGGTGCAGATCATCCGGGAAGCGGCGGGCGAGCGCCTCGCCGAGCTGGAGATCAACACCTACCCATCGCTCGGCTCGAAGGTCACCGACGATCCGCGCGGCTCGGCGCGCGAGCTACGCGAGCGAGGCCGGCTTCGGGGCGTGGAGCTGTCGGAAGAGGAGATCCTGGGCTCGCCTCACGTCTTCGTGGGCACGGTGGAGGGGCTGGTGGAGAAGTTCCAGTCGCTGCGGGAGCGGCTCGGGATCAACCACTTCTTCGTGGGCGAGGATTACCGGGAGTTCGCGCCGGTCGTCGACCGGCTTCGCGGCCGGTGAGCGGGCGCGCCGCGGCCCGGCGCGAACAGCCCTGAGGCATTCGTCCTAGCTCTGAGAGAGGAGGCGGACGTCCTGCTCGATGCGCTTCGGATCGGTGAAGAGCAGGCCCACGCGCTCGTAGCCCTTCCGGTCGATCAGGTAGAGCGCGATGCTGTGCGGGATGTTCCCGGTGGGCCCGGGCAGGACCGCGATCCCGTAGCTTTTCCATACTGCCTGCAGCTCCGCGGGCGTGCCCGAGAGCCAGTGCCATTCGCCCGTCCACCGGTGCGTGGTCGCGAAGGCGCGCTCGCTGTCCGGCGTGTCGGTCGCGGGCGCGACGCTGACCACCAGGTTGACGAAGGGGGTGCGTGCACCCAGCGCGCGCTCGGCGATCCCCAGCTGCTCGCCCTGGAGGGGGCACTGCTGCTGGCAGTGGGAGTCGAGGAAGGAGAGCGCCACCACGCGGCCCTTGAAGTCGGTCAGCGCCACCGGCCCGCCATCCTGGTCGCGGAGCGAGAAGGCCGGCGCCGGTGTGGTGCCGGGGGACATCACGGCTTCGCCGGCCAGGGTCGGCGCCGGCTCGGGCGTCACCAGGTGGCCGCTCACCAGCCGTTGCGCCCAGAGCGCTCCCAGGGCGAGCAGGACGATCGCCACCAGCACCAGGGCCGCGATGGAGGCCGCCGGGAGCGAGGGCGTACGCGGCGACCTCACCCCGCCTTCCGTCTTCACCTCGCCTTCCAGGGTACGCGGCCGGGCAGCCGCTTGACAGCGGCTCGCGGCGGGCAGACTGGATCTGACCATGGAGGCTCAATTCGAACTCTGGGATAAGGCTCTAGCGGAGCTGATTGACGCCTACCTGGACGTCGAGCGCCGCGCTCTTGCCCTGCCCTTCCTGGCCTGGCGGGCGAGAGGTCGGGGCAGGCCTGGAAAACGCGACCTCTGGTCCCGGCTCGGTACCGCGCGTGGCGAGCTCTACTCCGGTCCAGCCCCACGCATCCTGGTCCACTACTTCCTTGCCGGGCACATCGCCGCCCGCCTCGAACTGGTGCGCCGCAGCATACTGGTCGATCCGCAGCTTACGCCCGCCGAGCAGGACCGTCTGCTGGCGCCCATCGCTCGGGTGCTGCCTGTCTGGAGCCGCCAGGCCTTCCTGGAGCTGGTGGTCCGGTACGTATTGCCGTTCAGTGGCATCCTGGCCAGTTTCGGAGCCCTCGGATCGGCCCTCACAGGCATCTTCGCGCATCCTGGCGGGGACTTCCTGGTCCTGATCTATGAGGTCCTATCGTTTATCTTGATCGTCCTTTTCGTTCCCGGGTTCTCATGGGCCGCGATGCGCGGCCTGATGCTGGGCGGCGACCCAGCCTCGGCCACGAATCCGATGCTGCTGGAGGGGCAGGGAGCCTACGCGGCGGAAGCGCGCGTATTCGGACCGCTCGCCCCTCTGCGCCATGAGCCGCCCTTCGATCTCCTTCTCTCGGTAGGCTTGTCCATAGCCTTGGCGACGGTCGTGATCCTCGGCGAAGACTATTACCACGCCCCGGCACCGATCAGCGTTGCCATCGGCCTCTTCCTGGTTGCGATCCTGGCCCTCGCTGTCATCCCGGCGGCGCGCGCTTTCAGCGAGAGGCGCCGCCTCGGGCGCTGGTAAGTCTCCGGTCTAGGCATCACCGCCTTGTTAGGCATGATGGCGCATTTCTTGACAGGCTGGCAGTAAACACGGTTCACTTGTAGATGTTCCGACGGCTCGTTCGTTCGGTGGAGCACGCCGTGAAGCGGATCCTGGTCCCCATCCTGTCGACCCTCCTCCTCGCCTTCTTCAGCGTCCCGGCAGTCGCGGGCAGCCCGGGGAGCGGGCCGGGCGGTCAGGATGGCGGAGGTACCGGCGGCGGCACGGGCGGCGGCGGCCTTGGTCCCCCGCCGGCCGGGTTCGGTGCCTTTTGCGCCGCCCCCTCCAGGTCCGACTCCGCGGTGTCCGCCGCCGACTCCACGACCCAGGTCGCCGCGGACGCCGGCAGCGGTGGGGTACCCGCCGGACACACGGACAGCTGTACGGTTACGGTCAGCTTCGGCCAGGTGAATGGCGGCTCGACCGTCACCATACTGGTCCTCCAGCCCCAGGTCTTCTTCGTGGCCTGCGCTTCCGCCGGTCGGGCGTCCTGCGGCTATTACGTGCCGATGACGGTGACGGTGGGCATGACCATCGGCCGCCTTTCGTTCGTCGTGCCCGTCTCCACCCAGCCAGGCACACTGGTAGGACTCGCCGCCCAGGTCTGCTCCTCGGGCCGGTGCTCGTCCATGACGGCCGTCGGCGTGTCGGGACCGGGCGCCTTTGTCGGCGCTGACGCGGCGATCAGCCTCACCGGCGCCAGCATCAGCGCCACCGAAGGCCAGCCTTTCTCCGGTGTCGGGGCCACCTTCACCGACCCCGATCCCAACGGTCCACCCTACGAGTACTCGGCAACCGTGAACTGGGGCGACGGCTCGACGCCGGGCGCGGTGGGCATCGATCGCACCGCCATGGCCTCGGGGCCGATCCCGGTCGTGCTCTCGCATACCTTCGTCGAGGAGGGCATCTATCAGGTGGCCGTGACCGTCCACGACGCCTACGCCTACTCCAACGACGTCACTGTGACCGATCAGGCGACCGTCGGCGATGCGCCGCTCTCGGCCGGCGGTCTCACCCTGGTGCGGCCCGATCCCTTCGCCGGGCCGGTTGCGACCTTCTCGGACGCCAATCCCTTCGGCACCCTGTCCGACTACTCGGCCGTAATCGACTGGGGCGATGGGACCAGCTCCGCCGGGGAGGTGGGAAACACGCCTGCCGGACTCGCGCCCTTCGATGTCACCGGCAGCCATGCCTACCAGGCCCTGGGACCATACACGGTGAAGGTATCCATCTGCGACGTCGGCGGCAGCTGCGTCGGGGCCACCACGCAGCTCCTGGTCTACGGCTTCTCCGACGGCGGCAACTTCGTGGCCGGCGACGGCAGCGCCGCCAGCGGCTCCTCGGTCACCTTCTGGGGCTCCCAATGGGCATCGGCGAACGCCCTCAGCGCGGGCTCGGCGCCTGATTCCTTCAAGGGCTTCTCGGATGACCCGGGCACCCCCGCCTGCGGCGGAACCTGGTCCAGCGCTCCGGGCAACAGCTCGCATCCGCCTGACACCCTCCCGACCTACATGGCCGTGGTCGTCACCAGCTCCATCGCCGGCGACCACCCAAGAGTCTCGGGCAACACCGCTTCAGTGGTGGTGGTCAGGACGGATCCGGGCTACGCGCCCGACCCCGGCGCTGCGGGCACGGGAGCCGTGGTCGCCGTGGTATGCCCCTGACCTCCTGAGCCCTTCGGCAAGCCTCGATCACGATCTTGAAACGATCTGCCTATGGCCTTGACCTAGCGAACGCATGTTCGTAAAATGATATCGGGATGGAAGGGCCGGCGTTGCCGGGCGACGACTATTTTGCTGACCTCTTCGCGGCCATAGCCCGCTTCAGGGGGAGGGACAAGAGCGGGCGGCGGCCGGCCGGCCTGGCGACCGAGGTGATCAAGCTCCGGCAGGCCTGTGACCTGCTCCAGGAGGAGTTCACCGAGGCGGCCGCGGCCTTCTCGGAAGCGGAGAAGGAGGAGGGCTGGGACTCGCCCACGCCGATCGAGTGAGATAGCCTTTACCGGCGATGCTGGGCGGGAGCCGCCTCTGGCGGCACGCTGACTTCCTCAAGTTCTGGTCGGGACAGACCATCAGCGTCGTCGGCGGCGAGGTCACCACCTTTGCCCTGCCGACCCTGGCGATCCTGCAGTTTCACGCCAGCGCGGTCGTGGTCGGTCTGCTGGTCGCGATCCAGAGGCTCCCCTTCGCCTTCATGACGCTCTTCATCGGGGTGCTGACCGACCGGGTCCGCCGCCGGCCGCTGATGATACTGGCCGACAGCGGACGCGCGATCGCGCTGGCGTCGATCCCGGTGGCCTTCGCGCTGGGCGTGCTGGGCCTGGGGCAGCTCTTCGCCGTCGGCCTCTGCATCGGGATCGGCAACGTCGTCTTCGACATCGCCTACCTCGCCTACCTGCCGACGCTGGTGGGCCAGGGCGACATCGTGGAGGCCAACAACAAGGCGACCACCAGCTTCTCGGTCGCCATCCTCGTCGGCCCCGGTATGGGCGGCGTGCTGGTGCAGCTGATCGGCGCCGCGCGCGCCATCGGGGTCAACGCCCTCTCCTACGTGGTCTCGGTCGTCACCCTGCTCTGGATCGCGCAGCCCGAGCCGCCGCCGCATCCTCGCGAGGAGGGCTCGAGCTTCGCCGGCGAGCTGAGAGAGGGCATCCGCCTGGTGTTCCACCACCCGCTGCTGCGCAGCCTGGTGGCGATGATGACGACCGACGCCTTCGGCCAGCAGCTGGCGCTGCCCATCTTCCTGATCTTCTTCTACCGCTCCCTCCACCTCACGCCGGCGGAAGCCGGCCTCGTCTTTGCCGGCTTCGGCGTCGGCGCCATCGTCGGCTCGCTGGCCGCGGCGCGGGCGGTCGCGGTGCTGGGGCTCGGCCGGGCCATCGCCGTCGGCATCGGCGGCTCGGCGCTTGCCTTCGTCATGATGCCGCTAGCCCTCGTGCTTCCCGCGCTTCCCTGGCTGATGCTCGCCGCCTTCATCGACGGGATCTTCATCACCACCATGGACATCCAGCAGGTCAGCCTGCGCCAGGAGGTGACGCCCCCACGACTCCAGGGGCGCATGAACGCGACCTTTCGCACCTTGTTCTGGGGAGTCTGGCCGATCGCCAATTTCCTGGGCGGCTTCCTCGCCGACCGGATCGGCGCGACCGCCGTGATCCTGATCGCCGGCGGCGTGCGGATCGTGCCGATCTCGATCGTGCTGCTGAGCCCGATCGGCCGGCTGCGCAGCCACGCCGAGGTCCAGGCCCAGCCAGCAGACGCCGGGTAGGCCTTTCAGGGCATCCGGCATCAGCTCCGGGCGTGGAATCCGCAGTCGAAGAGGATCCGCTCCAGGACCAGCTGGTCGTCGAGCTCGACCAGCCGGTGGCTCCTGACGGTGTGCGGATGGCTGGGGATGGCGGAGAACCGTCCCGCGGGCGTCTCGATCCGGCCGCGCTCGATCAGCCAGCGGACGAAGGCATGGCTCTCATCGGCGCCGCCGGCTGCCTGCACGATCAGGGCGGTCTCCCCCAGGCCGAAGGGCCGGCCGGAGAGGGTCAGCAGGCCGACGTTGCTCTTCGGCGCGTCGCCGCCAGCTTCGGCGGCCGCGGAGAGGATGCCGCGGCGGAGGAAGGCGCTGTGCAGGAGCCGGGGGTAGCGCCGGTCGACGGCGCCGGCGGCGGCCACCATCCGGGCCGCCACGTCGGCGAACAATCGCGAGGGGACCGGGCTCGATCGGATCGCATCCATCAGCAGGCCCGCGGCGTCCAGCGCCACCTCACGAAGCCGGTCCTCGGTCAGCCGCTCCTGGCCCTCGCTCGCCATCAGGCAGAGGGCTTCGAAGAAGCCGGCGCTGAAGACTCGGGAGAAGGAGTGCGGCTCGCAGGAGAGCTGCGATGCCGGCGCCCAGGGCGGCAGCTGCGCCGGCGTCCGGTAGGAGAAGGAGTTGACCGCGTTGCGCAGGCAGTCGGGATCGGCCGCGTCGGGCCGCAGCCTGCGGACGGCCGCCCCCACCTGCTCCGCCAGGCGGGATACCTGGGAGCTCTGGTAGCGCCCGCCGGTCGCCGCGATCAGCGCACGCCGCACCGGCTCCAGCTGCAGCGCCGAGAGGATGGCGCTGATGTCGCCGAAGGCCTCGTGGAAGGCAGCGGTCTCCATGCTCGCGGTGTGGAAGAGCTGGGGCTTGACCGCGTCCAGGACGGCATGTCCCAGCTCGTGGCAGAGGACGTCCGGGCTCTCGCCGGTGTAGACCGTGGCCCCGGCCAGGCGCTGGTGATAAAAGTGGAGGCCGAACCGGTCGTAGTTCGCGTTCAGGTCGACGCCATCGTCGAGCGCTACCGGCAGCGCGCCGCCGATCCACCATTCGGTTGTGGAGGGCACGATCCCGGCCCAGAAGTCCGCCGCGCGTCTGAGCGCCTCGGCCGCCGTCCAGTAGCGGAAGGCGCCGGTCGCCACCCGGTACTCGGCTGGGGGCGGCGGCTGGCGACGCCGATCGATCGTCAGGGGCAGCATCGTCGACGCGAGATTCGGCGCCGGTCGCTCGACCGGCTTCAGTCCGGAGCCGGGGTCGTCCTGCCAGGCGAGCACTTCCGCGAGGGCGTGTTTCATCGTTCGACACCTCCTTGAAGGCGTGTTCGGATACACGAAACCTGTGGTCGACGAGGGCGTGCTCGGACCGCTTACTCAGTGGTCTCGCTTCGCCGCTTGCTTCAGAGCCTTCGAGGTGGGGGGACCGGCTGGTCCACCGCCTGAGCCTAGTCTAGGGCGCCTCGCAGCCCGAGTCCATGATGAACCGGTCGCGGCTGCGTAACGGGCTGGTCGCGGCCAGCCATCTGGTGGGTTAGAGGCCTCCCTGCCGGCGGCGCCGGATCACGATCGTCCCGGCAGCAGCGGCCTGCATAAGATGATCGGATGATCCGCGCCCTGTGTCCGGTCCTGGTGGGCCGCGAGCGTGAGCTGAGCCAGCTCGAGGACGCCCTCCTGGCGGCCTACCGCGGCGAGGGACAGGTGGTGGCGCTGTCCGGCGACGCCGGCGTGGGCAAGACCCGCCTGGCCGGCGAGCTGCAGCAGCGCGCCCGCCGCGCCGGGACGGTGGTCATGGTGGGCACGAACACCGAGGCTGACCTCTCCCTCCCCTACCTTCCCTTCGTGGAGGCGATCGGCAACTACCTGGCCACCGCCGACCTGGAGGCGATCAAGCTGCGGGTGGGCCCGGCCGCCTGCCGCCAGCTGGCCCAGCTGCTGCCCCAGATGGAGATCCAGACCACTCTGGTCGAACCCGGCGATCCGGCTCAGGCGAAGCTGCGCCTCTTCGAGGCGATCCTGGCCCTGCTCAGGATCGCGGCCGAGCGAAGCGGACTGCTGCTGGTGCTCGAGGACCTCCACTGGGGCGACGCCTCGACCCGGGAGCTGCTCGAGTTCCTGACCCGCCGCGTCCGGCGCAGCCGCATCCTCTTATTGGTCACCTATCGCACCGACGAGCTGAACCGGCACCACCCGCTGGTCCCGATCATCCAGGGCTGGCAGCGCTCGGCCGTGGTCCAGACGATCGAGCTGGCGCCGCTGTCGGCGGCCGGGGTGGCCGAGATGACCAGCGCCATCTTCGAGGGCGCCCCGGTGGAGCCGGAGCTGCGCGACTTCCTCTTCCGGCGCACCGAGGGGAATCCCTTCGTCCTGGAGGAGATCCTCAAGGTGGCGCTCGACCGCGGCGACATCTTCCGAACCGCCGGCGGATGGGACCGCAAGGCCATCGGCCACCTCAAGCTGCCCGAGACGGTGAAGCAGGGAATCCTGCTGCGGGTGGAACGCCTGCCCCAGGAGCAGGCGGACATACTGCGCGCCGGGGCGGTGCTGGGCCGTTGCTTCGACTACCGGATCCTGGTCGCCATGTCACGCCACGAGCAGCCGGCGGTGCTGTCCGCACTCCGTTCCTTCGTCCAGCAGCAGCTGATGGACGAGGAGCGCGGCGGCCGCTACTGCTTCCGCCACGCGCTGACCCGTGAAGCCATCCTGGACGACCTGATCGCGCCCGAACGCGAGCGCCTGCACGCCTGCGCGGCCGAGGTGCTGAGCCGTCAGCCGAATACGGACAGGGTCGACCTGGCCCATCACTTGCTGGCCGCGGGCCACTGGGACGAGGCGGTTCCGGTGGCGCTCGAGGCGGCCGCCGAGGCGGTGGCCGACAAGGCCTACGCCGACGCCGCTCACCTCTACACGCGGATCGTCGATCACGTCGAGGATCGCTGCCAGCGGGCGGATGTGCTGAGCCGGCTGGGCAAGGCTCATTTCTTCGCCGGCGAGACGCGGCGGGGGCAGCGCTACCTGGAGGAAGGGATCGCTCTGCTGGAGCAATGCGGGCGGGCGCGTGAGGCGGCCGGCTACCGCCTGTGGCTGGGACGCTGCTACTGGCTCCAGGCGCGGCCGGACCTGGCCCGCAAAGAGTTCGAGACCGCCCGCGACACCCTGGCGCCGTTCGGCCCGAGCGAGGACCTGGCCAACGCCTACGTCCGCCTCGCCGGCCTGGCCAGCTTCGACAAGGACCATGTCCTCGGGATCGAGATCTCCAGGCAGGCGATCTCGATCGCCGAGGCGGCGGGAGCCGACGCTCCGCGCATCTGGGCCTACGGCTACCTGGGCGACAACCTGGAGGCCCTGGGCAAGATCGAGGAAGGGCTGCAGTGGCTCGACCGCAGCTACGTGGAGGCGACCGAGCGCGGCTACGACTGGGTCGCCGGGACCTCCCTCTTCAACTCCATCATGGACAACCTTCATCACTGCCGGGTACGCGAAGCGCTGGAACGCCTCGATCACCTGCGCAGCCTGGTGCCCAAGGGTGCGCGCGATCCGGGTGTGATGCAGGCCGAGGGGTTCCTGGCGCTGCGCGCCGAGGGTGAGCCGGAGCGTGCCAGGCTGCTGCTGGAGGCGGCCGTGCCTCAAGCGGAGGAGGTGGGCGAGGTCCTGATGGCGCTGCGGATGCGCGCCTTCCTGGCCCTGGTCTACGTCGCCCAGGAGAGGTTCGCCGACGCCAGGCGCGTCCTGCCCGAGGAGTCGCTCAGCCCGGAGCGGGGCGAGGTGATGGGCTTCCTCTACACCTGGATCATCTTGCACCTGGCAGCCGGGGACCCGGAGGCGGCGCGCGCGGTCGCGAACCGTTACCTGGGCTGCCTGGTCGACTCGCCGCGGCTCTGGTCGGAGATCTATCTGCTGGACCGGGCGGTGGAGGCCTTCGTCAGCGCGGGCGACGGCAAGGCAGCCCGCACCGCCCTGACCGCCGCGAGCACCGAGCCCTTCGAACAGCATCCACTCCTGTGGCGGGCGCGCGGGCGCGTCCTGCTGGCGGAGGGCGAGGTGGGGCAGGCGACCGAGCTGCTCCAGCGCGCGGCCAGGACGCTGACCGAGGCCGAGTACCACGAGGAGGCATGGCCCACCCGCCGGCTCCACGCCCGGGCGCTGGTTCGTCTGGGCCGGCAGGGCGAGGCGATCGCGGAGCTGCGCACGGTGGCCGAGGAGGCGGGACGGCGGCGTCACCTTCTCGAGGCGCGCCGGGCGCGGGAAGGCCTGGGCGAGCTGGGCGTCGAGGTGCCCCAGGTCGACCTCTCGGGCGACGGGGCGGCGCTGGCGGCCAGCGTGCGTCAGCCGACCGAGCGGCTGGTGACCGTGATGTTCGTCGACGTACGCGGCTACACCGCGCTCAGCGCACGCGAGTCCCCCGAGCAGCTCGCCGATCAGATCTCGACCCTCTACAGGTGGGCGGAGGAGGAGATCCGGCGCCACGACGGGCTGGTGGACCGGTACGCCGGCGACGCCGTGATGGCCACCTTCAACGTGACCGGGACCCGCCTCGACCACGCCCTGCAGGCGGTCCAGGCCGCGCTCGCGATTCGGGACAAGGCCGCCTTCGCCGGACTGCCGGTGGGCATCGGGATCGCCGTCGGACCCGCGGTCGTGGGCCAGTTCAGCCAGGGCTCGTCGGTGACGGCGGTGGGCGAGACGATCAACCTGGCGGCGCGGCTGCAGGCCCAGGCCGGCGAAGGCGAGCTGCTGCTGAGCACGGAGGCCTACCGGCGGGCCGTCGACTGGCTCCGAGAGCAGGCGCTGCCGCTCGCCGAGGAGACGCTGTCGTTGAAGGGCTTCGCCCAGCCCGTCAACGCTTACCGCCTGGAGGCCCGCTCGGCCGCGGCGGCGAGCCAGGCGTAATGTCGCAGGATCGCCAGCGCGGTGGCGATACACGATTGGGACCCATGCGCGTCAGCGCCTCGTTCCAGTTGCGCACGCCGATCCGCGTCGCCGGCTACCTCCTGGTGGGCTGGCTTGGCGCTATGGCCGTCCTCTGGCCGGCGGCCGGCGTCTTCAGCTACCTGGCCGGCCTGCTTACTCCGTTTCTCTTCGCCTGGGTGCTCTACGGCGCGATCCTGGCAGTGAGGCCCCAGCCGCGGATGGTCCGCCTCTACCTGTTCGCCAACCTCGGGATCCTGATCGCGACCTTGCTTTCATTCGCCGCCATCCTGATCCTGCTCTTCACTGTGGGGCAGCCGAACACGGCCGTTTCGGCGCCGATCTACCTGGCGGTGGTGCTGGCCGGACTCCTTGTCGGACTCGCTATCGGCCTGCGTCGCCGCCCGGCGCAAGCCGCCCGAAGCTGACTCGCTTCCCGCCGACTAGGGCGGCGTGACCGTGAAGCCGACGCCGCAAGCGGGCGGGAAGCTCAGAAAGCGGTAGGTCCCCGGCCTCAAAGCGCCGCCACCTCGCCCCTGATAGGTCCCGAATGACGGAGGGATGACGAACTCCGCCCGGAAGTGGCCGCTCGGGTCGGTGGTGACCGGGCTGACGGGTGCGCCGCCTACGGTACCGGTCAGGTCCAGTTCACCTTCATTGGTGAAATAGATGATCGGCGGACGACCGGAGATGGTGCAGTCGCTGCCCTGGACGACGACGCGGGTGCCAACGGGTCCGCGTTCGGGGGCGACTGAAATCGGCCCCCAGTGAGTAGGTGTCCGCGTCGGTGAGGGGGAGGGGCTCGGAAGGACTTCCGGCATACAGCCGCAGATCAGGACGGCTGTGGACAGCACCAACCCGGGAAGCCACCTCATGCCATCTATAACGTACCCGCCCCGCGGGCTATGCGCGGGCCTAGGGGCTGAGGGCGGCGTTCACCCCACTGGTAGTCTGGCCGGCCGTCACTGTGATCATGCTGGCCGAGGCCTGGCTGGGCTGGCTGTTGGCCCACTGGGTAGTATGCCCGCCGCCGACACAGTCGCTAAACTCGACGTTGTATCCGCCGGCAGGCAGGGAACCGATGCCGTAGGTGCCGTCCGCCGCGGCCGCCGTCGAATCGACCGGGACCGTCGCGCCCGCCGGGAAGACGTCGACGCAGATCCCAGGAAGGGGCGCGCCGCTCCCGGCACTGGTGACGGTGCCTTTGATCGCGCCTCCGCTTGCCAGGGTGGCGTTGATCCCGGTGGTGGAGCTTCCCGCCGTGACCGCAACGGCGGTCGTGGCGGCGGGATCGGACTGGCCGTTGAAGTACTGCTGCAGGTGCTGGCCGCCGGTGCAGTCGCTGAAGGTCACCGTATAGGTCCCGGTGGGTACGCCTGGCAGCGAGTAGTGGCCTGTGGAATCGGTCACGACAGCGGGCGGCTCGGCGATCCCGGTGCCGGCCGGCAGTGCCTCCACGCAGACGTTGACCAGCGGCGCCGCGCCGCTATCGGTGACCGTGCCGGCTATCGATCCGCCCGCGGCGAGGGCCGCATTGATCCCGGCGGTGGTCGCGTTGGCTGCCACGCTGACCGCCGTAGCGGTCGATGGATTGAGCGCGCCCGAGTACCACTGGTGGACGTCGCCCTGGGTCGACGCCGTGCAGCCGCGGAAGTCGACCAGGTAGCCGCCGGCGGGAAGGCCGGTGATGGTGTAGCTGCCTGATGGATCGCTCGTGACCGAGGCCAGCACCCCGCCGCCACTCGACTGCGCCGAAACGCAGACGTCGGCGAGCGGATGCGCCGAGGCGTCGGTCACGGTGCCGCTGATCGCTCCGTTGTTGGCCAGCGCGGCGTTGATCCCGGTGGTCGCGGCGCCTACGGTCACGTGGACGCTGGTCGCCGACAGGAAGTCAGGCTGGCCGCTGTACCACCGCGTGGTGTGCGCGCTCCCCAGGCAATCGGCGAAGCTGACCTTGTAATCGCCGGTTGCCAGCCCCGATACCGTGTACTGGCCCGAGCCGTTGGTGGTGCCGCTGCCCGCCTCGTTCTGGTTGAGGTCCTGCACGTCGACGCAGACGTTGGAGACTGCGCTGCCTCCCGCGGTGACGGTGCCGCTGATGCTTCCGCCTGCCGCCAGCTGGCCGTTGATCCCGCTCACGGTCGCCCCCGCGCTGACGCTGACCGGATTGGACGACCCCTGGCTGCCCTGGCCGTTGTACCACTGGGGCAGGTGGTTGCCGCCCGAGCAATCGATGAACTCGATTGTGTAGCTGCCGGTCGGCAGTGCGGTGATGGAGTACGTACCGGTCGAGCCGGTGGCGCCCGAAACGCTGCCGCGTTCGCCTGATGCCGGCTCGGCGTCGGCACAGATGCCCGCCAGCGGATGACCCGCGCTGTCAGTTACCGTCCCGATGATCGTGCCGCCAGCGGCCAGGCTAGCGTTGATGGCGCTGGTGGTCACGCCGTTGGTCACGTTGATCAGGTCGGCGCTCGCGCTCGAGTTCTTGCCGTTGTACCACTGGGCGACATGGTTGCCGCCGTTGCAGTCGGTGAATTCGATCGCGTACTTGCCGGTGGGAAGCGCGTCCAGGGTGAAGGCGCCGGTCGAGCCGGTGCTTCCGCTGTCGACGGCGGCGCCCGAGCCGGCGTCGAAGGCGGTCACGCACATGCTCCCCAGGGCCGTCCCTGTGCTGGTGGTGACGGTCCCGGTGACGATCCCTCCCAGGACCAGGGAGACGTTGATGTTGGGCGTGTTCGCGCCCGAGGTCACGCTGACCGGAGTCGCGGTGGCGGAGGTGCTGGCGCCCTTGTAATACTGAGGCAGGTAGTCGCTGGCCGGGCAATCGGTGAAGTAGACGATGTAGCTCCCGGTCGGAAAGCCGCCCACGCGGTAGGTGCCGCTGGTACCCGTCGCGAGCGAGTCGGCGAAGTGCCCGCGACTGTCCTGGGCGTGGACGCAGATGTTGGCCAAAGGAGTGCCGCTGCTGTCGGTGACCAGCCCGGTGATGGTGCCGCCCGTGCCCAGGCTGGCGTTGATGCCGGAGGTTGTCGCGCCGGCGGCGACCGTCACCGGATCGGCGCTCGCGAGGACGCTCTTGCCCTTATACCACTGGGTGAGGTGGTTGCCGTTGGCGCACTCCTCGAAGCGCACCTCATAGGTGGCGGGCGTCAGGCCGGTGATGGTGTAGATCCCCTTGCTCGAGGTGGTGACGGTGGTGACGGCGCTCCCGAAGGGGTCGGTCGCGGCCACGCAGATTCCGCTCAGCGGGCTGCCCGAGGTGCTCGTGACCGTGCCGCTGATGTTTCCGGTGGTGGACGATCCCGAGCCGCCCGCGGGCAGGCTGGCGGTGGCACTCGAGGGTGCTCGGGTGGAGCTCGAGGGCCTGCTGGTGGAGGTGGAGGAGATTGAAGACTTCGAAGCTGCGGATGAGACTCGGCTGGCTCCGGCGGCGGCGATGACGATGGGCAGATGAATGAGGGGGCAGACCAGGGCCATCCGCGGAGCCACCGGCTTGATCCCTGTGCGCGGGAGGGATCGCTTGCCAGAGTTGCCCAGGATGAAGCCCTCGGTGAGGTTGCGGACTCCACCCAGGCCCATGACGTCAGACGGCGTAAGACAGGAAGCGTCGTTGGAGATCGTGGTGTCATTGACGACCCGGTTACGTGACACCTGGACGGCCAGCGTCGGGAAGCCCGCCTCATCATAGGTGTAGTCGAGCTCGTCCGTGCCCTTCACCGTGCCCACGACGGTGACGTGGTATGAGGGTGCGAAGGAGGGAACGAGAGGATCGCGGCCCGAGGAGCAGCAGATCTGGATCACGAAGGAGTTGGCGCTCATAACCCGGCCGTGCATGTCGGAGGTCGGCGCCTTGCCAGTCTGCCGGCAGCTGAAGTTCGAGCTGAAGGGGATCCAGTAGGTCTTGAAGCGGCTCGTGATCCCGGTCGCGGGCGCGTTGACCGCGTTGCTGATACTGGCGCCATCCCAGTCGAAATCGAGTGTCTCCAGACCGCGGAAGGTCCCCGGGTAGGGCACGTGGCCGTCGCCACCGAACCGGCTCGCCACCCGAACGGCGGGCGCCAGCAGGGGGTTGATCGAGAGGCCTGGGCAATTCGGCTCGACGATCGAGGCCGCCAGGTAAGGCGTCCCGTCGATCGGAAGCAGGGGATCGACCAGCTGATTCTGCGGGATCCAGCCCTTCACCTCGACCGTGTAGTGGGTGATGATATGGGCGGTGGTGGTGACCGTGACGCTGGCGCCATCGACCTTGGTGATCGTGATGACGATGGGATACGTTCCTGCCGCCGCGTAAGTGTGCGAGCCCTGCACCGATCCGCCGGTCGACGTCGCCGTGATCTGGCCGGTCGAGCCGGTGCCGTCGCTCCAGCTGATGGTGGCCCCGTAGTCGGCAGGGTTGCCGGTGGCCCTATTGTCGGTGAAGGTGGCGACCGTGGCGGTGATCAGGGTCCCGCTGACGCCGGTGACCGACACTCCGGTGGCGGTCAGGATCGAGATCGATCCGCCCCCACTCGGCACCGTGGCGCCGAACTCGACCGACCCCATGTCGCAGCGACCGCCGGCCGGGTATGGACGCGCGGCTCCCCGCTGGTCGGTGCCCGGCGGTGGACAGGACGGATTCGCGGCATCGATCAGGGGGCTGCCCGTGGCGGGGGCCTCGGTCATGGTGGGGCCGCCGTTGTTCGACAGCGAGTTGAGCCCCGCGTCGCTGCCGCTGATATCCCCGGTACCAGTCAGGCCGCAGCTGAAGCCGCTGTCGAGGTTGTAGCCCTGGTCGGTGATCAGGCCGCTGCAGTTACCCGACGGGTCGCCAGCGATGACGGTGTTCGAGGACGTCAGGGCGGAGTTGGGGGTGTTGAAGAGTCCGCTTCCAGTCGACGCCTCGTTACCGTCCACCGTGCTGAAATCGAGATGGCCGGCCGAGCGACCGCCGACGGCCAGTCCGCCGCCGACCGTCGTCACGCCGGTCGGGCCGGTCGCCGAGTTGCCGCTAATCGTGCTGTTGCTGATCGAAGCCGAGTCGGCTCCGCTGAGGTCGATGCCCGCGCCGCGGCTGAAAATCGAGTCGGAGGAAAGCAAGTTGCTGCTGATGGTCGAGCCGCTCACGGTAATGAGGCTGCCTGAGGTGCTGCTGGAGAGCCCACCGCCACGCGCGTAGGTGCCGGTGCCGCTGGCGGCGTTGCCGCTGACCGTAGAGTTCGTCAGCGTGAGGCTCGTCCCGCCGCCCCCTTCGTTGACGATCCCGCCTCCGTCCGCGGCCCCCTGCGATCCGCCCGAAACCGAGTTGCTGGTTATGGAGTCATTAGTCAGGGTGACAGTGTCGTTGGTGGAGCTGATGGCTATGCCGCCCCCGGCTCCGGTGCCGAGCCCACCGAGGGAGGTGTTACCGCTCACCGCCGAGTGGTCGATCGTCACGGCGGCGCCGGATGAGTTGACCGCGATGCCTCCGCCGAAGGACGATAGGGTCCGCGAATTAGCCAGGTTGCTGGTGATCCGGCTCCCGGTCACGTTGAGGGTTCCGCCCACGCCGTCGAGAGAGATCCCGCCGCCTTCCGGCGCTGAATTCTGGCTGACGGCGACGCCGCTCAGCGTCAGAGAGCCGCTCAGGTTGCTCACCCCTCCTCCACCCGCGTCGGCCGCGTTGCCGCTGACGGTGAGACCGTTGAGAGTCAGATTGCCGGCGTTGACGATGCCGCCGCCGTAACCGGTGAGGCTCGTCCCGTTCTGGACCGTGAGGCCCGAAATGGTCACGGTCGCGCCGGACTCGACGTTGAAGATCCGGTCCGCTGGATAGCTGGTGTTCTGGATGATCGTCGCCTGCTGGCCCGCTCCGACCAGCGTCACGCTGCCGGATAGGTGGAGATCACCACCACTGGCGTCGTCGACGCTGCCTTCGGCGATGCTCAGCGAGTATGTCCCAGCCGGGACCGTGACCCGAACGTTGCTCGAGCTCTGGTCCGCCGCCTGGACGGCCGCCCGCAGGGTGCAGGTACCGAGCGTCGACGCGCAGGAGGTGCCGGCGGAAGCCTGAGCCGCATCCCTGGAGTCGTTGACCACGTAGCTGGTAGGGATGGTGATGTTCGGGAAGTAGTAGGTGTTGATGATCTGCGGCCAGGTCTTCCCGTTGTTGGCGCACTGATTGGTCCCCCACTGGCTCATCACGCTCCCGTTGGCCGCGGTCCCGCAGCCCTCCCCGGTGTTCCCCGTCAGGGTCGCCTGGTAGTTCGCCTCGAACAGGGTGCCGTTCTGCTGAAGCAGCCGGCTCCAGGCAGCGTCCACGGCTTGGTCGGTCCTTATGTCCGAGGCGGTGGCATCGAAGACCTGGTAATTGGTGCTGTCGTCGACGTCGTAGCACTGGCCGTTGAAAGTTCCACCACGCCACCAGTTGGTCCAGTACCAGCCGTAGTTCTTCACGGCGATCGCTCCAGCCTCGAGCGAATCAGCAGGCCAGCTCGCCATCCATTCATTCGGCAGGACATGCTTGACGTAGAAGTTGAAGTCGTACGTCTTTACCTGTTGGACAGGCCCCGGCGGTGTTGCCTTCGAGAACGTCAGGCCGACCACGATGCTCGATGGAGGAACCCAGTCGGAGTAGTAGCCGGAACAGGGAGAGACGACCGGAGGGCCGGTGCCCACGGGAGCACTGGTCCGTCTCTCTCTAGGCGTGTAGTTGATCGTTTGCGGCTTGCCGGTCAGTTCGACCGTCAGGATCAGACCGTCAGGTCGGATCGGCGCACCCACGATCTGCCACTTGCCGTAATCGGGCTTCTCCACCTGGATCGTGACCGAGCGGTAGGGCCGATCGGGCGCCACGCCATTGAACGAGAAATGGCCTCGGAAATCGGTCGTCGTCACTAGGCCAAGGTCGAGGATGCGGACGGTCGCTCCGGCGACTGGCGGCAGGTCGCGAGGAATGACCTGGGTGATCCTGTAGGTCCGTTCGTCGAGGACCTGACCGGAAACCGTTGTCCCTGCAGTACTGGATGCCACCGCAGGAACGATCGACGTGGGCATGCTCAGCGCAAGAAAAATCGTCAAGACTGCCCAGCGCAGACGCGGACTTATACGTGGAGTGATTGTCCCCTCCTCCAAACGGTCAGCGAATAATAGAGCCGCCCGGTGGGAGAGTCAAGGTCCGACCCCCTATCGAAAGTCTGCTACGGGCTGTCGGGCATCAAGTTATTACTAGGCATGATGGGGACCCGTCCCGGCAACCGCGCCGTGCTGCCAGCGATGCGCCGCGGCCTGGCTATGCACCGTGCTCTGCGGCACGTGCGGATGGATGTGGCATGAGAGATTGACACGCCCGCTGCGGGTGGCGACCAGGTGGCCGCTCGTGACCCCGCCCGGCGTGAAGCAGATCTCGTCCAGTCGCCCGCTGAAGGTGGCGCCGCGCGGCGCGCCGGAGGTATGGCAGGTGAGAGTCACATTGCCCGACGGCGTGATGACGGAATGGCTGTCGGTCGTGATGCCCGCGGGTTCGCCGGGGACCGGGACCAGGCAGGGCGCACCTTTCGCCACGATGGCCCTATGTACGGAGGATGGCGTACCGCCGGCGGTGGGGCCGCTAACGCCGGTCGCCATAGTCCTCGAGGCGGCGGTCGAGGAAAGGCTGCCGCCGCCGGGACCGGCTATGGCCGTAGTGACCAGCAGGCCCAGGAGCGTGAGCGCTCCGGCGACCGACGTGAGCATCGTCTTCACCGACTTCATAGACGTCCTCGCCGCCCACCATACGAGGATGGGCCTACGAGCCAGCTAACGATCGACCGCTCGGGGCGAGCCGATCGGGGCCAACGAGCCTCGTTGTGCGCCGGGCCGCCAGGCTACGATTCCGTTGTGAGAGGAGCATGAACGTTGCGCAGAACTTGAGCCGGGCCAGGAGGTTCTTCCCGGATCGCGCGGCCATCGTCTTCGAGGGGCGCTGCCTGTCGTATCGCGAGCTGGACGAGGCCAGCGACCGGGCGGCCAGCCTGCTGCGCAGCCTGGGGATCGCGCGCGGGGACAGGGTGGCCCTCTACCTGCCCAACGTTCCAGAGTTCGCGGTGGTCTACCTGGGAGCGCTCAAGGCGGGCGCGATCGCGGTCTCGATCAACGCCATCTTCAAGCGTCAGGAGGCCGAGTTCATACTCAAGGACTCCGGCGCCAGGGCCGCCTTCACCGTCGCCGACCTGGCCGCCAACCTGGCCGGCCTGGATTGCCCGGCGCTGGAGCGGGTGATCGTCTGCGACGGCGGCGGCGGCGCGGGTGAGGGCCTGGACGCGCTCCTGCAGAAGGCATCGCCGGACGCCGCGATCGCCGACATGGAGGCCTCCGATCCGGCCGTCATCCTCTATACCTCGGGCACCACCGGCTTCCCCAAGGGCGCGACGTTGAGCCACGGCAACGTGGTCTCCAACACCTGGTCCACCGTCCATCACGCCGGCTACCGGCCCGAAGACCGGCTGGTCCTCTTCCTGCCCCTGTTCCATGTCTTCGGGCAGAACTTCATCATGAACGCCGCCTTTCTGGCCGGGAGCACGCTGGTCCTGCATCGCCGATTCTCGCCCGAGGCGGTGCTGGAATCGATCGCCCGCGAGCAGGTCACGATGTTCTTCGCCGTGCCCACGATCTACGTCGCGCTGCTAAACCTGGAGGTGGCCCCGGAGCAGGTGGCCTCGATCCGCTACTGGTTCTCCGCCGCCGCCACCATGCCGAAGGAGATCAGCCGGCGCTGGACCGAGCGCCTCGGCCGGCCGATCTTCGAAGGCTACGGGCTGACCGAGACCTCACCCTTCGCCGCCTACAACCACGACTTCCAGCACAGGTTCGGCAGCGTCGGGACCGCGGTCGAGAACTTCGAGCTGCGGATCGTGGACGAGGGCGATGCGGAGGTCCCGCTGGGATCGCTGGGTGAGATCGCGATCAAGGGTCCGGGGGTGATGCTCGGCTACTGGGGCCGGCCCGACGACACCCGGGCGGCGATCCGCAAGGGATGGTTCCATTCGGGCGACGTGGGCCAGATGGACGACCAGGGCTACGTCTTCATCGTCGACCGGGTCAAGGACATGATCAACCGCTCCGGCTTCAAGATCTGGCCCGCCGAGGTGGAGCAGCTCCTGTACAAGCATCCGGCGGTCAGGGAGGTCGCCGTCTACGGCGTGCCCGACGCGGCGGCGGGCGAGGCCGTGGCGGCGGCGATCGTCCTGCGCAGCGGGGCCTCGGCCAGCGCCGAGGAGATCGTCGAGTACTGCCGCGCCCAGGCCGCGGTCTACAAGGCGCCCAGCCGCGTGGACTTCGTCAGCGAGCTGCCCAAGAGCGCCACGGGCAAGATCCTCAAACGCGTGCTGCGGGAGCGTGTTTAAGCGCGGACCGAAACGGGTACATTGTGGGGGTTGGCCACTAAATTTGCATCGCCATTCCAACCGGGCCAGCTGGTCGTGCACGCGACTCACGGGGTGAGCCGCTACGCGGGGACCAAGATGATGGAGGGGGCCGACGGCAGGAGCGAGGAATACTTCCAGCTCGAGTACGCCGACGGACACCGGGTTTTCGTCCCCATCGAGCACGTCGCCCGGCTGACCAAGCACGTCGGGGACGAGGTCGCACTGACCCGCCTGACGGTGGAGTTCCAGCGCCGCTCGCCGTACGGCCGCCTCCCCAAGCCGAAGTAGCACCTAAGCGTTAGAATCACCCCGGAGTCTCCTTGCCGCTAAACGCGCTACAAATCGGTCTGCTCGTTGACAAGTATCAGAGGGAGCTCGACCGATTCGAAAAGATGTCCGCTGTCGTTTCTCGGCACCTGTCGGCTCAATTGCGAGCCTCTGCGATTCCCCACCTCCCAACCTTTCGCGCCAAGGCTCTCGATAGCCTGCGGGAGAAGCTGAGCCGCGATTTCCAGAAGCATGAGTTCCTATCTCTAGAGAGGGAATTCGGTCCAACCATCAAGGATCTGGCGGGCGTCCGGATAATGCTCTATCGGCCACGCGACGAGGATCAGGCCTGCCGTGTGATTGAGGAGTTATTTGTCGTACCTACCGGGGATCGGTTTCGGCGCGATTTCACAGATCAAGACAGCTATCAGGCCCGACATCGCGTCGTTTTGCTCCGCGATGAGATGCTCTACGGAGACCCAGGCCTGCTTAACCTGACTGGAGTGCTGTGCGAGGTGCAAGTGGTTACGCTTGGCGACCATATATGGAACGAACTTAACCACGACATCCTATACAAGACTCCGACTGGCGAGGCTACGCACGAGCAAGCCAGCCATCTAAGGATCCTTCGGGGACAGTTAAATGCAGTGCGTACAAGCGTCGAAGCGCTGATGGAGGCGACAGAACGGCAACGACAGGTTGCGCTGACTTCAATCGCGTCGCCGGAAGACCTGAGTGACGCGCTCAAATCACGAACGGGCAGGCGGCTTCGAGGCGACTTCGACCGCCTCTTGAAGCTACTCTCTGGCGTTCTTAGAGAGGTAACTCGTGCCAATTTGGACAGGCTTCCGATCGGACCCAAGGAACTAGGCGATGCTGCGGCTCGCCTTTTAGACGCTGGACTGTCTGTTGAAGACGAAGATGTATCTCTGGTTGTGGCAGCTCTTTGGCCCACGTTCGCCCAAGATTTCATAGACATTGCTGGAACCTGGCGAGGACGTCCCAGCGCTCTCGCCAAGACAATTCAAGCTCTCGCTCAGCATGCTAAGGCGAGGTAGGATTGACTCATGCCCAATCTTTCTGATGTCGTCGGGGTCCTAAATAGATACCGCGGTAGGTACGAGTGTCTCGATGCCTTTGTAGATGACATCGACGAACTCAGGCTGAACCTACCGCTGGCCCCGGGAACACGTCCCATCACGCAAGGTCCCCATCCGATTATTGAGACGTGGGTCGCGAACCAGGCTGTCAGAATGGATCTATTTCCTGATCGCGGCATTGCCCGATTCCGCCTAACAGACGGAACGGGTCGACCACCGGCCGGCGAGAGCATTGCGGCTGGCGCTGCTCTCGGCGGCACGTTAGGGGCGGCTCTTGGCGCGGCTTCTGAGCAAAAGGGCAACGGACTTCTTGGAGGCTTGGTTCTTGGCGTCTTGATTGGGGGCCTCATCGGGGCAGCGACGTCTGAACGCGCAGTTGCTCTACAGTTCGATCCGGTCTCGGCAACGTGGAAACTTTACGACGGCCACCTTATGACGTGGGCGAAGAGGACTTTGACGCCAGCGAGCTAGCGCGGCCAGCCAAGCTCGACGCCATACCGATCTGGAGATGATCGCGCACCCCTAATCGTTGTGACACTGCCCGGGCGCGAACCGGCGACCACTCAGGCCCGGTGGGCTGCGGCGCCCCCGGCACCCCGCTTACCGCTGCTTCCTTCCGGACCTGACGGGGTTCACGGAACCAGGTCGCGCAGGACCAGGCCATCAACGCGATCGCACGGAACACGGCTCCGGATAGCGCACCCCTCAAAGGGGAGTTCGACCCCGCTGAAGCGGATTGCGGGTACAGGGCACCGCTGGCTCCCCGTCTAGCGCGATCCCCAGCATTCTACGCGCCTGCCGGATGCAGCACCCCCACCCTACCCTCCCCCATCGAGGGGGAGGGGAAGACACTAGTCCTCGGCGCGCCGCCGCCGCGCCTGGCGTCGGTCGGACAGGAAGCCGACCGTAAAGAGGACTGCTGCCAGGACCAGGCCCACGATGAGAAGCCAGCTCACGCCAGCCAGCGAGCGGGTCGAGTAATAGACGCCGAACACGATGGCTCCAATCGGTATCCACGCGACGACGGCACACATTCCGGCCTGCCGCACGCCCGCCATGCGCTCCAGGTCCAACTCGGGCAAACCGCCGTCGATCTCGGTGGTGTTGTCAGGAGCTCGGTAACCGCCCCCAGGAGTCCAGCCGCCCCCATACCTCCAGCCGCCCGGCACGGCCTCAGCATAGTCATCCAGCCTTCAGCGATCGCCTAAGCTTTCGGCCCGCCTGCCGGCTGCAGCACCCCCACCCTACCCTCCCCCGTGAAGGGGGAGGGTTCTTCTATTTCTCAGGGAAGCGGACCACGCTCCAGGCGGCCAGCCAGCCGACGAGCGCGCCGAAGATGACCAGGGTTCCGACCTCGGCGGCCACAGCCGCCGCCACGAAGGCAGGGTCCTGCTGCATCTGCTGCTGCCGGGCGCTCAGCCGGTGGAGTGCGGCCTGGGCCACCGGCGATAGGGCCAGGATCACGGTCCCGCCGAAAACCGCGATCAGCTCGCTGATCCCGCCGATGATGGCGCCGACCTGCCATCCCGGGGTCGTGCTCTTCCACTCCTGGGCCAGCCGGCGCGCGGCTGCCCCGACGATCAGGAAGGTGATCGCCGTGCTCACGTAGCGGGTGAAATTGGAGATCTCGATCTCCCGGGCGACGAAGTCGGCGATCGCCTCGATGGCCAGCTCGAAGACGCCGCCCACGATCCCCAGCACCACCCCGAGCAGGGCGACGGCGCGCCAGCGTGCGGAGTTCAGTTGAGCCGCCCCAGCAGCTCGTTGCGCAGCTGGCGGATGCGGGGCGCGTCCACGGGCTCGGGCCGGATCTCCAGGTAGCGGGCGAAGTCGCGCAGGGCGTCCCGGTCGCGGTGCAGCCGGAACTCGATCATCCCCCGGTCGCGCCACTCGCCCGTGGCGTGGGGGTTGGCCAGCATGATCCGGTCGCTCGACGCCAGAGCGCGCTGCAGGTCGCCCTTGCCCATGTAGATGCCCTTGAGGTTGTTCAGGATCCGGGCCAGGATCTGGCGCTTGGGCGAGGGCTCGAGGAATCCGGGGCGCATGGGAACCGCCTCACCGTACATCTCGCCCAGCATCTTGGCGCATTCCTCGCGGGAGCGGACCCGCCCGTGGAAAGGGTCGATGAAGACCTCTCCCTCGGCGGCGCGGGGCGCGTACTTGACCATGAAGTGGCCGGGCATGCCGACGCCGCGCAGCGGCAGCCCGGCCCGCTCCCCGACCACCACGTAAACCACGGACAGCGTGATCGGGATGCCGAGCCGGCGCTCGAGCACCTCGTTGAGATAGCTGTTGCGCGGGTCGTAGTAATCGGCGTGGTTGCCCCGAAAGCGCTGGGCCTCGAAGAAGAAGGCGTTGCAGCGCTCGACCACACCGGCGGGGCTGATCTCGTCCCCCACCATCTCCCGCAGCTCGCCCGCCAGCCGCTCGATCCGGTCGAGGTAGGCGCCGAGGCGCAGCTCCGGGTACTCCTCGGCCGCGATCAGGAGCGCCCCCTCCGCCAGGTCCATCTCCGCCTCGGGCGTCTTGAGGAAACGCGTGAAGGCGTCGCGCGCCTCGGCCGGGGTCATCGCGGACTATTTAAGCCGCTGGCGACGCTATCCTGACGTCGATGGACCTGCCCGAGCGCGTCTTCGTACTCGCGCGCCTGCCGGCCGACGGCCCGGGCGAGGGGGCGATGCGCCTCTACACGGTGGCCGGTCCGAAGGAGGGCCGGCTGACCCCGGTCTTCAGCAGCATCGTTCGGGCGGCGCAGTTCCTCGAGGGCGCGCAGGAAGCGGGGGTGAAGCTCGCCTTCGACTACGTTTTCCCGACCACGCCGGCGCAGCTGAGCGCGGAGTTCGGCGCCTACGAGCCGGTGCTGGACCCGCAGGCACGCGATCTCTTGGCTTCGCTGCAGCACCCCCTCCCCAACCAAGGGAAGGATGCCTCCGGCGGACCCCACACGGAGCAGGCGTTATGAGAACGCCTGCTCCCCCGTG
>Ga0209577_10000682_pt1 | contig 33782 bp, 24 predicted proteins | sample GraSoiAngelo_109_FD_185874 | JGI IMG/M metagenome (GOLD analysis project Ga0209577, IMG submission 185874) | Grasslands soil microbial communities from the Angelo Coastal Reserve, California, USA - 14_0903_12_20cm (SPAdes) (version 2) | ecosystem: Environmental > Terrestrial > Soil > Grasslands... | reverse complement strand
CCTGTCCAACTATCGGTGCCGGGATTATATCTGCCGCCAGTGTTAAAAAAAGTGCTGCCGCCCGTGCCTCCGCCCCAGATAATCATTTCGCTGCCGGTCCAGACTGCTGTGTGAACGGCTCGGGCACCGGGCGCGTTGGTGATACTGGTAGCTGTCCAACTGTCGGTGGTAGGATTATATCTGCCGCCGGTGTTAAAATAGGTGGGGCCGCTGCTAGCTCCACCCCAGACGATCATTTCGCTGCCGGTCCACACTGCCGTGTGATTGGATCGGGCATCAGGCGCGTTGGTGAGGCTGGTTGAGGTCCAGGTGTCGTCGGTGCAGGGCGAAGCAGGCTGCACGCAGTATCTGCCGCCGGTGTTTAAACCGCCGCTAGAACCAGCCCCACCCCAGACGATCATTTCGCTGCCAATCCACACTGCTGTGTGAAGCTCGCGGTCAGCGGGCGCGTTGGCGGTGCTGGTGGCTGTCCAACTGTCAAAGCGGGGATCATATCTGCTGCCAGTGTTCACAAAACTGCTGCCGTCATATCCGCCCCAAACAATCATTTCGCTGCCAGTCCACACTGCTGTGTGAGCGACTCGGCCGACTGGCGCGTTGGTGGTGCTGGTGCCTATCCAACTGTCGGTGGCCGGATCGTACGTGCCGCCGGTGTTGAGATACTGACCGCCACCGTTATAAGAGTAGCCGCCCCAGACGATCATTTCACTGCCGGTCCATACTGCCGCGTGATTTTCTCGGCTGTCGGGCGAGCCGATGATGTTGGTGGCTGCCCAAGTATCAGTGCTGGGATTATATTTGCCGCCGGTGTTAAAAGTGCTGCTGCCATTAGATCCGCCCCACACGATCATTTCACTGCCGCTCCACACTGCTGTGTGGCCGTACCGCGCAGCGGGCGCGTTGGTGGTGCTGGTAGCTGTCCAACTGCCAGCACTGGGATCATATCTCCCCCCGGTGTTCAAAGGGCCCAAACCGTTTCCATTGTATCCGCCCCACACGATCATTTCACTACCGGTCCAGATTGCCCTATGAACCTCTCGGGCATCGGGCGCGTTGGCGGTGTTTGTAGCTGTCCAAGTGTCGGTTCCGAGATTGTATTTGCCGCCGGTGTTGGAATCGCCGGCGCCCGGGACGTATCCGCCCCAGACGATCATTTCACTGCCGGTCCACACTGCGCTGTGACGGTTCCGGGCAGAAGGCGCGTTGGTGGTGCTGGTGGCTGTCCAACTGTCCGTGCTGGGATTATATCTTCCCCCGGTGTTGAGGTTGCTGCCGCTGCTGCTAATTCCGCCCCAGACGATCATTTCACTTCCCGTCCACACTGCGGTGTGCCAGCGTCGGGCAGCGGGCGCGTTGGTGAGGCTGGTTGGAGTCCACGTGTCGTCGCCGCAGCCGCCCGACGGACTCGCTATCAGAGGAAGCGTATAGTTCGCGCTCACTGCCGCCATGGTCACCGGAACTTGCGCTTCGACTTTAGCCAGCCACGATCCCAACGGTTCCTTTGGCCACGCAATCGCGGCCAGTTTCAGTCGGTCTTTGCCCTTGCTCATTACCGCCACGGCGTAGTAATGCCTGTCGTCCTCCTGTAATGGGCTCAATACGCCGGTTTTGATTTGCGCTATTGACGGTTTCTGTAGGGCAGCCGCTCCGGCTGCCGATCGTCCGTTAGGCAAGCGAGGCGCTTGCCCTACAATTTCTTGGCTATCAAACTGCGCTGCGAGTTTCGCAACGCGCTCTTGCCACTCGCTGCTGCTCATCTTCAGAGCCTGGGTGTTCTTCGTGTCGGCCGGTTTCTGTGGTGGCAGCCGTGTCGGCTGCGCAGGCGGCACGCCTGCCGCTACAGGATCTGCAGAGTCGCTCTTGATCCACTCCACTTCGCTGTACGTGCTGCTGGTCTGCTTCATCCGCGTTACACTTCTGTGCGTTCGCAGTTCGGCTTCGGCGCGTCGCTTCAACTCGCCGTGAAATCTTTGGTCGTGAGCGTACAACTCCGTGATTAAACGTTCGGCCAGGACAGGTCTGGCCAGACACTCAGCGATCACAAAGGGATCGTTGCCCAGCGCGGCAAAGATTTCGCGCAGCACTCCAGGCTGCTTGGTGCGACTGGCGATACGCTCCATTTCGGCTTGCAGTTGGTCAGGAGTGATCGGTCGTTGCCAGCAAACCTCCAGCGCCTGCGAGTTGCGCAGATAGCCTTCGACGTTTTTCTCGATCTGCGCCTGCGACATCACCTTCTCCAGAGGCGGTTTGGCGCCGGCATTCGCCTGTGGCCAGATGCGATGCCGCCAGTAAACTTCCTCGATCGCGCGCTGATACGCGACGCGATCCGCAAAGGTCAACGTTTGCTTCCTTCGCATCGCAGAGGCGACCACGGACGCGGCGTTCTCTTGTGCATTTACGCCGAAAGCCGTGTCATTCTGCGACGCTGGAACCGTCGGATGACGGCCAGGCAGGTTGATCGCCGAGGATAAGGTGACAATCACGCACGAAACAAGCAGCGCAGTTGCGCTACCGCGGAGAATGTAAGCGCTAATTTTGCTTTTGATTTTCACAGACCCATCAAGCCTGCCGATTGAGTCCTACCAATTCGGCGAGATCTTGCCGTCTTTCGCGCGACAATAGCAAAACAAATTTTACTAAATTGGTGAAAAAGCGTTTGATCACTCCATCACACGGCTATTTCAGCGGTTCGCGTCTGGCACAGATGCCCTACAACTCGTGCGGAGTGCGGCCGGCGCGGAATGCTGAGGAGCCATTCCATGTCAAGCCTCCAGAGTTCTGTGTTGTGTCTTTGCTCGTCCAGCACAAGAAAATGTAGCTCCGGCTGGTCCCCGCAGAACAGAGTCTTCTGCCGGTGCAACGAAATGTCAGGAATCTGTTCCGAAAACTCAAGCTGCCGCAAAAGAATCGTGTGTCTGAATAAGAAAAACTCAGGAAAAAATTACGAAGAGATAAGGTGGAATTGCTTTTTGTGGTGGCAGCCTCGAAAGCGTTCTGGACTGCGCAGGCGGCCACTCGGCGTCGGTTGTGCGGCTTGCTTTCCAATATTTTGCTCTTAGATTTTTTTATGCCCGAGCGCATTCAAAAGCCGGTGGAACCGGCTCCGTGGGGACCAAAGCAAGGCGATGGCGGAGGGCCGCGTTCGCCGGACGTTTCGAGGCCGGACACGAAGGATCTCTTGAAAAAAATGCGCAAGGTCGATCCCAACCAATCCAAGCGCTATCGCCAGCGCACGGGTCAATAATGGATCCCTTACCGGTGGCGCTTGACCAGAATTCTTCTGGGGCAGCGGGCGATTTTCCTGCCCTGCTGCGACGCAAAGGTTTGCTGGGCCCGGCGGCGATCAGTCCGATTCCACAGGCTGGCACACAAAAAACGTGGCAGCCGACTGAGGCGACCACGATTCTGGCTTTCAAATTTTCAGGCGGCGTTTTGGTAGCGGGCGACCGCCGCGCGACAGCTGGTAACACGGTTGTTTACGATCGTGCCGACAAAGTCCTGGAAATCGATCGGCATTCGATCATGGCCATTGCCGGCGTGCCGGCAACCGCGTGGGAAATGGCGCGCGTGCTGGAACACTCATTCCAATATTTCCGGCGAACTCAACTTCAGGAAATGAGCGTCGACGGAAAAGTGCGCGCTTTGTCGAAGCTGTTGCGCGACAATTTCGGCTTCGTCATTCAAGGCGTGGGCGTAGTGGTACCAATTTTCGCAACTTACGATTCTCATCCGAAACCCGAGACGCGTCTTTACTTCTACGACGCGATGGGCGCCCAATTCGAGGCGACTGATTACGCAGCAACCGGATCGGGATCGCCTGCGGTGCGCGGCATTCTTTATTATGAAAACAACTGGGGCGCGAAGCCGCTGCACAAATTGAATGAAGACGAGGCGGTATCAATCGCATTGCGCGCGCTGGATACCGCTGCGGAATCCGACACATCGACTGGCGGCGTGGATCGCAGCGGGAAAATTTATCCGCTCATCAAGATCGTATCGCGCGAAGGCATCACTACTTTGCCGGAAAGCAAAATCGCTGCCGTATTCAAGCAAACAGTTGCATGATCGAAGAGCCGTATCGTTGGGTCGAAGCCATCGCCAATCGCCGCGAGTATATCGAGGCACAGCTCGCGCCCGGCAGTCCCATCGCAGCGCTTGGGTATCGCGATGGCATTCTGTTTCTCACTCTCAGCCAGGCGCGGCAGAAGATTTTTGAAATCCACGATCGGATTGCATTGGGAGCGATTGGTCACCCCGGCGATATCGAGCGGTTACGAATGGCAGCGATTGAACTGGCCAGCACCGAAGGCTTCACCCGATCGGCTGCAGACGTTTCACTGCGGCGGCTGGTGCATTATTCGCTCAGTCCCGTGATGAAGAGCGCGTTTGAACAAGTTTATGGCCCGCCTTACCTGGCGCGGATGCTCTTTGCCGAGGTCGGCGGACGGCCCGAGGAAGACTTGTTTTTACGAGTGGAGTATGACGGCGAGATCGCGACTAATGGCGCGACGTACGCGCAAGCGCCTCAGGATTTCGCAGTGCTCAGCGGCACGCGACGATCACGAGAACTCATGGAAGCGTTTCTGAAAGATCAGCATGCGCCGGATGCAACCTTTCAAACGACGCTGAACTCTGCGCTGGACGCGTGGAGTATCGGGCACATGTCTTTGCAGGCTGGCGATACAAACCAGCTGCCCGAACGTGCCGCTCTGTTAAGATATCGGCAGGAAAAGCTCTCCAATAGCGGAATCGAAGCGGCACTGCTTGAGCGTGATCCGAGCAAAGCAATTCGTTATCATTCTTTGTCCGATACGGAATTGCGGTCGCTGATTCACGATTAAGGTTATGCAGAGAAATTTTCTTCCATCTGTAATGCATGAAACGAGTGCTTCGAAATGTGCTGGCCCTGGCGGGCTTGTTGTTGATCGTTGCATCCTTCGTCTGGATGCAGCTCCATCGCACGGAGCGACAGAGGGCCGCACCACAGCCGAGAACGACCTCGCCTCCAGCTGCATCCAAACCGTTTGCAGTAGTCGTTCTTGATCCCGGACACGGTGGCCGCGACTCGGGCGCAATGTGCGGAGGCGTGCTGGAAAAAGATCTCACTCTCGACGTAACGCGCCGGATCGACCGGCTCCTGAACTCGGAAGGAGTCGCTGCATTGATGACACGCGTTGGAGACACCTATGTCTCGCTCGCAGATCGGGCAGCATTCGCAAATAGAGCGAGAAATTGCATTTTTGTCAGCATTCATTTCAACGAAGACAACAAGCCAGTGGCCAGCGGCGTGGAGACATACTACGCCGCGCACCAAATCACTGCAGGCTCGTTTCTCGCTTCGTGGTTCCCTTTCCTGTGGCGACCGCTTTCGGATTCGCCGAACCCAGAGAGCCAGAATCTTGCGGGATTTATCCAGGAAGCATTAGTTGCGCGCACGCGCGCCATAGATCGCGGTACACAGGCCAGACAATTTTTCGTGATCGCGAATGTGACTTCTCCCGCGGCTTTGGTTGAGGGCGGATTTCTCACGAACAAGGAAGACATTTCCAAGCTCGGTAGCGAGGACTATCGCGACCAGATTGCCGCGGCCGTTGCCGACGGCATTTTACGTTATCGTGACGCGGCGAGCCAGCGGAAGTCAGCACTGGCGGCGACTGCCCGATGAAGGCGCTGAATAGGCGAAAAAGGAGCGCGTCAAAATAACATCGCAATGACAACAAAAATTGCTGCCGTGATATTCCTTGGGTCGGTCATGCTAATACGCGCCGATCAGCTGGTCGAACGTGTGCAGCAGGCGTTGAAAGATCAAGGGTTCTATTATGGGGAAGTCACCGGTGAAATGAATGCGAATGTAACCGCAGCCATCCGCCGCTATCAAATTCGCAATGGACTGCAGGTTAGCGGGCAGCTCAATGCCGAGACGCTTCAGTCACTTGGAATCGACTCTTCCGCCTCCGCGCCACCGGGAGCAAAGCCTGCGTCGCCCCAGCCTGCTGCGCCCGCCAGACCGGGCCAAGGACCTGCCGACGAGACGGCGAAAACGACGCCTGCTCCACCGGTTCAAGCGTTCGGCAACGCGCCGCAAGACCAACAAGTTTATCCATCCAATCCGGTTATGCCGGGCGCTTCACCGGGAGGAGTGCTTGCCGGCACGCCATTCGAGGCTGCGCCTCCTGGTGTGCAACGCAATGTGGTGTTCTCGGCCCAAATCGCGCTAGCCCGGCGCGGCCTTTATCATGACGAGATCAATGGAGTGTACGGCCCAGCGATGGAATTTTCCTTGCGCGCCTATCAATCGCGCACCCGGCTGCCGGTAACCGGCCGACTCGATCTGGAAACGTTAGCGGCGCTCCAGTTATTGCCCGGAGGACGCGCGCCAATGTTTTATCCGCCGCGGCGCCGTGCGCGTCCTGGGCCACCTGTCCGCGGGGAATGGGTCCCTGAATAACGTAACGCGCGGCTCCGGCTCGCCACGCCGGGCGAGACCGCATGCGTTATCTTGGATCATCGAAATGCACCGATTGTAGGTCGGCGAAGACTGTGCCGACAAAAATTTGCGCTTCAATGCGAAGCAGAAGTCGCTCTGCATCATCCGACACCCAGATGCTCGCGCGACGAAATTTCTTGTGAGGCTCCAACTCGAGATGCTTGCCGATGCGTTTCAACTTCAAATCAAGTTTAATTGCGTTGTAAGTGCCGGCGCGCACGGAGATTTTTTCCCGGCCGACGACGCTGAGGGTCGCAAGATAAGCATTGGTGGCCGGGTAAACTACAATGCGATTGACACTGCGATCTTTGAGCGGCTGGCTGCGCAAATAGAGCGCAGCCGAGTGGAGGTCGAACAGGTTAGGCAAACTAAATTGGCGAGTCGTTGTGTTGGCAGCGGCCCCTTCGCCTTCTGTTCTTGTCCGAGTCACTTCCGCGGCTGTGAAAGTGAGGTTGGTGACGATTTTTTTCGATCGATAATTCTCTGTCTGCTGCGTTTCAATCGGATGCAGCGTTTCCGCATTGGCGAGTGCCCGATGGTTCACATCCAATTTCCATAGCGCGCGAACAAAGCCAATCGTTCGGCCCGTTCCGTCGAACTGAAATTTGTCGCCGGTCGGCTTGCTAAAGTGAACGTCACCGGTTGCTGCGGTGAGCCCAGACCACCCGAACCGATACGATGCACGCAGAGGGCGCAGTTCCGGAAAATTTCCAGCCGGCTCTTTGCTAAGGGTCGCCTCCCATTTGGCCGACAGCGAACCAGCAAAGAGCGCGACTAACAGCGCGATCACGCACGGTGTCGGTCGCAACTTGATTCGAATACGCATTCTGGGACTTTGGCCGCCGCCCACACTGCATGGAGTGGGCGGTCGCTAACTGTACGCAAAAATACACGCGAGTTTAGCCCGCGTGTATTAATTAGAATCTTCCAGCGTTAAGGTTTCGAAGCTCTCGCTGGCGTCGCAGAAGCAGTTGTCCCGATTTTTGCAGTCGAAGCTGTGGCGCGGCCCGGTTTGTTGAGAACGGTAATCACATCATTCGTAAAATCGATGTTGTCGTGTGAGTACATCAAAACCGGTACGCCATTGATGCTCATTCCTGATTTGTCAAATACCAGGTCAAAATTGTTTGCTTTGACCTTCTCCATCACAACATCGGTGATTTCCTTTACGATTCCCTCACGCATCCGCATCAACTGTTCCTGTAATTGCCGTTCGCGCGTTTGACGGAAATCGCTGATCTCTCGCTCCATGTTCTTGATCTTGGCAATCTTGTCATCACGATCTTTTGCCGTTTGCGTCTTCCTATCCGCGCTCAGGGCAGGTGACTCGAGCTGCTTGTTCAGATTATTGATTTCGTCGAGCGCCTTTTTGTAATCTTCCGCCCTGTCGTCGTATTCTTTGCGTGCGGCATTTTTCGCATCATTGATTTTAGCTTCCGCATCCTTGGTCTTGGTGTATTCCTTGAACGCGCGCTGCATATCGACCGTTCCGATTTTCAGCGTGCCTTGTGCAAAGACCGCGACCGGAAAGGCCAGCATCAGCGCAGACAATATGGACAGAGATTTTTTCATAAAACAGACGATACCCTGAGCGGAATCCGGTTAGACTGCAACCAGATATATTCGTTCAAAATTGATAGCCCACATTGAAGTTGAAGTGACCGCCCCCATTGTAGCCGTCACGCTGTATCGGGTACCCATAATCGAGGCGGAGCGGGCCAATTGGCAAATCAAGCCGGATTCCCACACCGATATCTGAAGCGATATGGTTAAACCCGAACGCCCATGAGCTGGTATTCACGAAACCGGTGTCGTAAAAAACTGCGCCGCGCGCTTTTTCGATAATCGGGAAAGTCCATTCAATCGTTGTCCGCGCCATGGATTGACCGCCAATCGGCTCGCCGTTCTGATCCTGTGGACCGACCTCGCGAAATGGAAAGCCGCGGAGATTGTTTGATCCACCAAGATAGAGCCGCTCGTAAATTGGGACACCGCTGCCGCTGCTGTAATGGCTTACCGTCGCGATTTCGCCGTTGATCAGCAGAATGGTGTCCCACGGCAGATGGAAATATTGCGACCCTTCCAGATCCATTCCGTAAACCTTGATGTCGCCTCCGAGAAAACTACCGGCAATAAAAGGCGCAAAGGTGAACCGTCGGCCATGCCGCGAGAGCAAAGGGTTATCGCGCGAATCAAACACAATGCTGGTAAAGATCTTGCTTTCCAAAGTTGAACCTGCTTGCGACTGGATGAAGTCAGATGCGCTGGCAGACACATCAAAGATATCGACGTCCTGGAACGTGTATCCCAGCGTTGCGTATGTATAAGAATTAAGCGGCTTCCGCATCTCGACCATGAATCCGTAATTGCGCTGGTTATATTCGTTGCTCAAATAATTTGCTTCGGTGTAAAAAAGCTGACCGGTAAGCGCAAGGCGTCGATCGAGGAAAAACGGTTCGGTCAAGGTCATAACAAGATCTTTCCGCTGAGTGCCGTACTGGATACGCAAACGGAATTTTTGGCCTCCTCCGGTGAAGGAAGGCCAATTGAAAAGATCGAAATTACCTTGGGTGAGTTCGGCAAACCCGACCAACTTGTCAACCGTACTGAAGCCACCGCCGAAGCTTAACGAACCGGTTCGTTTTTCCTGGACCAGGATCGTGAGATCTTTGCGGCCAGGGATGTCGGTTTGTTCCGGGTAGGTCTCTACCTTTGCGAAGTACCCCAGGTTGTCCAGACGTTTCTTGGTCAGATCCACGCGAACAGTGTTGAAAACGTCCCCGGGAGCAACGAGCACTTCGCGACGGATCACCTTGTCCTTGGTGCGCGTGTTGCCCTCGATATCTATCCGGTTAACAAACGAGCGGGCGCCCTCCTCGATTTTATAATGCACATCGATCAGCGCGGGACCCGCCGGCGCGCCTTCCGGCAAAACTACGAGATCAACATAACCGCCACTGCCGTATGCGTCCGCCACCGCCTTGGCATCATCGCGCAGCTGTTTCGGCGAATAGACGCTGCCCTCCTTCATCTTTAACAGCTTGCGAATTCTGTCCTCGGTGGTGTTTTGATGGCCCGAAATGGTCAGCTTTTGCACGTGATATTGCGGGCCTTCGACAATCGGGATAGTAATGATCATCGGACCCTTCTCGGTGCGTTCCCTGCGGGGGGTCTTTATTTCCACATCGATGTAGCCGTGGTCTTGGTAAAACTCGCGGAGTTTGTCCATGTCCTGTTCCAGCTGGACCTCATCCAAACGTCCGGTTTTATCCACGAAATAAATTGGCGACCGGCCGCGCGTCTTCATTTGTTTGCGCAAGACTTTCTCGCTGAAGTGGGCGTTTCCCTCGAACCGAACCTGCTTCACCGCTCCTCTGACGCCTTCATTGATTGTGAAAACAACGCGCGCTGTGCCACGCTTTTCATCAATCGGATCAATACGAAACTGAACGCTAACGTCAGTGAATCCCTGCCCCTGATACACGTCGATGATTTTTTGACGCGCTTCTTCCAGTTGTTGTTCGTCAATCGCGCGGTTGAGTGGCAATTTGATTTCTTTCCGCAATCTCTTCGGTTTGATCCGTTCGGCTCCGGTAATTTCGATCTCGCGCAGAATGGCACGTATCTGCACGGCAACGATCACCTTCACTCCATCGCCTTCGGGCTGCGCAAAAATGCGAACGTTCTGAATGACGCCGGTCTTATAAAGTGCCGCGACGTCCTGCTCGACCACTTGGTTGGAATACGGTTGCCCCACTTTTGTGCGCATTTGCGCCAGAATCCGTTCTTTGCTGACCGCTTGCGCGCCAGTGTACTGCACGTCGACGGAGCGAATGATCGGAGGCGCCGGCGCTGATTGGGGCGCTTGCGCGCGCGCGATTAGCGCGCCAAACAATGCGAAGATTGAGGCCACCCAAACTACAAACCGCGGGGGGCGCATCCATCCAGAAACGTATCTCATAGGTTAAGAAGCGCAGCCCCGCGCAACGTACCCACGCAGGACAAGCGAGCTATATCGGGAAGAAGCTGCCAATCGTCAAGGTGAGATTTTCGCGGAATCGGGCCGTTTGTCCATGACGTTAGTTCGGACTGTTAATTCAAGAGTTGGTACCAATTATTGCGCCGGCGCGGTTCGTACCCCGCATCGGAAATGAGCGATTCAATTTCCGCGGCGGTAAGCCGAAATGTTGTCCCGGCGCTGCTCACCACATTCTCTTCCATCATTACCGAGCCGAAATCGTTCGCGCCATATCGCAGCGCGATCTGGCCGATCCCCGGGCCTTGCGTGACCCAGGAGCTTTGGACGTTTTCGATGTTGTCGAGGAAAATCCGGGCCAGTGCCTGTGTCCGGAGATACTCCGAGACGCCGGTCGGCTGGTTCACCTTCAGCACCGTATGCTGCGGTTGAAAGGTCCAGCAAATAAACGCGGTGAATCCGCCGCTGCGGTCCTGTTGATCGCGAATGCGTCGCAAATGTTCGACTCGATCTTCGATTGTCTCGACGTGACCGAACATCATCGTCGCGCTCGATTTCAATCCAAGCTCGTGCGCTACCTGCATCACTTCTAACCATTCATCGCTGTTGATCTTTAACGGCGAAATCTTCTTCCGCACTCGATCCACTAAAATTTCACCGCCGCCGCCCGGAATTGAGCCAAGCCCGGCTTTCTTGAATTCCGAAATCACCTCTCGCAAGGGCATGCGAAACGTTTCGGCGAAATGTTGAAACTCCGGGGGGCTGAATCCATGGATATTAATGTGCGGATATTTCTGCCGGATGTGCTGCAATAGATCGATGTACCATTGGAACGACAATTTCGGATGGTGGCCGCCCTGCATCAGGATTTGAACCCCGCCCGCCGCAGAAAGTTCGTCCAACTTCTGATCGATTTGCTCGAACGAAAGCACGTAATGGTCTTCGTCCCGTTCCGTTCTATAAAACGCGCAGAATTTGCAGTAAACGTTGCAGACATTCGTGTAATTGATGTTGCGATCGACGATATAGGTCACGATGTCACGCCCAAGGCCGCCATAACTTTTCGCCTTTGCCAGATCCCGTCTGGCGTTCGCAAGCGCGCCCAGTTCCTCCAGTGGCCAGCGATACAACTGGAGCACATCGTCTGTCGAAATCCGTTCGCCCGCGAGGACGCTTTCCGTGAGCACATCTCGGTTAATCGAAACCATCGCAGGCCAATTCTAGATGCGGCTGACGGAATTCGCACGCACCAAACTGCAGGGCGTTTCTGTCAAACGCCAGCTATGGATGTTTCACAGAGGCGCCGTGCAATTCATGCAACGCGTCGTCGAGCGAATCGCATCCGCGACGACAAAGAACCAAAGTCAGTCGTGCGGGAGCTTGCAGCGGTTTAAGGGGAGACGAACCAATTAGGTCTCGACTTTTTCGAGAACAGTTTGCAGCTCATGCAGGTCGATTGGTTTAACCAGGTGAAGATCGAATCCCGCTTCCCTGGAGCGCCGAATGTCCTCCTCAGTGCCGAACCCGGTGATCGCGACGGCTTTGTTTGGCCGCTTCTCGCCAGCTCGCGAGATCACTTCGTAACCTGTTCCGTCAGGAAGACCGATGTCACATAACAGCACATCGATGGATCCGGACGCGAGAATTTCCAGCGCCTTCTGTATGTTATCTGCAGTAACGACCTGATGACCGAAATGGGTTAGCAGGCGCGACAACGTATGTCGCGTGTCCTGGTGGTCTTCTACAAGCAGGATGCGTAACGGCTTCGGCGCATGCTTTGGACCCTTGGAATCCAGAGCGGTTTTCGCAACTTCCTCCGACATCGTTTCAAGCGTCACCTTAAAAGTGGCGCCAAAGCTCCGGCCTCGACTCTCCGCTTCGATCGTGCCTTGGTGAAGGTCAACAAGATGTTTGCAAATTGCGAGACCCAGCCCGAGACCTCCAAATTGACGGTTCACGGAAGCATCCGCCTGTTCGAACGGCCTAAAAAGCGACGCCAGCCGCTCTGGTTCAATTCCAATCCCGTTGTCCGCTATCTCGAAGTGAAAGCAGTCACTCTCATCGTTAAACGTGCGGATCGCGATCTGGCCACCCTCTGACGTGAATTTGACGGCATTGTTGATTAAGTTCCAAAACACCTGTTGAAGTCGGATACAATCCGCCAGGATGTAATGCTGTTTCGCGTTGAGTTCGGTCGAGAGTTTTAACTTTTTTGCCGCAATGGCTGAACTTGCGGTTTCGATTGCATCACGAATCACAGTGTGCGCGTCGCAACCTTCGAGATCGAGGTGAAGCTTGCCGCGCGTGACGCGGGTGAGATCGAGCAGATCGTCGATGAGACGCGCCTGCAATTGCACGTTGCGCTTAATTATTTGCACATCCTGTACGAACTCCGGCGGAAGGTTTTCGGCGTTATCTTCCAGGTAGGTTGCTGCTGCCAGGGCGGGCGTCAGCGGCGTGCGTAGTTCATGGCTGAGCGCCGCGAGAAAATCATCCTTGGCCTTGCTCGCTTTTTGCGCGGCGATTTTTTCCGCTTCAAATTCCCGGCTGCGAACCTGGTCGGTGATATCGCGTGTGACCTTGGAATATCCGCGGACGTTGCGCTTCTCGTCGATCAGTGCCGTGAGCACTACTTCGGCTTCAAAAGTCGATCCATCTTTGCGGACGCGCAGGCCCTGATCCCGAATATATCCTCGACGGGCTGCTTCGCGGAGATTGCGCTGCGGCTTTCCCGCCGCGACGTCATCCGCCGTGTAGAAGCACGCAAAGTTTTTCCCGACAATTTCCTCGGCTGTGTACCCTTTGATTTTCTGTGCGCCTGTGTTCCACGTCACTATATTGCCACTCGCATCGAGCATGTAGATCGCGTATTCCTCGACGCTATCTACCAGGATGTGGAACTGCTCCGCAGTGTCGTACACTTCTGAGTTGTTGGGTCGATTGAGAGACATCAGTCACGAAGGCGATGTTGCATAGGAATCGGAGCCCTTGTGTCGTCTGGTTCCCCATGACCGCAATTTTGATGAGCGAGCTGCCCTTTTTAACGCCTTCGCTTCCGCGCGCGTGTAGTACCAAGTCGTTTGCGGATCGCCTTTGTCGCTGGCGGGTGCGAGAGCGCTAACGCTCGAGCGAGGTCTGCTTCATCAGTAAGATCGAGACGCAGCGGGGTAATCGACACCCACTTGTGTTCGACTGCCCAGCGGTCAGTCCCTTCCGCGGCGCCTTGTAATGGAATGACCGTGAACCAAAAGATCGAGCGTCCCATTGGATCCTTGTCGGGTACGACTTTGCCGTCGTAGTGCCGCACGGATTGGCGCGTCCAACGAATGCCTTTCGGTTTCTCGGGAAGGTTCACATTCACTAAAGACAGCGTTTTGTTTGGCATCACCAGATCGAGCACCTTGGCCACGTAAGGCTCGAGCGCTGAAAAATCCGGCTCACGATTGTCGCTTACGTCTGTGCTGAAAGCGATGCCACGCGACCCAAGTAGTGCCGCCTGTTTCGCTGCTGCCAGCGTGCCGGAATGCCAGCATGAGTTTCCAAGGTTGAGGCCGAGATTGATGCCTGAAAGAACAAGGTCGACGTGTTCCCAGCGATGCGTGCCGAGGGCGACGCAATCCGCAGGCGTGCCGTTGACGCTGTACGCCTCGAACTCCCCGACATGAACACGCTTGAACCGCAATGGCCGTGATGAGGTGATCGCATGGCTCATTGACGATTGCTCGACATCCGGCGCCACGATGCGCACATCGCCAAAACGCACTGCCGCTTTCGCCAGCGGCAAAATCCCCGGACTATAAATACCGTCATCATTCGAGATCAGAATTCGCATTTTCACACATTAACAACGCGTGTCGGCCTGTTCTTGGCCGAATACGTTGTAAACATTCGTCGGGGCCTTTCTGAAAGTCTCCGAGCGACCTGTTGCGCCACAGATTTTTACAAATCCATGCCGAAGAAACGTGCGGGTTACTGCAAGGGCAGGTTTTGGCGGGTCGCGGGTGGCCGATGAACTGCTCAGAGCCGGTTATGCAGTCCGAGTTTTGGACAATTTGGCGGGCCAAGTGCAAATACTCGCGTCGATATTCCTAACTCGCTATATCCTGTAAGATTGGGTATGAGATTTTGGCGGAAGAATGGCCATCGCGTTTTGGTAGTCGGCATTTTCCAAAGCCTGGGAGCCGGTCGGGCGGTACTGCAGAATCTCCATCGCGCTCGGTTTCGCCGCGCCGCCGCGATCCACGCTTCGGCCAAAGGCCGGCAGCGGGTCGAAGAACATGGGATTTCGGTGATCGCCGGATCGACCGCCGCTTCGGTTCTTGGTCTGGCCCTTGGCGCGTTTATCTTCTGGCAGCACGGAATGCTGGCCGATTACCGGCCAGTCGGGTTAGTCCTGCCATTCGCTGCGTTTGCGTTAGCGGGTGCAATCACCGGCTGGATTCTCATCCAATTGCTTCGGGAGCATGTCGATTCGGAGAGCTTCGCGAGATTCACGAACACGATCCTGCCGAATGAAACGGTCGTTCTAGCTGAAGTCGGAGCGAGCGAGTCCTCGCGCGTGCTGGCGATTTTACGGGGAGTGGAAGCCGAGGCGCCGGTGACGTTCGGTTTTTATCCGCCGCCACCTTTCTCTATCGAATCGACCGCGAGACCGCTAAGTCATGAACTGTCTTCGAGTCAGCGTCTGGTGGAAAAGGCGGCTAGCCTTGCACAGGCAATCGCGGTCAGCCGCAAAGCGAAGCCGCGGGGGCCATCTTTCCTGCACCGGTTACTCGAAATCGAGAACGCGCTGGAATGGGCGAACATGAGTCTCACCACGTCGGCTGAGGCGCACCACGCTTTCACGCTTTCGGCAGAATGGCTGCTCGATAACGCTTATTTGATTCGCGAACAGGTAACCGATCTGCGGAAGAGTCTCCCGCAAAAATACTATGGGAAGCTGCCTCTGATCGCCATCGGCCCAAATGCGGGGTTGCCCCGGGTTTATCAGGTTGCAGCGGAAATGGTCGCGGAAACCGACGGAGCCTTAGAGCCAGACATCATCCGGAGATTTCTGGCCGCGTTTCAGGCGATCACACCACTGGACATCGGAGAACTCTGGGCTCTCCCGCTGATGCTGCGATTGCAGTTACTCGAATGTATTCGCACGCTCGCGATTCAGGTCGACCAGCAGCAACGGGAAAGCGAGGAGGCCGATTTCTGGGCAAATCGGCTCATCGCCGCCGCCCGTCACAGCTCACCGCGATTGCTCAAAATAATGGAAGAACTCGTGGAACGGTATCCGGAGCCGACGCCACATTTTGCGAGCGAACTGGTGGCGCATCTCTACGACGACGAGGGAGCGCTCCCAGTGGTGAGCGGATGGCTGGAGCGCTCGCTCCGTTCACCGCTGCTCGAGGTCATGCAGCAGGAACATCGGCACCAAGCCGTACAGCAGACCGCCCTTACCAATGCAATCAATAGTTGTCGCCGCCTTGCGCAAATCCAGTGGCGGGAACTTTTCCAATCGACCAGCTGGGCGGACAGCGAGTTGGCTGCAGATCCGGCTGGCGTTTACGGCCGGATGGATTTTGAGACGCGTGATCGATGCCGGAGCGCGGTGGAGGAAATCGCCCGATGGTCAAATTGTTCGGAACAAAAAACTATCGATCACGCCCTCGCGCTGGCGAAGGCCGCGCAGGACGAAGTTGCGCGCCATGTCGGCTATTACCTGATTGACGCGGGTCGGCCGGTGCTCGAGCAGGCTACCGGCGCCAGAGTTTCCCTGGCGGAACGATCGCGCCGATGGATTCGCGACCATGCGACGAGCGCGTACTTCGGAAGCCTTTTGCTGCTCATGGCCGCCTTAGTGGCGGCTCCTCTCCTTTTCGTCGCTGGGTTGGTGCCTTGGGTGACACTGGGGCTCCTGGGACTTCTGCTACTCTTGCCTGCGAGTGAGCTAGCGGTGCTGGTCGCGAATTATTTCGTGACCTCGCTCCTGCCGCCGCAGGTTTTGCCGAAAATGTCCTTCGAAAAAGAAGGCATCCCCGATGATTGCCGCACGCTGGTGGTAGTGCCGATGCTGCTGACCACTCCGAGCGCGATCCAAAACCAACTCGGCCGCCTTGAAATTCATTACCTCGGAAACACGGATCCGAATCTGCGCTTTTCACTCCTGTCAGATTTTTCTGACGCACCGCGGCAGAGCATGCCGGAGGACGCAGAATATATCGACATCGTGGCACGCGGTATCGAGGAGTTGAATCGCCGACACGGAGCGGGGCACTTCTTTCTTTTCCATCGCGGTCGCGTGTGGAGCGAGAGCGAGCAACGCTGGATCGGCTGGGAGCGCAAGCGCGGCAAGCTTGAGCAACTCAATCAATTTCTCATCGGCGAATCCACGCCCGAACTGGAGGGATTTCTCTACGCAGGCGATCGTACGCAGCTCGAAGGGGTTCGCTTTGTCATCACCTTGGATGCCGATACCCAACTGCTGCGCGACACCGCCCGGAGGATGATCGAAACTCTCGCGCATCCACTGAATCAGGCGCGGCTCTCACCAGATGGTCGCCAGGTAGTTCGCGGATACACGGTCATTCAACCTAGCGTCAGCGCGTCGCTTCCGAGCGCAACGGCCACATGGTTCTCACGCATCTTTGCTGATCCGCGCGGGATTGATCCTTACACGCACGCGGTCTCCGACGTTTACCAGGATTTGTTCGCAGAAGGCAGTTATCACGGCAAGGGCATTTACGACTTGCGGACGTTTCACCGCCTCTTATCAGGACGATTTCCAACGGCGCACTTGTTGAGCCATGATCTACTGGAAGGATGTCATGTCCGCGTGGGACTGGCGACGGACATTGAGCTACTGGACGTCTTCCCGAATAGTTACATCGCCTGGTGGAGTAGGCAGCACCGCTGGATTCGCGGCGACTGGCAAATCATTGACTGGCTCAAGTCTTGCGTGCCCGTGGGCAGCGGCAGGATGGAACCCAATCCGCTTTCCGCTTTCAATCGTTGGAAGATCTTCGACAATCTGCGCCGGAGTCTGGTGCCACCGGCGATCATAGCCCTCCTCCTGGTCGGTTGGTTTTGGACACCTGCTCCGATTCTTTGGAGCGCGATCATCGCGGGCCTGATGTTGTGGCCGGTCCTAAATGCTTTCCTTGCGCTATTGTTCCATCCGCCGCCGCCCGGAACGAGATTTTGGCGCGACCCGCGCGACCGTCTCCTGCGCGTCATGCTCACGGTTATATTTCTGGCGGATAATGCCGCAATGGCGCTCGATGCGATTGTTCGCGTCATTTACCGGCGAACGACGTCGCATCGGCTGCTGCTGGAATGGGAGACTGCGGCAGACGCTCACCGGCGCGCGAGAAGTCGGCAACTGCAATTTATTCTCAGCAGGCTTTGGATTCCCGCTGCCTGCGTGCTCCTTTTTGTCGGCGCGATGTCGCGGGGAACCGCGGCGATGGTAGCTGCCGCCCCCTTCCTTTTATTGGGGGCTCTCTTTCCCGTGGCGGTGATGGTGATCAATCGGCTGGCAAAGAGTTGGCGTGGCGGGACGCTAACGTCAGATGATCGCCGATTCCTGCGCGCCGTCGCGCGACGAACTTGGAGATACTTCGATGATTTTGTCGGACCACAGACGTCCTGGTTGCCGCCTGACAATGTCCAGGAAACGCCAAGACGGGAAATTTTCATGCGCACTTCACCAACGAACATTGGTCTGTCCATGCTGGCGACGGTGTCGGCGAATGATTTCGGTTACATCACCATCGATGATTTGGTGGAGCGCAACCTCCGCACGCTTGAAACCCTGAATCGCCTCGAGCGTTTCGAAGGCCATCTTTTTAATTGGTACGACCTGAGCACGCTGGAGCCTTTGCGTCCACGCTACGTCTCCGCTGTCGACAGCGGGAATTTGGTTGCCAGCCTCTGGACTTTCGAAACCAGTTGTAATGAGTTGGCCGCGCGTCCCCTTCTGGATGACGCCGCTTTGCGAGGAATAGCAGACACTCTAGGCGTGCTTCGTCAAATCGCACCCAACCACGAAGAAGCGGAACGCCCTTTGGCGTTTCTTCGCTTGGAGGGTCTCACCAGGGACCGGCCGGCGAATTTGCAAGAAATCATTCTACGAATAAGGGCAGCTCGACAGCCCGCGCAGGACCTTCTGCTCCACTACCGCGGACAAGAAACCGATCCGCGCGCTTATTGGGCGCAACAAATTTCGAAGCAGGTCGCGGCGTGGAATGGCGTCATCGATAAATATCTTCGGCCGGTGGAAATTCTGATGTCGCCGCCGGCGCAATTGATGTCGCTAGGCGAAGCGACGCACGAATCCCGGCGGGAAGCGCTCGCGGCCACCTTTTCGCTACACAACATTGCCATCGAGGGCATCGCTGGGCTGGTGCCGCTGCTTCCTTTTTATCAAAGGCGAGACGATCCCGAAATATCTCGCGACGTGCGCGAGTGGCTCGATCTTCTCGTCACAGAGGCTGACCGTTCGCGCCGGAACGCCTCGGAGCAGCTCGCGCAATTGGACGAATTGATCGCCCAGAGCCAGGAACTTGAAGGCGGCATGGGGCTGCGCTTTCTGTACGATGAGGAACGGCGAATGCTTGCCATTGGGTATCAGGTGGCTGAGCGCCGGCTTGACACCTCGTTTTACGATCTGCTCGCTAGCGAAGCGCGCTTAACGAGTTTCCTAGCCATCGCGCGCGGAGAAGTGCCAGTAGAACATTGGTGGGCTTTGAGCCGGCCCTTTGGGTCCGCATACGGGCGGCTGCCGCTTCTGTCCTGGAGCGGGACGATGTTCGAATATTTGATGCCGCTGTTGTTCACTCAGACGCATGAGAATTCGCTGCTCGATCGCGCCTGTTACGACGCAGTGCGCTGTCAGATTGGCTATGCCCGGCAAAACCGCGTGCCGTGGGGCATTTCGGAATCCGCCTTCAGTGCGCTCGACCGACACAACGTTTATCAATACCGAGCCTTTGGCGTACCGGCGCTGGCTTTGAAGCGTGGGCAGGACGAAGACCTGGTGGTCGCACCGTATGCCGCCGCGCTTGCTCTCGGCGTGGAACCGGCCGCCGCGATAAAGAATCTGCGGCGGCTCGCAAATCTGGGCGACTCAGCGCTGCTCGCAGACTACGGGTACTACGAAGCGATCGATTATTCGCGACGCACGGAACTCGACGGCGCTGCGGGAATCATTATCCACTGTTACATGGTTCATCACCAGGGAATGTCGCTCCTGGCTTATGGCAACGCCTTACATGACAACGCGATGCGGAGGCGGTTTCATTCCGATCCACGTATTCGCGCCACCGAGCCGCTTTTACACGAGCACATCCCGGAACAAATTTTGCCGACCACCGGTGAGGCGCATGAAGAGCGACCTGTGCGGCAGACGATCGCGACGGTCGGCGCCCCCGCTGTGGCGCAGACACCGGACATCGCTTCGCCGCGCACTCATCTCCTCTCCAATGGAACCTGCTCCGTTACGATGACCAATTCCGGCGGCGGTTACCTGCGCTGGCTGGACTTGGACGTGACGCGCTGGCGTGCCGACGCGACCTGCGACGTGTCGGGGTCGTTTTGTTATATCCGGGATTTGGAAAGTGGAACGACTTGGAGCAACACCCATCAACCGGTGAAATCTCCCGAGCGCCGTTACACCTGGAGTTTCACGCCGGACAAAGCGGAGTTTCGGCGAAGGAGTGGGCCATGCGAGACGATCACCGAAATTGTCATCTCCGCGGAAGACGACGCAGAAATCCGACGCGTGACTTTGGTGAATACCTCACGCAAATCCTGTCGACTGGAGCTGACCAGTTATCTCGAGCTCGCGCTTGCGCCGCATCGGACGGACCGCGCGCATCCCGCTTTCAACAAACTCTTCATCGAAACTGAGTGGCTACCGCGTTGCGAAGCCTTGGTCGCCCGGCGCCGCCTCCGCGCTTCCGACGACCGTCCTGTCTGGGCTGCGCATCTCATGGTCCCAGAATCCGCCATCGAGGCGACGGAATTTGAAACCGACCGGGCCAAGTTTCTCGGCCGGGGTCGCACGCTCGAAAATCCCGAAGCGCTCACCCGCCACCTAACCAGCAGCATCGGTGCCGTGCTCGATCCGATTTTCAGCCTGCGCCGGTGCGTGACGATTCTGCCTAACCAACGATTTCAGTTCGCCCTCGTTACGGTGGTGGCAGACTCCCGTGAAGGTGTTGTCACATTAGCGGGGCGCTACTCTGAGTTTCACACTTGCGCGCGCGCTTTTGAGACCGCCTGGACCCATTCCCAACTGGAGATGCGCCGCCTCCACATTCGCCGGGCCGATGTGCAAACCTTTCAACAACTGGCCAGCCTTATCATCTTTCCGCAGGCTCAACTTCGACCGCCGCCGGCGCGTCTCGGCCGCCGCGCCGAAGGTCAGCGAGCACTCTGGCGACAAGGCATTTCAGGTGATCTGCCGATTGTCGTCGTCATGATTGGTCACCTTCGTGATATGGAAGTCGTGCGAGAGATATTGACCGCACATACTTTCTGGCATCTGCGCGGCCTGAAGGTCGATCTCGTTCTCGTGAGCGAGGAGCTGCCGAGTTATGACGAACCATTGACTGATCATCTACGCCGGCTCACGGAAGCGCAGGCGCACTTGACCGGTGTCGATCAACCCGGCGGCGTTTACCTGCGTTCGGCAACAAAAATTTCGAAAGAGGAGCTGATCGCACTCCAAGCGGCCGCAAGGGTGGTGCTGGTCGCAGCTCGCGGCACATTGCGCCAACAACTTGCCGCGACCGCCCCCGCGGCTGCGAAACCGCGGCAGCTGGTACCCGGGCGCCAGTTCCGCGAAGAGCCATCCGCGCCTTTGCCTTTCATGGAACTGAAATACTTTAACGGTCTTGGCGGCTTTACCGAGGACGGAAAGGAATTCGTCATTTATCTGGGTCCAAGCACACACACGCCACTTCCTTGGATCAATATCATGGCGAATCCGAAGTTCGGCGCATTGATTTCCGAGTCCGGCGCGGAATGTGTCTGGGGCCGCAATAGCCAGAACGATCGTCTCACGCCGTGGTTCAACGATCCCATCTCCGATCCACCCGGAACCGCCATCTACATTCGCGATGATGAGATCGGTGTCGTGTGGTCGCCGACACCCAAACCGATTCGGGAGAAGGATGCTTATCGTGCGCGACATGGTCAGGGCTACACAATGTTTGAACACAACAGCCATGCGATCGAACAACAGCTGCTCACCTTCGTGCCGGTCGATGATGCCGGGGGACAGCCGGTGCGCTTGCAGCGTCTGCGCTTGCGCAACAATTCGTCGCGCCGACGAAAGCTGGCTGTCACGGCCTACGCCACTCTCGTTCTCGGACCCGATCCAGAGGAAACCGGTATGCATATCGTTACGAAATGGGATTTGCAGAGCCAGAGCCTGTTTGCCCGTAATTCCTACAACCCGGAATTTTGCGACTGCATCACCTTTGCCACTTCGGCTCCAACGCCTACTTCGTTCACCGCTGATCGCGCCGGATTCATTGGGCGTAATCACTCGCTGCGCGATCCGGCCGCGATGGGGCACGAACGATTGACCAGTGAGGTTGGCGCCGGCCTCGACCCTTGCGCGGCCGTGCAGATCTCGGTTGAGATGGAACCGGGAGACACCGCCGAGATGACTTTCCTTCTCGGGCAGGCGGACGACGAAGAGAAGGCGCGTGGGCTGGTCATTCGCTTCCGCGATCCAGCCAACGTCGAAGCCGCATTCCAAGAAACGCGCCAATGGTGGGACCGACTTCTAAGCACGATCGAAGTGGAAACACCCGAGCTTTCCACGAATTTCTTGCTCAGCCGCTGGCTGCTTTATCAGACGCTCAGTTGCCGAGTCTGGGGCCGTTCGGCCCTTTATCAATCGAGTGGCGCTTACGGGTTCCGTGATCAGTTGCAGGATGTGATGGCCCTCGTGCACGCCGCGCCACACTTGGCTCGCGACCACATTCTGCGCGCGGCCGCACGGCAATTCGTGGAAGGCGATGTCCAGCACTGGTGGCATCCAGAGTCTGGCGCCGGCGTCCGCACCCGAATCAGTGACGATCTTCTCTGGCTTCCTTTCGTCACCGCGCATTACGTCCGCACCACCGGCGACCTAGCGATCCTCGATCAGATGATTCCGTTCCTCGAAGGCAAACCGTTAGAGGAACAACAGACGGAGAGCCTTTCTATTCCGGTTGCTTTCGCTACGGAAGGTTCTCTGCTCGAACATTGCCGCCGCGCCATCGCGCGCTCCGCCACTTCTGGTCCGGATGGACTCCCGCTGATCGGAGGAGGCGATTGGAACGACGGCCTCAACCGCGTTGGACTGGGCGGCAAAGGCGAAAGTGTCTGGCTCGCCTGGTTTGAAATTTGTGTACTTAGAGACTTCGCAGAATTGCTCGCCCTGCGCGAACTTCATGAGGAAGCGCAACGCTGCCGCACCCGCGCCATCCAACTCGCACAAACCATCGACGCCAAAGCTTGGGATGGGGCATGGTATCGCCGGGGCTACTTTGACGATGGCACGCCGTTGGGATCCAGCGAAAATGCTGAAGCCCGCATCGATTCACTGCCTCAAACTTGGGCTGCCATTTCCGGTGCAGGCGACTTGGAACGCGTAGACGTCGCGCTGCGATCAGTTGAGGAAAATCTTGTGCGTGAAGCCGACGATCTGATTTTGCTCTTCACTCCGCCTTTCGACAAAACCACCGCCGATGTTGGTTACATCAAGGGTTACCCGCCCGGCGTGCGGGAAAACGGCGGCCAATACACGCATGCCGCCACGTGGGTGGCCATGGCTTTTGCCCGCCAAGGCGATGGCGATAGAGCCGTCCGACTCTTGCGGATGCTGAATCCGGTTGAGCATGCCCGCGACGAGAAGGATTGCGAACGCTACAAAGTCGAGCCGTACGTCATGCCGGGCGACGTTTACTCTTTAGCCGGCCACGTCGGCCGCGGTGGCTGGACATGGTACACGGGCGCGGCGGCTTGGACGTATCGCGTCTGGCTCGAAGAAATTCTCGGATTCCAACGCCGCGGCGATAAGCTCACGATCAATCCGGTGATACCGATGGATTGGACCGGCTACCAGCTGCGATACCGTTTCCAGAACACAACTTATCGCATAGCGGTGGAGAATCCCGACCATTGTTCCCGCGGAGTTGTCCTCGTCGAGGTAGATGGGATTGCCGTGCCCGACAAAATCGTGACGTTGCGCGACGACGCGTTGCGTCATGAAGTGCGTGTTGTCCTGGGAACCAAAACGTCGGCGTAAGGATCGTCTGCTCTCCGATTACGACCATGGGGGAGGTGCCGGACCGTCAGGGACTTGCAGCGAAAGTGGAGCTTAAACTCCAAATCGCGGAGCAATTTAATCAAATCGATTCCGGAAGTTGAACAAACCGCCGAGTTGGTGACCTCGACAAGCTTCCCGAATGGCAGCAATGGATTCGTTCCGCCGCAGCACAACCGCGTCCGATGACGAATCGATGCTCGCAGCGCAAGCGCGCGCTTTAGCGAAGATTTCCGAGCTGCGCAGACGCCAGGCGTTCGTGGCAAAACGACGCACGTATAGCCATGGGCTCGCGCGATTCAATCGCAAGGAGGTGAACCGATGTTACGTTGGGCTGTTATTTTTTTGATAATCGCGATCGTCGCGGCGCTTTTTGGATTTACCGGTATTGCTGCGGGCGCTGCCGCGATTGCGAAGTTTCTGTTCGGCCTTTTCTTGCTGCTGTGCCTGATCTTTTTCATCCTGGCGATATCAGCAGGAAGAAGAGTGCTGTAATTCTGAGGCAGATTTTGAAGCGTGTTATAGGTGCGCAGGCCGCACCGGAGCGCTCATGTACATCCACGCAATACAAAAATCAGAGCGAGAACCGGCAACGACAACGACGCCCAAAGTAAAATGCGAACGGCGAGTGCCCGCTTTATTCGCCGGCGAGTGAATCTGGTTCCATCTGGACTATCATTCGGAAGGCGCACCATAGATTCATCGCTAATGAAACAAGGATCGGTCTTACGCGTTATTTTCGCGCGACACTGCGGGTTCGCACTGTCTGAATCCAGCTTTTCAATTCCTCCTTCGGCATGAAATTAACGATTCGTTCGGCAGGAAATTTTGCCCGGAGAATAGCGGCCAAACCAAGCTCAATAAATTCCAGCTGCCACGGATGATGAGCATCGGTGCCGAGTGAGATTCGGGTTCCGTGCTTTCGCGCAATCTTGAGCAGTGCAAGATTCAAGTCCTGTCGATCCGGATAGCAATCAACTTCCAGCGCTTTGTCGAGCTGGGTAGCTTCTGCAAACACTCGCGGCCAGTCTGTACTCAAGCCGATCCGAAAATTGTAAATGCGACCGCGCGGATGACCCAGGATTTGAATGTGTGGGTTGCGCAGTGCTGCAAGATAACGGTCCGTTTGGTCTTCAACTGTCCGCAAAGAGGAATGGAACGAGGCTAGAACGATGTCCAGAGCTGATAAGGACTCAGGAGACATATCTCCCTCGCCGCACCTGTTAAGGTTCATCTCGATGGAGTGAAGAACGACCAGGATTCCGCGGGATTCTCGAAGTGCCGTGTTTAGCTTCGCTATTTCCGCTCCCTGTTTTTTCAGCGCGCGTTCGTCGATGCCGCCGGCAATTTTTAGACCTTTCGAGTGATCAGTGATCGCAATGTATTCATATGATCTCTCGATTGCTGCGTCGGCCATTTCGGCAACCGTGCCCGATCCATCACTCCAGCGAGTATGCATTTGCAAATCGCCGCGCAGGTTTTTTGCCCATTCCGGTTTCATCGCCAGTAGCTGTCTCGCTTCTGCGAGCGAAATGAAGTCGCGGCGGATCGCGGGAGTCCTTCCGGAGGAGCGAGGAGGCTTATCAAACCAGCGCCTAATTTGTTTTTCGATAAACGGACCAATTGCCCGTAGCTCGGTCAAGGATCGGTTCTGCGCGACAAGCTCGGCCGCCTCTACGGGCCATAAAAAAGCGCTGCGCGCAGCTCGCCGAAACGCCCTTGAGAGAAAGCCACTTTCGCATTCCGCCTGCAGGGCAAGCAGCTCCGCAATCTGAATATTCGAGAGCACATTTGAGAATCGATCCCGATTGGCATTTCAGCGGCTTTCCCGGCAACCGGCGCGAGACATCGCTGTCTGGTTGCACCCATTTCCTCGCCGAATGCGATTTTAATAATGATGGCTGAGACGGCGGAGGAAATTTCACGGAAGCCTGAAATTCGCAAGGAGCTGCAGCGGGCGACGGGCGAGAAGCGTCCCGAAAAGGTAAAGGCGCGCGGCAGAGATAAATTTTGGTTCGTTGCACACGCGCTAATTCTTGCTGGTTGCGCTGTGGTCTACTGGCTCCTCAGCGTGAAGCTAATCGCGCTTCCGCAGGCAGGTATGAACATCGCGGAGCGACTGCTACGGGGCACAGCGCTGATCGTAATCGTCCTCGCCATCGCACGGGCTATTTCAGTCTATGCACTGGCCCGGATTGAGGACTCTTCCACTCGTTTCACACTTCAGCGCGTGATGCATCTGGTCGTCGCGCTTGCTATCGCAGTCATCGCCATATCAATTATTTTCGTTAATTGGTATGGGGCGCTTGCCGCACTGGGTATTGGCTCAATCATCATCGGCCTCGCGCTGCAAACGCCGATGAAAAGCTTCATCGCCTGGATTTATATCCTCGTTCGCCAGCCGTTCAGAGTAGGTGATCGCATACAGATCGGTGACGCCACGGGCGACGTAATCGACGTTGGGTACCTCGACACCACTCTATGGGAATTCGGCGGCAAATACATTTCCGGTGATCATCCGAGCGGTCGCATCATCAAGTTTCCAAATGAGAAGGTGCTCGACGAAATTGTCTACAATTATTCGTGGCCGCTTTTCCCCTACATTTGGAACGAGATTAGATTCCAAGTCGCCTACAATGCCGACCTTGAGTTCATCGCCAGCACGATGCAGAAGATTACTGAGGAAGAGCTAGGCAAGGAAATGATAGCGCGCGTACAAACATTTCGTGACTTGCTCGCTCGCACGCCCGTCGATGAACTGGAAGTTCACGAGCGACCGCGCGTGATCTTTCGCGTAAGTGATAATACGTGGCTCGAAGCGATTGTCCGTTACCTTGTTCAACCCCGTGAAGCTGGTCGCGTTAAAACTCGCTTGATCAAAAAACTTCTCGCCGCACTTAACACCGCTCCTGACAAAGTGATGTTCCCGGCAGGAGCGGCTCGTTAAGCTGATGGAATCAATAGCGAAGGCGCTCGGAACGCGTAATCACTCTCCGAGCGGACCGAACCCGTCGAATTCCTGAACGAGAACGCGATGGGGGCCGTGCGTTTCCTCCACGAAATCGGGGCTGGTCGTCACTCCATATGCCACAAGCGCCTGTTTGTAGGCATTGTACTGCGTCTGATTACCAACCAGGATGCGGTCCTTGATCGCAGTGGGATATACGTAATACAATTTTCCTCTGTATCCGACGGTGGAAACTTTGCCCGCCGGCAGCGCGCTCACTCTTTGCTGCTGCTTGGGCGTAGTTACGGTGAACGGTCTAAACCCGGACTGCACGAGCAGCGTTTCTTTTTGAGCCGTTCCGCCGGGACCGACGGCAGTGGTCTGGCACGCCGTCATTAGACCTAGCAAGAACATCGGGACGATGAGGCTGGTAAACGAAATTATTGTCTTCATAGTCTCTCTTCGTTTGTTCGTCTTCCGGTTTTAGCCGTTCAGCTATGCAACGTCCAAAGAAATTGTGGGCGAGAAGCGCCGATGGCCGGGTCGCACTCAGGACGATGCTTCTGATGTCGACGCCGATGAACCTGCGGCTGGCGGCACCGGAGTAGTTTTCGCTGCCGTTGCTTTGGCTGCTGCGACCTTCGCCGCCGCTTCCGCGGCAGCTTTCTTCTTCGCTTCGGCCGCGGCTGCTGCGTCCGCCAGATTTTTATCTACTGCTGCAGCTTCGATTGGATGAATCTTGTGATAGTATTCGTTCGATTTTGAAAGTTGCTCCCTTCGTAACAGCAGCGAATCGAAACGCTCGCGCTTACTCAGTTCAAAGTCCTTGTCCATCTTGATCGCTTCAAATGGACAGACCTCGACACAAATCTGACAACTCATGCAAACCGAGATATCGATGTCGAACACCTTCGGGTAGAACTGCGGCTTGCCCATGTAATCGGGCTTTTTGTCGTCGCTCTTAACGATGTAAATGCATTGAGGCGGACATTCCTTCTCGCAAATCTTGCATGCCACGCACCGCAATCCGGCCTGCGGATCGTTGTCGTAAATCAGAATCGGAAAATTGCGATAGTTCTCCGGCAACGGAGTCCGCTCCTCCGGATACTGCACTGTGATCAGCCGCTCCTTCTCGAAATAACTTCCGACAAAGTTTCGCGCAGTAACCGCCATTCCCTTGAGTATGCCAGTGCCAATCATCGCTTCCCGTGCGTTAAGTCGTTAACCGTTGAATCGTTAGATCGGCAATCCGTTTTAACACTGTAACCTTTGTAACTCTTTGACTCCTGCATCAGCGATCGACCTCGCCCATAACAATATCGACGCTGCCCAGGATTACCATGACATCCGCGACGGTGTGGCCGAGGCACATGTCTTCCAGAATCGTTAGATTGATGAAGCTTGGCGGGCGGACGCGGTAACGATATGGGTTTGGGCTGCCGTCGCTGATCAAATAAAACCCGAGCTCACCTTTTGGCGCTTCAATGCGGCCGTACGCCTCCCCAACGGGCGGGCGAAAAGCGCGGACTTTGACTTTCGGATTCAGCACCGGTCCAGGTTGAATCTGCGCGAATGCTTGTTGCAGGATCGAAACGCTCTCGTGCATCTCCAACGCGCGCATCATCAGCCGATCGTAAGTGTCTCCATGTTCACCCAACGGAATCCGGAATTTGAAACGCCGATAAAAACCGTAGCCATCGACCTTGCGGATGTCATAGTTCACACCGCTCGCCCGCACCATTGGGCCGGTGATACCGGAGTTGATCGCCAGTTCCGCGGAAATCTTTCCGACATTTTGGGTGCGGCCGATGACGATTTCGTTGCCTAAAATCAGTTCCTCGAACTCGTCGAGAAATTCCGGGAAGCGATCGACAATCTGTTTCGCCCGGGCGAGCCACTCGTCGCTCGCGTCCAAGCGGCAGCCGCCGAAACGCATGTAGTCGCACATCATCCGTGAACCGGATAAGGACTCGAAAAGATCGAGAATTTTCTCGCGCTCGCGGAACGCGTACATGAGTGGCGTGCCCCACGCGCCCATGTCGCTCAACAAAAACCCGAGAAGCGACGCATGATTTTGGAGCCGCGTGAGCTCGGCGAGAATGACGCGCAAATATTCGGCACGCTCAGGAACTTCGATGCCGGCGAGTTTCTCGACGCTCAGCGCGTAGGCCCAGTTGTTGCTCATCGAACAAAAATAGTCGAGCCGATCAGTGTACGGCATCGAGCCGAGATAACTTGTGTGCTCACCGATTTGCTCGTGGTTGCGGTGCAAATAACCAAACACCGGTTTGAGCTTTCGCACGATCTCACCCTCTAGCGCGACATTCATGCGAAAGACGCCATGGGTCGATGGGTGCTGCGGCCCCATCGAGACTTCAAGCAGTTCGCCTTCGAGCCGCGAGGCCATCGTTACGGGCGGCCGCTCCATGGCTTCGATTGTTTCAGTCGTCATGTTCATTTGTGGGTTGTAGCCACCGGCCTGTGGCCGGTTCGCACGTCGCACAGCGACGTGGCTACAGCAGCTCGATTCTCAATAGCGCTCATTGCGGTGCTGCGATTTGTTCGGCGCCATCCAATTGTGGTCGCGGCGGGTAATGCTGCTTCGCTCTCGCCAGCACATCATCGTGCGGCGTCGGTTCCCATTCAAAATCGTCCGGCTGCACATAATCTTTGCGCATCGGATGATCTTCGAACTCGTCCCACATCAAAATCCGTCGCAAATCGGGATGGCCTTCGAAGTGAATGCCATAAAGATCAAAAATTTCGCGCTCTTGAAATTCCGCGCTGCGCCAGACCGGCGTGAGCGACGGCAACCGCGCGCACTCAGCTCGATCAGCGGTGCGCATTCGAATGATCACCGGTCCATGTTTGTGGGTTATCGAATAAAGGTGATAAACCGCCTCGAGATAGCCCGGAATTTTCTCCTCGGTCGTCTGATCAACTTCTTTCTCCACGCCCTCGACGACTGTTTTTACTTTTATCGTTTTCTTCACGACCCGATCGAGCCAATCGACACCCGTGACATTGGAACAGAAATCGAGCCGCAGGGCCGGATCGACGCGCAAAAATCTTGCAGTCGCTACCGCATGCTCGTTATCAATCAAAAGCGAATCCTGCTGCGACGGGCTGCCGTTCGCAACGATTTCAATCTTCGCCCCAGGCACATCAGCTTCGATGCGGGATTTTATTTGATCCAGAGATTCCATCATTAGCTCGGAACATAGGCCTGTGGCCTGTGCGCCGAGCGGGGTTGGACTCCGCTCTGGTTGAAACCATTCATTCGCACCGCGCCGTATTCAGCCCCGAAAGCTTTCGGGCCTGGGCGCACAGACTGGACGTCTATGTTCCGGCAGCTCATGTTCTCTCGACCACGGGCGGCTGAAACACATCTGGGTTGGCCGGCGGCTCGAGGTCGTGCCTGCCAAATGCCGGCACCGGAAATTCGCTCGGCTGTTGGGGATCGAGGTGCGTGGCCTTGTCTGCGCCTGTCAGTTTCTGTTCGTCGATCTTCCGCTGCAGTTCCATAAACGCGTGTAGCAGCGCTTCGGGTCGCGGCGGGCAGCCGGGTATATGAACATCAACCGGAATGTACCGGTCGATTCCCTTGAGCACATTATAGCCTTGTTTAAACGGCCCGCCTGAGATCGCGCACGCCCCCATGGCGATGACGTATTTCGGATCAGCCATCTGATTATACAGCCGCACAATTTGTGGCGCCATTTTCTTTGTCACTGTCCCGGCAACAATCATCAAGTCGGCCTGGCGCGGCGAGGGCCGGAAAACTTCACCGCCAAAGCGCGCGATGTCATAGCGCGACGCTGCGGTGGCGATCATTTCAATGGCGCAACAGGCCAGCCCGAATTGCAATGGCCAGATGGAGTTCTTTCGTCCCCAATTGTAGAGGTCCTCCATCTTAGTAACCCAGACTCCCTGCCGTTGCAGTTCAGTGCGTAATGCTTCGTCGATTTGGCTCATGGCCGGTTGAAATGTTAAAAACTTAGAAGGTCAAATCGGATTCGTTGCGTCGCGGCCGCTTTCCCTTTTAACAATTTAATCCTCTTTAACTGTTTTAACCAGCGCTCTAGCGCTCCCATTGCAAACAGCCCTTACCCCACGCCCAAACCAAGCCCTCGATCAGCAGGAATAAGAAAATCAAAATGGCAATGAACGCGCCGAAGGGCAATCCGGTAAAGGCGACCGCAAACGGCACGAGAAAAACGGCCTCCACGTCGAAGATCAAAAAAATGATGGCGTAAAGATAGTACTGCGAGCGGAACTGAATGTGTGCTTCACCAACAGACTCGACGCCGCATTCATATATCGCGTTTTTTTCCACGCCTGGTTTTGGCGGTTGAAAGAATCGCCGCCAAACCCATGCCAAAGCGAGCGGGATCAATGGAAAGGCCAGTGCTACACCAACAAAAACAACGATAAACAAATACGGATTCGGCGTCATTCTCGGAGACTAAATCTTAATGCATCGTTGTGGCCTTCGTCGATGCAACGCTAACAGATAGCCACTCTGTACCTGCCTACTCGCTCGATTTCCTACCAAACCACCGCCGCTTTTTTGGCTTGGCCTCCTCCGGCGGTGCTGGTTCCCCGGCTGGTTTTTCTTCTTTTTCAGCCGGTTCTTCTTCTTTTGGCTCTACCCGCTCCGGTTCGATTTGCTCTGCCTTTGGTTCGGCTGGTTTCTTTTTCCGCTTCTTTTCCTCTGTCGCCTTTTCCTCGACTACCTCTGCCATATCAACCCACTCGATGAAAGCCATGCAGGCAGAGTCGCTCCTGCGATGGCCAAGCTTTACAATGCGCGTATAACCGCCATTGCGTTCCGCTGATCTTGGCGCGATATCGTCGAATAATTTCTTTACCGCATTCCTTTGCCGTAGCGTAGCAAGAGCGGTGCGACGTGCGTGAAGCGATCCATTTTTCCCGAGCGTAACCATTCGCTCGGCAAGCGGTCGAACAGCCCTGGCTTTGGCCAGCGTGGTTTTGATACGTTGATGTTCAATCAACGAGCAAACCTGATTCGCCAACAGCGCTTTGCGGTGCTCAGCCGTGCGCCCAAGCTTGATTGTCTTTTTTTGATGCCTCATCGCAGCGAACAATTCTCAACCAAACGTTATTCTGCCGCAGCCGGTGCGCTTGGTCCGGCGCCATCGCCGCTCACTGGCATATCAATCAAACCAAGATCAAATTTCATACCGAGACTCAAACCAAGGTGTTGTAGCTTATCCTTGATTTCGTTTAATGATTTCTTGCCGAAATTGCGATACTTCAGCATTTCGGCCTCGGTTTTTTGCGCAAGTTGACCAACGGTGGTGATATTTGCGTTATTAAGGCAATTGGCAGCGCGCACACTCAGTTCGATCTCATTCACACTCATATTGAGCAGCTTCTTTAGCTTGAGATTCTCTTCGCTCACCCCAGCCGGCGTCTGATCGAATTCGAGAACTTCCTCGTTGTAGTGGACAAAGATGTCGAGATGGTGCCGCAAAATGGCGGAGGCCTGGAGCAATGCATCATCCGGGGTCAAACGGCCGTCGGTCCAGATTTCCAGAATGAGCTTATCATAATCTGTGCGCTGACCGACACGCGTGTTTTCAATGGCGTACTTGACACGTGTGACCGGTGAAAAGATAGAATCGATGGGGATCAAACCGATGGGCTGATCGGCGCGCTTGTTTTCCTCGGCAGTGGCAAAGCCGCGGCCGACGCGCACGTCAAGCTCAGCATCAAATTTGTGTTTTCGATCCAGTGTGCAGATCAGTTGCTTCGGATTCAGCACTTCAAAACCCTGAATGGTCTGGATGTCGCCGGCTGTCACTTCGCCTTCCTTGTTTGTAACAAGGGACAGTTTCTTCGGCTCGTGATCCTGACCGTCCGCTTTGAACCTTACCTTCTTGAGGTTAAGGACGATGTCGGTCACGTCTTCGACGACGCTCGGCAGCGTCGCAAACTCATGTTGCGCGCCGGTAATTCTTACTGCCGTAATGGACGCGCCTTCCAGAGAGGAAAGCAGAACCCGCCGAAGCGAATTCCCAACGGTGTGACCGTAACCGGCTTCAAACGGCTCGGCGCTAAATTTGGCATAGGTATCTGTGGCCGTGCTCTCGTCTTTGACGAGGGTCTTCGGCATTTCAAAACGACCGTAACGGATTGGCATAACTTAATTGCGGATTTCGGACAGCGGATTGCGGATAGTTTTTCTTTCCGGTTTCCGGTATCTACTTTCCGGTATTCCTGTCGCCGGGTTTCCCCTGGCGAGTGCGGCCTCGCATCCAGCGACGGAGACCCAGGGACCAACGGCGTAATTTCAAAAACTCGCTGCGGAGCCAGAATAAAGACGATCCCGGCGACTTTGCAAGCGGCATTGACTCGATAGCTTCGCAATAGATTCTTCTCATTAACACCGTGCCTTTAGGCCGGTGAGTCAGCCAGGATGACTAAAAGAGCCGTTTCAGCGGCTTAATGCGACATCCGCGACTGATAAGCCGTTGAAAACGGCTGAATGACTAAGCTTTCACTAGGCACCTGCCTCAAGGCAGGTGTTAATGAGAACGTCATCCCTGCACAATGTCATTCGGCAATTCATTTGCGTTGGTCGACGTCTTCGGAAAATGCGCGGCCAGCACTTTGCCGATTTCCTTGATCGCCTCGACCAGCGCGTGACTGAACTTCTCATTTTGAAAATGCATCCGCATGTTTTCCGTGATTCGCTGCCAGAACACGTCGCCGCATTTCTCGTGGATCGCTTTGTCGCCAATAACGGCGAACTTGTGCGCGCGCGGCGCCACGAAAATCAGCACCGCATTACGCTCGCGCGTCTTGTGCATATCGAGCCGATGAAACTTCCTCTGTGCCGCAACGAGAGGATCACTTTTCAATTTGCCACGCTGGATCAAGACGCGAATCTCACTGGACGTTTTCATTTCGGCCTCGCGGATCGCCCGAACGATCCGATCATGCTCGAGTTTGGTTAGGAATTCTCGCGTTCGCATGTGTCACCAGCTGGAGCCTGCGCCGCCTCCGCCGAAACTGCCGCCACCACCGCTGAACC
>Ga0209577_10000680_pt1 | contig 33852 bp, 25 predicted proteins | sample GraSoiAngelo_109_FD_185874 | JGI IMG/M metagenome (GOLD analysis project Ga0209577, IMG submission 185874) | Grasslands soil microbial communities from the Angelo Coastal Reserve, California, USA - 14_0903_12_20cm (SPAdes) (version 2) | ecosystem: Environmental > Terrestrial > Soil > Grasslands... | reverse complement strand
AAAAAAAAGCGCACAGTGAGGGCTTGGAGCGACCATTAGGGGAGTCGATGGCTAATCTGAATCCGCTGAAATATTGTTTCCACGGGCAGCACTCCAGGCCTCGCGCGAGCTTTCGCACCTTGCCCGGCATCAAGCACAAACGCGAAGTTTGCGCGCAGTGCTACGAAAAGATCATGGCGGAACGCACGAAGAAGAAGAAATAGCGACTTGCCGATACAGAAATTACTGAGCGCTCGCTCGGTGCTACTCAAAAACTTCGGCGTGGGTGCCGGTGCGAACGAAAATAACGGACTCCGTACCGTCCTTTGCAGCGTCTATTCGATAGATCAGGACCCAGTCGCCCCGGACGTGGCAATCCCGATGATCCTTCCTGCAAGGGGTGATCGTTGTACTCCGCAGGCAGCGGAGCTTTATTCTCAATCAGGAGCTCCAGAACGTCCTTAAGCTCCTTCATTGGATAGCGGCCGCTCTTTGCGAGCCGCTTCCAGTCCTTAGCGAACTGCCTTGTGCGACCGCTTCTTCTTACCTTGCTTTGCTGCTTTCCTGCCTTTTCCTTCGAGGTCATCGAACAGATCCTTTGGTGAGTCGTATCGAGCTCGGATCTGACGCGCCTCGAGCATTGCAGCGCGAGTAGCCGCGTTCGGCGCCCTCACTTCGAAAGGCAATCCCTGCTCTGCGACCACCTGGCGCAGAAACAAACGGATTGCATCGCTGAAGTTTAGTCCGCACGCGTCAAGCACGCGCTGTGCGTGCTCCTTAAGATCCGATTCAATTCGAGAACGTATTTCGGTCGAGAACATGATTTGGCCTCATAGGGCATCAACTCAATAGCAAATTAATTCGACTCAATATTCAACGTAGCATCAATGTAGCTACATTGTTAGCCTACCCAGGCATCCGGCGCAAATAGACCGGATTACACAGACGGTAACTCGTCTTTCTTCGTTTTGAATCAAACGGCTAGAGGCGGGAAACAGCCGACGCTGAAATTTCACGAGTCAAGGATGAGGACCGTCTAGGACGCCTGAAGTCGCCCGCTTATTTTCCGATACAGAATCGGGCGAAAATCTCCCCGAGAAGGTCCTCCGCGGTGAACTCCCCGGTGATGCTGCCGAGCGCGTTCTGCGCAAGCCGAAGCTCCTCCGCGAAAAATTCCCAGCGTCGCAGTTCGCCGGCAGCCGCCTGAAGGCGGCTGCGCGCGCTCTCGAGCGCACGCAGGTGCCGCTCTCGGGCGAGAAACAGCGATTCGCCGCTCGAGGCCCACCCGGCCGCGCGAAGGATGGCTCTGCGCAACTCGTCCAGGCCGGCGCCGGTTTTCGCGGACACGACAACGGCCGCCTGCGCCGCGGCCGGCGGCAGGAAGCCCGGCGCGAGATCGGCCTTGTTGAAAACGTCCACGCGCGCGGCCCCAGCGGGCAGAGGCTCAAGCGGCTCGACCGTCTGACCCGCTTCGAACACGGCGAGCACCACGTCGGCGCGCTCGAGCTCGTGCCGGGTGCGCTCCACGCCGAGGCGCTCGATCTCGTCGGCGCAGGCGCGCAGGCCCGCGGTGTCGACGAGGATGACCGGGACCCCGCCAATCTCGAGGGGCTCGCGCAGCGCGTCGCGCGTCGTGCCCGGGATGGGCGTGACGATCGCGCGCTCTTCGCCCGCCAGGCGGTTCATGAGACTCGACTTGCCCACGTTGGGCCGCCCGGCCAGAACGACCTGAATGCCGCTGCGCAGCAGGCTGCCCTGCCGGCTCCTGCCCAGGATCTCCTCGAGCGCGGCGCGCACGCGCGCCAGGCGCGCGGCGGCGTCCTCGACATGGAGACGCTCGAGCTCTTCTTCCGGAAAATCGAGCATCGCCTCAACGAGCGCGCGCAGCTCGATGAGTTGCGCGTTGAGCGCGCCGATCGCCGCGGAGAACTCTCCCTTGAGCGAGCGCAGCGCGCAGCGCGCCGCCTCGCGGCTAGACGCATCGATCAGGTCGGCGACCGCTTCGGCCTGCGCCAGATCGAGCTTGCCCTCGAGAAAGGCGCGCCGCGTGAACTCGCCCGGCTCGGCGAGCCGCGCGCCCGCATCAAGGCACGCGGCGAGCACGGCGTGCATCACCACCGGCCCGCCGTGCCCCTGCAGCTCGAGCATCGCCTCGCCCGTGTACGAATGCGGCGCCGGGAAATAGAGCACGATGCCTTCGTCGATGCGCTCGCCGCGGGCGTCCCTGATCGGGCACAGCGACGCGTTCCTCGCCCGGGGCAGCCGGCCGGTAAGCGCTTGCGCGATTTCACGCACCTTGGGGCCCGAGAGGCGAACCACGCCGATTGCGCCTCGCCCGATCGGCGTGGCGATCGCTGCGATGGTGTCGCGCGCTAGCTCATCTTTTCCCATGGGCAGGCTTGTCGCGGTCGAACATGCGCTGGATCTGCCACTGCTGGAGGATCGAAAGGATGTTGTTCACCAGCCAGTACAGCACCAGCCCGGCCGGGAAGAAAAAGAAGAAGATGCTGAATACGAACGGCATGAACTTCATCACCTTGGCCTGCACCGGGTCGGGCGGCGTCGGATTCATGCGTGTTTGCAGCACCATCGTCATGGTCATCAGGATCGGAAGCACGTAATACGGGTCGAGCGCCGACAAATCCTGGATCCACAGCATGAACGGCGCGTGGCGCAATTCGATCGCGGCAAGCAGCACCCAGTACAGCGCAATGAACACGGGGATCTGCACCACGATCGGGAAGCAGCCGCCCAGCGGGTTGATCTTCTCGGTCTTGTAGAGCTCCATCATCGCCTGGTTCATCTTCTGCCGGTCGTGCCCGTACATCTCGCGCAGCTTGGTGAGCCGCGGCGTGATCAGCTTCATCTTCGCCATCGACTTGTAGCTCGCCGCCGAGAGCGGGAAAAACACGAGCTTGATAAACACCGTCAGCAAGATGATGGCAAGACCCCAGTTGCCGGTCAGCGCATGGAATTTCTGGAGCAGCCAGAACAGCGGCCAGGCGATGATCGTCAGCCAGCCATAGTCCACCACCAGGTCGAGACCGGGCGCGGCCGCCTCCAGGCGGCGCTTTTCCTGCGGCCCGGCGTAAAGCCGCAGCGAAGCGCTCGCGCCCGTACCCGGGGCGACACCCGTGCCTAGCTCGATCAGCACGCGCCCCGCGTAAATGCCGTCGGGCCGCTTTTCGATGACGTCATCGCGCTCCACGCCGTCGGCCGGCAGCCAGGCCGAAACGAAGTAATGCTGGACGAACGCTAGCCAGCCGTTATTCGCGTGCTTGGTGTGCTCGCCCCCGCCCTTGTCGAGCTCGGCGGGCTTGATCTTCTCGAACTTGCCTTCGTTGGTGTACAGGGCGAAGCCAGTAAAGCTCTGGGCGCCGAACGATCGCGCGAGGGAGCTTCCGGCGAGCTCGGGCCTACCGTCGTGCGTCAGCTGGAAATACGCGTAGGCAGGCGAAGCGCCTGCGTGCGCACTGCGCACGTTCAGGGCGATGCCGATCTCATAGCTGTTGCGCCGGAACGTGTAGACCTTTTCCACCTCGGTGCCATCGCTGCCGGCGGCGGTGAGCCGAAGCACCACCGCGTCCTGCCCGGGGGCGAGGCTGCGCTCTCCGGGCAGCGCCCGCCAAAGGCTGCGGTGGTTGGGGCCAGCCTCTCCGGTAATCCCGCTTTGCGCTTCGTACGCATGGTGCGGCCCGAGCAGCACGTAATTCTTGCTCGGGTCGCTCGAATCCCTGTGTCGAAGCAACTCGAGGCGCTTCAGTGTGCCGCCCAGCGTGTCGATCTCTGCAATGAGCAAATCCGTGGTGACGCGCAGCGTCTCACCGGTGGCCGCCGGCTCGGCCGCCGCGGGGACGGCGCCGGCGGGTGCTCTTGCCTCGGGTGTAGCGACCGCCGTAGCCGGGGCAGGCACCGCCTGCTGCGCGCTCGGGGCGGCGGGCGGGGGCTTTGGCCGGTGCTCCTTGTCCCAGGCCTCCCACAGCATGAGCAGGGAAAAGCCGAAGATGAACAACAGAATGAGCCGTTGCGTGTCCATCCTCAGGGCACCGGGTCGCAACCGCCCGGATGCCAGGGGCCGCAGCGGCATAGCCGCCGTGCCGCAAGCCAACTGCCGCGCCATGCGCCATGGCGCGCTAAGGCCTGTTCGGCGTATTCGGAGCAGCTGGGATGGAAACGGCAGGAGCGCGGCAGCATCGGGCTCACCAACCAGCGGTAGCCGCGCAGCGCGCTTCGTAGGAGTCTTGCCATCATGAATTCAGCTTGCCGAGGAGTTCGCGCAGCCGCTGCAGCATCGAGGCCGACGGCTTAATGCCATACGGCGGCCTGATCAGCACGTCAAGGGCACCGAGCGCCTCCTGCTCCAGACGAAACGCCTCGCGTATGCAACGCTTGATCCGATTGCGCTCGACCGCCCGCGCCGCGTGCTTGCGCGACACCAGAATGCCCAGGCGCGCGCGGCCCGCATCGCGCCGCTCCAGGTAGAAGGTATAGCCGCCAAGGCTGCGCCGTGCGCCCTCGCGCAAAAGACGCTCGAATTCGGCTTTTCGCCTTAGCCGGCGCCCGCGGTCCAGCCTGAAGCGGTGACCGAGCGCGACTACAACCCAAGCCGGCGCCGGCCGCGCGCGCGCCGGTTGCGCAGCACCGTGCGTCCGCCGGGCGTGCGACTGCGCACCAGAAATCCATGGCGCCGCGCGCGCCGCATTTTAGAGGGTCGATAGGTCCGCTTCATCGCTACCCAGCCTGAAAAAGGGCGGTATTAGAGCGTGCGCGCCAATGCATTGTCAAATCGTTGCGCTTGCCTGTTCTGCGCGCTCGCGGCTGTGGATAACTCATACCGAAAAAGGTAAAATTCCAACTCACCTCGGCCAACCATATAGATGCAAAACCTCTGGGACGCCTGCCTGCGTCGACTCGAGCAGGAACTGCCCGCGCAACAATTCAATACCTGGATCCGGCCGCTTGCGCCGGAAGCCGATGCAGGCGCCGACACGCTGGTTCTCGCCGCGCCCAACCGCTTCGTGCTCGAACTGGTGCGCGAGCGCTTCTTCGCCCGCATCGAGCGGCTCGCCGCCGAGGCGAGCGGTCGCGAGCTCGGCGTGCGCCTGGTGCTCGCACGCGTAACCGATGCGGCGGCGCGCGCGCCGCAGCCGGCGCAGCGCGGTGCGAGCGAAGTGCCGACAATTCTGGAGCGCGGGCGCCTCAATCGGGCGTTTTCGTTCGACAGCTTCGTGACCGGCAAAGCCAACCAGCTCGCGCGCGCGGCGGCCATCCAGGTGGCCGAAAATCCCGGAATTTCGTACAACCCGCTGTTCATCTACGGCGGCGTGGGGCTTGGCAAGACGCACCTTTTGCAGGCCATCGGCAACCAGCTCGCCGACCAGCGGCCCCAGGCGCGTATCCGCTACAGCCATGCTGAGCAGTATGTTACGGACGTAGTGCGCGCTTACCAGCAGAAATCCTTCGATGAATTCAAACGCTATTACCACTCGCTCGACCTGCTGCTGATCGACGACATCCAGTTTTTCTCCAACAAGGGACGCACCCAGGAGGAGTTCTTCTACGCGTTCAACGCGCTCGTGGAGGCGCGCAAACAGATCGTCATCACCTGCGACACCTACCCGAAGGAAATTGCAGGCATGGAAGAACGCCTGATCTCGCGCTTCGGATGGGGCCTCACCGTGGCGATCGAGCCGCCCGAGCTGGAGATGCGCGTCGCGATCGTGCTGAAAAAGGCCGAGGCGGACTCGATCGAGCTGTCTGAAGACATCGCATTTTTCATCGCCAAGCACATCCGCTCCAACGTGCGCGAGCTCGAGGGCGCGCTCAAGAAGGTGCTCGCTTTCGCGCGCTTTAGCAACCGCGAGCTCTCGCTCGAGCTGGCGAAGGAAGCCCTGCGCGACATCCTCAACCTCAGCAGCCGGCAAGTCAGTGTGGAAGGTATTCAGAAAACCGTCGCCGAATACTTCAAGATCAAGGTGGGCGACATGCACTCGAAGAAGCGCAGCCGCAATGTCGCACGTCCGCGCCAAGTGGCAATGGCGCTCGCCAAGGACCTCACCCAGATGAGCCTGCCGGAGATCGGCGAGGCGTTCGGCAACCGCGACCACACCACCGTGCTGCACGCCTGCCGCACGATCGCCAGCCTGCGTACGCACGACAGCGCGCTCAATCGCGACTATCTGGTGCTCGAACAGGTACTGAAAGGCTAAAGGCGATGATCGACAAGCTGTGCGTAAAGCGCAAGCAAGATGTGGGTAACGTCGTGTCGGCTCGCCGGAGCGCAAACCATCCACAGTCCTCCCCACGCCCTCCACAGCTTTCCCCGCCTCGCGACGCGACGCAATGCCCGGGGCCGAAAGCGTTTTCGCACTTATCCCGCGCTGCGCGCCCGCTCTATTAGCAACTATTACTTACTAAGGGAATAAAAACTAAAAGGCCATCAAGTCATGGTTCTGGTCAAAGACAAGCGCGACAACATCCTGAACCCGCTTTCCGCGGTAAGCGGCATCATCGAACGCCGGCACACGCTGCCGATCCTGTCCAACGTTCTGATCGAGCGCACCGCGCAGGCGCTGTCTTTCCTTGCGACCGATATCGAGATCCAGATCAGCGCGCGCGGCGCCCCCATCGCCGGCGGCGAGCCGCGCGCCGTGACGGTGGGCGCGCGCAAGCTGGTCGACATCCTGAGGGCGCTGCCTGAGGAGGCGGAGGTCACGCTTCAGCAGCAGGACAAACGCTTGCTGATTAAGGCAGGCAAGAGCCGTTTTACGCTGCAAACGCTGCCTGCGGAGGACTTCCCGCGCCTGGCAAAGCCCGCGGGCGAAGCCGCGCGCTTCGCGCTCAGCCAGAAGGCGCTGCGCAGACTGCTCGCTCTGGTGCAATACGCGATGGCGCAGCAGGACATCCGTTACTACCTGAACGGCTTGCTCATGGTGATCGAGGATCGGCAACTGAAGCTGGTGGCGACTGACGGGCATCGCCTCGCCTATGCGTCGCTCAAGCTCAACGCGGAGCTGCCGCGCCAGGAGGTCATCGTGCCGCGAAAGACGGTGCTGGAGCTCGCCAAGCTGCTCGCCGACAGCGACGAGGAAGTGACAATCGAGCTCTCGACGACGCAGGCGGCATTCAGCTTCGGCACGGTCGAGGTGGTGTCGAAGCTCGTCGACGGCAAGTTTCCGGATTACACGCGCGTGATCCCGACCCAGCACAAGAACCGGCTGCAGACGGAGCGCGAGCCCCTGCGCCAGGCGCTGCAGCGCGCTGCGATCCTTTCGAACGAGAAATTCCGCGGCGTGCGCTGGGTGCTGACGGAGGGCAGTCTGAAACTCGTGTCGTCCAACGCCGAGCAGGAGGAGGCGCAAGAAGAGCTCGATGTGAAGTACTCCGGCGACGCGCTCGATATCGGGTTTAACGTCAACTACCTGCTCGATGTGCTGAACAATGTCCCGGGCAGCGCGGTCGAATGCGCCTTCGGTGATTCGTCCTCGAGTGCGCTCATCAGCTACGCGTCTGAGCAGGATTTCAAGTATGTGGTCATGCCGATGAGGATTTAGGGTGGGGGAACCGGAAAGACATCTTCCCGACGCCAACGAATACGGCTCGGACGCGATCAAGGTCTTGAAGGGCCTCGAGGCCGTTCGCAAGCGCCCGGGCATGTACATCGGCGACACCTCCGACGGCACCGGTCTGCACCACATGGTGTTCGAGGTCGTCGACAACTCGGTGGACGAAGCGCTCGCCGGCTTTTGCGACGAGATCGTGGTCACCATCCATACCGACAACTCCATCTCAGTGCTCGACAATGGGCGCGGCATCCCGACCGGCATCAAGGACGACGATGGAATGAAGCGCTCGGCGGCCGAGATCGTCATGACCGAGCTGCACGCGGGCGGCAAGTTCGACTCCAACAGCTACAAGGTGTCCGGCGGCCTGCACGGCGTGGGCGTCTCGGTGGTCAACGCGCTTTCGGAATGGCTGCGCCTCACCACCTGGCGCGACGGGCAGGTGCACCAGATGGAATTCCGCGGCGGCGTGGCGCTGGCGCCGCTCAAGGCGACCGGCGCCACCGAGCGTCGCGGCACCGAGGTGCACTTCCTTGCTTCGAAGGAAGTTTTCGGCACCGTCGACTACCACTACGACATCCTGGCGCGGCGCCTGCGCGAGCTCTCGTTCCTCAATAACGGCGTGAAGATCGTGTTCATTGATCAGCGCGCCGGCAAGGAGGAGAACTTCGCCTTCTCGGGCGGCGTGACGGGCTTCGTCGAGTACATGAACCGGGCAAAAACCGTACTCCACGGCAACTTGTTCCACGGCATCGGCGAAAAAGACGGCATCAGCGTTGAAGTCGCCATGCAATGGAACGACTCCTACCAGGAGTCGGTGCTCTGCTTTACCAACAACATCCCGCAGAAGGACGGCGGCACGCACCTCACCGGGCTGCGCGCGGCGATGACCAGGGTGCTGAACAAGTACATCGAGGAGATCGAGCTGGCGAAGAAGGCGAAGGTCGAGACGACCGGCGATGACATGCGCGAAGGCCTCGCCTGCGTCCTGTCGGTCAAGATGCCCGAGCCGAAGTTTTCTTCGCAGACCAAGGAAAAGCTGGTTTCCTCCGAAGTGCGGCCGGTGGTCGAGGAGATCGTCGCCGAGCGGCTGCGCGCGTACCTCGACGAGCGTCCGGCGGACGCCCGCGTCATCACCTCGAAGATCGTCGAGGCGGCCAGGGCGCGTGAAGCGGCGCGCAAGGCGCGCGAAATGACGCGAAGAAAAGGAGTCCTCGACTCGATGGGCTTGCCGGGCAAGCTGGCTGACTGCCAGGAGCGCGACCCCGCGCAATGCGAGCTGTACTTGGTAGAGGGCGATTCGGCCGGGGGGTCCGCCAAGCAGGGGCGCGACCGGCGCTTTCAGGCCATCCTGCCCCTGAAGGGCAAGATCCTCAACGTCGAGCGGGCGCGCTTCGACAAGCTGCTGTCCTCGGCAGAAATCGCGACGCTGATCACCGCTCTGGGCTGCGGCTTCGGCAAGGAGGAATACAACGCCGACAAGCTGCGCTACCACCGCATCATCATCATGACCGACGCCGACGTCGATGGCTCGCACATCCGTACGCTGCTGCTGACCTTCTTCTACCGGCAAATGCCCGAGCTGGTGGAGCGCGGCCACATCTACATCGCGCAGCCCCCGCTGTACAAGGCGAAGCTCGGCAAAGAGGAGCGCTACCTCAAGGATGAGCACGAACTAAACGAGTTCATGCTCACGCTGGCGCTCGTCGAGGCCGCGCTTTATCCAGCGGCCGGGCGCGAGCCGATCAAGGGCGAGGCGCTCGCGGAGCTGGCGAAGTCGTACCTCCTCGCCGAAGCGGTGATCGAGCGGGTCGCGCGGCTCATCGATCGCGAGGTCCTGCAGGCGATCCTGCGCGGGGTGCAGGTCGATCTCACGCGGCGCGATTCGGCTGAGGCCGCCGCCGAGGCGCTCGAGGTCGCGATCGGTATCAATGGCGTGGCGGTCGCCCCGCACTTCGACGCGAAGACCGAGCGCTATCAGGTGCGCATCGAGCGCACGCGTCACGGCAACATCCGCATGAGCACGATCGACACCGAGTTCGTGCACTCGGGGGACTATCAGCAGATCCGCCAGACGGCCGAGATGCTGCGCGGCCTGATCGGCGCCGGAGCGTATGTGCAGCGCGGCGACAAGAAGCAATCGGTGGGCGAGTTTCCCGAAGCGATGCGCTGGCTGCTCGGCGAGGTCGAGAAATCCATGACGCTGCAGCGCTACAAGGGGCTGGGGGAAATGAACCCGGAGCAGCTCTGGGAGACCACCATGGACCCGGGCTCGCGCCGCCTGCTCAAGGTGCAGATCGACGACGGCATCGCCGCCGACGAAATCTTCACCAAGCTGATGGGCGACGAGGTCGAGCCGCGGCGGGCGTTCATCGAGCTAAACGCGCTCGGCGTGCGCAATCTGGACGTCTGATCAGGCGGCGCGGCGTTTTTTCTTGACCGCTTTTTGCTCCTCGGGCTTGTCTTTGGCGACGCGCGGCTGGAATTCGAAGCCGACTTTCCCGTCTGGAGTCTTGACGAGGAAGGCCTTGAAGCGCCTTCCTTTCTTCGAGACAAAGCCGGTGAGCAGGTCGGTGCGCCCAGTCGCGAGCAGCTTTTTCATCTGCTCGCGCTCGACCGGCTGCTGCAGGATCATGCGTCCGGAGCGGAAGTCGCACGTGCGCGTCGCCCCTACGGATTTCTCGCAGGTATAGGTCACCCCGTGTTCAAACACACGCGCGCCGCACTTCGGACACGCGCCTAGCGCTTCCTGGGCGCTAAAGTCCGGCGCCTCCTCGCTGCCGCCCGCAGCGCTGCCCCGTCCGAAGTCGAATTCGAGGCGCAAGTCCTCAGTGAGCCGCAGGCCGGCCGCGAACGGCCTGCCCTTCTTGCTGCGAAAGCCGGTGAGCGGCCCGATGAAGCGCTTGGTGATGAGCTCGGCCACTTCGTCGGGCGACCATTCGCGGCCCGAGACTACTTTCCAGAGCGAGAAGTCGCATTTCTGGCACTGGAACTTGCGGTAGTTTTCCTGAACCACGCCGCCGCACTTCGGGCAGGGCGCGCTCACCGTGGCGAAGGCGGTGTCGGGGATGTCTCCGGTCTTGATGATCGACACGACATTGGTCACGAGCTGCGAGATGTGCTGCATGAACTCCTCGCGCGTGAACTTGCGCAGCTCGATCAGCTTCAGCTTGTGCTCCCACTCTCCGGTCAGTTCCGGCGAGGCAAGCTCCGGGATGCTCATGACGTGCAGCGCGAAAAGCAGCGAAAACGCCTTCGAGGTCGGCACGAGCTCCCTGCCTTCGCGATGAAGGTAGTTTTCGTAAATCAAGCCTTCGATGATCGCGGCACGTGTCGCGGGGGTTCCCAGACCCTTCGCTTGCATTGCCACGCGCAGCTCGTCGTCCTCGAGGAGCTTGCCTGCCCCCTCCATTGCCGAGAGCAGCGTCGCCTCGGTGTAGCGCGGCGGCGGCTTGGTCTGACTCGCGTGCGCGCTCACTTCGCGCACGCCGACTTTCTCGTGCTTCGCGATCGGCGGCAGGTTCTCGTTGTCCTCGCCGCCGGCACGGCCGTACACCGCGAGCCAGCCCGGGTTCAGCAGTACTTTGCCTTCGGTTTTAAAGTGATGCTCGCCCACGCGCGTGATGCGCGTGGTCTGCAGGTACTCCGCGGCCGGGTAGAACACGGCAAGGAATCGCCGTACGACCATGTCGTAGAGCTTGTCCTCGGCTTCGTTCAGTTGCTTGGGCGCCTGCAGGGTGGGGATGATGGCGAAGTGATCCGAGATCCTGCTGTTGTCGAATACGCGCTTGTTCGGCCTCACCCAGCCCTGCTTCAGGATGTGCCGCGCAAAGGCGGCAAACGCCCCTTTGGTGCCGAGCGCCTCGAGCGTTCTCTTCACCGTGCCGACGTAATCCTCGGGCAGCGCCCGCGAATCGGTTCGGGGATAGGTGAGAACTTTGTGTCGCTCGTACAGCGCCTGGGCGAGCGACAAAGTCATCCGGGCGGGAAAGCCAAAACGGGCATTGGCCTCGCGCTGCAGGCTCGTCAGATCGAACAGCAGCGGGGAGAGCTGGGTCGAAGGCTTGGACTCCTCGCTCGCGATGCCGCTCTTGCCGCGGCACTCGGCGACGATCGCCTCGGCCTGGGCGGCGGCCCAAAGCCGCTCTGGCCTGCGCTCAGCGTCGTCATCCTTCTTGAACCTCGGATCGAACCAGCGCCCGGGGTACTCGCCGCTGCGGGCGCCAAACCTGGCGTGCACTTCCCAGTAGCTTCGCGGGGTGAAGGCGCGGATTTTCTCCTCGCGCTCCACCAGGATGGCGAGCGTCGGGGTCTGCACGCGGCCGACGGTAGTGAGGTAAAAGCCCCCCTCCTTGGAATTGAAGGCGGTCATCGCCCGCGTGCCGTTGATGCCCACCAGCCAATCGGCCTCGGAGCGGCACTTGGCGGCATCGGCGAGTGGCAGGAGTTCCTTGTCTGCGCGCAGGCTGTGGAAGCCGTCGCGGATCGACTGCGGCGTCATCGATTGCAGCCACAGGCGCTCGATCGGCTTTTTGATGCGCGCGTGCTGGACGATGTAGCGGAAGATGAGCTCGCCCTCGCGTCCTGCGTCGCAGGCATTGATGAGCCCGCTCACATCCCTTCTTTTCATCAGCCGCAGCAGCAGGTTGAGCCGCTGCTCGCCTTTCTCAAGCGGTGCTAGCTCGAAGTACGGCGGAATCACAGGCAGGTGTTTGAACGACCACTTGCCCTTCTTCGCCTCGTACTCGTCGGGGACCGCGAGCTCGAGCAGATGGCCGAGCGCGGACGACAGCAGATATTGGTCGCTCTCGAGGTAATCGCCCTTGCGCACGAAGCCACCGAGCGTGCGCGCGATGTCGGCGGCGACCGACGGCTTCTCTGCGATGACGAGTTTTTTTCCCATACGACGCGGAAGGCCGGAGATGATAAGTGCAAACGGGCAAGGGGTTCAACCAGACTGCGCCCGGTTGAGAGAAAGAAAAACGCGCGCGCGCGCGCACGCGCGTGCGCGTAAGAGTGTTAGTTGGGAAGCCGCGCGCGCGGCGCGCTAAAGAGGTCTTCGGCGACGAGGCGGCTGGTGGGCATCTGCTGGTTCCACAGCACCATCAGCACGACGAGCTTCAACTGATCCAGCGTCAGGCACTCGCCGGTAGCGGCGAGCGAGCGCTCGATCACGAGCTCGCGAGTCTGCGGGTTGAGAATCCCGGATTGCTCCAGCGTCAGGAGAAAGCCGCGGCATTCGGCGTCCAGCTTTGCGAGCTCGCGAGGCGCGAAGGCGCGGAAGCTGGTGCGCGAGTCGGGCAGCTTTTGCGGCACTCCGTGCGGCGCGCGCAGCACGCCCGCCAGCCAGTGCAGCGCTTGGCTGATGTCGGAGTCCTCGAAGCCCGCCGCCGAGAGCTTCTTGGCGACGCGCTCGCGGTCGTACGCGAGTTCGGCCTGCTGGCAGTTCTCGAACAGGTAGACGAGGATGTCGTACATAGGGGTCTGCCTCCTAGCAACGCTTTACCGGGGCTTGGCGTTTACCCGCGCTTGCCTTTTTCAAGACGTTGAAACAGCCCGCCGGGCAGCGCCGTGACGCGTCCATCGAGCTCGAGCCGCAGCAATTCCGACGACACCCGCTCGGCCGACATGCCGGCGCGCGCGCACAGCGAATCGACGTCGACCCGGTCGCCTCCCATGTACGCAAGCAGGCCCGTGGCCATCTCCGAGGCGCTCGCGCTCGATTGCACCGTCGAGGCGTAGCGGCTGCCCTGAAAACCCGCCAGCTCCACGAGCACGTCCTTTGCCGACTCGACGAGCTTGCCCCCCGACTTGATGAGCGCGTGAGCGCCCTTGGAAAGCGGCGAATGGATCGAGCCGGGAATGGCGAATACCTCGCGCCCTTGGTCGGCCGCAAAGCGCGCGGTGCTAAGAGAGCCGCAGTCGAGCGCCGCCTCGACCACCAGGCAGCCCTGCGCCAGCCCGCTGATCAGGCGGTTGCGGCGCGCAAAGTTGTGCGCAAGCGGCGCGGTGCCGAGCGGGAATTCGCTTACCAGAAGCCCGCGCTCGGCGATCGCGGCCGCGAGCTCGGCGTTGCGCCTGGGATAGACCACGTCGATGCCGGTGCCGAGCGCAGCGATGGTGGAGGAGGCGCCCGCCAGTGCACCGCGATGCGCCGCCGCTTCGATGCCGATCGCGAGCCCCGACACGATGGTCAGTCCGGCGTCGCTCAGCGCCTTGGCGAAGCTCTCGGCGTTCTGCTCGCCCTGCGCGGTCGCGTTGCGGCTGCCGACGATGGCGAGCGAGGGGCGCTGCAGAAGCTCAGTGCGGCCGAGCGCATAAAGGAGAGCTGGCGGGTCCGGCGTCTCCAGCAATGCGCGCGGATAGTGTTCGTCGGCAAGCGTCACCACGTCGTGCCCTGGGGCCGCCGCCCAGTCGAGCGCGCGCGCCAGCGCATCGCGCACCGAGTGCGAGTCGAGCGCCTCGATGACCGCCGCTGCGGCGTGCGCGGTGAGCTCAGAGCGCCGTCTTTCGAGGACGGCCTGGGGCAGGCCGAATCGGCGCAACATGCCGCGCAATGCGGCGGCACTCAGCCCGGGAGTGAGCGACAGTTGCAGCCAGCTCGCCAGCCCGGGATCGTGCGTCATGCCGGGGGCGGCGAAGCGGGCAAGCGGGCCGCGCTTTTGTTCTGGTTATGGCGTCTGGACGACATCGAGAGGAGTGACCGGCCTTGTGATGTTCATCACCAGCGCGTAAGAGACCCGCTCGAAGACGCGAAACACAAACGAAAGTCCGGAGCGTTCATCGGGGAGCTTGATGTAGGCATCGCGCGCACCCCTGGGCTTCGAGGTATCGCGCACGGTGCCGCCAAGCGCGTAGAGCGCAAGCACGTGGCCGACTTCGAGGCCATCGGCTCTGCCGCGATTGATGGTGATGACCGAGAGCGGCCCGGCTTCGCCAACCTTGTCCAAGCCGCCGTAGATCGACATCACGCGGCCCTTGAGGAATGCGCTAGGCGGATGCGGCGCGTAGTTGAGCGGCCGCACCACGTTTGCGGCCACCAGTTTGTCGCCGGGGCCGACCTCCTGTACGGCGCTCGTGAGCACCACGGTCGCCGGATCTCCGGCGCGCGTCACCCGCGCGGTGCCCAGATAGATGGCCTCGTAGGCGAGCGTCTGGTTGGTGTCGGGATCCACCAGCGGCTTGCCGAGGCGGTACACGTACCAGTTTTCCTCTACCGATCCCGCGATGCCGCGTACATAAGCCGTATTGCCCGCCGAGAGCAAGACGCTATTGGCTTGGGTCGCGACGATCGTAGGGGCCTTGTCGAGCCCGTCGGGTTCGATCACCAGCGGGCGGGTCAGGAATGGCTCGATCACGGACGCCGGGATGCTGGGGATTTCCTCCGGCGGAAGCGCCTCGGCGCGCACGCGCGGACTGAGTTTCACGCTGCCTGAGGGCTGAGCTCCAGTCCCGGGTGCAGCCTCTTGGCGCGCGCCGGGCTGCGCGCCTGGCTGCGCGCTTGGCTGCGCGCCGGGCTGCGTGCCGGGCTGCGCGATCGACAGAGTGCCTTTTGCACGGTCGAGCAGGATCACGTACCCGGGATAGATGAGGTGCGGGTTCTGGATCTGCTCCTTGTTCATGTTCCAGAGCTCCGGCCAGCGCCACGGCGACTCCGTATAGCGCTCTGAGATGCCCCAGAGCGTATCGCCTGGCACCACGACGTAGCGATCAGGGGCGTCGGGCTTGAGGGTGAGCGGGGCCTGGGCCGGCTGCCCGGATACCACCCCGGAGATAACGAAGAAAGCGAGCGCTGTGATAGACTTACGCACGTGCTGGACCATGGCGACCCCGTCCCTTTCGCGGCATCCTGGACCGGCTGGAAAATCGGATTGTCTACCCCAATGTAGCACAAAGACCGAATAGCTTATACGTTGCCTGAGATTCTCCACATAATCTCTTCAATTTGCAAATAAATTGCCCAAAGATGGCGCTTCTGAACATTCTTCGTTATCCCGACGCCCGGCTGCATAAGCTCGCCGCTCCGGTCACCGTATTCGACGAATCGCTGAAAAAGCTCGTCGCCGACCTGGCCGAAACGATGTACGCGGCGCCAGGCATCGGGCTTGCCGCCTCTCAGGTCGACGTGCACAAGCAGGTGATCGTCGTCGACGTCTCCGAGCGCCGCGACTCCCTGGTGGTGCTCGTGAACCCGCAGATCGTCGAAGCAACCGGCGTCTCCGACATCGAGGAAGGATGTCTCTCGGTGCCCGGCATCTACGAACTGGTCGAGCGCGCTGAGCGCGTGAAGGTGCGTGCCTACGATCAGAACGGCAAGGCATTCACGCTTGAAGCGCAGGGCTTGCTCGCCGTTTGCATCCAGCACGAGATGGATCATCTGCAGGGCAAGGTGTTTGTCGAGTACCTGTCGCAGCTCAAGCAGCAGCGCATCCGCGCCAAGCTCGCGAAGCAGTTGCGCAAGTCCGCCTGACCTCGCTTTCCTGCGCCTCGTCTTCGCGGGAACTCCCGAATTTGCCGAGCAAGCGCTCGAGCGCCTTTTGCAGGCGGGTCATGAGGTCGCTCTCGTCCTGACGCAGCCGGACCGGCCCGCCGGGCGCGGCCTGAAGGCGTCGATCAACCCCGTCAAGCGTCTCGCGCTGAAGCGCGGTCTCGAGGTGTTCCAACCGCAGACGCTGAGCGCTGAGGGCAGCGCGCGCATCCGCGCCGCGCGGCCCGATGCGCTCGTGGTTGCCGCCTATGGCCTCATTTTTCCGCAAGCCGTGCTCGATGCCGCGGCACACGGTGCGCTCAATATTCATGCTTCGTTGCTGCCACGCTGGCGCGGCGCGGCGCCGATCCAACGCGCGATTCTTGCCGGAGACGCGCAAACCGGCATTTCGATCATGCAAATGGACGCGGGCCTCGACACCGGTGCGGTGCTTGCGCAAAGCGCTGTGCCGATCGCACCTGAGGACGACGCCGGTACGCTGCACGACAAGCTTGCCGCGCTGGGCGCGGAAATGATCGTGACCACGCTCACCGAGGTGCAGGCGGGACGCGCCCGCGCGCTGCCCCAGCCACACCAAGGCGTCACGTACGCGCGCAAGCTCGGCAAGCACGAGACGCTCCTCGACTGGTCGAGGCCGGCAGCTGAGTTGGAGCGGGCGGTGCGCGCGTTCAGGCCCTCGCCTGGCGCGGCGACGCTGCTCGATGGCGCGCCGCTGAAGCTCTGGCGCGCGACGCTCGCCTCTGGGCGCGGCACGCCGGGCGAATTGCTCTCGAGCAGCGAAGCCGGCCTGCTCGTCGCCAGCGGCTACGGCGCGCTCGCGATCACGCAATTGCAGCGCCCCGGCGGCCGGCGGCTCGCCGCAGGCGAGTTTCTGCGCGGGCATCCGCTCGCGCCGGGAGTGCGCTTCGGGTGAAGCACGCCGCAGCGCTCGCCCAGGCGCTGCGCGAGGCGGCCCGCATGGTGGCACGCGTCGCCGCAGGCAGAAGCCTCGCCGGCGAACTCGATCGCATCGCCGAAGAGGGCAGCGAGACGCCGCGCTCCGCGCTCATTGACCTGACTCACGGCACCCTGCGCCGCTATGGCCGCTCGCAGGCTTTGGTCGGCGAGCTATCACGCCGCGGCGAGCGCGACGCGCTGGTCGAGGCGCTGCTATGGTGCTCGCTCTACGCGCTCGAATCGGGCCGTTACGCCGAATATACCGTTGTCGACCAGGCGGTGCGCGCGTGCGCACTGCTCGAGCGCTCGAGCGCTAAGGGCTACGTCAACGCGCTGCTGCGCGGTTTTCTGCGCGAACGCGCTTCGCTCGAGGCGCGCATCAGCGCCGATGTACAGGCGCGCTACCAGCACCCGCGGTGGTGGATCGAGATGCTGCGCGAGGCGTATCCCGAGCGCTGGGAAGAATTGCTTGCCGCGGGCAACTCGCATCCGCCGATGTGCTTGCGCGTCAATCGTCGTCGCGCGCGCCTGGCCGAATACCAGGCGCGGCTCGGGGCGCAGGGGATCGCCGCACGCCGCATCGGCGAAGACGCGCTCCTGCTCGAGCGCCCGCTGCCGATGGAGCGCGTGCCGGGATTCGCGCAGGGTGAAGTGTCGGTGCAGGACGCGGGCGCGCAGCGCGCCGCGCGTTGCCTCCAACTGGAGGAGGGTCAACGCGTGCTCGACGCGTGTGCCGCGCCGGGCGGGAAAACCGCGCACATCATGGAAAGCGCGACGGTCGCGATGACTGCGCTCGATGCCGAGCCAGCGCGCTGCGCGCGCATGGCTCGCAATCTTGAGCGCCTGGGACTGACGGCGCTCATCCAGAGCGCCGATTGCACCCGCCTTGAGAGCTGGTGGGACGGGGTGCCCTTCGACCGCGTTCTCGCCGATGTGCCGTGCTCGGCCTCCGGCGTCGCGCGCCGCCATCCGGATCTCAAGTGGTTGCGTCGGCCGCGCGACGTGCCGGCCTTTGCCGCGAAGCAAGCTGCGATCCTCGATGCGCTGTGGCAGGTGCTGCGCCGCGATGGTAAATTGCTGTATGTCACCTGCTCGGTTTTTCCGCAGGAAAACGAACAGCTGGTCGGAGCCTTCGTCGCGCGAGCCCCCGGAGCAAGTCGCCTCCCGCTGCCCGATGGCGGCCCAGCGCAATGGCTGCCCAGCGGGGAGCACGACGGGTTTTACTGCGCCCTGATCAAGAAAGAAGCCTGACGCGACGCGCAATGCGCCGCATCGTCCTACTCATCGGGTTCGTCGCGGCACTGGCATCCCTCGCCGCGCCCGCGGCGCACGCCGACGAAATCGAAGTGCGCGCGGCGAGCCTGCGCGCGGTCGAGGACGGGCTGGTGCTCGACGCCGAGTTCGCGTTTGAGCTGACGCCGCGCCTGGCCGATGTGCTGGTGAATGGCGTGCCGCTTTACTTCCGCGTCGACTTCGAACTTACTCGTCCGCGCTGGTACTGGCTGGACGAAAAGGCCGCCTCCAAGCGGCTGCAGCTGCGGCTGTCCTATCATGCCGTGTCGCGCCGGTACCGGCTCTCGAGCGGGCTGCTGCAGCAGAATTTCGCCACGTTGGGGGAAGCGCTGAACGTGCTCAAGCGCCTGCGCAACTGGCTGGTCGTGGACCGCACCGTGAGCTTCTCAGACGCGGACTACGAGGCGGCGCTACGCATGCGGCTCGATACGACGCTGCTTCCCAAGCCTTTTCAGCTGAGCGCGCTCACCAGCCGCGAGCTGCATCTCGAATCGGCGTGGAAGCGCTTCACGGTGCGCTCGCCCAAGCAGCTGCCCGCGCCGGTCGAAAGCCGCGATCCGCGGGGGGCAAGCGAAAGATGAAGCTGCTCCTCGTCTTTGGCGCTGCCGTGGCGGCGGTGGGTCTGTTTCTGCTTGCCACCGCGAGCGCGGACACTACGCTTTTCGCCCAGCAGTATCCGCTGCTGCTCGCACTCAACGCGGCGCTCGCCGCGCTGCTCGCCGGGGTAGTGGCGTTTCAGCTGCTCGCGCTCGCGCGGCGTTATCGGGCTCGCGTGTTCGGAGCCCGCCTTACCTTGCGGCTGCTGACGCGCTTTGCGCTGCTCGCGGTAGTGCCCGGTCTGATCGTCTATGCGGTGTCGGTGCAATTTATCACCCGCTCAATCGAGTCGTGGTTTGACGTGAAGGTCGACGCCGCGCTCGAGGGCGGCATCACGCTTGGCCAGCAGGCGATCGACCAGATCGTGCTCGACATGCAGGCCAAGGCGCGCGCCATGGCGCTCGAGCTGGCCGGGCGTTCGGCACCGCAGATCGTGTCCCAGCTGGAGCGCTTGCGCGAGCAAGCCGGCGTGCAGGAGGCGGCGGTACTCACGGCGAGCGGCCGCCTCATCGCGAGCGCGAGCGAAGACGTGACCACGCTTTTGCCTGAGCTGCCCGGCGCGCTGCTGCTTCGCCAGGCGCGCGCCAATCGCGGCTATACCGGCGTCGATTCAGCAGCCGGCCGGCCGCTCTCATTAAGGGTCGTGGTGCCGATGGGTCCGATGGGGCTGTCCGACGAGGCGCGCTTTCTGCAGCTGCGGCAAAACGTGTCGCCCGCCTTTTCGAGGAGCCTCGAGGCGGTGGAAGCCGCGCACCGCGACTACCGGGAGCTTGCGATCTCGCGCGACGGCCTGAAGCGGATCTACGTCGTTACCCTCACCTTTGCGGTGCTGATGGCGCTGTTCGTGGCGGTCGCCGTCGCGGTGACGCAATCCAATTTGCTGGCCGAGCCGCTCGCCAACCTCGCGCAGGCGACGCAAGCGGTGGCGCGCGGCGACTTTTCGCGGCAGGCCCCGGTGACCAGCCGCGACGAGCTCGGCGTGCTGACCGAATCGTTCAATTCCATGACGCGCCAGCTTGCCGAGGCGCGGCGCGTGGTCGAGGCAAACCGCGTGGCGCTCGAGGCGGCCAAGGGGCACCTCGAAAACATCCTCGCCAACCTGTCGGCCGGAGTGCTGGTGTTCGATCACGAGCTGCAGCTGACCATTTCCAATCGCGGCGCGGCGGCCATTCTTGGTGCCGAGGCCGAATCTTTCGCGACCCGCATGCGGGAGCTATTTCGCGAGCACGGCGAGAAGAGCTGGGAGTTCGAGCTCGCGCTAAAGGGCACGGGCAAGACGCTGCACGCACGCGGCGCGCGCTTGCCTCAGGCCACCGGCGGGGGCTACGTCGCGGTGTTCGACGACGTGACGCAGCTGATCCAGGCGCAGCGCGCCACCGCCTGGGCGGAAGTGGCGCGCCGCCTGGCGCATGAGATCAAGAATCCGCTTACCCCGATCCGGCTCTCCGCTGAGCGGCTTGAGATGAAGCTCGCCGAACGGCTGCCGCGGGAAGATGCCGAAATCTTGCGCAGCGCCACCGAAACGATCGTCAATCAGGTCGCCGCTCTGAAGGCCATGGTCGACGACTTCAGGGACTACGCCCGCATGCCGGCGCCCGAGCCGGGGCGGCTCGATTTGAACGAGTTGGTGAACCAGGTCTTGGCGCTGTACGAGAATTCGTCGGTGCCGATCGCCAAGCGCCTCACCGACGGGCTGCCGCCGGTGTGGGCCGACTCGGCGCAGATCCGCCAGGTGATCCACAATCTCGTCCAGAATGCGCAGGATGCGCTGGAGAACGTCAGGCACTCCGGCGCCAGCCCGGCGATCGAGGTGCGCACCGAACTCGCCGGCGATCGCGTGAAGCTTGCGGTGTCTGACAACGGGGCCGGCTTTCCCGAGGAGCTGATGGCGCGCATCTTCGAGCCTTATGTCACCACCAAGCCGCGCGGCACCGGCCTCGGGCTGGCGATCGTAAAGAAAATCGTCGATGAGCACCACGGCAGCGTGGCGATCGAAAATCGGCCCACCCGCGGCGCGTCGGTGAGCGTACTGTTGCCCTCGGCGAAAGCGGCGTAGCACTATGGCGCAAATTCTGGTCGTCGACGACGAAGTCGGAATCCGGGAGCTGCTCTCGGAGATCCTGGCCGACGAGGGACACCAGGTGATGGTGGCCGAGAGCGCGGGCGATGCGCGCCGGCTGCGCGAGCGGGCCCGCCCGGACCTCGTCCTGCTCGACATCTGGATGCCCGATACCGACGGCATTACCCTGCTCAAGGAATGGGCGGCGAGCGGGCAGCTCACTATGCCGGTGGTCATGATGTCGGGTCACGGCACGATCGAGACCGCAGTCGAGGCCACTCGCATCGGGGCGCTCGATTTCCTCGAAAAGCCGATCGCTCTGCAACGGCTGCTCAATACCGTGAAGCGCGCGCTGCGCAATCCCGAAACCGCGGCAGCGCCTCAGCTCGCGCTGAGCGCGCTCGGCCGCTCGACGGCGCTCGCTGACGCCAAGAAGCGCCTCGCGCAGCTCGCGCAGTCCGCAGCGCCCTTGATGCTGCGCGGCGAGCGCGGCATGCGGCCGGAGCTCTTCGCGCGGCTGCTGGTCGCCCCCGGGGCGCCATTCCTCGCCAGCGCCGAGCTGCTTGCCGAGGCGCCCTCGGAGCTCCTCGCCAAGGCGGCAGGCGGCGTTCTGTTCGTCTCCGACCTCAGTCGCCTCGGGCGCACCGAGCAGCGCAACCTCGAGTTCCTGTTGCCGCGTGCCGAGAAGCAAAAGGTGCGGCTGGTGTCTTTCTCGCCGGTGGATGTGCGCAGCCTCGCGGACAAGCATGACTTCGACGTCGAGCTGGGAACTCGCCTCGCGGAGCTGACGCTCAGGCTGCCGGCGCTGCGCGAGTTTGCGGAGGACGTGCCGGATTTGGCTGGCCTCATGCTCGCACAGCTTGTCGAGGCGCGCGCCTGCCCGCCGCGGCGGCTGGCGATCGCCGCGCTCAACGCGCTGCGTCATTACCCGTGGCCGGGCAACCTCGCCGAACTGGAAAGCGTGGTGAAAGACCTCGCGTTCACGTCGCTCGAGGAAGAAGTACAGCTCGACGACGTGGAGCGCGCGTTCGCCGCGCGAGCGGCCCCCGGCGCGTTGCCGGAGGTCGCGTTCGATCGTCCGTATCGCGAAGCGCGCGAAGCGTTCGAGCGAGTGTACTTCGAGCATCTGCTCGCGCGCGAGCACGGCAGCATGTCGCGCGTCGCCGAGCGCTCGGGGCTCGAGCGCACGCATCTTTATCGCAAGCTGAAAGCACTCGGCCTGCCTGTCGGGCGGCGCGAGGAGAGCTGACCGGCGCTTCAGGGGGTCTTCGTTGCCTTCTTCTTCGTACGGTGCGGCCGCTTCTTGCCGTAGCTGGCGCGATAGATTTTGCCGCGCCGTGTACGCTTGTCGCCTTTGCCCATGTGCCGATTATAGCGGCGCCGGCGTCGCTTCAGGCTCGTACGCGAGGTACGGTGCAAGCCATTTCTCCGCCTCGGCGAGGCTCAGTCCGGCGCGGCGAGCGTAATTCTCGAGTTGATCGCGGCCGATCTTGCCCACGGCGAAGTAGCTCGACTGCGGATGCGACAGATAGAAACCGGACACCGACGCGGCCGGCAGCATGGCGAAGGACTCGGTGAGCCGCATGTCGGCATTGCGCGTCGCGTCAAGCAGGCTGAAAAGCGGCCCCTTCACCAGGTGATCGGGGCACGCCGGATAGCCGGGCGCAGGCCGTATGCCGCGATAGGCCTCGGCGATCAGCTCGGGGGCTGCGAGCCGTTCATCCGCGGCATAGCCCCAGAACTCGCGCCGCACGCGCTCGTGCAAGCGCTCCGCGAACGCTTCCGCCAGGCGGTCGGCAAGCACCTTCAGCATGATGGCGGCGTAATCGTCGTGCTTGGCTTCGAGCTCGGCTACGCGCCGCTCGATGCCGCCGGCGCTGACCGCGAAGGCACCGATCCAGTCGGGCACGCCGCTCTCGCTGGGAGCGACGAAGTCGGCGAGGCAGAGATTGTCGCGTCCGGTCGGCTTGTGATTCTGCTGCCGCAGGTTGTGCCAGGTCATCAGCACATCGCGCCGGCGCTCATCGCGGTAGATTTCGATGTCGTCGCCATTCACCCGCGCCGCGGGAAACAGGCCGAACACGCCGTTCGCCGTGACCTGGTTCGCCGTCACGATGCGTCGCAGGGTCTCCTGGGCTTCGGCAAAGAGCTTCCGGGCTGCCTCGCCGACGAGCGGATCCTCGAGGATCTTCGGATACGGACCCGAGAGCTCCCAGGCCTGGAAGAAGGGCGTCCAGTCGATGTAGCCGACGAGCTCCGCGAGCGGATAGCGCTTGAGCACGGTGATGCCAGGTTTGCGAGGCGCGGGAGGCCGGTAAGCGCCCCAGTCGGTCTTCAGGCCACGCCGCCGCGCCTCCTCGAGCGGATGCAGCGGCCCGGGCCCCTTCTTGTCGCGATGCGCGGCGCGCAGCTTGTCGTAGTCGGCGCGCACCTGGGCGACGAAGGCATCGCGGCTGTCGGCGGAAAGCAGGCCCTGCACCACCGGGACGCTGCGTGAAGCGTCGGGAACATAGACCACGGGCCCGGAATAGCTCGGCGCGATCTTCACGGCGGTGTGCGTGCGCGAGGTGGTTGCACCGCCGATCAGCAGGGGCAGGCCGAGGCCGGCGCGCTCCATCTCGCGCGCCACATGGGCCATCTCCTCCAGCGACGGCGTGATGAGGCCCGAGAGCCCCACCGCGTCGGCCTTCTCGCGCTGCGCGGTTTCGATGATGGTCTGCGCCGGCACCATCACGCCGAGGTTCACGACATCGTAGTTGTTGCACTGGAGCACCACAGCGACGATGTTCTTGCCGATGTCGTGGACGTCGCCCTTGACCGTGGCGATGACGATGCGGCCCTTGGAGCGCGGCGCCGCGCCGCTCTTCGCGCGCTCGGCTTCGATATAAGGCACGAGGTGCGACACCGCCTGCTTCATGACCCGCGCCGATTTGACGACCTGCGGCAGGAACATCTTGCCGGCGGCGAACAGGTCGCCGACCACGTTCATGCCGTCCATCAGCGGACCCTCGATCACCTCGATCGGCCGCGGATACTTGAGGCGCGCTTCCTCGGTGTCGGCGACGATGTGCGCCGAGATGCCGTTGACGAGCGCGTGCGCGAGGCGCTCCTCTACCGCCGCGGCACGCCAGGCTGCGTCCTTGGCGCTTTCCTTGGCGCCGGGCCTGACGGTGCTGGCGAGCTCGGTCAGCCGCTCGGTGGCGTCAGGCCGCCGGTTGAAGATGACGTCCTCGACGCGCTCGCGCAGCTGCGGCTCGAGTTGCTCGTAGACGCCAAGCTGCCCGGCGTTGACGATGCCCATCGACATGCCGGCGCGGATGGCGTGGTAGAGAAACGCAGTGTGCATCGCCTCGCGCACGGCATCGTTGCCGCGGAACGAGAACGAAAAATTCGACACGCCGCCGGAGACCTTGGCGTGCGGCAGGTTGGCGCGCAGCCAGCGCACTGCCTCGATGTAGTCGATGCCGTAGCGCGCGTGCTCTTCGAGTCCGGTCGCCACGGCGAAAATGTTCGGATCGAAGACGATGTCCTCGGGCGGGAATCCGGCCTGCTGCGTAAGCAGCTCGTAGGCGCGCCGGCACACTTCGATGCGGCGCTCGAGGCTGTCAGCCTGCCCCTTCTCGTCGAAGGCCATCACCACCACCGCGGCGCCGTACTTGCGGCACAGGCGCGCCTGGCGCAGGAACTGCGCCTCGCCCTCCTTCATCGAGATCGAGTTGACGATTGGCTTGCCCTGCACGCACTTCAGGCCGGCCTCGATCACGCTCCATTTCGAGCTGTCGATCATGAACGGCACGCGCGCGATGTCGGGCTCGGCGGAGGCGAGGCGCAGGAAGGTCGCCATCGCCTTTTCGGAGTCGAGCATCGCTTCGTCCATGTTGACATCGATCAACTGCGCGCCGTTGTCGACCTGCTGGCGCGCGACGGCGAGCGCCCCCGCATAGTCGCCGGCGAGCACCAGACGCGCGAATGCCCGCGAGCCCGTGACGTTGGTGCGCTCGCCGACGTTGACGAACAGCGACTCGTCGCCGACGTTGAGCGCCTCGAGGCCGGCGAGGCGCAGCGCGCGCGCGCGCGCGGGAACCGGCCGCGCGGCGACGCCGTGGACGGCGTCGGCCATCGCGCGGATGTGCTCCGGCGTGGTGCCGCAGCAGCCGCCGACGATGTTGAGCCAGCCGCTTCTTGCCCATTCGCCGATGTGTGCCGCCATGGCCTCGGGCGTGTCGTCGTACTCGCCGAAGGCGTTGGGCAGCCCGGCGTTCGGATGGCACGAGACGCGCGTCTCGGCGATCGCCGAGAGCTCTTCGACATGTACCCGCAGCTCCCTCGCGCCGAGGGCGCAGTTGAGGCCCACGGCGATCGGCTGGGCGTGCCGCACCGAGTTGTAGAACGCCTCGGTCGTCTGGCCCGAAAGGGTGCGCCCCGAGGCGTCGGTGATCGTTCCGGAGATCATGACCGGGATGCGCAGGCCGTGGGCTTCGAAAGCCTGCTCGATCGCGACCAGGGCCGCCTTGGCGTTTAGCGTGTCGAACACCGTCTCGACGAGGAGCAAGTCGACGCCACCCTCGAGCAGGCCCTCCACCGCCTCGCCGTAAGCGCCGACCAGCTCGTCGAAGGTCACGGCGCGAAAGCCCGGGTCGTTGACGTCGGGCGAAATCGACGCGGTTTTGTTGGTCGGACCGAGCACGCCCGCGACGAAGCGGGGGCGCTGCGGATCTTGGGACTCGGCTTGGCGAACGGCGTCCTTGGCGAGATTCGCCGCCGCGCGGTTGAACTCGCGGGCGAGCTCGCGCATGCCGTAATCGGCCAGCGCAATGGCGGTCGAGTTGAAAGTATTCGTCTCGATGATGTCGGCGCCCGCCTGCAGGTACTGCGCGTGGATGTCGCGCACCAGCGCCGGTTGGGTGAGCGACAGCAGGTCGTTGTTGCCTTTGAGCTCGCGAGCCCAGTCGCGAAAGCGCTCGCCGCGATAGTCCTCTTCCGCGAGCCGGGCGCGCTGGATCATGGTGCCCATTGCGCCGTCGAGCAAAAGGATGCGCTTGTCGAGCAGGGCTTGCAGCCTGGCAGCGTGCGGCGCAACGCTCATGCGGCTCCTGAAAAGCGAAAGGCCCGTTCAGCTTTCGCAGAAACGGGCCCGATCTCGCATGCGGCGCGTCTCTTTAGCGGCATTTGTAGCGCGCCCGCAAGCTGAACATCAAATCGGCGCGTGCCAGCAGTCTCGCCGACCTGTCTCGCCCTGTCAATCACCCGGTAGCGCATGGCGTAGTATTGGAGAGCCCATGAGCAAAGAGCCGTTCGAATCGATCGTCGGGCGCTTTTCCTGCCAGGTGCACTGGGGGGACTGCGATCCGGCCGGGATCATCTTCTACCCCACCTATTTCCGCTGGATGGACGCCGCGAGTTGGGCATTGCTGGAATCGGCCGGTTACGGCGCGAAGCGCATGCGCGCGGAGCACCTCGCCATGCCGCTCGTGTCGGCGGAATGCCAGTTCCTCGCGCCGGCCGAGCACGGCGAGCGCTGCGAGGTGCGCTCGCGCATTGCGCGCTTCGGCGGCAAGTCGTTCGTGGTCGCGCACGACATCGCGCGTGCCGATGGCATTGCGCTCGCCAAAGGCACGGAAACGCGGGTCTGGGGCCGCTTCGCGTGCGGCCCGGGCACGCCGATGAAGGGAGAAACAATCCCGGAGGCGCTCAAGGCGCTTTTCCGAGCTAAGTAGAGCGACTCCCTTGGGCGAGAACGAGCCGTGATCCTGACGCACCGCTACCGTTTGCTTCCGCTCAAGAGCCAGCACAGGGCGCTTGAGCGTTTGTGCGAGGCGCAACGCCAACTGTACAACGCGGCGCTTGAGGAACGCATCGATTTTCACCGCAAGACCGGCAAAACACACGCCTACATCGACCAATGCAAAGCGTTGACGCAGTGCCGGCGCGAGATGCCGGAGATGGGCGAGCTGCCCCTGAAGTTGCAGCGCTGGACACTGAAACGGTTAGACGATGCGTTTCAGGGATTCTTTCGCCGCCTAAAGGCGCGAAGCGGAAAGGCTGGATTTCCGCGATTCCGCGGCAAGGGCCGATGGGATGCGTTTGGCTTCTCCGAGTTCATAGGCATCCGGTTCGATGGCAAGCGGCTGCGCTTCGCTGGCATGCCTGGTGGCCTCAAAGTGCATTTGCACCGCCCACTGCCAAATGAGGCGGCAACCGCCGCAGGAAGGTGCGTGCGCTGGTCGCGAGACTGCACCGCAAGATCGCGGACGCGCGCAACACTTGGCTGCATCAGCAGTCGGCCGCGCTCGTTAAGCGCGCCGACCTGATCGCGGTCGAGGATTTAAAAGTCTCGAACATGGTTCGTCATCCGACCTTGGCGCGCTCGATTTCGGATGCGTCATGGTCGCGGTTCGTCTCGATGCTGGAGTACAAAGCTGAAAAGGCTGGTGCTCACCTGATTCGAGTCGATCCGAGAAACACCAGTCAGAAATGCTCGGGCTGCGGCGAGTTGGTCCTGAAATCCTTGGCCGTGCGGACGCACTCGTGTCCGTCTTGCGCTCTGGCGATCGACAGGGATCATAACGCCAGCCTGAACATTCTCCGCGCCGGGATTGGCGCGGGGGCGCTTAACGTGATCGGATTACGATGAGCGTGCGCCCAGAAACATATAGTGGCTCCCGCGTGGGAGTCATCTATATAAATCCCCCTCAGAAATCGAAGAACACCGTCTCGTTCTTGCCCTGCAGGATGATGTTCCACTCGAGCGCGCCCTTGCCCTTGCGTTTCGCGATCAGCGTGGCGCGGCGCGCGGCAGGCACGAGCTTGAGAAGCGGGTCCTCGGCGTTGCTCTGCTCGTCGGGAAAGTAGATCCGGGTCGCGAGGTGCTTGAGCAGCCCGCGCATGAAGACCGCCACCACGAGGTGCGGCGCCTGCAGCATGCCGCCCGGCCCGGGCACGCGGCCCGGCTTGATGGTGGTGAAGCGAAATGCGCCGTGCTCGTCGGTCGGGATGCGGCCAAAGCCCCTGAATCCGCGCTCGAGCGGCTTTTTCTGGTGGTCCTCGGGATGCGCGTACTTGCCGTGCGAATTTGCCTGCCAGACTTCGACCAGGCCGTCACTGACACCGACGCCCTCGCCATCGAGCAGCCGCCCTTCGATCGCCAAGCGCTCGCCCTTGGCGCCGCGCGCGGCGATCTCGCGCGTGGTGAGCCAGTCGAGCCCGATATGGAAAAACGGCCCGACCGTCTGGCTCGCGCTCGCGTACAGGCTCATGGCTGCATCGGCGTGGCATCGCGGCCGCGCAGCACGATGTCGAAGCGGTAGGCGAGCGCCCATTGCGGAACGGTGTTCGCCCAGTCGAACACCGAGATCAGGCGAATGCGCGCTTTGGGCTCGGCGATCGAGTTGTACATCGGGTCGTACTCGAGCAGCGGGTCTCCCGGAAAATACATCTGGGTGACCATGCGCGTGAGGAACGCGGGTCCAAACAGCGAGAAATGGATATGCGCCGGGCGCCAGGCGTTGTAGTGGTTGCGCCAGGGATACTCGCCCGGCCGGATGCTCACGAAACGGTAGCGGCCTTCGGCGTCGGTCATGGTGCGCCCGGCGCCGGAGAAGTTCGGATCGAGCGGCGCATCGTGCTGGTCGGTGCGGTGCGGGTAGCGCCCAGCCGAGTTCGCCTGCCAGACTTCGACCAGCGTGTGCGGCACCGCCTTGCCGTTCTCGTCCAGCACGCGCCCGCTCACGACAATGCGCTCGCCGATCGGCTCGCCCCTGTGCTGGCGGGTGAGATCGTTGTCGGTCGACTTGATGTCGCCGTGGCCGAAGAGCGGGCCGGTCAGCTCGGACAGCGTCTGCGGCGCCACGACGAGCGGTTGCGTCGGGCAGCGCTTCTGCGTCGAGGCGTACGGCGGGTAGTTGTACTGCGGCTGGGTGCCTGGATGAAAACTGCGGTAGCGCGGCAACTCGCCGCGCTTAGTGGCGAGTCTCTTGTTCATTGGCGTCGGGTTGCTTGGAAGGCTGAGCGCGCTCGAAAGCCTCCAGTTTCATGCACTGCTCGAACACGCGCATCACGGTGGGATAAGGCGCCAGGTCGCAGTGGTAGCGCTTGGCGTTGAAGATCTGCGGCACCAGGCAGCAGTCGGCCATGCTCGGCGCATCGCCGTGGCAGAACCTGCCGGTGCCGCGGGTCTGCGTCAGTTCGGCTTCGAGTTTCGCGAGGCCCTCGGCGATCCAGTGGCGGTACCAGGCATTGACCTGCTCGTCGCCCAGCCTGAGGTTTTTTCGCAGGTAATTGAGCGTGCGCAGGTTGTTGAGAGGGTGAATCTCGCAGGCGATGAGCAGCGCGAGCGAGCGCACGCGGGCGCGCCCGAGCGCGTCCTTCGGCACCAGCTGCGGCTGCGCATACTTCTCGTCGAGAAACTCGATGATCGCGAGCGACTGGTTGAGCCGCGTGCCGTCATCGAGTTCGAGCATCGGCACCAGCCCCTGGGGGTTTGCGCCGGCGTATTCGGGTCTGCGGTGTTCGCCCTTTGGCAAGCTCACCGGCTGCGGCGCGTAAGCCAGCCCCTTCAGATTGAGCGCGATGCGCACGCGAAATGCAGCCGAGCTGCGGAAGAACGTGTACAGCTTCACAAGGCGGGCGCGATCTTCACCTTCAATTCGCCGACGGCGTCGATGCCTGCGTGCAGCTCGTCCCCCGGCTTCACGGGACCTACGCCCCCCGGCGTGCCAGAGTAGATGAGGTCGCCCGGCCCGAGGGTGTAGAACTCCGAGAGGTAGGCGATCTGCTCGGGCACCGACCAGATCATTTCGGCGAGATCGGCGCGCTGGCGCTGCTTGCCGTTCACGTTGAGCCACAGGGCGCCTTTGGCAGGATGCCCAATTTTCTTCGCCGTCGCGAGCGCGCCGCACGGTGCCGCCTCGTCGAAGTCCTTGCCGAAATCCCACGGCCGCCCGTGGTCCTTGCCCCACTGCTGCAGGTCGCGGCGCGTCATGTCGAGGCCGACTGCATAGCCAAAGACATGATCGTTCGCCTTCCTCGCGTCGATGCGCTGCCCGCCCTTGGCGATCGCCACCACCATTTCCGTCTCGTAATGGTAGTTGGAGGTCTTCGCCGGGTAGTGCACGATGCCGCCTCCCGGCACGAGAGCGTGCGCGCTTTTCAGGAAGAAGAACGGCTGCTCGCGGCCGTCGCCGCCCATTTCCTTCTGGTGCTCGGCGTAGTTGCGCCCGACGCAGAAAATGCGGCGCACCGGAAAGGACTCCGCGGACCCCGCGATCGGCAGCGCCGGCGGGGTCCACAAAGAAATCGCGTAACCCATGCAAACCCTCGAAAAAGCGGAATTTTAGTCCTTGCGCGCCAGCTCGCGCTCGAGGATTTCGCGCAGCTTGTAGCGCTGCACCTTGCCCGTCGCCGTGCGCGGCAGCTCGGCCACGGCGCGCACCCATTTCGGACGTTTGTATCGCGGCAGTCTCAGCTCGCAGGCCTGGGCGGCGGCGCGCAGCGCCTCCGCGGCATCGTCGCGCGCGGTCACGAACAGCGCCAGTCGATCGAGACCGTCCGCATCGGGCACCAGAACACAGGCGGCCTCGACGACTGCCGGCTCGAGCGCCGCAGCCGCCTCGAGCTCTCCCGGCTGCACCCACTGCCCGGCAATCTTGACGAGCTCGTCGCAGCGGCCCTGGTGTACGAAAAAGCCCTCAGCGTCAAGCACGAACACGTCCCCCGAGCAGAACCAGCCGTCGCGAAACTGCTCGCGCGTCTGCTCGGGCAGATTGGCGTAGCCGCTCGCCTGCGCCGGATGCTTCACCCAGAGCACGCCGTGCCGATCGAGGCGCACCTCGACTCCGGCAAGTGGCCTACCGGTGCGCGTGCCCTGCGAGGTTCCGGGCGGCGTGAGCATGCAGGCACAGAATGTCTCGGACATGCCGTAGAGGTTGAGCAGTTCGCCGCCAACCGCCTGCTTCCAGTGCTCGACGAGCTGCGCTGAAAGCCGCTCGCCACCGGCGACGAAACGGCGCACCGAGCGCAAGGCGGCAAGCCGCGCGCTGGGCTCGCCGAGAAGGCGCCGGTAGACGGTCGGCACGCTAAAGAGGGCGGCCGGCTGCCATCGCGCGACGATGTCGATCACGGCTTCGGTATCGGGCCAGTCGGGGCAAAGAATCGAGGTCGCGCCAAGCGCGAGCGTGCCGAGCAGCGCGTGCTCAAGGCCGTACGCGAAAAAAAGCTTCGAGGTCGTGAAGACGCGATCACCCGCGCCGATGCCGATCTCCCGGAAGGCCTGACCAAGCGAAAGAAATCCCCTGTGCGAATGCACGATGCCTTTGGGCCGGCCCGTCGTGCCCGAGGTGTACAAGCAGAATGCGGGCGTATCGGGCAATGCATCGAACGCAAGCGCTTCTTTTGCCTTGGCGCAACGCTCGCGCCAGCTCAACGCAAGGCGGCCGTCGCGAGCAAGCTCGGCAGTGAGCCCCGGTCGCGCGTTGGCGAACAAGTCCTCGACGATCACGAGCCGCGCCGAGCTGTCGTGCACGACATGTCGGCATTCAGCCTCGGAGAGCCTATTGTTGAGCGCGACCGCCACGGCGCCGATGCGCACCGCGCCGAGCCAGGTCGCGGCAAATTCCGCCGTGTCGCGCATGAGAAGGAGCACGCGATCGCCGGGACCGACGCCTAACGCGGCAAGCGCCCCCGCGGCGCGCTTCATCCGAGCCGCCAGCTCCGCGTAGGTCACCCGCTCCTCGCCGCTGAGCAGCGCGATGCGCTCGCCATGGCGCGCCAAGGACTCGTCACCGAGCAGGAGTTCGGCAGCGTTCAAGCGGCGAGCGGCACTTCGGGCAGCTTGAGGCCGAGCTTGTCTACTGCGTCTTTGGCGCGCGCCATGTAATCGTCGCGCATCTCCTCGTTCTTGCGCAGCTTGATGCCGTACTTGCGGAAGATGGCGTTGTTCTTCGAGCCGCTTGAGCCGAAGAAGCGCGGCGCGCCCGGGTAAAACCGGTTCACTGCATCCTGCACGCGCGCTTTTCCTTCGCGGCTCTCGCACAGGTCGCCGCAGAAGTCCAAGCCGAACTGGGCGTGAAAGCGCTCCTCCGGCATGGTAATGCGCGCCACGTTGCGCAGCGGCAGATACGAGCAGTGCAGCAGGTCCTCCACCTGCAGGATCTCGGCGAGGTCGCCGAGCATCTTGATGACGCAGAACTCCTCCCATGTTTGCAGCGGGAATTCGAAGATGTTGAGAGGCCGCTTCTTGGCCGGCTGCATTTCATCGGCGCCGACACCGATCTGGTCGGCAAGCTCCTTGAAGCGCACGTGATGGTGGTATTCCTCCATCGCGACGCGGCAGGTGAGCCACTTCGCGTAAGGGCTCGGCGCGAGCGCGATCGCCGGCTCGTCGAATACCTGCGCGCCGTGGAGCTCGTTGAGCGCATGGCTGCGGATGATCTTCCTCACTGCCTCCTGGTATTCGGCCGGCTGGTGATGGAAATCGTCGGCAGTCTTTACTTCGGGGTACCTGGACACGTTTTGCTCCTCACAAGATGGGCTCGTCGGAGAATGCCTCCAGATCGGTGACCAGATCGGCGAAGCCCGGCTCGAGCGCCCTGACGGCGGCGACAAAGCCGTCGAGCTCGAATCCGCCGTGAGGCTGCAGCAGCCGCTGCGCCGGGCGCGGCTGCGAGAACACGAACAGCTCCCGGCCACGCACGCCGAAGAGCTGGCCGCTGACCTGCGAGGCCGCATCGCTTGCAAGGAAGCTCACCAGCCGCGCAACGTAAAGCGCCGGGACTTTGAGTGCCCTCTTCTGGTAGGCGGCCTGGGCGTCGTTCGCCGGCTTGATGCTCTCGGTGACCCGGGTCGCGGCAAACGGGGCGAGCGCGTTGCAGCGGATGCGCGAGCGCGCGAGGTCATGCGCGACGACCCGCGTGAGGCCCATCAGGCCCGCCTTTGCCGCCGCGTACGCCGCTTGCCCGAAGTTGCCGTAGAAACCGGCGCTGGACACGATGTTCACGATCGAGCCAGGGGCGCGGCCGGCCTTCGCCTGTTCGCGCATGGCGGGACTCGCGGCGGCGAGCAGCCGATAGGCGCCGGTGAGGTTGGTCCGCAGCACCGCGTCCCAGGCCGCCGGCTCAGCCTTGAAGATGAAGGCATCGCGAATGATCGCGGCGTTATTGACCACGATGTCGACGCCGCCGAAGCGTTCCTGGGCGAGGCGCACCGCTTGCTGCGCGGTCTCGGGTTGTGCGATATCGCCGCAGAGCGCCGCCGTGCCCTCGATGCGCGCCGCGACTTGCTCGGCGATGCGCGGCTCGAGCGGTTCACCGGAGATCGACACGCCGGCATCGACGATAACGACGTTCGCGCCGTGGCTGCGCAGGTCCTCGACGATCGCGAGGCCGATGCCGCGCGCGCCGCCGGTGACGATCGCAACGCGGCTCTTCAGGTCCATGCTCAGATCTGGTTGTAGAAGGCGTCGGCGTGGATCTGGCGCGGGGCAAGCCCGCGCGTGCCGAGCAGCGCCGTCGCGGCTTCGACCATCACCGGCGGGCCGGCCAGGTAGGCCATGAGATTTTCGGTGCTGATCAAGTCTGCGTCGAGCGCTTCATGCACCAGGCCATAGCGCCGGCCAGCGCCGCCCTTTTGCTCGGACAGCACCACGTGATACTTGAAGCCGGGATGGCGCGCGGCCAGATCCTTCAGCATGGCTTCATGGTACAGGTCGCGTTCGCCGCGCACGCCGAAGTAAAGAGCCACCGGCTGCTGACACCCTCCACCCAGGAGCGTCGAGGCGATCGACTCGATCGGCGCCAGTCCTGAGCCGCCGGCGACGAGCAGCACCGGGCCCGCGTGCCGCTCGCGCAGGTACGCAACCCCGAACGGCCCGGACACCTTGACCTTGTCGCCGATCTTCAGCTGCTCGGCGACGTAGCGGCTGGTGCGCCCACCCGGCATGTGGC
>Ga0209577_10000675_pt1 | contig 33939 bp, 27 predicted proteins | sample GraSoiAngelo_109_FD_185874 | JGI IMG/M metagenome (GOLD analysis project Ga0209577, IMG submission 185874) | Grasslands soil microbial communities from the Angelo Coastal Reserve, California, USA - 14_0903_12_20cm (SPAdes) (version 2) | ecosystem: Environmental > Terrestrial > Soil > Grasslands... | reverse complement strand
GGCGACAACGTGAGCTGCGAAGTCAGCTTGATCACGCCGGTGGCTTTGGAGAAGGGCTTGCGCTTCGCCATTCGCGAAGGCGGCCACACCGTCGGCGCTGGCGCGGTCACCGAAATCCTCGAGTAGGAAAAAAACAGCGGCTTGCCCCTACCCCAGCCAAGGGCGTCGCGGAGAACGGGGAGTCGCTATGAAGAAGCAGGAGCAGCACAACTATTCGCTGTTGCGGGACGATTTGAAGGCGCTCGGAGGGCAGTTGAAAAACTGGGGGCAGGCGTGGGGACTGAAAGTGAAGACCACGCCCGAGGGGTTGCACGGAGAAGGCTTGCAGGTTTGGAAGGGCCATCAGTTTCTGCGGTTTACGATTTGCAGCCCGAAGGAGCTGGGAGTGGACACGGAGCGCGATCTTGTATGGGGAGTCAAGATACAAGAAGCGCTGACCAATGCGGAAGAGCGGCTTGGACGATGGCCCGGTGGATGGTGCCGCTATGACCGAGGGAACCAGCGATGGGAAGAAACGCAAGTATGGCCCTTTACCGAATCTATAGTTCGCCGGTTCCTGAATTTGGGCGATCAGATGAAATCGGCGAGTGCCTAGGAGCGATGTAAGACATGCGCGAAACCATCACATTGCAGTGCGGTGAGTGCAAAAACCGCAACTACACGACGACGAAAAACAAGAAAAAGCACAGTGAGCGTCTGGAAACCAAGAAATTCTGCAATACGTGCCGCAAGCAGACGGCGCACAGAGAAGTGAAATAATTTCCCTCTGGAGGGTTCTAGCGGCAGACCGGATTTGCATTTAGGGGAGTCGTCCAACGGTCAGGACTCCGGTCTCCAAAACCGGGTATGGGGGTTCGAATCCCTCCTCCCCTGCCAGAGTTGAGCGTTCCTGGCGAAACGGAACGCAGCAATAACCAGCGGTTGCGAAAGGCTTCCGCAGGAAGTAAGTAATCGAGGGAAAGATGGCCACGCAGGCAGTAAAAGTAAAAAACGGTGAACAAGGGAACGCCATTACCGAGGCGGCGTCAGGGTTAGGAGAAAAAGTCAAGGGCTCGCTGGCTGAGGCCAAGGAATTTCTCCACGATACCCGCGTGGAATTGAAACAGGTCACTTGGCCAACGCGCGAAGACGTGGTGTCAACCACCTGGGTGGTTTTGGTGACCGTGGCATTTTTCGGAGTTTTTCTCTGGTTGGTGGATCTGGGAGTGCAGCGGGCCGTGCAGGCAATTTTCAAGAAGTTTGGTGTGTGAAGGGGTAGAGCAACCGATGGGAATGCAGTGGTACATCATCCATACCTACTCGGGCTTTGAAAAGAAAGTCAAAGAGAGCTTGGAGAGCCGCGTGGCGGCTTTCAATCTTCAGGACAAGATTGGCCGCGTGATGATCCCCATGGAAGAAGTTGTGGAAGTGCGCGGCGGCAAGAAGGTGGTTTCGCCGCGTATGTCGTATCCCGGCTACGTGCTGGTAGAGATGGATCTCGACGAGAACACTTGGCACATCGTGCGGTCGACGCCGCGGGTCACGGGCTTCGTAGGTTCGGCCACGTCGCCTTCTCCATTAAGCGATACGGAAGTGGACGCCATCATCAACCGCGTGCACGTTCCGACCGACCGGCCCAAGCCGAAAGTCGTTTTCGAGCGCAACGAGCAGGTGCGCATCGTCGATGGGCCCTTTGCGAATTTCAATGGCAGCGTCGAAGAGATCGACAACGACCACAGCCGGCTAAAGGTTTCGGTCACGATTTTTGGCCGTTCGACGCCGGTGGAACTGGATTTCGCAAGCGTGGAGAAGCTGGGCTAGGCGAGTTGGAGGCGCGACGAACGCGGACGAACAAGCTGGCCGTTTGGAATCCCGCTTCGCGCTCGAGGGTAGAAGAACTGGAGCTGCTGGTCGATACGGGCGCGAGCGATAGCTGGTTCTTGAGGCAGAGGCTTGCAGCGTGAATGAAGTACTGAGGACCAAGGAACATGGCAAAGAAGATTCAAGCAACCATCAAATTGCAGTTGCCCGCAGGCAAGGCCACACCGGCGCCCCCGGTGGGCACGGCGCTCGGCCCGCACGGCTTGAACATCATGGATTTCTGCAAGCAGTTCAACGCCAAGACCGCCAAGGAGCCGGACGGGATGATTTTCCCTGTGCTTGTGACGGTGTATAGCGACCGCACTTTCACCTTTATTTTGAAGACCCCGCCGGCGTCGGTGCTGTTGAAGCGCGCCGCCAACATTGCCAAGGGTTCCGCCGAGCCGAACCGCAACAAAGTCGGCAAAGTGACCAGGAAGCAAGTGGAAGAGATTGCCAAGATCAAGCTGGTCGACCTCAACACCACCAATCTGGAGTCCGCGATGCGCACCGTGATGGGCACGGCGCGCAACATGGGCCTGGAGGTCGTGGAAGCTTAAGGAAGTTCAGGCGCCACGAGGCCGCACGAGGTAGCGAATGAAGAAGTCAGGCAAGCATGTGGAGAATGCGGGCAAACAAGTGGAAGCGCGCCCGTACAAGCTCGGCGATGCCGCCGAGCTTTTGAAGAAGCTGCATCACACGAAGTTCAACGAAACCGTGGAGTTGGCCATCAACCTGGGAGTGGACCCAAAACATTCCGACCAGGTGGTTCGCGGAACCGTGGGGCTGCCAAACGGACTGGGCAAAACCGTGCGCGTGCTGGTGATTGCCGGCGGCGAAAAAGTGCGCGAGGCGCAAGAAGCCGGCGCGGACTTCGTTGGTGGCGACGATGTGGTGCAGAAAATCATGGAAGGCTGGACGGATTTCGATGCCGTAATCGCCACGCCGGACATGATGCGGTCGGCCGGAAAGCTCGGCAAAGTCCTCGGCCCACGCGGCTTGATGCCTAATCCCAAGACCGGCACGGTCACATTTGAAGTGGCCAAGGCCATCAAGGAAGTAAAGGCGGGCAAAGTGGAATTTCGTGTGGACAAAGCCGGCATCGTGCACTGCGCAATCGGCAAGATTCAGTTTGACGCGCCCAAGCTGGTGGCCAACGCGCACGCGGTCCTGGAAGCCGTGGTGAAAGCGAAACCGGCTGCAGCCAAAGGCAAGTACGTGAAGAAAATTACACTGACCTCGACGATGGGTCCGGGTATCCCGATCGACTTGGCTGAAGCGGAGGCGCTGGCGACCGCCGCCTGATGGCGCTGAAACCTAGCGGAGGGAATTTATGAAGAAGCGCAGCGAAAAACAAGCAGACCTCGACAAGCTGAAGTCCGAGCTGGCGAGAGTCTCGACCGTAATTCTCACCACCTTTCAGGGCATCAAGGTGGACGAAGACACCAAGCTTCGCCGCGCCGTGCAGGCCGCGGGCGGAAAGTACAAAGTTGTAAAGAACACCCTGGCGGAGCGCGCCGGCGCCGGCACGCCTGCCGAGAACCTGCTTAAGAACTTGACCGGCACGAATTCCCTCGCTTACACCGAAGCCGATCCGGTGGCGCTGGCGAAAGCCATTACCAAGATTGCCAAAGACGTTCCGGCGTTTCAGTTCAAGTCCGGCGTCGTCGAAGGGCGCGTGGTGTCCATTGCGGACATCAAGCAGCTCGCCAACCTGCCGTCGAAGGACGAGCTAATCAGCAAGATCATGTTTCTGCTGAACGCTCCGGCGCAGCGCGTGGCCGTGGCTCTGAACGCGCTGCCGCGCAACCTGGCTGTTACGTTGAACGAAGCCATCAAGGTGAACAAGTTTGGGTCTGGCGGAAGCAGCGCAGCACCTGCTCCCGAAGCGGCCCAGTAGGTTCAATCCACAGATTTGAGAGGAGAGGAAGAGTCATGGCGAAAGTCGATACGATCCTGGAGGAAATCAAGGGGCTGACGCTGCTCGAGGCGTCCGACCTGGTAAAGAGGATGGAAGAAGCCTTCGGCGTCTCTGCGGCTGCGGCCACGGTCGTGGCAGCGGGCGGCGGCGGAGCAGCGGCAGCTGGCGGTGCTGCACCGGCGGAAGAGAAGACGGAGTTCACCGTCGTACTCACCGAAGTTGGCGGCAACAAGATTAACGTCATCAAGGCGGTCCGCGAAGTCACCAGCCTCGGCTTGAAGGAAGCCAAGGACCTGGTGGACGGTGCGCCCAAGACCGTCAAGGAAGGCGTAAACAAGGAAGAAGCCGCGGCGATCAAGAAGAAGTTCGAAGAAGCAGGCGCCAAGGTGGAGATCAAGTAGTTTCGCCTTCGACTGGGTTTCCGGACCGGTGCGGCTTTCGGGCGAGGGGCCGCGCCAGAGGGCATCAGCAACGCACGTTGAAGCTGGTCATTCGAACAACTCCAAGCGCTCCCCCGGGAGCGCCTTTAGCCGTCTGCGCCGAGACTTCGGGCACGTCTCCGAGCGCCGCGGCTATTTGTCTCCTTCGCGTATTTCCGCAGCTTGCCCGAAAGGGATGAGGTAGATTAAGCATGCCGAATACCAATCAGCACGCCAGGGAACATCAGCGGCTGGATTTCGCGAAAATCCAGGGCTCGATTCAGATTCCCAACCTGATTGAAGTCCAGATGAAGTCCTACCAGCGCTTCCTGCAGATGGATCTGCTGCCAAGCGAACGCGAGGACGGCGGCCTTCAATCGGTGTTTACGTCGGTGTTTCCAATCAAGGACTTCCGCGAAATGTCGCAGCTCGAGTTCGTGGACTACTCGATCGGCAACTGGGAGTGCAAGTGCGGCAACCTGAAGGGCCTGCACCACTTGCGCGCCACCTGCCGCAATTGCGGCGCTTCGGTCGTCACCAATCCGTATCAGACCGGCGACGTCATTTGCCACAAGTGCGGCACCTTCAACAAGAACACGCCGACCTTTTGCAACAAGTGCGGCGATCCGGTGGCCATGCAGTTGAAGTACGACGTGAACGAATGCCAGGAGCGCGGTATGACCTACTCCGCGCCGCTGCGCGTCACCATCCGCCTGACCATTTACGACAAGGATCCCGACTCTGGCGCGAAAACCATTCGCGACATCAAGGAACAGGAAGTCTTCTACGGCGACATTCCGTTGATGACCGAGAACGGCACGTTCATCATCAACGGCACCGAGCGCGTCATCGTTTCGCAGTTGCACCGTTCGCCCGGCGTGTTCTTCGAGAGCGCCAACAACCGCACTTACTTCCTTGGCAAAATTATTCCTTACCGCGGCTCCTGGGTGGAATTCGAGTACGACACCAAGAACATCCTCTACGTGCGCATCGACCGCAAGCGCAAATTCCTCGGTTCCATCTTCCTGCGCGCGCTGGGAATGAAGTCCAACGAAGAAATTCTGCGCACTTTCTACCAGGTCGAGCGCATTTCCCTGCGCGACAAAGAACTCTTCTGGAACGTTTCGCCGGGCATCGTCGACCGCAAGATGGTTCACGAAATCCGCAATCCCAAAACCGACGAGGTGATTGTCGGCGCCCACAAGCGCATTACCGAAACCCTCTTCAAGGAACTCATCAAAGCCAAAATTTCTCAGGTCCGCGCCTCGTTGCAAGACCTTGAGGGCGCCTACAGTGTCGCCGACGTGATCAACCGCCAAACCGGCGAAATCATGCTCGAAGCCAATAAGCCGCTGACCACCGAACTCTGGCAAGCCTTCGTCGAAGCCGGCATCACCGAAGTGGACGTGTTTTTCCCCGAACGCGACGACATTGGCGTGGTGCTCTCGCGCACTCTGGACAAGGATTCGATCCGCTCCTCGAAAGAAGCGCTCATCGAAATCTATCGCAAACTGCGCCCCGGCGATCCACCGACTCTCGAAACCGCCACAAACCTTTTCCGCGGAATGTTCTTCGATCCGCGCAAGTACGATTTCAGCCGCGTCGGCCGCCTGAAATTCAACATCAAGATGGGGCTGGACACGCCGCTCGACAACCGTACGCTCGACACGCCCGACTTCGTCGCCGCCATCAAATATCTCTTCAAGCTCCGCAAGAACATCGGCCTGGTCGATGACATCGACCATCTCGGCAACCGGCGCGTCCGCGCCGTCGGCGAACTGCTCGAAAACCAGTTCCGCATCGGCTTGGTCCGCATGGAGCGCGCCATCAAGGAAAAGATGAGTGTGTACCAGGAAATGTCCACGGCCATGCCCCACGACCTGGTGAACGCCAAGCCGGTCATGGCTGCGATTCGCGAGTTCTTCGGCTCCTCGCAGCTCAGCCAGTTCATGGACCAAACCAACCCGCTCAGCGAAATCACCCACAAGCGCCGCCTCTCGGCTCTCGGTCCGGGCGGTCTTTCGCGCGAGCGGGCCGGGTTCGAAGTCCGCGACGTGCATCCGACGCACTACGGCCGCATCTGCCCGATTGAAACGCCGGAAGGCCCAAACATTGGACTCATCAGCTCCCTGAGCTGCTTCGCGCGCATCAATGATTACGGCTTCATCGAATCGCCCTACCGCAAAGTGAAGGGCGGCCGCATCATCGACTACGTGCAGATCGTCAACGCCGGCGACAGCGAATTCAAGGCCGGGGAAATCGTCGAGCGCGACAAGGTCGAAGAGCTCAACGAAGAACTGAAGCGCCGCAAAGTGGTCTACGAACCGTACTGCTTCTATCTGTCCGCCTGGGAAGAAGACAAATACGTCATCGCCCAGGCCAACGTGGCGCTCGATGAAAAGCAGCGCATCACCACCGAACTTGTCAACTGCCGCCAGGCCGGCAACTTCGTGCTGAAGAATCGCGAGGAGGTGGACTACGTGGACGTTTCGCCGAAGCAGCTCGTCTCCGTAGCCGCCAGCTTGATTCCGTTCCTCGAGAACGACGACGCCAACCGCGCGCTGATGGGCTCGAACATGCAGCGTCAGGCCGTGCCGCTCATCAAGGGCGAAGCTCCCCTGGTTGGCACGGGCATGGAGCGCGTCACGGCGCGCGATTCCGGCGCCGTCGTGCTCTGCAAGCGTGATGGCATCGTCGACCAAGTCGACTCCGAACGCATCATCGTGCGCGTGGAGTCCGACCACTCCGGCGTTCTGAGCCGCGAAGTCGGTGCGGACATCTATCAGCTCATCAAATTCAAGCGCTCCAACCAGAACACCTGCATCAACCAGAAGCCGCTGGTTCGCGTGGGCGACCGCGTGAGGAAAGGCCAGGTTCTCGCCGATGGCCCGTGCACCGACCGCGGCGAATTGGCCCTTGGCCGCAACGTCCTCGTGGCCTTCCTGCCGTGGCGCGGGTACAACTTCGAAGACGCCATCCTCGTCAGCGAAAAACTGGTGAAGGATGACTACTACACTTCCATCCACATCGAGGAGTACGAAATCGAGGCGCGCGATACAAAGCTCGGTCCCGAGGAAGTCACCCGCGACATTCCCAACATCGGTGAATCCTTCCTGCGCAACCTCGACGAAAGCGGCGTCATTCGCATCGGCGCGGTCATCAAGCCCGGCGACATCCTCGTGGGCAAAGTCACCCCCAAGGGCGAGACCACCCTCACTCCCGAAGAAAAACTGCTTCGCGCCATCTTCGGTGAAAAGGCCGGCGACGTGCGCGACGCTTCGCTCTATTGCCCGCCGGGCATCGAAGGCACCATCGTGGACGTCAAGATCTTCACCCGCAAGGGCGGAGAAAAAGACGAGCGCCACAAGGCCATCGAAGCCGGGCAGGTTTTCAAGCTGGAAAAGAACCTCGCGGACGAAATCCGCATCCTTACCGACGAGCGCCTCAAGCGTCTTTCCGACCTCCTTGGTGGCAAAATCTTGCAGGCCGACTTGCACGACGAAAAGACCAACAAGCGCCTGCTGAACAAAGGCACGGAGCTTACGCGCGAGCTCATCGAAAAAATCTCCACGCGCAACCTCAAGCGCTTGAAGCTCAACGAAAAAGATCCTCTCCTCATCGAGAAAATCGAAGAAATCGAGGAGATGACTTCACGCCAGATCGATGTCCTCCGCAAGATCACCGAAGAGCGCAAGGAAAAGCTCAAGAAGGGCGACGAACTGCCTCCTGGCGTGATCAAGCTGGTCAAGGTTTACATCGCCATGAAGCGCAAACTCTCTATCGGCGACAAAATGGCCGGGCGCCACGGCAACAAGGGCGTCATCGCCCGCATCGTGCCCCAGGAAGATATGCCCTATCTTCCCGACGGCACCCCCGTGGAAATTGTTCTCAACCCCCTTGGCGTTCCTTCGCGTATGAACGTCGGCCAGATTCTCGAAACGCACCTTGGCTGGGCTTCCAAGGAGTTGGCCAACAGCTTGAAGCGCCTCTTCAGCAAGGAAGTCAGGGCCGAAGCCCTGCGCCGCTGGTTCAGGGAAGTCTTCGGCGAGACCGCCATCTGGAAATCGCTCGCGAAGCTTGAAGACGACGACCTGATCGAATACGCCGAAGGTTTCAGAGATGGCATTCCCTTCTCCACGCCGGTGTTTGACGGCGCGCGCGAACCGGAAATCCGCCACCTGTTGGAGGTCGCCGGCCTGCCGAGTAACGGCAAGGTCATGCTCTACGACGGCATGACCGGCGAGCAGTTCGATCAGCCCGTTACCGTCGGCTACATCTACATGCTCAAACTTTCGCATCTTGTCGACGACAAGATTCACGCCCGCTCCATCGGCCCTTACTCGCTGATTACCCAGCAGCCCCTGGGCGGCAAAGCGCAGTTCGGCGGCCAGCGCTTCGGCGAAATGGAAGTCTGGGCGCTCGAAGCTTACGGCGCCGCGCACATCCTGCAGGAGTTGCTCACGGCGAAGTCGGACGACGTCTATGGCCGCGCCAAGATTTACGAGGCCATCGTCAAAGGCGAGCCGGGGATTGAGCCGGGCGTGCCGGAATCGTTCAACGTGCTCGTGCGCGAGTTGCAGTCACTCTGCTTGGACGTCGAGCTGATGAAGCGGCAAAAGCCGACCGTGGAGAAAGCCGCAGACTAGTCGCACAGGCACTCTTGCCTGGGCCTCGGGCGGCAATTGAATTTGCAGTTTCGTAGTCGGGTTCTCAGCCGGTCGGATGTTCGGGAAACCAGGACATTCGGCCGCGGCCTCGGCGAAAGCCGGGGAGGGAGGAAACAACCTTGTATCGCAGCAGCCCGTATGATCGCGCCAGCCTGATTGCCGATTTCGATTCCATCCGCATCAGTCTGGCTAGTCCGGAAAAAATTCGCTCGTGGTCCCACGGCGAAGTCACCAAGCCGGAAACCATCAACTACCGCACGTTCAAGCCGGAGCGTGACGGCTTGTTTTGCGCGAAGATTTTCGGCCCCGTCACCGACTGGGAATGTCTGTGCGGCAAGTACAAGCGCATGAAGCACCGCGGCGTGATTTGCGACAAATGCGGCGTCGAAGTAACGCTCAGCAAAGTCCGCCGCGAGCGCCTCGGCCACATCGAGCTGGCTTCGCCCTGCTCGCACGTCTGGTTCTTCAAGGGCTTGCCGAGCCGCATCGGCTATTTGCTGGACATTTCCATGCGCGACCTCGAGCGCATCCTGTACTTCGAGGCGTTCGTCGTCGTGGATCCCGGCGAAGTCGCCATTCTTCGCGAGCGTGAAGTTCTGCCCGAAGAAAAGTACCGCGAGCTCCAGAAGGAATATCCCGGGCAGTTCACCGCCAAGATGGGCGCGGAGGCCATCAAGGAACTGCTTCGCCGCGTCGAAATCGACAAGCTGGCCGACGAACTCCGCGAGAAAATGAAGGCCGATCCTTCGCTTCAGAAGCGCATCAAGTACGCCAAGCGCCTGAAAGTGCTCGAAGCCTTCCGCAAGAGCGGCAACAAGCCCGAGTGGATGATTCTCGACGTGATTCCCGTGCTTCCGCCCGAGTTGCGCCCGCTTGTGCCCCTGGACGGCGGCCGCTTCGCTACCTCCGACCTCAACGATCTGTATCGCCGGGTCATCAACCGCAACAACCGCTTGAAAAAGCTCATGGAGTTGCACGCGCCGGACGTCATCGTGCGCAACGAAAAGCGCATGTTGCAGGAAGCCGTGGACGCTCTGTTCGACAACGGCCGCCGCGGCCGCGTTCTGCGCGGCACGAACAACCGCCCGCTCAAGTCGCTTTCCGACACGCTCAAGGGCAAGCAGGGCCGTTTCCGCCAGAACCTGCTTGGCAAGCGCGTGGACTACTCCGGCCGCTCCGTCATCGTGGTCGGCCCCGAACTGAAGCTCAATCAGTGCGGTCTGCCGAAGAAAATGGCGCTCGAGCTTTTCAAACCCTTCATCTATCACAAGCTCGAGGCCCAGGGCCACTGCACCACCATCAAGCAGGCCAAGGAAATGGTCGAGCAGCAGGAGTCCGTCGTGTGGGACATCCTGGAAGACGTGATCCGCGAGCATCCGGTGCTGCTGAACCGCGCTCCAACGCTGCACCGCCTCGGCATTCAGGCGTTCGAGCCAACACTGGTTGAAGGCAAGGCCATCCGCATTCACCCGCTCGTCTGCACTGCGTTCAATGCGGACTTTGACGGCGACCAGATGGCCGTGCACATTCCGCTTTCGCCGGAATCCCAGGTCGAAGCGTCCGTGCTCATGCTCAGCTCGCGTAACATTCTGTCGCCCGCGCACGGTTTGCCTCTGGCCGTGCCCTCGCAGGACATGGTTCTGGGCATCTACTACCTGACCAAGGCCAAGCCCGGCGCTAAGGGTGAAGGCCGTGTCTTCGGTTCGACCGAGGACGTCATCCTCGCGCTCGAAGTCGGCGAAGTCGAGCTGCTCACGCCGATCCGTTTGCGCTACACCGGTGAAGTCATCGACCTCACCACCGCTTACGACAACCAGGACGTAACGCACACCGAGCCGGTCAAAATGGAGCGCCAGTTCATCCAGACCACGGTTGGCCGCGTGATCTTCAATTCGCATTTGCCCGAAAAGTTCCCGTTCGTAAATGGCCTTCTGAAGAAAAAGGGCGTCCAGCAGCTCGTGTATTACGCCTACCTGCGCTTCGGCCTTACTGACACAGTGGTGTTGCTCGACCACCTCAAGGCGCTGGGCTTCGCCTACGCCACGCGCTCCGGCATCTCCATCGGCATCGACGACATGTTCATTCCGGGCGACAAGTACAAGCTCGTCGACACTGCCGAAAAGGAAGGCGTCAAGGTCCAGCAGCAATACCTGGACGGGGCCATCACCAACGGCGAGCGCTACAACAAAGTCATCGCCATCTGGGGCGACGTCACCGAAAAAGTGGCCGACGAAATGTTCAAGGCGCTCGAAGGCCAGGACAAGGAAGGCAACATCAACCCGGTTTACGTCATGGCGGACTCCGGCGCGCGCGGTTCCAAACAGCAGATCCGCCAGCTCTCCGGAATGCGCGGCTTAATGGCCAAGCCCTCTGGCGAAGTCATCGAGACGCCCATCACTTCCAACTTCCGCGAAGGCCTCACCGTGCTGGAATACTTCATCTCCACGCACGGCGCGCGTAAAGGTCTCGCTGACACGGCGCTGAAAACCGCCGACTCCGGCTACCTTACTCGCCGCCTCGTGGACGTGGCGCAGGACGTTATCATCAACGAATACGACTGCGGCACGACCGACGGGATTTTCGTCGAGCCCATCATCGAAGCAGGCGTGGAAGTCGAACCTCTGCGCGACCGCGTCGTGGGCCGAGTTTCCCTTGACAAGATTAAGGACTTCGAGGGCAACGTCATCGTCGACGTGAACCAGGAAATCAACGAAGAACTGGCCAACGCCATCCAGGCCGCGGGCATCGACCGCGTGCGCATCCGTTCCGTGCTCACTTGCGAATCGCGCCGCGGCGTGTGCGCGTTGTGCTACGGCCGCAACCTCGCCACCGGTCGCATGGTCGAACTTGGCGAAGCGGTCGGCGTCATCGCCGCGCAATCCATCGGCGAGCCCGGCACGCAGCTCACTATGCGCACGTTCCACATCGGCGGAACCGCCACGCGCGTTTCCGAACGCTCCACGCTCGAAGCGCGCAACAACGGCGTTGTCAAGTTCGTGGACCTCAAACACGTCGAGGGTCGCGGCGGCACGCTCATCGCCATGAACCGTGCGGGCCTTATCGCCATCGTCGATGAAAAAGGCCGCGAGAAGGAGCGCTACCACGTCGTGTACGGTGCGCGCCTCCGCGTCCAGGACGGCGAACACGTCACCCACGGACAGATCCTTGCCGAGTGGGATCCGTTTACCTTCTCGATCCTCACAGAAACCGCAGGCACCGTGAAGTTCGACGATCTGAAGACCGGCATCACCATCGAAGAGCAAGTGGACGAAGTCACCGGCCTCTCGCAGGACGTCGTGACTTTGCCTCCGGGCGATGAAAAGCATCAGCCCGCGATTCTCATTCGCGATTCTTCCGGCAAGGTTCGCAAAAAGTACCTCATGCCTTCGCGCGCCCACTTGATGGTGCGCGACGGCGACGATGTTCAGGCCGGCGACGTGCTCGCGAAGATTCCGCGCGAAACCACCAAGACCAAAGACATCACCGGCGGTCTCCCGCGCGTTGTCGAACTTTTCGAGACCCGCAAGCCCAAAGACCCCGCCGTCATCAGCGAAATCGACGGCATCGTGAAATACGGCGAGATCGCCAAAGGCATGCGCAAGATCCACGTCGAAAGCGAGGATGGCAAGACCACCAAGGAATACGCCATCCCGCGCGGCGTGCACATCAACGTCCAGGAAGGCGATCACGTCCGGGCCGGTGAAGCTCTGATTGACGGTCCGCTCAACCTCCATGACCTGCTCGCCGTTTTGGGTGAGAAATTCACCCAGGCCTATCTCGTCAACGCCATTCAGGAGGTTTACCGGCTCCAGGGCGTCAACATCAACGACAAGCACATTGAAGTCATCGCGCGCCAGATGATGCGTTGGGTCAAAGTCGAAGACGTCGGCGACACCAACTTCCTCCTCGAAGAGCAGGTGGACAAGTTCCGCTTCCGCGAGGAGAACGACGAAGCCATCAAGCGCGGTGGACGTCCGGCGACCGGCCGCCCGCTGCTCCTGGGCATCACCAAGGCGTCGCTGTCGACCGATTCGTTCATCTCCGCGGCCAGCTTCCAGGAGACCACGCGCGTGCTCACCGAAGCGGCAGTTGCCGGCAAGGTGGACTATCTCCGCGGCCTCAAAGAAAACGTCATTATGGGCCGCCTTATTCCAGCTGGTACGGGCCTTGAGCATTACCGCAACATCCAGTTGTTGACGGAAATGCCTGCGCCCGCACCGGCCGAGGAAATTCCGGAAGCTGCCGAACTCACCGCCGAAGAAGCGGCGGCGCTCGACTTCCTCCAGAAGGACGCCGAAGCCGACGCGGCCACTGAGGGTTAAATCCTCTCGTTAGGCGAAAGCTCAGCCAACAACCCAGTTCAACCCGGTTCAGCCAGATTTATTTAACCTAGCGGGGCCCGACCCAGGCGGTCCGGGCCCCGCTTGCGTTTCACGACGGGAGTACCGGTTCGATTCAGGAACTCTCCCTGGTTGCTTTCATTGCGGAATTGTCTTTGAGGTTCCTACAATGAGAGCACGTATCACCGGCGGGCCTTGCGGGAATCCGGCACCGTCCGTTTTTCGATGAACGACAGAAAACAAAACGCGCGACGCGCTGCATGTGGCCCATCTTCTGAGGATGCCCGCCGTTCCGCCATTTCTTCCAGCTTCGAACGCTTTGAGAGACGGCAGAATGAACTCGGGCGGCTCACTTTCCTGGTCTTGTTTCTCCTGGCTTTTGCGTATGCCTGGACCTCCTGGGGCTCGATTCGCTCCTTTGCTCTCCACTTCGAGGCGCTGCCCATCGGTCTCGTGGCGCTGGTGGCGCTGTTTGGCGTTTACATGCGGAAAAAGGCCCGCGAAATTTCCGAGCTGCGCGGGCTCTTGCGCGGCATCGAAGAACGCGACGCCCAGCCGCCCAGCGACAAGCAACTCGACCAGCTTTTTGACATCATCTGCCGGTCGCAACAGGGTTACCGCGACCTGATTGACTCCTTCGACGACATCCTGATAGCCGTCACCATGGATGGCCACATTCGTGCCGTCAACCGCATCTTCTCGGACCTCGTCCAAACCTCCTTTCAAGAAATTATCGGCCGCCCGCTTGTTGAATTTGTCCAAGCGGGAAGCGAGCAGGAAGAAGATCTTCTCCGGCGCGCCATGCCGCGCTTTCTCGAGCGCCGCCATTGGACCGGCGTGGTTCAGGTGCGCTTGAAGAATCAAGGGTCGCCGTTTTATTTCGATTGCGTCGCTCACGCCATGATGCGCGGCGATACCGTCACGGGCACCACCATTCTGGCGCGCGACGTTTCCGCGCTCCGCAGAAACGAAACCCGCTTCACCGAACTTTTCGAGACGCTCCGGGAAGGCATCTACATCGCCACTCCCGAAGGGCGCCTCCTCGACGCCAACCCCGCGCTCGTGCGCATGCTCGGTTACGACTCAAAAGACGACCTGCTCAAGCGCCAAATGTCTGAAATTCTCGTGGACCCCGCCGAGCGCAAAGCTTTGATGGAGCAAGCCGAGACGCACCCGATGATTCAGGGCCGCGAAATCACTCTCCTGCGCAAAGACGGCACTTCCATCGTCTGTCTCGATACGGTCGCGGTGGTCCGCGACAATACCGGCAAAGTCATCCGCTACCAGGGTGCGGTCATGGACATCACCGAGCGCCGCGAAATCGAGCGCCGCCTCCGCCAGCAGCAGGAATTTGCCCGCCGTCTGGTCGACAATTTCCCCGACCTCATCCTCGTCCTGGACGCGAACTCCCATTACACTTTCGTCAGCCCGCGCTGCCTGGAAGTCCTCGGATACTCGCTCGACGAAACGCAAGACATGCAGTTTGGCGGGCGTACGCATCCGGAAGACTTGCCCGCCGCGATGACCGTTTATCAGGACATGCTTGCTGGCAGGCAAACGTTCGCCTCCCTGGAACTTCGCATCCGTCACAAACAAGGCGATTGGCGCCGCATTCGCTTTAATTTCAGCCCGCTCGCGGATGAAAAGGGCAACATCGAAGGCGTGGTGCTTTCCGGCCGCGACGTCACCGACCTCAAGCGCCTCGAAGAGCAGCTTATCCAAGCCGAAAAACTTGCCGCCATGGGCCAGATGCTCGCCGGCGTCGCCCATGAATTGAATAATCCGCTCACCGCGGTCCTCGGCGTCACGGAACTCCTTCGCGAGCGCGCCCCGGCTGACGAATCCTTCCGGCGCCAACTCGACCTTACTCATCGGCAAGCCCGCCGCGCCGCGCGCATTGTGCAGAACCTGCTCGAATTCTCTCGCCCGGGTTCGGCGCAAAAGAAGCTTCTCGACATCAACAACATCGTCGAGCGCACACTCCAGTTGCATGAGCATTCGCTGCGGCGCAGCAACATCGAAGTGGACTTTTGCCCGGACACCACCCTTCCCGGCGTCATGGGCGACGCCAACCAGCTCATCCAGGTTTTCCTGAACCTGGTCACTAACGCCGAGCAAGCCATCCGCGAAGTGCGTGAATCCGGCCGAATTCAGATTCGCCCCGGCCGCGACGGCAACCGCATCAGCATCGCTTTTCAGGACGACGGTGTCGGTATCCGCCCCGAAGCTCTCTCACGCATCTTCGAGCCTTTCTACACCACCAAGCGGCCCGGCGGCGGCACGGGCCTGGGACTCAGCATTTGCATGTCCATCATTCGCGAGCACGGCGGCCTCATCGATGCCGAAACGCTGCCCGCAGGCGGCTCGGCGTTTACGGTTTTTCTTCCGGCCGCTCCCGCCGAGCAACCGGAAGCCGCCGCTACTGGCGAAGCGGGAGCCGTCTCTTCTTCCATCGCGCCCGCGGAATCCAGTCTTCCTTCGGTTCCCTCCGCATCTGTCTCCGCGGATATGCTTTTCGCATCCGCGAAATCCGCGGCTTCGAGCGGGTCCGCCGAAATTCTCAAGGGCCGCAGCGTGCTCGTCCTCGACGACGAAGAAAGCCTGCGGCAGCTCCTGCACGAAGGCCTTTCCACCCAGGGCCTTCGCGTAGACTGCGCCGCCACCGTTGAGGAAGCGCTAGCCCTCATTCGGCGCTTCTCGGAAAGCGGCCAGGATTCTTCTGCCAATGGCCGCCGTTGCTCAGCCGGCGTTCCCGAGAACATCCAGCCGGACAATGGCGGGCCCTCCTCGGGCGCCCCTCACGGCGGGATCGGCGATGATCTCCAGACCGGCCCCGGCACTGTTGCGTCCGCCCCTGAAAATGGCCGGTACGTGCGTTACGACATTCTGCTCTGCGATCTGCATCTTTCCGCCGGTGGCTACTTCGTCGACGGCCGCGAAGCCGCCGCGCAAATCCTTGCCGCCTCCGGCTGTCAGAAGCCCGCCGTCGTCTACATGACCGGCGACTTGAGGGATTTGGGCCCGGAAAATCCCGCTCGCGGCGAACCCTGCTACTTGCAGAAACCGTTCCGGATCTCCGAAGTTCTCGCGCTGTTCCGCGAAGTCCTCGCCCCCTCCGAGCCTCAACCGAAGTAAGTCAACCCTTCGGCCGCGCTCAGAGTAAACCGTCGACAGCTCGCAGTTGACAATTGAAAAAAGACGGAGACCGGGAGATCCTTCGCTACGCTCCCTTCGACTAGCCTAACTTCCCTTTGCCGCAAGCGTAAGTCATTGAGTTGCAAGCCTTGCTCCTGACTTCACTTGCTACAAACGCCTGGCGCCCAGGTTGGCGGCTGAGAAAACAACGGCAGTAGCCCGAGCTTGTTCAGGATCTCATTCAAATCCTTGGGCACCTGGCTTACCATCGTTTTGAAGGGGTTACCCTGCACCTCCAGCCGTCCGAGTCGGATGGCCTGTAGCTGGCGCAGCAGATTGTGGACCTCGATGGTCTGGTCCTTCTGCCGCCACTGCCGTTCCAGTTTGGCGCTCAACCAGTAAGCCAGGAAACAAATGCGCACATGGTTGCGAACCCGATCCGGTCGCCAATGAAACACCGGCCGCACTCGTAAATAGTCTTTGAGATGGCAAAAAGCATCCTCCACCTCCAGGAGATTCTTGTAGTGGCTCAAGACTCCGGTGCTGGGAATCTGCTCCGGAGTAGCGTTGGTTCCCAGCAGATAGAGGCCGTCGCGGATCTTCTCGGCTTGGATCACCTCGGTCCGGCGGCTCCATGGCAATTGACCGTTTGGGTCCACGGCATAGTCAAAGTATTTATGGGCTTTGAGCCGTTGCAGCGCGCGTCCCACCTGGCTAGCCAATTTCTGCGGGTTCACCTTTTTGCGCTGGACCGCCGCCAGCCGTTTCAGTTCGTTCTCCGCTTTGCTCAGTCGCGCCTGCCGCCGTTGTTGATCTCGCTGCTGACGCCAGGAACCGCCGGCAATCACGTAGCGCTTGCCCTCGCGCACGATTTCCATCACCTGCGTGCGATCCCACAGCTCGGGCGACTGTTCGGCGGGCAAGCTCGCTAGCAACTCTTCCAGCCTGCTGGCGCCCAACCGCGTCACATACTTGAGCTTCAGCTCGTCCATGGCCTCCAGATTGACCTTGCTGCTCATGCCGCCATCAAACACGAAGACCGCCTCGCGGATGCCGAAACGGCGCCGCAAGGTGCTCAACAGTCCCTGCAGCGTGGTGGTATCGCCGCGGTTGCCGCGCAAGACCTCCAAATGCAGCGGCAGGCCCTGGGCGTCGGTGGCTACCGCCAGCAGGACTTGCGGGCGATCCGAGCGATGGTCCCGGCTATGCCCATACTGACTGATCTTTGACGGGCCGTTCCCTTCAAAATACACACTGGTCAGATCGTAGAGCACCAGCGAGACGCCCTGGGGAAAGCTCTTTTGGTAGAGCTGCTTCTCGATGCCCACCCAGTGTCCGTTCAGTTGATCCATGGCGGCATACAAGTCATCCTCGTCGAAGTCTTCGCTGGCCTGATCCAGGCCGCAGGCCGCGGCCAGCAGGGTGCCGCGAGCGTGATCGACCAAGGCCAGTTTGGCGCTGGGAAACAGAATGCGACCTAGGATCATGGCCTTGAGCAGACCGGCCATGCGAGCATCCGCAACGAAGCCAAAGATCGTGCTCAAGCCAAACTCCTCCCAGGCCTGGTGCAGGACCATCAGCCCGCCGCAATTCCAGGCTTCGGCCAGTTGGAGCGACTCTGCGGCCACAAAGCTGCGCCCCTGAAGGGACTGGCTGATGAGCTCGCGGGTCTCCGGGGGCAGGGCCGTGATGTTGCAGATGGTGCGGGAGCGAGGCCCCTTTGGGGTACGAAAGGACTCGCGAACCAAGTAGGTGAAGTAGGTGGCGCTGCCGTGCTTGCATTTGGTGACCTGCACGAACATACGTGCTACATTGAAGCACATATTTACAGGAATGCAAGGCAAATCCTAATACATCTTGAAATATTACTTGCTACATTTCTGACGCAAATCCTTGTCTCTGAGAGGTTTCCTCATTTTGAAAGGGAAGTCAGGCTAGCGCTCAGGGCTAGCAGGACTCGCATGTCGTGCCCCTGCGAAGAAAGGGACGAGGTCACTTCTTGCGGGAGGCGGGCGGTTTGTCGTCGTTATCGACGCCGAAGTCCCAGACGAAGAGGTTCATGCCGTCGGGCAGGATTTCGGCCAGGGCGTATTCGCCGGGAGTCAGGGGTTCGCCCAAGGTGAAGCGATACACCGTGGGCGCTACTTCCCAGCGCTGCAGTGAGAGGGTCTTGCGGGTCTCTTCCACTTGCTCGCCGAAGAGGCTTTTGATGGACTCCAACTGGCGCTTGCCGCCCTTGACCGTGGCGCGCACCAGCTCCACTTCGGGTCCGGATTCGCCCGGACGGCTGCTTTTCACAATGGGGCTGACGCGGTCCGGGTCGGGCGGCGCCTCGCGCAGGTAAAACTCGACATTCGAGCTGGTGATGCGAATCTTGGCGCGGCTCCCGGGAATGTCGACGTTACGCTTGCCGGGCACGATGGGAATCGGCGACAACACCTGTTCGAGAAAGCGCTTCTTGTCGGTTCGGATTTCGGCTCCGGCTTGCTCCATTGGCCTGACATGCTTGCCGTCAATCAGGAACATGCCTTCCCCGGGCGGGAGGAACACGCCGGGCGCGACTTGCAGGCTCGCGTCAATGTCCATGGCCGTGTCAATGCGATTGGCCTCTTCCTGGCGATGGACTTTCTCGTCGAGGGCCACCTGCTCGCTCTTTTCGGCGGCTTCGGCCTTGGCGGTGGCGTCCCAATCGACCAGGGCCGCGGGAATCTCTTCCCAGTGGCTGCGCTCGACGCTGTAGTAGCGCACGCGGTCGCCGTTGCGCTCGTAGCTGCGCACGATTTGAAAGGTGCCATCCTTCAACATGAGTTTCTTGCCGCGCGGCAGGGCGTATTGGTTCTCCTGGGAGGAGCGGTCTCTGCTCGGCGAGGCTTGGTTTTGCTTGGAGCTTTCGGCAGCAGGGGCGGACTGCGGCTGGCTTGGGCGGACCGGTTGGGCGTATCCGGCCAGAAAGGATACACCCAGGAACTCGCCCAGAGACACGAAAATCGCCATGGTTGAGACCCTCATAGGGGAGGAAACCTTCATAAGCAATCTCTTCTCATTGCGATGCGTCGGGACCAGCCCGGTTTGCCCTCTAAAGGCGAGGATACGCCCGTGGGTTTCGTCCTGGCAACCGCATGGCTAGGCTGGCTAGGGAGATTTGCCCAAGTCGGTCGATGTGCGAGGGAAAGCGCGCCGAAGCAAGCCTCGGCCCAGAAAAGCGGCAGCAAGGCTGCCGCAGTCCAAAAGGGGGCCCTAAAAATGCGATTGGCTCTCCAGGGTTGCTGGAGAGCCACCAAAAATTAAGTCTTGAGTTACTGCCTTGCCGATTAACTCCGGGCTAGTGGGTGCACTTGGGGAACAAAGTGACCAGAACCATCAAGTCAGAAACGGTAAAAAGCCACTGATCCGCATTGATTCCCGCAGCCTCGGCAGCGCGAGCGATGAATCCCAAGTGACGGGTCTTGGCGAAATTGTGGATATGGTCGACGCAGATCCCGGTCAGGCTGGAGACTTCGGAATCGGTGAAAATTTTCTGGCTCGACTTAACCGTAACCATGGCCTTGCTCCTAGGATCTGGGTCCAATTTGCGTTCTCACTTCCTTAGATGCCACGAGCATCCTACTTGGTTCGGAAAAATACGAGCAATAGTCGTACCGTTCTGAAAGCAAAAAACGAACAGGCTAGTACTTTCCCTCTAAGACCTAGAAAAAATGGCTCTTTTGCACATCTTTTTGGGGAAACACGAATGGTACGAAGAGCAAGCAGAGGATCCAAAAGGGAAACAATGTTCTACTTATGCAAGGTTCTTACAGTTTTCCGTAGAGACGAGGCAGTTTCCCTCATCTGTTTTTGCGTGGCGCACCTGATGCGCAGCGATCAACTGGAACCACTCCTAGACGTTCATCGTGTCAAGAAAGGGATGAGGCATGTGATATTTTCGTAGGTCTTTGCCCCGAGTTTCCTCCTCCAGGAAAGACCGGGTTTGGCGAGCTGGGCGAGCATTTCGTCTTTTGCGCACAGCAACCCGGAGTTTGCGCGGGCGGTTAAGTTGACGCGGCGCTGCGAACAATCGTCGCAGCAACGGCTGTAACTGGAAAGGATCTCAATCCCATCCAGGGCGGCCACGATACGACCTTGCACCCGACCGGGCTCGAAGGCCTTATTGCGCTTCAGCGGCCACCAGCTATCTTCCAGTGGCTCCAGAGCAAAACCAGACACGCTGTACCGCAGCGTGTCGTCACGAAAGGCGCGCGGGGCGTCGATGCGATGCTGGAGCTGGGGCTGGGCCAGATCGACCTCCAGTTCTTTGAAGCTGCACAGGCGGAAGACGAAAGCATAGAAGAGCGCCTGAAAGACGGTGGCCGGAGGGATCTCGGGATCCTGACGGGCATCGTGGGTAGATCTATCCTGCATCAATCTTTCTTCCTAAGGCTGCAAGAAGACCGCCAGCATCCTCGCTTTCCCGGCTCAAGGGCCCTCATTTCCGCATTTTTCTCCGCGCTCGCCGCGGGCCCTTCGCGCGGCGTAGCAGTTCGCGATTGATGTCGGATATTTGTTCCAGGTGCTCACTCACACGGTGATAGCTTGCAATGCCGCGTCGCACCTGCTCGAGTTGATCGGCGGGCAGCGTGGTGCCCGTGCGGTGGGATTGGTCCAAGCTGACACTCAGTTCCCCCCGGGCGCATCGGCAGTCCGGCTTGCCGCAGGTCAGAAAGCGCTCCGTCAAGGAACCTCGAAGGATTTCCCTGATTTCTCCCGGAGGCAAAAGTTTGAGAAGACCGTCACGACGGTTGCGCAAGGCGAGAGCAGAAAGCCGCGCGAAGGTTCTGCGAAGAGCACGAATATGCAAAAGAAGGCCGCATCCCCCTGTCACCCAAAAGCGACAGTCCCCTGCGGAGCAATCTATGGGGACGCGCTGAAGCGCGCCTCTCCACGGGCCTGCGAAAATTAGAGTTCGGCGCCCCCGGCTTGCTCGAAAGCGTGGGCCAGTTGCAGGACCCGCGCTTCGCCGAAGGGCGGGCCGAACAGTTGCAGGCCTACCGGCAGCTTACTATCGATTCTACCGCAGGGGACGGAGATGCCTGGGACGCCGGCGAGCGAGCCTGTAACTGTATAGATATCAGCAAGATACATCTGGAGCGGGTCGCTGGTGCGTTCGCCCAGTTTGAAGGGCGGAACGGGCGAAGTGGGGGTGAGGATCGCGTCGACTTTGGTGAACGCGTCGCGAAAGTCCTGCGCGATGAGTGCGCGGACTTTTTGGCCCTTCAGATAGTAGGCGTCGTAATAGCCGGCGGAGAGGACGTAGGTGCCGAGGACGATGCGGCGCTTCACTTCGGGGCCGAAGCCGGCGCCGCGCGTCTTGCGGTACATGGCGAGAAGGGAATCGTCGGGGATGCGGAGGCCGTAGCGAACGCCGTCGTAGCGAGCGAGGTTGGAGCTGGCTTCGGCGGTAGCGATGATGTAGTAGGCAGCGATAGCGTAATCCGTGTGCGGCATGCGAATGTCGACGAGTTCGCAGCCGAGTTTGCGGAAGAGCGCGATGCCTGCCTCGATTTTTTTGCGTACGCCAGGGTCCATGCCTTCGGCGAAATATTCTTTGGGGATGCCAAGGCGCGGGCGCTTGAGGGGCTTCGCGAGTTCAGCGGCATAATCAGGAACGGGAGCGGTGGTCGAAGTGGAATCGTGGGGATCGCGCCCGGCGATGGTTTGCAGAATGGCGGCGACGTCGCGCACTCGGGTGGCGAATGGCCCGATTCGGTCCAGAGAAGAAGCAAAGGCGATTAAGCCATAGCGGGAAACGCGGCCGTAGCTGCCCATCATGGCGGGAATGCCGCAGAAGGAGCCGGGCTGGCGGATGGAGCCGCCAGTATCAGTTCCAAGAGAAGCAACGGCGAGGCCAGCGGCGACCACGGCCGCCGAGCCGCCGCTGGAGCCGCCGGGCACGCGGTCGAGGGCCAGTGGATTTTTGACCGGGCCGTAGGCGGAGTTTTCGTTGGAGCTACCCATGGCGAATTCGTCGCAATTCGTTTTGCCGAGAATGACCGCGCCAGCGGCTTCGAGGCGTTCGACGGCGGTGGCGTCGTAGGGCGGGATGTAATTCTCGAGAATCTTGGAGCCGCAGGTGGTTTTCGTGTCACGGGTGCTGATGACGTCCTTGATGGCCACGGGCACGCCGGCGAGCGGCGGGAGAGGCTGGCCTTCGGCGATGAGGCCATCGATGCGGTTGGCTTGGCGACGCGCACGCTCTGGCGTGAGGGTCAGATAGGCGTTCAGCTCGGGATTCTTCGCTTCGATGCGCTTATAGAAGTCGGCGAGCAGCTCGCGCGCGGAGACTTTTTTTGCCGCGAGGGCTTCTTTGACGCCGTCGATGGTCGAGGTGCTTGTCATCGTCCATCTGGTTCTCGAAAGAAGGGCACGATCTATGGTGCCCTACCGTTCAATTCATTTTTCGATCTTGTCAAGCTGGGCACAGCATTCCTTCGCTCTGCTCAGGATAAAGCTAGGCCGCTACAAATTCAGGAGAAAAACGCCGGGCTAAAGCCCGGCCTCTAGAAATGCCTAGCGCTCGATGACCTTCGGGACGCGAAAATAGGGCGGCTCAGGGTCGGGCGCGTGTGCCAGAACGTCCTCGGCTACTGCACAGGGCACGATTAGATCCTCGCGCAGCGTGGCGTCGGCGGACTGATCCTCGGCCAAAACTTGCGCCATCGGCTCAACATTGGTGGTGTCGAGTTCGTTGAGCTTGCCGATGTACTCGAGGATTTCGTCGATTTGCGCGCGGTAAGTCTCGAGCTCGGCCTCGCTCAAGTCCAGATAGGCCAGCTCCGCTACGCGCAACACATCTTCCCGGCTGATTTTCACGGCAGCTTCCCGTCTTTCGGGGATTTAAACACCTTCAAAATTTTAGCACAGCCTTGCGGCGCGATTAGCGCCGAGCCCCCCAAACGCCGAGGTCGGTTTGCTCCAAGGTTGGCTTGCGGTTTCGGTTGCAGCATCTTAGGCTGACCGTGGGCGGGAAAATGCAGAAAGGCACAGTGATATGAAACCTCAGAAGCAACCTTCCCCTAAGCCCAGCCCCGACAACCTAACACGGCGAGAGTTCCTGGGAGGAGTGATTGGCACCTCGCTTGTCGCCAGCTTGGCCGGTCCCGAGCTTTTGGCGGCAGGCAAGGAGAACGACATCCCTTATCGCCACCTGGGCCGCACGGGAGAACGCGTCTCGTTGGTGGGACTCGGCGGCTACCACATAGGCGTTCCGTCCAACGAACAAGAGGGCATTCGCATCATCCGCACCGCGCTCGACAGCGGCATCAACTTCCTGGACAACTGTTGGGACTACCATGGCGGCGACAGCGAAGTCCGCATGGGCAAGGCTCTCGAGGACGGCTATCGGAAGAAAGCGTTTCTGATGACCAAAATTGATGGGCAGACGAAGAAGGCCGCCGCGTCACAACTTGATGATTCTCTGCGACGCTTGCAAACCGACCACATCGACCTTCTCCAATTCCATGAAGTCATTCGGCCGACCGACCCGGAGCGGATTTTCGCGCCGAACGGAGGCATGCAGGCGGTTCTGGAGGCGCAGAAGGCAGGGAAGGTGCGTTACATCGGGTTCACGGGGCACAAGAGTCCGGACATTCACTTGAAGATGCTCGAAACTGCAACCGCGCACAAATCCCATTTCGACGCGGTGCAAATGCCGCTCAACGCCATGGACGCGCATTACGAGAGCTTTGAGAAAAAAGTCCTCCCCGTGCTGGTGAAGGGTGAAATCGGAGTACTTGGCATGAAGCCGATGGGGTCAGGGCTGTTGCTTCAGAGCAAAACTCTTTCGCCGGTGGAATGCCTCCACTACGCCATGAACCTGCCCACCAGCGTGGTCATCACGGGTTGCGAATCGATGGAGAATTTGCAACAGGCCCTTGAGGCGGCGCGTTCGTTCAAACCGTTCACTGCCGAGCAATCCGCGGCGCTTTTGGCGCGGACGGCCAAAGCCGCTCGCAGTGGCGAGTTCGAGCGGTACAAGACCACGCACGATTTCGATGGCACCTATCAGAATCCACAGTGGCTCGGCTAGAGCGAGATGGCACCTGTACACGAAATCTCTTTGGCGCAGCTGGCTCGCTCTAATCCCGGAATCTGCCATGTTGGGAGATTCAGCAAGGGTGGTCATTCGATTCCAAATCGACAGGGACCGTTCCCGGCCAATCGCTCCGCCTTCAGTCGAGCGAGGTGCAGGCTACAAAATGAAGTCGTCAACAAATGCGGCCCTAAGCGCAGTTCGTGAAGCGACAAAATCTCGGCGTTTTCCGGACAACTTCGTGGGCTCAAGCACCGAGTTATGCGCGACGTTCTTCTACAATCAGCCCGCCGATTCTGTAAAGAGGCCCCAAACCTAAAGAACGAGAAGCGGAAAAGTCGCACAGCATGGCTGGTCGGTTGCCGAAAAACTACGAGCCGTTGTGCACGGTGAGTTAGCGCGAGAGCGCATCGGTGGTTTTGCGGAGGTATTTTTTGGCGATGTAGTTGTCGACGAGGGACTGGAAAGCGGCCGCGAGTTCGTCGTAAGTGCCTTCGAGGGTGACGTCCTTCTTGCCGTCGATGTAGACGGGGCAGCGGGGAGCTTCGCCGGTGCCGGGAAGACTGATGCCGATGTTGGCGGCTTTGGATTCGCCGGGGCCGTTGACGATGCAGCCCATCACGGCGAGGGTCATGTTCTCAACGCCTTCGTACTGCGTTTTCCAGACGGGCATCATGTCACGGATGTAGCCTTGAATGCGCTCGGCCAATTCCTGGAACGTGGTGCTGGTGGTGCGGCCACAGCCGGGGCAGGCGGTTACGCTAGGCGCGAAGGAACGCAGGCCGAGCGCCTGGAGCAATTCGCAGGCGGCGTACACTTCTTCGCGGCGATCGCCGCCGGGGCGGGGCGTTAACGAAATCCGAATGGTGTCGCCAATGCCTTCATAGAGAAGCACGCCGAGAGAGGCCGCGGACCAGATCTGGCCTTTCCTGCCCATGCCGGCTTCGGTGAGGCCGAGATGGAGAGGCTGCTCGGTCTTCGCGGAAAGATCTCGATACACGGTGATGAGGTCGCGGGGCCGGGAAGTTTTGCAGGAAATGATGATTTGATCGTGGCGGAGGCCGGATTCGAGGGCGAGTTCGGTGGATTCCAGCGCGGAAATCACCATGCACTCGTTAATGATTTCTTCGGAGTTTTTACCAAAATTCTTGTCCGTATTTTCCTGCATCTTGCGCATGACCAGCTCCTGATTGAGCGAGCCGCCATTCACGCCGATGCGCACGGGTTTGCCATGATCGACCGCGACTTTACAAATCGTGGAGAATTGCTCGTCGCGGCGCTGGCCGGCCCCAACGTTGCCGGGGTTGATGCGGTATTTGTCGAGCTGCCTGGCGCATTCCGGGTACTTGGTCAACAGGACATGGCCGTTGTAGTGAAAATCACCGATGATCGGCGCGCGACAACCGGCGTCGAGCAGGCGCTTCCTGATTTCGGGGACCGCCGCTGCGGCTTCGGGGACGTTCACGGTCCAGCGCACCATTTCGGAGCCAGCTTCCGCGAGCTCGACGGTTTGCTTGAACGTGGATTCGATGTCGGCGGTGTCCGTGTTGGTCATGGACTGCACGACAATGGGCGCACCGCCGCCCACCTGGACGTGTCCGACCTTCACGCCGTAGGTTTTGCGTCGCGGATGCCCCGTAGCCGCCGCGTCAAAGCCTTCAATTTGAGTAAGCATCCGTGTTCATTGTAACGTGATTTGGGGTTTGGCGTGAATTCGCCGGGCCGCGAAGTTTTCCACACCACAGCGCGCGGTTGACGCTTGCGTTTTCCAGGGCAACCGAAGTCCCGCTTGCAAAAAGTCCAGCCAAATCGGCCTCTTGACGCCTTTCCAAAGGCTCTTCTATGGTCAGGCAGGGGTCTGGACGAGAGGTGGCTCGTGAAGCAGTAACGCCACTCTAGCGAGGGAGGGTAGAACAACCATGAGTCGCACGACGGGAGTACAGGACCATCAGGCGAGCCTTCGAGTTCGGCTCATCTACCGACAGGTGAAGCGGCGGTTGGGCCATGTTCCGCTTTCCGCGCGAATCCGCGCGCGGGATCCCAAGCTGCTCGAATTGGCCGAAAAGATGAGCGCGCACAACGCCCGGACCGGGCTCGTATCGCCCAAATTAAAAGAGCTGGCGCAACTGAAGGTAGCCGCCATGGTTGGGTGCCCGTTTTGAATCGACATTCATTCTGCCGTGGGCAGAAGAACGGGAGTCACGGAAGCGCAGTTGGGGGCTCTCGCGTTTTTGAAGTGAGTCCGCATTTCAACGAGGATGAAAAGCTGGTCCTGCGGCTCGCCGTGGAGCTCACGCGGACACCCGCCAACGTTTGTGACGCTCTCTACGAAGCTCTACGCCAGCGTTTTTCCGAGCGCGAGCTGGTCGAGCTCACCGGAGTAATCGCCTGGGAGAATTATCGAGCGCGGTTCAACCGCCGCGGAGGCCGAAGGTTTCTCAGAGGGACAATTCTGCCCTTTGCCAGAAAAGTGAAGCTGCATACCCCTGTTCTCAAACTCCGTGCAGGAGTATGCTTTCCCGACTGGAAGCTCCAGCCATGACCACCAACTGACGTGATTTCCTGGCAGGATCCCTATCGGCGGCGGGAGCCGCTATGACTACGAATGTGCCTCATGCCCACGAGCATCAGCACGATCATGAGCACCAGGCGGTTCCCTCCGACCTGACTGTTCGTGTCAAAGCGCTCGAATCACTCCTGGTCGAAAAGGGCTTGGTCGATCGCGGCGCTCTCGACTGCGCCTCCCGAGGTGGGCAAGCCATGAACGGCATCCATGATATGGGCGGCATGCAAGACATGGTCCGATCCAATATGAGAAGGACGAGCCCGTGTTTCACGCGCTCGGGGAGTCGCGGGCGCAGGTGGAACCTGGACGCGTTCGGTCATACGCGCGAGGTTCTGCCTCCGACCGAGTATCTGACCGCGAGTTACTATGAGCAATGGTTTTCGGGATTGCTCGATTTACTGGTCCGGCGGGGCTTGGTTACGGCTGCGGAGATTCAGAGCGGCGTGCCTGGCGCCGGGACGGCTAAAGCAACGCCGCCGCTGACCGCAGATAAGATCCCGGCGACGCTCGCCCGCCCTGTCCTTTTTTTACGTTCGCTTTGAAACGCCAGGGTCGACGGGGAAGTGCGTCATAAGCTGCCGCGAAGGCCGAGGGGGTCGGCCTGTTCACGCATGGCGGCGATGCAGAACTTAATATGCTCTTCCAGCGGGATGCCGAGCTCTTCGGCGCCTTTGCGAACATCTTCGCGGGAAACGCCTTTGGCAAAGAGCTTGTCCTTCATACGGCGCTTCACGGAATCGACTTCGAGATCGAGGATGCTTTTCGAGGGGCGCACATAGGCGCAGGCGGTAAGAAAGCCGGCGAGTTCATCGCAGGCGAAAAGGGTGTGCTCGAGGGCAGATTGGCGGGGGACGTTGCAATAATCGGCGTGGGAAAGGATGGCGCGAACGATTTCTTCGGAGTAGCCTTGGGCGCGCAGGATTCTAGCGCCCTCGGAGGGATGGCCTGTGTCCGGGGAATGCTCGTGGTTGGGCCAGCGCTCATAGTCGAAGTCGTGAAGTAAGGCGGCGAGGCCCCAGGTTTCTTCGTCCGCGCCGGATTTGCGGGCGTAGGCGCAAACGCAGGCTTCCACCGCAAGCATATGCTTGCGGAGCGATTCGGATTGCGTGTATTCGCAGAGCAGTTTCCAGGCGTCCTCGCGCGTCGGCATGCGGTGCCTCCTCCAAAAGGACCAAATAGTTTAGCGCATAGCGCGGTGACGGGTGATTGGTGATCCCGCGAAGCTTGCGAAGCTCGATTCAGCTGGTGACTCGTGAAAAACGAGCCCCTGAGTAGGTCTTCAGGGAATGACCGACATTAGGGCAATGAATTGCGAAGCCGACGTGGAAAATCCGGGCTTCCGGAAGCCTGGGGAAGCACGCATAGGAACACAAAAAAGTAACCACAAGCGGTATGGGATGGGCATAACGCCCACACAAGTCTTCGTGGAAAGATGGAAGAAACGCGAGAACAGGCTGGACGAAAGGACAGCGAAAAAGGGGCGTAAACGGGGAAGAAAGAAGGTGCTAGTCGAAAAAAAGTACAAAAATACTCTTGACAAGAAAATGGCTTCCAACAGATACTCCCATCGCGCCAGTAAGCTGCCTTCCCCCTGTGAGAACGTTCCGACGTTCCTCTCCTATCCGCACGCCGGAAAATAACGTCAGCAAGGAGCACCGGTGTCGGCACAACTGAACAAGGACGAGATGAACACGCTCGAGATGGACCGGGAAGTGATCCGCTGCAAGACGTGTGGACTGGTACAGTACAGGACGCGCACAGGAAATTGCCGGCGATGCGTGCGCGCTCTGCCTCAGCGCCTAGAATTCATGATTCCTCCGCCAGCGCCAGCGGAGGAAGCGACGGCCGAGCCAACCTCGGAGAAGCTCGTCAACCAGCAGACGGTCGAGAACATCGGTCAGCGGATTCGTCAGTTGCGCGAATCGCGCTCGATGACCCAGAGCCAGCTGCAATCGCGTTCGAAAGTCTCGCGCTCATATTTATCGAGAATCGAAAGCGGGCAAATGACGCCCAGCCTCGGCACGCTGGAGAAAATCTCGGAAGCGCTGAACGTAGGGCTGAACCGGTTCTTCATCCCGGAATCGGACGGCGAAGCGCTGCTGGAGGACCCGTTCATCCAGGGATTGCGGCCGTTCCTGCGGCAATTGGATTGGGAACAGTGGCAGTCGATCCTGAAGAGGCTGCAGGCGATCAGCGATCACGTGCACACGCCGCCGGCGAACCTCCGCCCTATCGGTAACCCGGCGCGGCTTCCACAAAGCGCGCCGGCGAATGGCAACGTGACGGGTCATATCGGTACAGGCCATGCGAATGGCGTTGGCCATCCGCACATGCATCCGCAGGGTTATGCGCTGCGACAGCCCACAACATCTTTTAGTCCACAGAGCCGGCCCTTCGGAGCCCCGGGCAAGTCAGCGTTCTTGAGGCCGCTGGCGCGCTAGTTTCCGCCTCGATCATTGAAAAGCTTGACGCGGCGTAACCCTCGGGTTGCGCCGCTTTTTTATTTGCGGACGGCAAGGTTTTTACGTTGCGGCGAGGGGCGACTACTCGCGGATGACAGAAACTTTGGCGCCGGGAACTTCCAGGCGAATCAGACGATGGTGGTTATCCAGCAGGAGCAGGATTTCCAGGTCCGAGGAGGTCACCTTCAGTCCGTCGTAGGTTTTTCCATCGGCCGTAGCCGAGCCCGTGGGGGCCACGTTTACCGTGCCTGGGGTCAATTCCTGGGGGATGAGCACGGGAAAAGTTTGTTCGCCGCCCTTGGACCAGTCGTAAATGCGCGCGAGAACGGCGTATTGGTAGTAAAGATTGTTATCGAGTACGGCGATGAGGGGAGAGTTGAAAGACAAGTCCTGCTGGAAGGGATGCGCGCCTTGCATCTCGAGAGTGATGCGAGCGATGCCGTTAGCGAAGACGATGTGGGCGCCATTGGTTTTGTCAGCCTGGGCGGTCCATTGGTAGCTGATCGGTGCGCCGTCGGCCTGTAGCGTGAGCGAGCCCGTAACCTTGCTCGGAGCGCCCTCGGGCGGCTTGATGTCCGATGAGCCCTTGGCGAGCCAGCCGCCTTCTGCCGGCGCGATCTCGAATTCTTCGTGGCCAACGATTTGGCCGGCGAGCTTAATGGTGAACTTTCCTTTATCTTGGACAAGAACGCCGGGGGCGGCTTTCTGCCTTTTTTGACCAGCGAAACAAACCGTCGCGCATGCGACAATTCCCACAATCAAACCTATGCCAGCGGTTTTGAAATGCATACTGAGTCTTACCCCCGTGGGTATTGTCTCTCAGGGGAGAGGTTTCTCAACCACGAGATGGGCTTGGTTGCCTCCGGAGGCAACAATGCCCAGGCGCAAGATTTGGGCGACGATTTCGGCGGGCTCGTGAGAACTGTCCACCCGATAGTCGGCAAGCTGGTAGGAAGGGAGACGCTGCGCGTGAAGCGCGCGAAAACTGGCTTCGTCGCGAAACAGAGGGCGGCCGGTCATGGTCATGCAACGCGAAAGGAGAACCTCGATGGGGGAATCGAGCCAAAGAACGGGAACACCGGAAGCGCGCAGAAAATCAGGGCATCCTGGCTGCGCGTAGGTCCCGCCACCGAGGGCTAGGATCGTTCCTTGCTTGAGCTCGGAAGCTCGGCCGAGTGCGGCGCGAAGCTGATCCGCTTCGAGCTGGCGGAAATAAGCTTCGCCCAAGCGTTCGAAGATTTCTGAGATGGGGAGACCGGCGGCTTGCTCGATGAGCGTGTCGAGATCCACAAAGCGCCAGGCGAGCTGCCGGGCGAGGAGCGTACCAACAGTGGTTTTGCCGGAACCCATGAAGCCGGCGAGGCAAACAGTCGTTGCGCGCGGTAGAACGCCGCGCGAAGGGGGTGTTGCTGTCACGCCAGGAGAACTCGAAAGGCTTAGTCGCGCTTCAAGATTCGAATTGTACCACTGTAAGTCGAGAGTTCGACCTTAGCCAGGCCCGCGCCGAAAGTGCCGAAAAGTCCGCGGAACTTCGAGCCGAAGCGGTGGACAGAACCGTGGAAATCCGGCTTGAGGAAAGCGGCGGCCTGGTTGTCGACCGTGCCCGTGGCGGTTTGGGCCTTGAGATCGAACGAATCGTTGCCCGAGAAACGCACTTCCACGAGGCCTTTGCCGCTCTTCATGGAGTAAAGCCCGGTGCGGATGAAGTCGCCGTCAAAGAGGATATTTCCGGTGGTTGTGCGGAGATTCACGTTGGTAAGGGCGGGCTGGAGAATCTGAGCGCCACCACCAACGGAATTGAAGTCGAGCTTGCCGGCACACTGGGTGCAAACGAGCGACCCGCCCGTAGTTTTCACGATAATGTAGCCGGAAACCTCCTTCAGGTGCACATCCCCGGCGACGCTTTCCAGGGTCATGTCGCCCATCACCTGTTCCACATAAATCAGACCATTTTCGGTCTTTAGCTGAAGTTCCGTTTCTTCAGGCACGGTCAATTGCAGGCTGGTTTCAAGATCGAGAGGCTGCGCAGAGGCATCCAGGACGCTGGCGGTGACGTCCACCCGGTCACCCGCCTGCTCCATATCAAAGCCAACCTTGTTGGAGTTTTCGTTGGCGACGATGACAACTTCAGGATTTTTCCAGGATTTCACTTCGATGCGGCCGTTAGCCACATTCTGAATCACCACGACGGGCCGCCCGGCCACCGAGAAATGCTTTTCGATGCGCTGGCTGGCGGCCATAACCGGCACGCCGGAGCCTAGAACACCTGCGGCGCCCAGAAGCAGCGTGATGCTCCGTCCCATCGAACTGGTGCACATGTTAGTTGACGCTCCTTCCGCGATCCATCATTTCCCCAAGCAATTCCGCTTTTTGCTCATAGGCGCTGTAGAGATACTCGCGCGCCAGGTCATCCTGCGGCGCTTGTTTTAGGTGACGCTCGCAGTCGGCAATAAAATCGTCGACTTCTTGGAGGTTTTGCTCGAGGGCCGCGTCCACAGGAGAAGTGCTCGCCAAGTGCATGTTCCTGACATCGACTTCTTGCTCGTTCAACTCCTTCACGGTGGCAACGATTTCGGGTGGAACCAGCGGAGGACCCAGGCTCGGTTCGGCACTCTGGCGCACTTGCAGAATCGCAGCTGCAGCGATGACTGCGCCGACGGTCACGGTTGCCAAAGCGCGGCTGCGGAAAAACTGGCCAAAACCATCCCACCAGGCAGGTTCTTGCTTCGCTGCTGCCACTGATTCCTTGATAATGCCTTCGCCTTCGAGCTGGGCGCGAAGGGCAATCCAGACGCGTAAGGGCGGTTCGACTTCAGCGGGCAACGCGTGCGCAGCTGAAACGATTGTTTCAAGATCGGCGATGTAGCCCTGGCAGTGCGGGCACCCGGCTACGTGCAGCCGCGCTACTTCCGGCAATGGCGCCAAGCCTTCCTCGACTAGAACTTCTTCAACGTCCCTGCACTGCATGGTGCTTCACTCCCAGCAGATGGCAGCTGGTTCTCCGGTCTGCTCCGATCTTCCTACTTCTTAACCCCAACTCCTGGCGTCACGGGATCGCACACACCCCTCGCGTGCGTTCATTGTAGCTCAATCGTCGTGCGCCGTCTGCGTTCTTGCGGCGTGGCGTTCCTGCCGTGCCTGCGCGCGCAGCTGTTCCTGCAACAAGTCCCTCAGACGAGTCCGCGCCTTGTGCAGCTGCGATTTCGAATTTCCCACCGAACAACCCATAATTTCTGCGATCTCGTTGTGTTCGTAACCTTGCACGTCGTGCAGAACAAACACGGTCCGGTAACCCGGTGGCAGTTTTTCTACCGAGCGTTCCAGATTGACGCGGTCGACTGCGCCAGCCAAACGCAAATCCGGTGCTCCAATATCTTTTCTCGGGCCGCCTGTTTCTTCGTCGGGCTCCGTCGTTTCTTCGAGTGAGGCCACCGGGAGCGTCTTCTTCCTAAGACGCATCAACACGACGTTCACGGTCATGCGATGAAGCCAAGTTGAAAATGCCGACTCGCCCCGGAAAGTCCCGATTTTGCGGAAGAGCTGAAGGAAAGCTTCCTGCATCAGGTCTTCCGCGTCTGCCGGGTTATTGACCATCCGGAGACACAAAGCGTAAACGCGGCGGCTGTGCAGTTGATACAGGAACTCAAACGCAGCGGCATCACCCGCCTGGGCCAGCCGGATAGCTTCCGCTTCAGTCACCGGTTTGGTGGCCTGCCGGGAAGTCGACGCATTCGGAGCGCTTGGTCGGTTTCGGGCCAACGGTCCAATTGCGGCGCATCCACCCGTTCGGATGCACCGAGTCCCCCTTTGAGTTGTCCTGACTTTCGCCTGCCGGAGTCAAACAGACACCCCCGAGAAAGCCCCTTACTTCCGTGCAGGTGTTCGGGCTCCTGCGGGCGAGCGGGTACGGTTATTGTCCCGCGAATGCGTTCATTCGTCTATGGCGGGCAGTGATGAGTTGGCTTTCCGGGAGCTGGGATTCATCGTGGATGGCTTTCTCAAAATCTACAAGCTGGGCGATGGGAAGGACGACCAGGAAGGACTTGAACAATACTATGGTTTCCCGTAGGCAGGTATTCAGATCGTAGTGGCCCAGGTCCATTTCCCTCCAACCGCGCTCGGGGTCAGAATACACGCCTCCCGCCAGGTCGCTCGCGACATTGCGGAAGTCGCGATCGAGGTGTTCTACCATTTCTTGGAGGGTACTGACCTTGTGCAGGAATTGGAGTCTGTGGGAAAACAGCACCTTGTCGAGAAGTCCGCTCATGCGCGCCGATCGTTGGCCTTTCGAACCTTGGTAGTTCTCAGGATCCAGAGGGGCGGCATTCGGAACCGTCCCGTGGTGCTTGGCATGTTCATGCAAGGCCCGGAGCGTGCCAGCGAGCGGGCGAGTTAGGCGTCCGCAAAGTTCAGAACTCATGCTAATGGCGCCCAATGCTCTTGCCTGAAAGCCGCCGAGTTTGAGCTCAATCGCTTCGTTGAGCGAAACACTGAACATGATGTACAGCGATTCCAGATGCCATTC
>Ga0209577_10000674_pt1 | contig 33953 bp, 31 predicted proteins | sample GraSoiAngelo_109_FD_185874 | JGI IMG/M metagenome (GOLD analysis project Ga0209577, IMG submission 185874) | Grasslands soil microbial communities from the Angelo Coastal Reserve, California, USA - 14_0903_12_20cm (SPAdes) (version 2) | ecosystem: Environmental > Terrestrial > Soil > Grasslands... | reverse complement strand
CTGAAAGTGGTCAACCGCTACGGGCCTGCCGGCCGGGAGGCCGTCGCCAAGCCCCGGTCGCACCTCTACCGGCGCCCCAGCAAGTCCAGAAAACTTTCGGCGAGCAGTTGGAGGATCTAGCGAACAGTCTGGAAGAGCCTGCCGTGCAGGAACAGATTCGGACGGCTAAAGGACGGCCGCCGTGTCGGTCGTTCGTGGTAACGGGTCACAGTCTGGGGGCCGCGCTCGCGACGCTATTTGTGATGAAGAACAAAGAGAAAAGCAGATTCGACATTACAACCATCTGCACCTTTGCGTCGCCGCGTGTAGGGGAAGCGCAGTTTGCAGAGCAATTCAATCAATTGCCGCTGACTTCGTGGCGCATCGTCAACACGCGGGACATCGTTCCGAGGTTGCCGCTGCCTATCCCCGTGTTTTTTGGCTACCAGCATGTGGCCAAGGCGTCCTCGTTTTCCTCTGTGGGCACGGTGAAGTGGTGGAACTCCGTCTGCTGGCACTCCATGTACACCTACTTGCATTGGCTCGACCCGACGATTGACGTGGACACGAAATGCAAGCCGTAGCACCTCACCATTCATTAGGAACATTCCTGAGCTGGAAGATAGGCTGCGGACGCTGAACAAGTGACTGAAGGGCGTGTCTCGCATCACCTCCAATGAGGGATTCCCCTGAATTCGACGCAGAAATTTACCGGATTGCGGTTTCGGTTCACCCTGGGTGACGCTCAAAGCCGATTTCTGAGGTTGTAGTTTGGCCATCCGCCACGCAATGAACAGCTATTCCGCCAAGGTGACCCGTACTGTCGAGATGAGCGATTCCGGCTCTCAAGGGAATTTCGAGGAGCCCATAAGCGTGATTGCCGATTCTACCGGAAAGTTCCGGGTGGAAAGCAAAGGCATGATGCACATGACGATGGTCTACGACGGCAACGCGATGTGGATGTACATGCCGACTGCGAATATGTACTCGAAACTTCCCCTAAACGGCGCCTCGACATCCGCCCGAGCCGGCATGGGCAAATGGAATGTCTAGGGGCGCCAACGCGATGGAAGAATACAAAAATGTCTCTATTATAACGGTGTGAAGGAAGCCAAGATTCTCCGGAGTGAAAAAGTTCACGTGAACGGCGCCGATGCGGACTGCTGGGTCGTCTCTTTGGAATACGAGAGTTCAGGAAGCGAGGTGACTGCTGAGGCGCAAGCAGCAGGATTTTCGCTTAGCGATTTCGCGCACAGCAAAACCCTCTGGGTGGACAAGAACCGCTACCTCGTCTATCGCGAGGATTCTATTACGAAAATGAGCATGCCGAATACGAACACGCCCACGAACATGAAGCAGTCGAGCAAAGTGGAGAGTTTCACGGTGAATGACCCGGTCTCGCCGGACGTGTTTCAGTTCGCGCCGCCACCGGGCGCAAAAGAAATCGATGAATCAAAATTCATGCCGAAGGCGAAGGAAGCGCCGCAAACCCCAAAATAGTTGTGACGCCTGTGGCGCACGAAAGTTAGTCATACAATCCCAGGCATTATTATAGGAGGTGCCAGCCAAGAAAGCTCTGACACCTCAAGCAGATTGCGCCGTGGATGCTACGCTCGGCTCCCCGGGATGGCCGTATGCGCGCACAGATAGAGCTAGGCGCTCTTGATAGCTTTAGAAGCGGCGTCCCAAACAGCCACGTTCTTGTTGAAATAGGAATAGTTCGACATGTGGCAGCCCGTGATTGCGGCGTTGTTGCCGAAGACTTCGTTTTCTACGACGGGCTTGCGCGTTCGCACAGCCTGGAAGAAATTGGTCAGGTGGTCCACCATGTCGCTATAACCCGCAGAAACCGTATAGATTTCTTCTCCTGACTCCACGTTGTAATTGCCCGGAGCAGGTCGGGGGTGCTCACGATTCCACTCCGCGATGTATTCCTCGCGCTGCTTTTCTGGCCAGGAGCCGATCGAATAGTCCTCGCGGGTATGAAACTCCGGCTCAGCACGAAAAGCGAGGGATGCGCCGGCGCCCAAGGCCGCGGGAGCGCCTTCACCGCGAATGAACATGGTGCCTTTTTTCCCGTAAAAGGTGAAAAGCTGATCCTCGTATTTGTTGTTCTGGTTGCAGCGTAGGACCACCTGGAACTTCGGGTAGTCAAAGATCGTCCACTGGAGGTCGCCAAATTCGCGGCCATCCTTGTAGTGGTAAATCCCTCCCGTGGAATAGGCGCGGATGGCCGGCGCGTTGGTGCCAGTGATGTAGTGAATGCCGGAGATAAGGTGCACGAAGAGGTCGCCGGGGAGGCCCGCGCCGTAGTCCTTGTAGCAACGCCAGGAGACGTAGCGGCGCCCGTCGAAGGGGCGCTTGGGCGCGTCGCCAAGCCAGGTGTTCCAGTCAATAGTGTGCTCGCTGGCATCGGGAGGGATGGGGTAGACCCAAGCGCCGCTGTCCGTGTTGCGATCCCAGACGGCTTCGATCGTGTCCACCTCACCGAGCCTGCCAGAATCCCAGATTTCCTTGGCCTTGGCGTAAAGAATGGAGCTGACGCGCTGGCTGCCGATCTGCAAGATGCGCTTGTTCGTCTGAACCGCGTCAACCATGGCAAAGCCATCCTCGAGCGTGTGCGACATGGGCTTCTCGCAGTAGGCGTCTTTGCCGGCCTGCGCTGCTTCGACCACCAGCCGCCGGTGCCAATGGTCCGGCGTCGCGACAATCACCGCGTCGATGTCTTTGCGGTCGAGGAGGCGGCGGTATTCGCGGGTGGTGTCTATATCCTTCTTCAGAATTTCTTTTGGCGTCTCGTGACGCGTGTCATAAACGTCGGCGGCGGCCACGCACTCAATACCGAGCACCCTGCGGCTCGCTCGCAGCAAATCGCAGCCTTCCGTACCTGTGCCGATGATGCCGAAGCGCACGACCTCCGCAGGCGGGGGCGAGGCTCGAAGAATACTCGGTTCCAGGATCGTGACGTTCTTTCCCGCGAGGCCTGCGGCCATGGTTCCTGCACCCAGCCGGACAAAGTCGCGTCGAGTCATGGAGATAGGTTTTTTCATAGCCAGGTGGACCTCCCTTTTTGCAGACCCTAGGATGCTTTGATGAGAGCCATCGCGGATAAACTGAAACTCGTCATGATTCCTTCCTGCTGAAGGGAAGCAGAACTATACGTCTGACGTGGAAAAGAAGCAATGCCGTTTCGGCGCCTGTCCGTGAACGCGGCGGCGAAAAGCAGTTAACTTCTTCCGAGGACAAATAGGATTAGCCTCAAAAAAGGCCGCAGGGCTGACGATGGCTCGACGCGCCGGGAATGAGACCTTCAACTTAAAAATAGGAAACCGGGCCGCGCAGAAGCGGCCCGGCCGTTTGAAACGATCATCGGTTGTGCCTCCTGAGCGGTGGCTTACCAGATCCAGGTATTCACGCTGTCTACGTTTCTAACTTGTCAAGCGTTGGCGTGTCTGGCGGCTTGTGGAAGCGCCTTGATCTCCACCTTGCGCGGCAGCGCCGCGGCAGCGATGGGCGCGGTAATTTCGAGCATCCCGTTGCGGTATTCGGCGTTTAGTTTGTCTTTCTCCACGCCTTCCGGAAGCGAGACGCTGCGCTGGAACGAACCGTAGGTAATCTCTCTGTGGAGATAATCCGCTTCTTTGGTTTCGCGAGAGTTAGAACGCTCGCCGCTGATGGTCAGCGTATTTCCCAGGACCTGGAGATTGACATCTTTCGGGTCGATTCCGGGGAGCATGACTTGGCAATGGAATTTCCGTCCGTCTTTGTCAATGAATGATTCGATTGCGGGGCTGAAGCCAGCCGTCATCGTGGACTCTTCCTGGCCCGAGGGCCAGCTCAAGAAGCGGTTGAAAATCTGGTCGAAATCCCTGCGGAAGTCGAACAGATCCTGGAAGAAAGTATCGCGTGGAATGAGACTTCTCATATAGGCCTCCTGGATGAAATGGGCGGGGCGAACGAGGCTTTCTGGAGCTGGGAGCAGAAGGAACGCCGCTCCAAGCCGGAGTGTACTTCTTAAGGCACTTTATCGATGTTGTCAAGACATTCTCGCCCTGAAAAATTTCCATGGAACGCGCGAGCAGGCGAGAGGCTGGCCGTTTCTTGGACTTTGTGCCAGTTTTCCTGCGCTTCACGGGGAGATATCTTTGCATTGTCCAAGCATTGTCCAAACCGCTCCAAGCCAAGGTGCAGCCATGAATCAGATCATCGACTGGATGCAGAACAATTGGTACGAATTGGGTAGCCTTCTGGCCCAATTTACGTTTCTTTTTGCAGGCCTGTGGTTCGCGCAGAAAATCTTGAAGACCATGCGGGCTTCGCAGCAGCAAGTCGCCGCGCTGCTAAGGCTCTCGATAACCGACGGGCTGGAGCGCCCGGAAGAGACTGGGGCGGCGCCGAGCCCAACCCCTAGCGTGGTCACCGCTTCCATGTTGAACCCGGTCGCGGATCGGCCTGCGCCCGCGCGAATGCCGCCCAAAATGGCCCCGGCGCGCAGTTCCTCGTCCTACGCCGCCTTTGAGAAGCCGTCACGCGGTGAAGCGCCGTCGCTAACGGAAGAACTGAGCGGGCGAGCGCAAACCAGCGCGGCAATGGCGCCTGCACAAACAGCTACGATCGAACCAACCTATGAGCCAACTCCCTACGTTGCCGCTCCGTTGACCTTGCCCGAAGACGAGCGCAATGACGTGGATATTGCTGCTGCGGGACGCGGCGTCGTTCAGTGGCTGCAAACGCCCATGTCCAGCAAGAGCATGTCCAGCAAGAAAAAGGGCGTGTCTCCCTTGCGCAAAGTCGTGCGCTGGCTGCAAGCTCCTGTGCGAAGCTGAAACAAAAGCCGGCCCTTTCAACCGCGGAGGATTTGCAGCCGGTTTGGGAACAAAGCTCTACGAGCTCGCGTCCTTAATATCGTCGTGAGCTCTTTTCAGGGCAGTTTGCGCTTCGGCCCGGCCATTCAATTTCGGCTTCAACAAGTCGAGAGCGCGGTCCAGGGACATGGCTTTACCTGCAGGGGGACCGGCGCAGGAATCGGCCGCTGCTTTTGGCTTTACGCCGGTCACGTTCCATTTCAGACATGTGAATTCGACCGGCACGCTAACGCTCAGGCGAAGCACGGCAATGCAGCTGGAAAGATCCCTGAAGTCCGAACAGACGGCCTGCAATTCTTCGTCCTGCGGCAGGATTCCCTGAATTCGCAACTGTTTCGATAGCTTGTCCTCCAATGGACCGTTCCGAAGCGAGTTGATCGTTCGCTGATTTGTAATGTTTGAAGATCTTGAGCGGGTTGTATCTGGCCGGGTTGTACCAGGGCGTGAATTGCCGTTGGATTTCTCGTGGTTGTCTTTCTCTTGCCTATTTTGCTCTGGTGCGGGTTTTTCCGGCGTATCCTGGGCGACAGCAGCGGCGGTGAAAACAAAAACGAATACAGCAGCACCTAGATAGTTTAGATGGCCTCTCATGTCTGCCTTTCGAGGGCTTGAGGAGGACAATTATGTTTACCTTAACTCGCGCGCTGATGTCGAGAGCGTTACTCACAATCAATTTATGGAAGCTGGGGCATGGGTTCCTACGGGTAACTGTTTATTTTCTTTGGCGCGACTTCGAAGGCGGTGAAACGATTAAACGAATTTCGACACTGCGCTTATAAATAGGTGTACACTCGTCTCGACCGTACTGGTCAAGTTAGCTCCAGACCATCGGAGACCTACAATGCGGCCCAGCAGCGCTCCTTCCCGGAGATTTTCTTCGCGAGTGCAAGCACCGGGAGATGTGTGGGTGTATTGGAAGTGCGAGGGGCGCGATGACGTTTCGCAAGTCCGCAACATAAGCATGGGCGGATTATTTATTAAAACGCCGCAACCCCGTCCTTCCGGCACGATTACCCGGCTCGACTTTCTTGTGGCCGAAGGCCAGATCCGCGCGGATGCCGTCGTTCGGCACGCACGGGCCGGGGCCGGATTGGGATTGAAATTCACCGCGCTTGCTGAGCAGGACCGGCCCAAACTTGCTGCTTTGATCAACCGGCTTCGCCGGATGCACTTCTTGGGCGGCGGGTGATTCAGAATTCCGGCGCGAAAAGCCCCGCCGCTTCCTTGGAAGCGCAAACTCGAATTCCACGAGAGTCTCAAATTCGCAGCTCATTCCCGTGCGGCTTAGATGAAATCGACAAAAGAAATTCGCCTGCGCCTCGCCGCGCCGGAAGATGTACCGGTTCTGCGCCGATTGATCGAAGCTTCCGTACGCGCGTTGCAGACCGAAGACTACACCCCAGCGCAGATCGAGGGCGCGCTAAAAACCGTTTTTGGTGTTGACAGCCAACTCATTGCCGATGGCACGTACATCGTTGCAGAAACGCCAGCGAGGCAAGAGGAAACCGCACAGCGCACCGGCACGACGTCGACGTGGGCGATTGTCGGCTGTGGCGGCTGGAGCAAACGCAAAACGCTCTTTGGCAGCGACCATTGGACCGGGCGCGAAGACTCCTTGCTCGATCCGCGACATGACGCGGCCAAAATTCGCGCCTTCTTTATTCATCCCGCCTGGGCCCGCCAAGGCGTGGGGACCATGCTCCTCCAGGCTTGTGAAAAGGCCGCGCATGCGGCTGGCTTTACCCGCTATGAAATGGGCGCCACACTCACGGGAGCCAAACTCTTTAGCGTGAGGGGCTACGTTGCGGTCGAACCAATCTCCATTCCTTTGCGCAATGGCGAAACGCTCCCGGTGATTCACATGGAGAAACGCGCCGAGCGAGATCGTGACCCTTGTCACGAACCTTCGTGACGGGCGTCCTATTTTCCCGTGCTTACTAACTGCTAGATAAGGTCATCGCGCCGGCTGCTTGGCCTCCCCAAAGCTACTGCCGATAGTCGCTTAAGGTGTCTGGCGCGATTGGTCTCTTCTTTACCGTTAACGAAGCGCCCTTCACCGGAGGACCGATGCGCATACTGTTCACTGGCCTGCTCCTCCTCCTTCCCGCGGGCCTTTTTGCCGACCAAAACCACGCTCCTCAAACCGCAGAATACTGCGGCGACTGCCACCGCGCCATTTACGAGGGCTGGAAGAAGTCTGTCCACGCCACCGCCATGGAAAGCCGACTCTTTCAAGATGCGCTGAAGATGGCGGAGTCGGATTTTAATGGCGATGCCCGTAAGGTATGTTTGCGCTGCCATTCCCCTTTGGCGGCCTCGAGCGGTGACTTGGCCTTGACTCGCAAAGTGAGTTGGGAAGGAATCACCTGCGATTATTGCCACTCCGCACAGGAGGTCGCCCCGACGCGAGTCAACGCAGTAGCGCGTGTGGAGTTCAACGGCGTCAAAAGCGGCCCATCCACGGACGCGGTTTCCCCCGTGCACGCCATGCGTTTCTCCAAGGTGCACACCACCTCGCTCCTTTGTAGCGCCTGTCACGAATATCGCAACGCGCTGGGCTTCCAGGTGCTTACCACATACTCGGAGTGGGAAAAGAGCCCCTACGCGAAAAGCGGGCAGCAATGCCAGTCCTGTCATATGTACGCCGTGCAAGGCAAAATCGTGGATGTTCGCGTCACTACCGACTCCAGCGATAACCTCAACGTGCACCGCATGCCGGGCAGCCGCTCGGTCGAGCAACTCAACCGCGCCATTCAGTCGCAAATCTCCACCAAGCGTCAGGGCGATAAGGTGAAAGTTGTCGTCAAACTGACGAACGCCGGGGCCGGGCATTACGTTCCCACGGGTTCACCTATGCGCAAGCTGATTCTGGAGGTTCGCCTGGATCCGTTTGGTGACGGCAGCGCGTCGAGCGCGTTTATGCGCGCACGATTCAAGACCAAAAGGGAAAACCGCTGCAGCGCGAGCACGTGGCCTTCTTAAAAGGCGCCAAGGTCGTGGAGGATACACGAATCGCACCGAAAGAGACGCGCACGGAGACGTTCACGTTTGATCTACCCGCGGGGCGCCGAGCAACCGTGGAGGCCAATCTCTATTATTTCTATTCCCCCATGGCGGTGACCGAAGCCGAACAGAAGATTCGGTTCCTGGCCATGTCGCGACTCATCCCATAGCACTTGGGTCTGGCGCTCGGCCCTTAACTTCATGAAATAAATAGGCTTGCTTAACTCGAAAGATGATCCGTAAGATTCCTCATGACTCTTGGCATAAGGTCAGGTTTGAAGCTGCTTCGCGAAGAGGGATTTACGGTGACCAAGGTTCACCGCGTCCCAGGAATTTTCCAAGCTGGCGGGCGTACGGTGCGTGCTTTGCACCATTACGACCGCCTGGGGTTGCTGAAGCCCAACCGCACCGAGGCTGGCTACCGCCTTTATCACCTTGGCGACCTCGCGCGGCTGGAGCAGATTCAAGAAGGTCTGGGAATTCATCTAGAAAGCCTTCGCCGCGGGAAAAGCAGCGAACTAAAATTTCACTCTGGGCAGGGACCTGGCTTGAGTTGGCCGCAAGCGAAGGGGCACGTTTGTGCCCTTTCCGGTTTCTGGTTTCCCAACGGCTCGCCATTCGCAGCGGTGCCGAATCTCTCTTCTCGCCACTCCGTACCCTAAGCGAAGCCGTCTCCACTCAAGGGAACACCTGTCAGGGCGGAAAAGGTGCGGCAGGTATAATGCCCACGTATGGTTTCCATCGCGTCCATCGTAAGACGCGGCTACCGTCTGTTCCGACGGGTTTACCCGCGATGCAGCATGATTTCGCAGGCCATTGCCTTCAATCTTTTCCTCGCGTTCTTTCCGACCTTGCTGTTTGCGGTCGCCGCAGCCAACACCCGTTTCGGCGGCAAAGCCAGCTTGCTCGAAATGATCCAGGACTTCACCGAATTCCTTCCGCCCAGCAGTCAGGGCATCGTTTCCGAGTTTCTCGTAAATCGTGGGCCACAGGCGTGGAAAGTTGCCGTGTTGGGATGGTCGGGCACACTGCTGGCGGGCTCCCAGGTCATGAAGCTGGTGATGGAAGGAATTCACATTATCTATGGCGACGAAGAAAAGCCCGGCTTCCTGCACCGGCAGCTTCGCGGTCTGCTGCTGTTGCTGATTACCATGGTTCCTTTGCTGGGCGCCGCGGTTCTGGGGGTTCTGGGCAAGCCGCTGCGGCTCTGGATTGCGCGCGAAGCCGGCAAACATTCCATTAGCCAAGGTTGGTGGATTTTCCTTTTCTCCCTTGCCGCTATGCTTCTGGCGATGATGGCTTTGACGGTGATCTACCGCGTGGCGCGTCCCAAGGGCGAGAGCCTGCGCAACGTGCTGCCTGGCGCTGCCGTGGCCACGCTGCTCTGGTGGATTTCTGACGTCATCTTTGGCGCCTACGTCCGGCGCGTGCCCTACAGCATCGTCTACGGCGGGCTGGCTGCGGTCATCGGCTTGATCATCTGGATGGAGCTCTCCGCGGTCATTATTTTCGTGGGCGCAGCTTGGAACGCCGAACTCGCCGAGAGCCGCAAACTGCCTTCATGAGTGAGCTGGTCGTCCGTTTGTCCTGCGCTTCTGCTAGCGATGTAATACAATCGCCTCATGAAAACTCTCACTGTGCGATTGCCTGAGCCATTGGTGGCGGGCATCGCGGAGGAATCGCGCAGGCGGAAGATTTCCGAGTCGGATGTCGTTCGCGAACGGCTCGAGCTTGCTTGGCGCAAACGGCGCCCCCGTGCTGCCTCGCTCAATGCAATAGCCGACCTCATCGGGTCGGTTGACGGACTGCCTGCCGGCTTGTATTTGCGATCCTCAGGCTATGGCAAGAAACGTTCTCGTTGATGCCGGCTTCCTGGTGGCGCTGCTCAATAACCGCGATACTCATCACCAATGGGCCATGACCCAAGTGGGCGGCTCGCCTCCACCTTGGTCCACCTGCGAAGCGGTGCTGTCCGAGGCGTACCACCTTCTTGGACAACCTGGCGCTCCAAGTCTCGGCGCTCTGCTTCGGCGCTCCGCCTTGAGCATTGCCTTCGAGCTTGGCGAAAACCTGGGTCCGGTCAAGAAGTTGATGGAGAAGTATTCCGATGTTCCCACGAGCCTCGCCGACGCTTGCCTCGTGCGGATGACGGAGACCTTTGCGGATCCCCTGGTCCTGACGACCAATAAGGATTTTCGAGTTTATCGTCGTCATCGCCTGCGAGTGATCCCTTGCATCACGCCTTGAGCCAGGGAAGCGGAGCGGGGTGTGGTTCACCGCTAAGCGTGGTCTCTAGTCAGCCTGCTACAGGCAGGCTCTGCTTAGACGGCAGCGAATGTGCTGCCGTTTTTCTTGGCGACATACTTGTTCTATATTCGAGCTTGAGCGAGGTTCAATCGAACAAAGCCATGCCTGAGCAATCCCTTCGCGTGGAAACTTATTCAGGTTTCAAAGCCGACGAGCGCCCCCTACGATTACACTTGGGCGAGCGCACCCTGGAGGTTGTGGCCGTCGAGGACCGCTGGTATTCCCCCGGCGAAACTTACTTCCGCGTGTTGACCGACGACGGCGACCGCTACGTTCTTCGTCACGCCGAAGCCCAAGATGTCTGGACTTTGACCGCCTACCGGGCTCGACCTGGGCCGACCTGGGCGCGACTCGATTGACACAAAAATTACGCGGAGCGTATAGTCGTTCCACGGCTTGCTGGTGGTCCTTCCAAGCGCCGTTTGCCCTGCGACAAAGCCCAGACTTGAGGACGTGGATTTCAGAAGGGCGTGGGATGTTTCGCTCATTGTTATCACCGGGATCGACCCTCGCCATTCTGGCCTGCTGCTGGCTCGTCTTTATCCCCCGAGTCTTCGCCCAAAACCCACCGCCTTCCACTCCGCCACCGCAAACTGCCGCGCCGGCCGCTAGTCCCGATACCACTGCCAAACCGACCGTTGCCAGTTCCGAGCAAGACGTCAAGGAAGTTTCCAGCCAGGACACTCCCGCAACCTTTAAAGTGCGCGTCAACAACGTGTTGGTACGCGTCGTGGTGCGCGATTCGCACGGCAAAGTGGTCCAGAACTTGAAGAAGGAGGATTTTCAGCTCTACGACGGCCGGAAACTGCAGGCCATCACTTCGTTTGCCATGGAGACGCCGCGGACGCACACCCTTCCACTCACAACGGCCCGGGAACCTGGCGGTGGTCCCTCTTCCGAAGCCGCTCCCGCCGTGAAAGCCGCCGCGCTTGCGCAGCGCTTTGTTTCCATGGTTTTTGACGACGTGCATATGTCCATGGAGGATGCCGTGTTCGTCCGCGATTCGGCCACGCGTTTTTTTGGCGCATTGGCGCCCAGCGATCGCGTAGCCATGTACACGACCTCCGGTCAGCTCAATCAGGAATTTACTGACGATCATTCCTTGCTTGCGAAAGCTCTTCTCGGAATCGTCCCGCGTTCTCTCACGCAGCATACGTCTTCCGATTGCCCGGACATGACCTATTACGAGGCCGATCTAATCGCCAATAAGAACGATTTGCAGGCTCTGGCCGTGGCCGCGGAGGAAACCCTGCAGTGTGCCTTCAACGGCGACACGCGAATGCAAGCCGCGGCCCAGGCACAAGCGCAAGCTGCTGCGCAGAGAGCCGTGTCTGAAGGCGACAACGAGACGCAGTACGGCTACCGGCATCTCGATGAAATCGTTCGCCGCATGACCAGCTTGCCCGGCCAACGCATCCTCGTTTTGGTTTCCCCAGGCTTCATCCTGAGCACGCTTCAATATGAGGCATCGGACTTGGTGGACCGCGCCACCCGCGCCAATATCATCATCAACACCATTGATGCGCGCGGACTCTACGCTCCGGACATGCTCGGCGACCTCGCCAATCCGCCCCGGGATACGGTTCGCACGTCGGGCTACAAGGCTAGCTATCGCGTCGCCGCTCAGAGCGCCCAGGAAGATGTCTTAGCGGAGTTGGCGGACGGCACCGGCGGCACTTTCTATCACAACCGCAATGACGTCGACGAAGCCATGCGCGAAGCCGGCGCGGCGCCGGACGTTTCTTATGTGCTTGGTTTTTCTCCACAGAATCTGAAGTTCGACGGACGCTTCCACTCTTTGAAAGTCGCCTTGACCACCAAAGAAAAATTCAATATTCGGGCGCGGCATGGTTACTTTGCGCCGCGGTCTGCCGCCGATCCCGCCCAAGTCACCAAGGAAGAAATTCAGGAAGCCTTGTTCTCACAGGAAGAGATTCACGACATTCCTGTGGATTTACAAACCCAATATTTCAAGAAAGATGCTGCGGAGGCTCGCCTGGCCGTGCTGACACATCTGGACGTGAAAGGCGTGCACTTCCGGAAGGATGCCGGGCGCAACAATGACCAATTGACCATCGTCACCGGAATTTTTGATGAGAACGGACAATTTGTTACCGGCGTCCAAAAAGTTGTTGACATGAAACTGCGAGACACCACCTACGAACGCCTCACCCGCTCCGGGCTTATCGTGAAATCCAGTTTTGATGTGAAGCCCGGCACCTACATGGTCAGGCTGGTGGTACGCGATGCCGAAGGCGCACAGATGGCTGCGCGAAACGGCGCGGTGGTGATCCCTTTTTAGGGTTGCATCAGCCCGGAGAGTTCAGTTTGGTTCGGCTGGAGGTTTACATGATCAGACATCGAAGTTTCTTGAGAGCGATATCGTTCTCGGCAGCGATAACGGCCGCCTTGTTATTTGGAAATGTCTTGTCGGTGGGGGCGCAACAGCAGCCCGCTCCGCCTCCGCCCCAAGCCTCCCAAGCCGCCGCTCCTGCGGAACCATCCGGCGTAGTCATCCAGAAGGAAACCAAACTCGTGCTGGTCGACGCGGTAGTGACCGACAAGAAGGGCAACTACGTTCACGACCTCACGCAGAATGTATTCAAGGTCTATGAAGACAACAAGGAGCAGGCCATTTCCAGCTTTTCCTCCGGCGCAGAAGCTGTAACGCAACCCAACGGCCAGCGGCATTACCTGATTTTGTTCTTCGACAATTCGACCATGGCTGCCCCGGATCAGATTCAGGCGCGCGGCGCAGCGCAGAAATTCATCGAAGCGAACGCGAGCCCGGAAAGTTTGATGGCCGTTGTGGATTTCGGCGGATCCCTCCGCATCGTCCAGAACTTTACCGCCAACGCCAGCCTGCTGAGCGCGGCCGTTTCTGGCGTGAAAACTTCCGCAGTGGATCCTAACGCGCCTCCTCCGGATGTCACGGTGGCCTCAACCGCCATGCCCCCCCTCGGGATGTCCTCGCTCCTTAATGCGCAAGCCGATTTTGGCGCGCGCACCATGCTGCTCGCGGTGCGTAGCGTGGCAAAAAATCTGCGCAGTATTCCGGGCCGCAAAATGATGATTCTCTTTTCCGGCGGCTTCCCGCTGACACCAGAAAACGAATCGGAACTGACGGCCACGATTGATGCCTGCAACAAATCCAACGTAGCCATCTACGCAGTGGACGCGCGAGGTCTTCAGGCCACCGCGCCCGGAAGTTCTCTGAACCGAACGGCTCCCAGTAAGGCGAAATTGCTTGCTGCGTCTTCGCGAAACCGCAGTCAGCGTTCCTCGTCGCATGTCCGGCTGGTGCTCGCGGCTTATCCGGCGGCGGCCATTCCTGACCCGCAGCGCCCCGGCGGAGGTGGTACGGGAGGCGGCGGAGGTGGTACGGGAGGAGGCGGCGGCCGGCCGGGAGGGGGAGGAGGAGGGCCACCGACTGGCCGAGGTGGCACAGGCGGTCGTGGAGGTAGTGGTGGATCGGGTGGCTCAGGAGGGGGTAAAGGTGGCACCGGCGGAGGTTCGGGAGGTGGAACGCGAGGTGGTGGGACGGGCGGAGGGACACGCGGCGGTGGAACCCCGAATTCGAACCTGTACAATTCCACTTACAGCCAGCCGCGCACCATCGTTCCTACTTTTCCAACTTCCGTAGCCACGAACCAGCAAATTCTTGCCGCTCTGGCCGAAGGCACCGGCGGCTTCACGATTTTTAACACCAACGATTTGCTTGGCGGATTGGAAAAAATCGCACGCGAGCAAAATGAATTCTACATCCTGGGATACGCGCCGCCGGACACTCCCGAAGGCAGTTGCCACACCCTGAAAGTGAAAATGAATGAAGGCGGCCTCCACGTGCGCTCGCGCAGCGGCTACTGCAATGTCAAGACTTCCCATGTGCTCGAAGGCAAGCCGGTCGAAAAGCAACTCGAAGCACACGCGACGGGCTCTCAAGCCGGCTCGATTCACGGCGTGCTCGAGGATCCGTACTTCTACACCGGGCCGAACACCGCGCGTGTGAATCTGGCCATGGAAATTCCTTCCGATTCGTTTCAATTCAACAAGGAAAAAGGGAAGTATCACGCCAGCTTGAACGTTCTTGGTATCGCTTATCGCAGCGACGGAACCATCGGCGCGAAGTTCAGCGACATTGTGAACCTCGACCTGGAAAAAGACGAATGGAAGGAGTTCACTAAGTCGCCCTATCAGTACGAGAATCAATTCGACGCTACGCCGGGAGACTACAAACTCACCGTGGTCCTGAGCGCCGGCGGCGATGCTTTTGGAAAATTCGAGTCGCCGCTTACGATTGACCCGTACGACGGCAAACATTTCAGTCTTGGCGGCATCGCGCTCACCAACTCGCCGCAACGGGTGAACGATATTCCCGAAAGCCTCGATTCGGTGTTGCTTGAGGATCGCGCCCCCCTAGTGGTCAAAGGCATGCAGATCGTTCCTTCCCCCACCAACCGCTTCAAACACACCGACAACGTGATCGTATACAGCGAAATCTATGAGCCCCTGCTGACCTCGGAAAACCCGCCCGTGGTTGCCATGGGCTACACCATTTTCAGTCGCGCCAGCAACCAGAAGCTCTTTTCGACTGGCGCGGTGCGCGCGGAAGAATTCATCCAAAAGGGAAACCCTGTCGTTCCCATTGGCATGAAGGTAAAAGTCGACGACCTGAAGCCCGGCTCCTACCGCTTGGTGCTGCAAGCGGTGGATTCCGCGAAGAACAACGCCCCCAACCGCATGGTCGATTTCGACATCACCGAGTAGGGCCAGGAACGTTGGAGGCTTTGGAACGGGAGGAGAGACCTTAGGGACCCTGGTTTAAGAAACCAAGCCTGGTACCCTTCCGTCTCCTGGTCGGTCGGGCCACCCGTCAGCCTGAGGGTTGAAATGACAGATGCGGGCCCGTGACCGGAACAAGGTTCGTCGAAGTCGGATTTTCACAGTGTAACCACTTGAAAATACGCGAAATACCATCGTGTACACAGTCTTGGATGCCTCCATTTCTGACTTCGAGCTAAGGTCAGTCGTACCGCAGTCGGAATGGCTGGACAGAAATGTGCTCAAATTACTGGGTTCACCTGATTGCCACCTCCACCCCTTACATTATTCTTACATCCTTTTTACATTGTTTCGGGACGATCACCGGAGGACAGGCTTAGGTTGCGCCCCACCCTTCAGCCACAGCTTGCCTCCCACCATCCGAGCTATTTCAAGACATGAACGGTGGCCGAAAAGAGAAGCGCAGTCACCAGAGGGTAGAAGTGCTGCTCTTCGGTGGGACGCAGCGCCTGTCCGGGGAGTGGGCTTCCACCGAAAATATCAGTTCTAACGGAATGCGCGTCCGAACCGACCGGCCCTGGAAGCCGGAAAGCCGCTTAAGGCTTACATCTAGGATGGGCGATCTGTGGGCGACTGCGCGAGTCGTTTATTGTCACCCCGATGGGCCGAACACCTTTGCGTTGGGACTGGAGCTTGCTCGCACCGGAAAAGGCGCATAGCAGTTCACGTCTTCAATGAATGATTCAAGCTTGGCGCAATTCCCCAATAGGGTAATTGATGTTGATGCTCGCGTTGCCTAGCTTTTGCTTGGCACGCGCTAGTTCTCCCGGAGGTGCGGGAGACTTACCTTGACCAACCGCATGGCCGATTTCTGCATCGGCGAGTAGCGCGCGAAAAGTTCAACCGTTCGAGGTTGCAAAGTCGCAAAAAACCTCCATACGTGCTAACTCTTTTTTCTCTGAATCGTTGGAGAAGCACGTCCGGCAGACCCACTCGGCGGAGAAAATCTCTGGACCTGGGGTGTGCATGTAACGGCTCAAGCAGCAGCTCCCGATTGACAAGGATCATCAATTCTGTATTTTGCGACCCTTAATAAGCCTTTCTTCTCAAAGGATAAGGTGAATTGTAGGGATTCGACATTTTCGGCCGAGCTTCAGGAACTTTTTCGCCCGCCGCGGGTTATTCTACAAAGTGTAGAGTCCAGCTCGAAGTTTGCCTCCTGGTCAGGAGAAAGCGCAGGAGAATGCAATGAGGTCAAGGAAGTTCCGCGCGTCCAGCTTTTTTCATTTTCGATTCCCTTCGATTGCCGCAACCCCGCCGTCATCCCGAACCGAGTCGCGGTTTTTGCGAATATGGGTGAGGGATCTGCTTTTTCTGCGCGGAAGTCGGCGAAAGACTGCCGTGCAGCTTGCATCTCCCCTGTTGCGGTCATTTCTTGCGCTGATTCTCTCTTTCTCTTGCCTACCCCTGGGGGTGGATCTGCCTGCTCCCGCCGTTGCCGCCACGCCTCCCGCCGCTAAAGGAAAAAAACAGAAGCCGGATCCCACTCTGAAAGGGCTACCGATCATGGAGCTAACCCCCGACGAGGCCATCTTACACGCCCTAAATCGTCTCGCCTACGGCCCGCGGCCGGGCGACATTGCGCGCGTTAAACAAATGGGCTTGGCCAAATGGATTGAGCAGCAGCTCAATCCCGGCTCCATCGACGACAAAGCGATGGAGGCGCGGCTGCAGGATTACCCAACGCTGCGCATGTCTACGGCAAAGTTGATCGAAGAATACCCACAGCCCAAGCCTGCGGTTGTTCAAGCGGAGCGGCAGGCGCGGGAGAGAGCGCAAGAAGAACAGCGCCGCGCCGATGCGGCCGCTGCGGCGGAAAAATCTCCCGACAAAGAAATGCAGTCTTCGCAGGGGCAGGGTGCAAGTTCCGACGCGCAGAGCGGCACTGCCACTTCCGAATCCGCTTCGCAATCCGCAGCGGAAAACCCCAACGCCCCCGCTCCCATGAAAGTGACAGAGATGCCGCCAGAAAGCGCCCCGAAAGGCGGGCCCCGCCGCGAGGCGCTCGGGGGAGGCGACCCAAACAACGTCCCGCGCTCTATCGCCGATGACAGCAAGCGGCCCGCACGCATCGTCGCGGAACTCGCCATGGCCAAGGTGACGCGCGCGATTTATAGCGAGCGCCAGCTTCAGCAGGTCATGGACGATTTCTGGTTCAATCACTTCAACGTGTTCGCCGGAAAAGGCGAAGACCGCTACTACCTCACTTCCTACGAACGCGACGTCATCCAGCCGCACACGCTTGGCAAATTCAAGGACCTGCTCACCGCGACGGCGAAAAGTCCCGCGATGCTTTTCTATCTTGACAATTTTCTCAGCACCGATCCGCGCGCCCAGCAGCGTATCGCCATGGAACGCGCCATGCGCCAGCAAATGCGGCACGGGAGATTCGGACGGCCTTGGCCGCCGCGCCCGCCCGTGAATCCGCAACAGGGCAAAAAGAATGAACGTGGCCTGAACGAAAATTACGGCCGCGAACTGATGGAACTGCACACGGTGGGCGTGGACGGCGGGTACACGCAGAAGGACGTTACTGAAGTCGCGCGCGCGTTCACCGGCTGGACGATTGACAAGCCGCGCGTCTACGCCGATTTCAAATTTGATGACCGTTTGCACGATCCCGATCTGAAAATCGTGCTGGGCAAAAAGATTCACGCGGGGGGCATGAAAGATGGCGAGCAAGTGCTCGACTTGCTGGCGCATCAGCAGAGCACCGCGAAATTTATCTCCACCGAACTTGCGCGGCGCTTTGTTTCGGACAATCCGCCGCCCGCGCTGGTGGAACGGATGGCGGAAACTTTTCAATCCAGCGACGGCGACATTCGCGCGGTTATGAAGACCATGATCTGGTCGCCGGAGTTCTGGTCGCGAGAAGCCTATCGCGCAAAAATCAAAACGCCATTCGAATTGGTGGTTTCGGCGGCGCGCGCTCTCGGCACCGACGTGGACTCGCCGCTGCCGCTGGTGCAGTGGGTTGGCCGCATCGGCGAGCCGCTGTATCAATGCCAGCCGCCGACTGGTTATTCCGACAAAGGCGAAACCTGGGTGAACACGGGCGCGCTGCTCAATCGCCTGAATTTTTCGCTGGCGCTTGCCGGCAACCGCATGCGCGGCGCTCGCACCGACGTAAGTTCGCTGCTGGGAGTGGATTCCGCGGCCGATCCGAAAATCGCCCTTGATCGCGCGGTGCAGGTTTTTCTCGGCGGCGAAGCTGCGCGAACAACCGTAGAGACGCTCGAGAAGCAGTTGGATAATCCGCAAGTGCTGCGAGCGAAACTGGACGATCCGCACAAGCAAGTGGATCTGGGCGTGATCGCAGGCTTAGTGCTCGGCGCGCCGGAATTTCAAAGGAGATAAAGAAGGAAGTGCGAAGTTGAAAGTCAAAGAGTTAAAGGTCGAAGAGGCTAAGAGATCATTTTTTTATTGCTTTGCTCCGACGCGCCGGAATTTCACCGCCGGTAAAAATCTCTGGCGGCGGGTTTATCCTGCCGGCAGCGGCTTCGGAATTTAGGGCCGCAGGTTTTTATGTAGCGCCGTGCTTCAACGCGGCACCTTAGTTTCTCCGACGAGGAAGATGCCACCCCAGAGCGCGGCGCTACAGTAAAACCTTAGTCCGGGTATTGAGAGGGTGCAATGAGCTACGAATGCTGTGAAGGCCTGCGCGGGCTGAAATTCTCGCGGCGGTATTTCCTCAAGCAGGGTGGCGTGGCGTTGGTGGGTCTCAGCGCCATGCCCGTGTTTTTGCAGCGCGCCGTCGCCGCAACAGCGGTGCCGAACAAGAAGCAACTCGTCGTACTGTTTCAGCGCGGCGCGGCGGACGGTTTGAACATCGTCGTGCCCTTTGGCGAACCGAATTATTACCGCATGCGGCCGAGCATCGCGATTCCCGAACCGAAGCGCGGCGGCGCGGATGCCGCCATCGACCTCGACGGATTTTTTGGCTTGCATCCAAGCCTCGCGCCGCTTGAGCCGCTCTTTCACAAAAATCAACTCGCCATTGTGCACGCCGCCGGCTCGCCGGATCCCACGCGCTCGCACTTTGACGCACAGGATTTTATGGAATCGGGCACGCCGGGCCTGAAATCCACCGAAGACGGCTGGCTGAATCGCGCGCTCAAAACGGTTCCGGAAGAAAACGCTTCGCCGTTCCGCGCCGTCGCGATGGGGCCGAATCTTCCGCGCATGCTGCAAGGCGCAGAGCCCGCGATCGCGCTGCCCGACCTGCGACAATTCAAAGTGATGGCGCAAGCGCCTGGAATGGGCCAGGTGGTGGAAGGCGGCTTCGAGGCCATGTACGCGCAAACGGTGGACAAAGCGTTGCAAGGCACGGGCACGGAAACATTTGAAGCCATCGACTTGCTGCGCAAAGCGGATCCCGAAAAATATCAGCCGGAAAATGGCGCGCAGTATCCCACCAGCCGCCTCGGGCGGAGCTTGCAGGAAATCGGCCAGCTTCTGAAAGCTGATATCGGCGTGGAAGTTCTGTTTGTCGATTGCGGCGGCTGGGACAATCACGTGAACGAAGGCGGCGTGCAGGGCCAGCTCTCAAATCTGCTGCGCGATCTCGGCCAGGGCCTCGCGGCGTTTCATCAGGACATGGGAGACCGCATGGAGAACATCGTTGTCGTCACCATGAGCGAATTCGGGCGAACCGCGCGCGAAAACGGCAATCGCGGCACGGACCATGGCCATGCGAATTGCATGTTCGTGATGGGAGGCGATGTGCGCGGCGGAGAGGTTTACGGCAAATGGCCCGGCTTGAACGATCATCAGCTCAACGAAGGCCGCGACCTTCGGCTGACCACGGATTTTCGTTCGGTGCTCGGCGAGATTCTCACCAAACACATCGGCGTCGCCGATTTGAAGCCGGTGTTCCCCGGCTTCGACAACAATCCCCGCAAATTCCCGGGGCTCATCAAAGCCTAAGACAAGCATTTAGCGCAGAGAACGCAGAGGGAAGAGCCCTGCACGCCCCAAAAAAGAGCGGCTTTGTTTCATTCAGCAGATTTCAATTCGCGGATCCAGATGTTGCGGTAGCGCACGGGATGGTTGTGGTCCTGCAGCGCCAGCGGCAGCTTGTCGGGTCCTGGTTTGTACGGCGGGCGCACATGGTGCCCGGTGGGGCCGGTGAGCTCGACGTTGTCCTGCACCAAAACGCCATTGTGAAAAACGGTTTCGCGCGCGGGGCGCGTCAGCTTTCCCGAAGCGTCAAAGCGCGGGCCGTGAAAAACGATGTCGTAGGTCTGCCACTGGCCAGGCGGACGCGAAGCATTGACCAGCGGAGGATATTGGCCGTAGATGGCCGCGGCCTGTCCGTCGGCGTAGGTTTTGTTTTGGTACGAGTCCAGAACTTGCGTCTCGTAGAGCCCGTGGAGGAAAACGCCGCTGTTGCCGCGGTCCTGGTCTTCTCCTTTCGGGGGCGACGGCTCGGCAAATTCCACGTGCAACTGGCAATCGCCGAAGGCTTCGCGTGTTTGAATGTCCCCCGTTTTTGGGACCACCTCGAAATAACCGTTCTCGACTTTCCATTTGGCGGGACTGCCGTCTTTTTTCTCGACCCACTGCGAAAGATCTTTGCCGTCGAAGAGCACCACGGCATCCGAAGGCGGACGCCCTGGCGCATCTTGCGTGCTTGACGTCCCTGGATCGATCACCGGCGGCAGGGGCCGGTTGCGATCGTGGATTTCCCACCTTGTATCCACTTGTGCGTTGCAAACGGAGGGAAGGCTTGCTAACACGAATGCACAAACACAAAACAGACCAATTTTTTTCATCGTTTAACCTCGCAGCCTAAGCGCCCGGGATTTTACCGCGAATCTGGAAAATGCGGCATCCGGTAACCGCCTGAACCAGCTTTTTGGGAAGCTATGAGCGTAAACTTCCGCCTTTGCCAGATCGCGAGCACCGCAGGGGCGCGAATCGCGCCCGGTTTGGGGAGGCGCTAAAGCGCGCCCCTGCACGACCGCGCTTACGCGGCGGAACCTTTGATGCGCATGCCGTAGAACGATTTGTAGACGAAGAAGAACGAGACAAGGAAGAACGCCGCCGCCAGAATGTGGGTCAGCATGGTGCTTTGCTGGCTGCTAGTCAGGCTCACGGCGAGCTCGACCGCCAGCAAGCCAAAAAGCGTCGTGAATTTGATAATCGGGTTCAGCGCGACCGAAGACGTGTCCTTGAACGGATCGCCCACGGTGTCGCCGACAACGGTCGCGTCATGCAGCGGCGTGCCCTTTTGCTTGAGCTCGACTTCGACAATCTTCTTGGCGTTATCCCATGCGCCGCCGGCATTGGCCATAAAAATCGCCTGATACAAGCCAAACGTGGCGATGGAGATAAGGTAGCCGATGAAAAAGAACGGTTCAACGAAAGCGAACGCCAGCGTAGCGAAAAACACGGCGATGAAAATATTCAACATGCCCTTTTGCGCGTAACGCGTGCAGATTTCGACGACTTTTTTGCTGTCCGTGATGCTGGCTTTTTCCACGCCGTCAAGCCGGATGTTGGCTTTGATGAATTCCACCGCGCGGTACGCGCCGGTGGTCACCGCTTGCGTGCTGGCGCCGGTGAACCAGTAAATGATCGCGCCGCCGGTGACGACTCCGAGAACAAATGGCGCGTGGAGCAGCGAGAGCTTGTCCACGTTGGCGGCGAGGCCGTTGGTGAGCGCCATGATGATGGAAAAAATCATCGTGGTTGCTCCGACGACCGCAGTGCCGATGAGCACCGGTTTTGCGGTGGCTTTGAACGTGTTGCCCGCGCCGTCGTTCGCTTCGAGCATGTGCTTGGCGCGCTCAAAGTTCACTTCAAAGTTGTAGTCCTTCTTCAGTTCCTGTTTGATGCCGGGGAGTTGCTCGATGAGCGAAAGCTCGAAAACGGATTGCGCATTGTCGGTCACCGGGCCGTACGAGTCCACGGCAATCGTCACCGGCCCCATACCCAGAAAACCGAACGCGACGAGACCGAAGGCAAACACCGGTTCGGCCACCATCAAGTTGCTCAGTCCTCCGCGCGAGACCAGATAGCCAATGGACATCAGCAGGACCATCGAAAGACCCAGGTAGTAGGCGGAATAATTTCCCGCGACGAAGCCGGACAAAATTCCGAGCGAGGGCCCGCCTTCTTGAGCGGAAGTAACGATTTCTTTGGTGTGGCGCGATTCGACGGAAGTAAAAACTTTCACCAGTTCCGGAATGATGGCGCCCGCGAGCGTGCCGCAGGTGATGATGGTGCTCAGCTTCCACCATTGCGTAGAGTCGCCAGCCAACTCGGGAATGATGAACCACGAAGCCAGATACGTGAGACCGATGGAAACGAAGGAGGTGATCCACACCAGGGAAGTGAGCGGCGCCTCGAAATTCATGTCGTCAACATTGCCGTATTTTGCTTTGGCAATTGCGCCATTGAGAAAATATGCGGCCGTGCTGGCCACCAGCATGATGATGCGCATCACAAAAATCCAAACGAGCAGTTGCACTTGCACGACGGGATTTTTTACTGCGAGCAAAATGAAAGTGATGAGCGCAACGCCGGTCACGCCGTAGGTTTCAAATCCGTCCGCGGTCGGTCCTACCGAATCTCCCGCATTATCCCCCGTGCAATCGGCGATGACGCCGGGATTACGCGCGTCGTCTTCTTTGATTTTGAAGACGATTTTCATGAGGTCGGAGCCGATGTCCGCTATCTTCGTGAAGATGCCGCCGGCAATGCGCAGGGCGGCGGCGCCGAGCGATTCGCCAATGGCGAATCCGATGAAGCAAGGGCCGGCGTAATCGCCTGGAATGAAAAGCAGAATAATCAGCATCAGTAAAAGCTCGACGCTGATGAGCATCATGCCCACGCTCATGCCCGCTTCGAGCGGAATATGATTGATGGGATACGGTTTGCCGCGAAGGCTGGCGAAGGCCGTGCGCGAATTCGCGAAAGTGTTCACGCGAATCCCAAACCACGCCACACTGTAGCTGCCGGCCATGCCCAGCAGGCTAAAAGCCAGAATGATGGGCAGGGCGATGGCGATGGGCTTGCCCGGGATGGGGGCAAGGAAGCCGAAATACAGCACGATCACAATGGCAATGAAGGCCCAGAGCAGCAGAAGGAATTTGCCTTGCGTTTGGAGATAGGTTTTGCAAGTTTCGTAAATGAGCTCGGAGATGTCGCGCATGGATTGGTGGACCGGCAGATGTTTCAGGCGCGTGTAAATGGTGAGTCCGAAGGCCAAGCCGAACAAGCAGAAGAGAATCCCGAAAAGCAAGAGTTTGTGGCCGTCCATGCCGAGGAAGGTGACCTGGGAAAGGTCGGGCAGCTTCAAATTAGCTTCGCCGGCAGCTTGCTCCGCGCGCGCGGAGGCCGTGGCGAGCAGCGAGAAGAGGGCCGCTCCCGCACCAACCTTGGTGAGTCTCGAAACATGGGACCAGGCATTCGTTAGCCAGGTGCGCATTCAAAATCCTCCCCTGATGGCAAAGTTTGCGGTGTGAACGTTCTTGGACGGGCCGCCTACTGCCATACGTTTTCGGCCACGGCGTAAAGCCGCGGCTACCCCGCCGAGCGCTTTCCATGCAGAGCCACACATCCTTGCCTCTCGCAAAACAGAGAGACCGAGCAGGTGAGAAAAGCGGGGCCCTTCGACTGCGCTCAGGACAAGCAAGCCGCCGCACTCCAAATGACTCGTCCCAATCGTATGCGAGCTTCAGTAATTTTTTTCTCATTCCACCGGCAAGAGGCCCCGACCGGAGTCCCGACAGCATCGGAATCTTCGATGGGGGTAAACTCGCCCGCGCGCCGGTCCGACTTACCCCTCGATACCGCCGGCGAGGCGCCTATAAGGCTGGGCGCCAGGGCAAGCACAAGTCGCAGTTTTATAACATTTTGGGGTGGATGGGTCAAACCTCTTCGCAGCACGCTAGCGCGCCTGCGGGGCTTTGCATGAGGCCTGCCGATTTGGCGCGACTCGCTATCGAAGTGCAAAACGAATGCGCAGGCAAGTCCAACAATGGCGTAATGCCTTGGTTTTGCTGGCGCCGTCGTTCCTTAGTGCATAAACACAGAGCATTTTTGCAAGGCGCACGGCTGATGGTAAGATGCAGGGCTAATCCGGGTCGAGCCAGCCTGACTAGACAGGGGCACATGACAATTAAAGAGATTTTCGAAGCGGCACGGGGGCTTGCCGCGAGCGCCGAGTCGCGACCTGCAATCGAAGAGATGGCCTGTGGCGCAAAAGGTGGAGTCGTCCGTTTGTGCCTAACTACGACGGCCACATGTCAGCTTTTCCTCGAATTTATCGTGAGAGATACAGCTGCGCCGACAGTACTGCATGGGTGCACGAGAATGCGGTTTTCCTTGACGAGGGGAGTCCCTGATGATGAACTTGTGCGCCTAGAGAACTCCTTGAATCACCGGCGTGAACAGGTAGTTTCATCGACGGTGGTGGCCTGGCCTTGAGACATCACTTTTTTATTACGGGAACCGATTCAAGCGTCGGCAAAACTGTGCTTTCCTCGCTGCTGTGCGCGGCGCTGGACGCCGTGTATTGGAAGCCGATTCAAACCGGCACGCTCGAAGGCTCGGACCGCGTGACGGTGATGCGGCTCGCGGGAATCGGGACGGATCGCACGCTCGACGAAGTTTACAAATTTGTTCCGCCGGTTTCGCCGGACTTGGCCGCGCGCTGGGCGGGCGTGGAGATCGATCTCGGCAAGATCAATATGCCCACCAGTTTGATGAACGACTGGCTGGTGGTAGAAGGCGCGGGTGGCGTGCTGGTGCCGGTCAATCAAAAGCAGTTCATGCTGGACCTGATGGTGAAATTCAAATTGCCGGTGATTGTGGCGGCGCGCAGCAGCCTGGGAACGGTGAATCACACGCTGCTGACGCTGGCCGCGCTGCATGCGGCGGAGCTTCCGGTGCACGGCGTGGTGCTGATTGGCGACCAGAACCGCGAGAACCGCGAAACCATTGAGCGCTTCGGGCACGTGCGCGTGATCGGAGAGATTCCCAAGCTGCCAAACCTGCACCGTACCGCGCTGATGCAAGTGTTTATGAATCATTTTGACCGCGCGGCGTTTGCGCAATGAGGAAGTGCTAAGTCCTAAGTTGTGAATTTTCGGTAAAAACACGGAGTTTTGGAATCGCCACGCGAATGGCAGCGGTGTTCCGCCCCATCATTCGGTGACTGACTTGCTATTGGAAATCGCCCCGGTTTCCATCCATTGTCGTGGCACTTCTGAGGCTGAGCAGGGAAGAAAAGCGGCAGCAGGACTGCCGCACTCCAAAGGGCTGGTCGCAACACTTTGTAGTTCTCTAAGGCCGACATACTTCCTACATTTACATTTGGTCTTCGATTGCGAAGACAAGTGCGCCCTTGAAGCGGTGGGCTACAGAATTAGCTCGCTACCTCATTTGAGGCGTGGTTCTGCGAATGGCAAGGGTTTTGCTAGAGTTTGAGGCTGCCTCAACTGGGGCGCAGCAGGCTGCGCCCCTGCAAGAGCAAGCGTGAAACGCGCGGAACCAAGGAGAAGCGTTTGGCGATTGGGTTGAACCAATGGAAGCAGAAGATTTTGGCGTTTGCCGGCGGGCTGGGAGCGCCTGGGCTGTTCCTGATCTCCTTTCTGGATTCGTCCGTGCTGACGTTTCCGGTGATCAACGACCTGCTGGTGATCGAGCTTTCCATCAATAGACCGGAGCGGATGCCGTTGTACGCCTTGCTGGCCATGCTGGGATCGGTGCTCGGTTGCGTCGTCCTGTTCTACTTGGCGGAAAAGGGCGGAGAGGCCCTTTTCCACAAACATGCGGGCGACCGCGCCCCGGCGATCCGCAATTGGGTGGTCAAGAACGGATTTGGCGGCATGCTGTTCGCGGCGCTGCTGCCGCCGCCGACGCCGTTCAAGGTCTTCGTGGTGGCGGCGGGCGTGTTCGAAGTGCCGCTCGGCAGCTTTGTGGCGGCGGTTGCGCTGGCGCGAGCGATGCGATACTTCGGAATTGGGTATCTGGCGGTTCGCTACGGCAAGCAAACGATGCCCTATTTGCAGCACCATCGATTCAAGGTCGTGCTCGTCCTGGTTGCGCTTGGCCTAGTGAGCTATGTCCTTTCCCAAGTGGTACTTAGGCACCGGCCGACCGCTCGCTGCTGAAAAGCGTTTCAGGCAACCCGCGGGGCCTTAGCCCCGCGCTACTAGACGCAGGCAGAAACACATGAGGGGCGGAATGACAATCTGAGCCGAGGCTTGATTTAAGACAGGGACGCCGGGGAGCTAGCGCCACCAGAAGTCGCGTGAAGCGGGGACCCAGGCAAGCTCCTCGGAGAGAATTTTGCCGGAGCGGTCAGTGTCGATAAGCGCTTGGACGCGCAGGCCCGAGCCGGACTCGCGGGTGTAGGGGAAGGCGCGGAGAATCACATGAAAGCCGGCTGGGGTTTGCTCGACGGTGGCTTTGGGGAAGCACGCCACGGCCAGAAATCGCCGCGCGACGGCGGAATTGCCGACGGCGTCGAGGCCGGGCGAGGGTTCTGGCTTGTAAGTCGTGGCGGCGAAGCTGGGATCGAAATCGGCGCCGGGGCCGACGGGGACTTCGACGTCGAGCAGAGCGCGCTCGGTTTCGACAATGCCGTGCCAACGGAAAGGCGAACTGGATTCGGCGAAGGCGGCAACTTTGTGCGGCAATTCGCCGCGGTAGGTGCGGGATTCGAGCGCGGCGATGGCGTCGCCGTGGAGAACAAGGCGCACGGTGAGGTAGAGGACTAAGGCGACCAGAGCGCAGATGGCGCCGACTCGGCCGCGAGGGCCTTTGCGGCGAGCGCCGATTTCTTCGGTGACCAGGCCGCTAAGCAGTGGAAGAAGGATTCCGGCGAGAAGAATTCCGAGGATCCAGAGGTCGAGCGGTGCGAGCCAGTCCAATGCAAAGCGGCGCGGAGAGAAGGGCCAGAGAAGTTCGACGCCGGAAGTTTGGCAAACGTCGAGTGCAAGATGAAAAAGGGCGGCGGCGAGCGCAGCGAAGAAAATGGCTGCGCGAGAGATTTGGCGTTCAGGGGATTTGGTTTTGCAGAAGAAAAAGGGAAGTGTGGCGAATAGGCCGAAGGCCAGAGCGGCAAGAAGCGAATGAAGGTAGGTGCGATTGAAAGTGAGATAGGCCGAAGGGCCGAAGTAAGAGCTGAAGAGATCGGCGTCGGCGAGGATGCCGGCGAGGACAACCGCGAGTATGGCGGTGCGGGAGAGGCGCGGGAAAGCGGCGCGCTGCAGGGAATACGAGGCCAGGGCGTGGGTGAGGGGATCCATACGGCAGAAGTTATCTCATAAAAGCAGTCCTCCGTGGTCAGTTGTCAGTTTTCAGCTGGGAATGCCGAGCTCACCGGTTTGGGGAGGCGCTAAAGCCCGCCCCTACACAAAAAAGAAGGCGCCGGTCTAAAGACCATACCGGCCGCAGGCAGGCGGCTAGCGACCAAAAGCGCCGCTTCAGAAGGCGGCCACTACACTTACGGGACGAGGAGCTTGAGGGCGCGGGGAACGATGCGGAATTCGACGGGGAGGCGCGCGAGTGGCTCACCGTCGATTTGCGCGTAGACAGGATTTTCGTCGAGCGGTTCGCAGAACACGAAGTCGGATTTGAAAAATTCCACCCCGTTGGTGCCGCGAAGTTTGTTGAGCCAGAGCGAAGGCAAATAGCTGAGGTACCGGAAACCGCTTTGCGTGGAAAGCGTAAGGATTTCGAAGCGGTCTTCGAAGAGGTCGGCTTCGGTGGTGATTTTGAACGGGCCTCCGTAATTTTGCGTGCGGCCGACGATGACGAGAGAGGCGTTGATTTTGCGGCTGCCGCTAACGACGCGGAAATGCTGGAATTTGTAGCGAAAGACTTCCCGGACGCCTGCCCACCAATACGCGAGGATGCCAACGCGGGACTTGAGGCCAAGATTGACGGAGTAGACGATGGCGCCGTCCGGGCCGGCGCCAGCAACGCTGAGAAAATATTTCTTCTTCTCGGGCTGCGCGAGAGGAGTAGCCAGGCCGAGAGCGATTTCCTTGACCGTTCCGTGAACGAGTTTTTCGGCGGCCTTCGGAATGTCCCAAGGCAGATCGAGTTCCTTGGCGAGAATGTTGGCGGTACCGCCAGGAAGAAGCGCGAGAGGAACGCGGTGGCCATTTTGATGAGCCGCGAGGCCGTTGACGATTTCGTTGAGCGTGCCATCTCCGCCGCAGGCGATGAGGAGGCCGCGATTTTCGGCGGCGGCGCGCGCGGCGATTTCCGTGGCGTGGCCGGGGCCGGTGGTTTCGGCAAGGTCGGCGTCAATGCCGCGCGCGGCAAAGATGTGGCGTGCTTGATCAAGCAAGCGGCGGCGGGCGTGTCCGCCGTTGCCGGCGTTTGGATTGTGGATCATCAGCGCGTTTTGAAGTTCGGCGGTCATCTGTTCTGGTTTGATGCGCTCCGCTTAGTCTGACTCCATTCATTCTATATAATGTGGAGTGAATTCGCGCGACGATTCGAGTGCGTTGTGAAAAAAAACTGAACGCCGAGACACAGAGTTCGCACAGAAGAGGACCCTCAGGCCTGAAGGCCTGAGCTACAGCAACAAGCGAAAAGACACGAAGTCTTCGAGGGGATGCATGGCGAAGGCGGCACCTGGGAATGTGAAAAAAGAGATTGAAGAGTTGCGCGAGCAGCTGCGCTACCACGAATACCGGTATTACGTGCTGGATGATCCGGAGATTTCGGACACGGCGTACGACCGGATGATGGAGCGGCTGAAGGAGCTGGAAGCTGAGCATCCGGAGCTGGTGACGCCGGATTCGCCGACAGTGCGCGTAGGCGGCGCGCCGCGCGAAGGTTTCCAAACCGTGCGGCACGCGCGGCCCATGCTGAGCCTGGACAACGCGTTTTCTTACGACGCGCTGCGGGACTGGGACCGACGCGTGCGAGAGGGAAGCGGCAAAGAAAAAATCGAATACATTGCAGAGCGCAAGTTCGACGGGCTGAGCATTTCGTTGCAGTACGAAGACGGCGTGCTGGTGCGCGGGGTGACGCGCGGGGACGGGACGACGGGCGAAGACGTGACGCCGAACGTGAAGACAATCCGGTCGGTGCCGCTGCGCGTGGACGGCGCGGCACTGAAAAAAGCGAAGCTGCTGGCGGATTTCGAGGTGCGCGGAGAAGTGATGATGACGCGCAAGGCGTTCCAAGCGCTGAACCAGGAGCAGGAGCGGATTGGCGGAAAGATTTTTGTGAATCCGCGAAATTCGGCGGCGGGAGCCGTGCGCGTGCTGGACCCCACGATTACGGCGTCGCGAAAGCTGGAGTTCTTTGCGTACTACCTGCTGGTAGATGGAAAGGTGCCGTTCGCCAAACATTCGGAGTCCCTGGAAGCCTTGAAGCAATTGCGGTTCCGCTCTTCCGACGATTGGAAGCTGTGCAACGGGATTCAGGAAGTGATTGATTATTGCGAGGCTTGGGACACGAAGCGCGAGAAGTTGCCCTACGAAATTGACGGTGTGGTGGTCAAGGTGAATTCCACGGCAATACAAAACGAACTGGGTTATACGGCGAAGGCGCCACGGTGGGCGATTGCCTTCAAATATCCGGCGCGGCAGGAAACGACGGTGGTGAAAGACATCCAAGTGAACGTCGGGCGCACGGGGGCGCTGACGCCGGTGGCGTTCCTCGAGCCGGTGCAAGTGGGAGGCGTCACTGTCAGCCGATCCACGCTGCACAACATGGATGAAATCGAGAGGCTCGGCGTGCAGATCGGCGACACCGTGCTGATCGAGCGCGCGGGGGAAGTGATTCCGCACGTGCTGAAAGTCGTGAAGCAAGGGAAGGGGCGGAAGCCGTTTCGCATGCCGAAGAATTGCCCGGAGTGCGGAAGCGCGATACATCACCTGGAAGGAGAAGTGGCGTACCGGTGCCTGAACGTCGCGTGCCCGGCGAAGCGGAAGGAATCGATTCTACATTTTGCGGGTCGGCGCGCGCTGGATATTGACGGGCTGGGAGAAAAGATCGTGGACCAGCTGGTGGACAAAGGAATGGTGAAGGACGTCGCCGATTTGTATGCGCTGAAAGAAAAAGAAGAGGAAGTGGCTGCGCTGGGGCGCATGGCGGAGAAGTCCGCGCAGAATTTGTTGGAGCAGATCGAAGCAAGCAAGAAAAATTCGCTGGCGCGGCTGATTTATGCGCTGGGAATTCAGTTTGTAGGCGAACGCACGGGACAGTTGCTGGCGGAGCATTTTTCGTCGTTGGAGGAACTAGCGGAGGCGAAGGAAAAGGACCTCGAGCAAGTGTCGGAAGTGGGGCCGAAAGTCGCGGCGAGCATCGTGGAGTTTTTCTCGGAGCCGGCGAACCGGCAGTTGATCAAGAAATTGGCGAAGGCGGGAGTGCGGCCGACAGCGGAGAAGCGCGAGGTCAAGAGCGACAAGTTTGCGGGGAAGACGTTTGTGTTTACCGGCACGCTAGCGAATCGCACGCGAGAAGAGGCAGAAGCGATTGTGCGACAAAACGGCGGAAAAGTGAGTAGCTCGGTGAGTAACAAGACAGCTTACGTAGTGGTGGGGACGGATCCGGGATCGAAGTACGACAAGGCCAAGGAGTTGAGAGTCGCGATCCTGACCGAAGGCGAGTTTGAAAGACTGATTGATGGGAAGTAATTTACGAGGTCGCCGGACTCCTTCCGACTCTGCATCGTGAAGCACGGCTGCAAAAACGATAATCCCCACCACCAGAATGAGAAGCCCTGCGCCCAGCAACTTGCAGAAACTCCAGCCCAAAAGGCCCTGGCGTGGAGTAAAACCAATTGGGTCAACGTCATAAAAAGTGGTTCCAGGCGGGGTATAATAAAAGATGGCGGGTGAGCCGGGTGATCGCCGACAGAGGCCGTGAAACGGCGGCGTAAGGCGCCGCCATAAGGCCGAAGTGGGAGGAAAGTCCGGACACCATCCTGAGTTGTAAAACAGGAGACATCCCTTCGGCTCCTTACGGAGCCTCAGGGTAAAGGGCAACGCGCCTGATAACGTCAGGGGGCCGGCCACGCAGGCTCTGCCGCAAGGCAGAGTTTCGCGCTTTGGCGCGTGGCGCCGGGTTGAACCCGGTGCGGTGCGGCCAAGCTACGGAAAGTGCCACAGAGAATAGACCGCCAGCGGAACGCAGCACAGTGGCAGAGCGCAGGGAAACCTGGGCGACGCCAGAATGCATGCAACGTCAGGCAAGGGTGAAAAGGTGGAGTAAGAGCCCACCGCTCCGGTGGTAACACCGGGGGCACGGAAAACCCCGCGTGGTGCAAGGCCAAATAGGAGGGGAGAGCCGGCCCGGCTCGCCGAGCACATCTTCCAACGAAGATGTGCTCCTTTTGCCGCAGCGCGAGCTGCTGCGAATTGCGAACCCTCGGGTAGGCTGCTGGAGTCACGGTGCGAACCGTGGCCTAGAGGAATGATCGCCGCGGCGCATAATTCACCTCGTGAATTGTGCGCTCGACAGAATCCGGCTTACAGGCTCGCCCGCCATTTTTCCCAATGTTTTTGGCGATTTTTTGAAGGCTCGACCAGTCGCCTGACCTGCCTAACCAGCCTAACCAAATTCATCTGTCAGTCGCTGGCTATCCACGCCGGCAAGGCGGATTATCTCGTGACCGGGAGACAAGAGCGGGTTGCTGGTGCTTGCCAACTACAAGTCCACGCGAATCATGACGGCGCGAGAGTTTGCTGCCATGGTTTCAGCAGACCTCCATGAATAGGCCCGAGCTCTGACAAGAGATCGCCCGGCGCTTTGCTCTTCTCCTCACTCTCAGATTGTCGCGTCTCGCGCGGGCTGTGGTACAGTTAAAAACTGTGCCCGAGTGGCGGGACTAGCAGACGCCGGACCTAAAGGAAAAGGAGGGAACTCAGCACGACTGCCAAGCCCATGCCTAACCAAATTGCTGCCATCGGTGACAGGTTGGTATGTTATAGATGACAACATCGCGTTGATTCTAGGCAACTTGTTGATTTCAGGCATCTGTTTTCAAACTCCGGCTCACAGGTTCATCCGCCAATTTGTTGCCACTAGAGAGCAGAATCGCGCCACAAGGGTGCGAAGATGCGCCGCATTATCTTTGGCTTGGCGCTGTTGCTCCTGACCGCGTTGCTGGTTGCCGACAACGCGGTTTCGACAACCTCAAATCTACAGTGCTCGCTTACCGGAAAGAAGACAGCGGCCTGCTGCTGCGAGCAAAAGAATGGAAGCCTCTACTGCCCCCTTGCGAAAAAGAAGATTGAGCAGTGCTGTTGCAAGTAAGGAAAGACCGCTTACTCCTCTGGCCAATTCATCCTTACTCCGTTTGCAAGCGAGTGACTTCGACAGCCTGGGCGTACCGGGAATCTTCGCCGGAATCCAAATCGTTCTAAACCTTTGAGTCTGAAGGCCGCAAGGCTGCGCGAAGGCGAAATCTATAAAGGATAAAAAAGAGAAACGGGAATCTGCAACGACAGGGCAGTGTGAAACGTCCCATAAGAGTATGCTGGAATGCCTTTTACGTTGAGTGTATGAGATATGGAAGGCAAAAGGGCGAGCAAAGAAAAGCATGGGCTCCGCGGGCGCTGGAAAATAGCAGGCCTGTTTGCAAAGCAATGCGTGCTTGCGTGTTTGCTGGCGCTTGCGGCGGGAGGCTGCACGCAACACGTGGCGGCGCGGCCCGACGCTCCGGTCATTCCGGTGATGGCGGCAAAGGCGGAATCCAAGACGATGCCCGTCGAGTTGCATGAAATCGGCACTGGCGAGGCGTATTCGACGGTATCGGTGGAACCGCAAGTGGCGGGCATTGTGAAGGCGGTGCACTACACACAGGGACAGTTCGTGAAAAAAGGAGATTTGCTGGTGAGCCTGGACGACCGGCCCTTTGTGGCGGCGCTCGAGGCAGCGCAGGCAAACTTGGCGAAGGACCGCGCGAGCGCGGAACTGGCAAGTGTGGAAGCGGAGCGGTATGAAAAGCTGTTCGAGGAGGGGGTGGCGCCCAAAGAGCAGTTAGATCAAGAGCGAGCGACCGCGGCAGCCCAAAAGGCCGCGGTGCAGGCGGACGAAGCAGCGGTGAAGACGGCGCAACTGAATATCTCGTATTGTTCGATTTATGCGCCCATCGATGGGCAAACGGGGAGCCAGCTGGTTTTTCCAGGAACGGTGGTGAAGGCTAACGACGTGCCCGTCTTGGTCGTCATCAATCGACTCTCTCCCATTTACGCGGACTTTTCCGTGCCTCAGCAGTACCTGGACCAAATCAAATCTTACACGGCGCACGGAAAACTGCCGGTCGAAGCGACACCTTCGGACAATTCCGCGCCGGAGCAGGGCTACTTGACCTTTGTGAACAACACCGTGGATGCGACGACCGGAACAATCCTGTTAAAAGGAACATTTACCAACCGTGACCACCGCTTGTGGCCGGGAGAATTTGTGAACGTGGTGCTGCAGTTGGCGGAAGAGAAGAACGCCACGGTGGTGCCGTCGCAGGCGGTCATGAACGGGCAAAATGGCGATTATGTTTTCGTGATCAAGCCGGATATGACGGTGGAATCCCGGACGGTGAAAATGTCGCGCACGGTAACGGGCGAGTCCGTGATTGACAGTGGAGTTAAGCCGGGAGAAATGGTAGTGACGGATGGCCAGTTGCGCTTGACCACGGGCGCGAAGGTGCGAATTAAGACGAGTCTTTGATCCGGTCCGTACGGAAGCGCCATGCAAATTGCGGAAAACTTCATCCGTCGGCCAGTGATGACCTGCCTGGTCATGGCGGCAGTGCTCATCTTCGGCATTGTGGCTTATCGCAGCTTGGCGGTCAGCGACCTGCCCAACGTGGATTTTCCGACGATTACGGTTTCAGCCAGTTTGGCGGGGGCCAGCCCGGATACGATGGCTTCGGCGGTGGCCACGCCGCTCGAAAAGCAATTCACAACCATTGCTGGCCTCGATTCCATGACGTCGGTCAGCGCGCTCGGGATAACACAAATTACCTTGCAGTTT
>Ga0209577_10000673_pt1 | contig 33963 bp, 33 predicted proteins | sample GraSoiAngelo_109_FD_185874 | JGI IMG/M metagenome (GOLD analysis project Ga0209577, IMG submission 185874) | Grasslands soil microbial communities from the Angelo Coastal Reserve, California, USA - 14_0903_12_20cm (SPAdes) (version 2) | ecosystem: Environmental > Terrestrial > Soil > Grasslands... | reverse complement strand
TCGTGCTATGCCGATCCTTCGCTCGCCGCGAGGGAGCTGCGCTGGAAAGCGCAATTCGGCATCGACCAGATGTGCCGCGACGCCTGGCGCTGGCAATCGCACAACCCGGACGGATACCCCTAGAAATTGGGATCAGAGCTGCCCAGAGCCCGATTTCCGCCACGGACTGAAGCCGATGGGACGCCGGTCCTTGTCCATATCGCGCATCAGCTCTAACGGCCTCGTCGTCGGGATCGCGGCCGACGTGGCGTCGGAGCGCCCGTGGCCGCACAAGCTCGAGGAGCTGCTGCTATTAGGCGACGAGCGCTGAAACCGTCTTGCCGCTCGCTCTGAGCCCGGGGGCCTGACATCAGCGAAGCGGAACTCGAATCGGAACTAAAAGCAGTGCGCGCCGAGCTTCGCGAAGCCCGTGCACGCTGTTCTTGACACCAACGTCGTCGCCTCGGCCCTGCTTTGGGGCGGGACGCCTGAGCGCCCGATCGAGGCGGCGCGCGACCGCAGCTACTCGCGCGTCAGCGGCAACAGTCGAACTCGATGACGGCCGGGCTCGATCGTGACTAACGCGCCGTGCGCGAGATCCTTCTCCACTTGCAGCAAGGCGCGCGTAACATGTTCCAGCATCGCTTCGGGAACGACGTTCTCCGTTCTCAACTGCACCACGCTCGGATTGCGTCCTTTGGACGCCGCGAGAATGGCGCCAAAGTCCAGGTCATGCGTAAACAGAGCATGGCCATGCGCCGCGCACCAGGAAAGGACCTCCTCGTCCGGCGCGGTCGCTGCCCCGACTTGTGACCAGTGGATCGACTCGAAACCCCGCGACCGAAACTCCGCCGCCCACCGAGGCGACAGGTTCATGTCCACGAGGACCTTCATTCGCCGCTGAGCGTCAACTCCCTATCCTCGGCGCGCCAAGCGGCATAGCGCAGCGCCTGCAGCACATCCTCGCGCTCCAAGTACGGATAGTCCGCAAGCACTTCCTCGATCGTGCGTCCGGCGCCGATCAACCCGACGACCATGCCAACGGTCACGCGCATGCCGCGAATGGTCGGCTTGCCGCCCATGATCCTAGGGTCATGTGTAATGCGGTCGAATTCGGTCACGAGGCGCTCTCGGTTATCTATCGATTGCGGCTCGATTCTACTCCGACCTCATAACCCTCAACCCGCAGGGATCGCACCTAAGAAACCCCTCGGAACTGTCTTAAACGAGTGGGACCACTTGTCTCATGGGGGGCCGAGTAAACGAGAGTAACGGCTCTGTCGTCCCGATCGAGCGCATCGAGAGCCGCATCCTCCTCGTACGCGGCCACAAGGTGCTGCTCGAAGCGCTCGCGGTTACGCTGGACGGCTTGATTGAGCGCCTTCGTCTTGACATCGTAGAGATCAACAAGACGCGTGTACAGGATCTACCACGGCATCCTGCCCTTCCTGCCCGGCGTGCTGAAAGTCCAGAAGAAAATCGCCGTCAGAGCGTCAGAGCCCGATTTTGTTCTGCGCGGCCCAGTGCACCGCCTGCACGCGGTTGCTGACCCGGATCTTGCGGAACAGGTTGTAGAGGTGGGTCTTCACGGTGTGCGGGCTCACCTTGAGCTCCTGGGCGATGTGCTCCGTGCTGCTGCCGGTCGTGAGCAGGAGCAGCGTCTCCATTTCCTTGCGCGTGAGGAGCGTCGCCGCGGGCGAAACCGCCTTTTGCACCGTGCGCGTGCGCTCAAGATGCGCGCACAGCACCCGGCGCGGCAGCCAGTACTCGCCGCGGAAGATCGCCTCGATGCCCTTGACCAGCGTGTCTTCGGAGCTTTCCGTGAAAAACACGCCTTTCAGGCCCGGGCATGCGACCACGAGCTCGAGCGGCAACTGCGCATCGGCGTTGATCAGCGCGATGCTTTGGAAAAGGCCGCTTGCGCAGAGCTCCTGCATGCGGGCCGCGAACTCGGCCGCGTCGATCAGCGCGAGCGAGGTGGCCGGGAGAAAGCCGTTTAGCTCCTTCGCCGTCCTAGTGCGGCAGGCGTAGCCAGTCCTCTGCTCGATGAGATTCGCGAGCAGCTTGTTCTGCAAGCTGTCCGTGCCGACGATGATCACGTTGCGCCCGAGCGCGACGTGCGATCCCTGATCCCCCACTGCTGCACCCCCTAGGAAAGGCGAAGCATGCCTGCGCGCGGGTCCGCGTGCGCGCGGCTGACGAAGCTTTACAGATTGACTCCGTATCGGGGCCGCGAGCGCCGCTGAGTGACATCTTTTCTCATGCTTTCGTCCGATTGAGGACGCGGCGACCTCATGCCAGCATCGCGGTGTTTGCAGTGAGGGGAGCTGGGAGGCGGGAGGGGCCGCGGGCAATGCGCCCGCGGCCTTCTTCTGAAATCGGGGGCGAGAGCCTGCCCGATTTGTGAGAGTTCTTCAGATTCCTCCCTTCGTCTCGGCGCTTGCCCCATGATGCAAACCGTGAAAAGCAACGACGACAACCTTCACGCAAGCGCCGGCATGGGAAAGATCGGACGCAGCTACTCGCGCTTCGACGAGCCGCTCGCGGAGCAGCGCGACGACCCGAGGAGCGCGAGGCTCGAGCTCATCATCGGGCTCGTCGCCGTGTGCATCGCGCTCGGCCTGGTCGGTTTGCTGCTCGCCTTCCCGCCCGGCTGATGGGAATCGGGCTCTGACCGGGCCGGTTCCCGTTTTTCACGTTTTGCGGGAACCGCCATCATCGTCACCCGTGCCGCCCGCGCCGCGCGCGAGGAGGCAAGCGCTGATCAAACTGAGAGGCTTGGTGCTACGACCGGCTGCATTTCGCGCTGTGCACGCACACCGAGCCGAACTTCCTCGGCGACGACCTTGTAGAGCGGCCGGATGACGAAGTTGATTCCGCCCATGACGCTTGCGACCGTCATGATCGACAGCACGCGAGTGCCGCGATGCTCAACCGGCCCGCCAACCTGCTTGATATCAACCCCTAATCTGGCGAGATGCTTCGCGAGCCTCGGTTCGGTCAGCACGAACAGGGTTTCAATGCCATACATGGCCGCGAGTTCGATGGTGCCCAGATACAGCCCTACCGTGAGGTACGGGTAGCGTGGACGCTGCACCGTGCCGAAGCTTTCCTCGGATATGGCGAAGGGCTCGTCCTTTTCCCTGCGGCGCGCGCGGTATCGCGCGATGACAGCCAGACGCGATATTTCTGCAATGGCCTGCCTTGGGAGCGACTGCGGATCGACGATCGAGCGATCAATCGCCTTCGCGCAGGTCTTCTCAAATGGCAGCGGGTATTGGGGATTGCCGGGCCGGGCACGAACCAGCCGCGTGCAGCCGACGTATTCTCCGTTCTGGACGCTGCGAATCAAGCAGTGCAGCGAATGCGCATCGTAATCGTCGCGTTCGCGCCGGTCCGCCCGCTCGGGCTCGAACTTGAGCTCCTCGCAGTAGACGTCGTGGCGGATGCGGTACACGTGGTCGCGCAGCTGCTCGGTCAAGGCCGGCAAGACTTCGAAGTACTTCTTGAACCCCTCACCGAGGTTCACGATTTCGATCGGAAACATGGCACCCCCTGCTGCGCGCCACTATCATAGGCCAGCGCGGGCGAGAGGTTAAGGCAACTTAGGGGCGCGGATGGGTCCCGCCGTGCGGCGGTGTTGCAAAAGTCACAGAAATCAGCTGCTCGCCGGCTCCATGCAGGCCAGGGCGTCGAGCTCGAGGAGCCATTCCAACGCTACCGATTCGACGAAGACCAGATTCTCCAGTTCGTCGAGCGCATCAGCGATCTGCGCCTGCGGGTACTCGTGCAGAGTCTCTCGCAGTTCTGCGAAATCCGCGGCGTACGCGGTCAAGCGCAGAAGCTGCCTATAAAGCTCGGGCAAGCCACCCTGCGCATTCTCACAAGCTCTGCGCCCGTCCTGCGTACGCTGGTACATCCGATTGGCGTTCGCCATATGTGCGCTCTACTCCTTATCCCGCGACCATGATCGCTTCGCCTCTCGCTCCAATCAAGAGGCCTGACGCCTTTTGACCTTGGCGCCCGAAGCGGACTTGGATGACGTGTGCGAGCCACAAAGTCTGGGGCGACAATATGCATGCTCTAACCGTTTCTGACCTTTCTTGTACCTTCATCACCCGAGTGCACGATGAGAGCGGCGTGCGCCCGCCTTGAGCCCGAGCCAGGAATGGTTCCAGGAAGAACCTGCAAAAGAGGCGCTCCGGCCAATCGCGGATGCGCCGCGCCGCGCACGGCGAAGATTCTACGGACCGCTCTTGCGGCGCGCCGCGAATTTCAACAAGCGTGGGGCGTGGGGGCTGTCGCGCAGCATCTCAAGGTGCTCTCGCATATATCGAGCAAGCACGATGATGCGCTGCAATTTCACCGTCTCCGACGCTGAGAGGGAGCCAGTCAATATCTGTTGCGCGTGCCGCTCGATCTGCGCTGCCGTGGCCAGCAACTCGGCTTTGTCTTCCCGATGCATGGTGAGCTTGACCTCTCCAAGGTCGCAGACGCAAGAACCGGGCCCTGCGTTAGCAAACAGTGGCTTGCAGATCTTTTGGCGCACCAGCACCATGTGGTGTAAGGATTTCTGACAGCGACCCTTTGTCTGGCTTCGGGGGGGGTGCAGTGGTAATGGAGCTTGAAGTCGAAATCGAGATTCCGCGAGGCGGCTTTCTCAAGCGCGGCTCCACCGGGCGTATCGACTTCGTCTCGCCGCTGCCCTGCCCTTTCAATTACGGCTCGGTGCCGCAATACGTCGGGCTTGAAGGCGACCTCCTCGATGCCGTGGTGCTGGGTCCGCGCTTGCCCGTTGGGTGCCGCGTACGCATGAAGGCTTGGGGCGCCGTGGTGCTCACCGATCGCGGCATGACCGACGACAAAATGGTGTGCAGCGATCACCCGGTATCCTCAGAGCAACGTGAAAGGCTGCTCAGCTTTTTCCGCTTCTATGCCCGCTGCAAAGGCGCCCTGAATCTCTGGAGAGGCCGTCCTGGACGAAATGCCTGCGAGGGCTGGCTGGAGGCTGATCAGGCAATCGCGCGGGCTCGCCGGCGCGACGCTACCTGGCGCGGACCGCTGATCCCGTTCTAAATAACATAATAACGCTGTAGAAAAAGTCCATGTCCGAGCGTAATCAGCTCAGGCAGATGGGGAATACGCTCACATATATCCGTGGAGGACATTATTTCAACGGACGGAACGGGTGGCGTGTCATCCCGATGAGACTTCCCTTCAAGCAGAGATTTAATGAACTTGAGCATGCGTACACTTTTAGGACGCCAGGTTGCGTTCAGCGGCGCGCGGTTTTGCGCGTCCGCTGCAACGGCTTGCTGGATCGCGCTTTGCTCACCAAGGGAAACCGGTCCGGATAATCGATGGACTCCACTGCTATATCGACATCTAGCTCAGGCCAATATAGGTGGTGCGGGCTGAGCAATTCGACGTTTGTGAGCGCCTTGATAGACGCGTCACGAAACCAGGGGAAGTGTTCGAAGGCTAAAAATCGCTCGTTGCCTCCGATAAGGAGCCAAAAGCCGTGCGAAGACACGTTAGTGATTTCAACTTCCGAAGTGCGCTTTCCAAGCTTTGCGGATGTCATCTTCGCGCTCCCGAATCAGTCGTAAGATCGTGTTGACCTGCTGGGTGCTCAAACCGTAGTTCTGCGCCAATTCCACGGCGGGTTCTAACCAAAACTTCGCCTCGCCCGTGTACATGCACGTGCATTCGTGTCTCTTCTCGGGAAAAGAAGTAAAAGCGGTATGGACCTTCCCGAAAGACGGTTGGACTCATTGGGGGATGTTACACGGCCAGCCATGAGGGGTGCTTCTGCGCGATCTAAACTAACGAGGTCGTAGAAAAAGTCCGAAAACAATCAATCCCGACCCTAAACACTCACGTTCTTGTTGGTCGCTTCGAATATTGCCGCTGTCGGGCCTGAGATGGCGTGCTGCGAGGGGATCGCAGCTCGGTTGACCGTCACAGAATGGCCCTCTCCAAACATGAGTGCGCGCTCGAGCTATCGTCCTGAGAGTGGCGTCAGCCCGGCCTTCAAGATCGCCGGTGCCGCCGCGGGTGATGCGAGAAAGCGGACCAGAGCGCTGCCCGCCTCCGGCTGCCGGGCATTACTGGTGAGCGCGCCCGCGAAGGAAAACCCCGGCTGCAGCTCGGCCGGAATCGCGCCGACGAAGGTCACCCCGGGGACGTGGATCAGCTCGCTGACCTGCTGGAAGCCGATCTCCGCCTCGCCACGCGCGACGACCGCGGCCACCGGCTCGCCCGACGGCGGCCCACGCACCTTTCGACTCTTGCCCGCCACTTGGTCTGCCACGCCGAGCTTCGGGAACAGCGTGGTCGATAGATAGGTGCCGCTGCCGCTGTCGGAGTACGCGAGAGACTTCGCCGCAAGCAGCGTGCTCCGGAACGCATCGACGCTGCCGATGTCCGGCTTCGCGGCCCCGGCGCGCACCACCATGCCGATCAGCGAGCGGGCGAGCTCGACCTTGCTCACGGCGCGCACCAGGCCTCGCCTGCCGAGCTCGTCGGCGGCCCCTCCATCCAGGATCACGACATCCGCAGTCTCGCCCCGCGCGAGGCGCGTGGGAATCGCCTCCGGAGAGTCACCCATCGACGGGCCGCGCGTCGTGACCAGGCGATGGCCGCTCGCGCGCTCGAAAGCCGGCCCCAGCTCGGAATAGACGCGGTAAAAGCCCGCCGAGATCATCACGTGCACGTCGGCGGCAGATGCTGCGCCCGCAACAGCCAGCGCGGCCACGCCAAGCTTGGATAACCATCGAGCGAGCGACCTTGGTTTCATCAGGCTCCCCAACTCCAGAACTTTCTCTTCCAACAGCGCGATATTCGTGTCTTTGATCGAGTACGCTACATACGCAGCCGGCCCACCGCATGGTTTGATCCATAGCCCATGAGCCGACAATCAGTATTGTCGGTGCACGCAGCGTCACCAATAATGCCCCTTACACTTTGATCGAGATGCATAAGCTTTTCGCTATCCTGGTCGAGTGCGTGAGGCTTCTCCAGCTTGTGCTGAAGGAGAAATCCAACAGCAAATGGTCACGAGAAGGGGAATCGCGACACCACTGCGCGTCGAATAAAGGATTGGATTTGATTCAGGAAGGCACGGATGGCCTCGAGGAGCTGGCGCAGCGCTGCCAAGCCCGAGGCCGGTACGCTGTGACTCGTAGCATTCGAAGGCGGACTGGATGTCATGTTCGGCCCGAGATCGAAGGATGAACCGCCGGGTCATGAACCTCGGCGGATTCGGGCGAAAACCTTCTATCCCGTGTTGAGCCAGCCTCAGGGTTAGCCTCGAACTCGGCGAGCCGGCGATCCAACTCCTCGTTTTGCCATTCAGTCAGCGGCAACGCTTCCGGCACCGCGGATATGCTGCCCCGGATGGCCTCGACTAGCCGTACGCGCTCGGGGACCGGCAATGCCAAGATTTCAGCGACGAGTTCTTGCTTCATGTGCTTTAGGCTACCACCTTCGGATATGCGCGCGCTCACATGAAGATAAGGTGCGCCGCGCACCGTACGTCATCGAGCCCGACGCTCAACTGCGTCGCGCATGAGCGGCAGGTTAGGACTCATCCCTCAGCATACCGTTGCGGTATTGGAATCTGCGCCATCGCGATTGCTGCGCGTCGCAGTGTCTCAGCTAAAACGCTTAGCTTCGCGGCCGCTCGGCAAGCGCGGCGAGATAGCTCAGGCAAGCAAGCAGGGCCGCCGCCATGCCGGCCAGAAGCAGCGTACCGACCTGAAAGCCGCCAAGCCAGTGCGTGTCGCTGAGGCGTGTGGCATTGCGACGCCGATGACCGCGACGCCGATGATCCCAGCAACGCGCCCGATCCAGATGTGGAGAGCTTGCATGGGTCGTTCGTCCTGCGTTAGCTCCAAGTAACTAGTGTTGCCAACCTGTCGCCTAGAGGATACAGTTCTTCCCGTTTCCGGATAAGCTGATAAACGGGTGGCTGGTTTTGCAGCCCCCGAGTGGAAGGTTTTTCGACAAAAAACGACGGGCACGCAAGCCAACAGCCCGGCGCCACGCTCAGCCTCAACCGGTCAGCGAACGCAGTGAGGGATTTCCCCGGGGGGGGGCAATGGCGAGGGACTCGTTGGCCGTCAGGGCGCATCGAATATTCGATGCGACCCCGGCGCGTGCGCTGCCGGTTCGTCTGTTCGAGGGGCATGTCCATCGCCTTGCGCTGCTGGTGATCGCCGAACTGGGCGTCGTCATGGCGTGCGTCTATGGCGCGGTCCTCGCGCGTTTTTCCGGCTTTTCAGGCACGTTCAGCGCCTTTCAGACGACGGCGGATCCTGTATGGCCAAGGGCATTGCTGATCGCCTGCGTGTTCGTGCTCGCACTCGCGGCGATGGGCTTGTACCAGCTGCGGCAGCGCGCACGATTCACCGGAATCGTGGCGCGCTTGCTGATCGCTGCGCTGGCCGCCGAAGCCGTTTTGGGCGTGATCTTCTATCTGGCCCCGGCGCTCTTCGTGGGTCGCGGCGTTGTCGGTCTAGCCGGGGGGTTTGCGTTTTTCGGGTTGGCCCTGACCCGATACGTATTTCTGCAAGTCGTCGACGAGGAGGTTTTCAAGCGCCGGGTGCTGGTGTGGGGCGCCGGGGAGCGCGCCGCAACGATCGCCGAGCGGCTGCGCCGACGCAGCGACCGACGCGGCTTCAGGATCGTAGGCTATGTCAGAGCCCCCGGCGACGCTGCCGACCTTGCGCAGGGCAAGCTTCTGCCGCATGACGGAAATCTCCTTCGCTTGGCGATGCTTCATAAAGTGGAGGAGATCGTGGTCGCAATGGATGATCGGCGAGGCGGTTTTCCGGCCGAAGAACTGCTCGAATGCCGGCTGCGCGGCATTGCGGTGTACGACATTCTCGCTTTCCTCGAACGCGAAACCGGGCGCATGAGCGTCGAGCTGATGCGGCCGAGCTGGCTGATTTTCTCGAACGGTTTTCGTTGTGACATCGTCAGGCTGGCGAGCAAGCGGGCGTTCGATGTCGTCATCAGCATCGCTGTCCTGTTCGTCGCCTCGCCGATCGCCTTCCTCACCGCGATCGCCATATTCCTGGAGGACCGCGGACCGATCCTGTATCGCCAGATTCGCATGGGGCAGAACGGGCGGGAGTTTCCGATGCTGAAGTTCAGGAGCATGAGGGTCGACGCGGAGCCTGACGGACAAGCCATCTGGGCGCGCCGCAACGATGCTCGACTGACGCGAGTCGGCGCCTGGATCCGCCGGCTCAGGATCGATGAGCTGCCTCAAGTGTTCAATGTCCTCATCGGGCACATGAGCTTAGTGGGTCCGCGGCCGGAGCGGCCGGCATTCGTGCGCGAACTGGCCCAGGCCATTCCGTATTACCCGGAGCGCCATTTCGTGAAGCCCGGCATCACCGGATGGGCGCAGGTGCGCTACAGTTACGGATCCTCGCAGAGGGACGCCCAGGGAAAGCTGGAGTACGATTTGTACTACGTGAAGCACCATAGCCTTGCCTTCGATCTCATGGTGCTACTGCAGACCGTTGAAATTGTTCTCTTCCGCATCGGTTCGCGCTAGCCCATCGCGCGCCACCGCGGCGGCGGCGTAGCCGCGTGCTCGATCTGTCTCTGCGCAATCCCGCGATCTTCAGCTACGCATTCGGGACGCTCGCTTTCGTCGCTTTCGGGATTCATCTCGCAACGGGCTCGCGCGGCGGCGCGCGTGCGGCGGTGCTGCTCGCAACCATCGCCGCGAGTGCGCTGTGGGCCGCTCTGAATCTCGGCTTCGCGCTCACCGAGGGAGGCGCGTGGTGGAAAGCACAGGCCATGCTCGACGCGCTGCGCAGCGCCGGCTGGCTCGCGTTCGTCATCGCTTTGCTCGGCGGGGTGCGCCGCGGCTCGCAATGGGGACCGGCACTGCTGCTGCTTCCCGCGGCGGCCTGGTTCCTGCCCCCCGGCGCGCCGGTCGCAGACGCCGGCGTCTCGCGCCTCGCCTTTGGCGTGCTGCTCGGCGTTTCTATCGCCGGCCTGGTCCTCACCGAACAGGTTTTCCGTCGCGCCCTGGAGCAGGCGCGCTGGGCGATCAAACCGCTCTGCCTCGGACTGGGCGGCGGCTTCGTTTTCGATCTGTACATGTATGCCGACGCGCTGCTCCTCGGCCGCCTGGACGCCGACATCTGGGCGGCGCGCGGCTTCGCGCAAGCCCTGGTGATCCCCTTCATCGCGCTTGCGACCGCGCGCAACAAGGACTGGACCATCGACATCGCGCTCTCGCGCGGCGTGCTGTTTCACTCCACCGCTTTCCTCGCCTCGGGAATGTACCTGCTCGCGGTGTCGGCGGCGGGCTATTACGTGCGCTATTTCGGAGGCAGCTGGGGAAAGACCTTCCAAGTGGGATTCATCTTCGCCGCAGTGCTGCTGCTCGGCTGGCTGTTTTCCTCGGGCGCGCTGCGCTCGAGGCTCAAGGTCTTCATCAACAAGAATTTCTTCTCCTACCGCTACGACTACCGCGAGGAATGGCTGCGCTTTACCAGCCTGCTTGCGACGCGTGAAAACAATATCAGCGCGCCGCAGCGCTGCATCCAGGCGCTCGCCAACCTGGTCGAGAGCCCGGGCGGCGCGCTCTGGCTGCGCGGCGAGCAGGGCAGCTTCGCGCAGGCGGCGAGGTGGAACCTCCCCGAGAGCCAGGCGCGCGAGCACCCGGCGCATCCGCTGGCGAGTTTCATGCGCAGCACCGGCTGGGTGGTGAATCTGGACGAATACCGCGAGGATGCGTCACGCTACCCGGACCTCAAGCTGCCCGCGTGGCTGGAGAACCTCGCTCAAGCGTGGCTCGTCGTTCCGGTCATCGCGCAGGAGGACTTGATCGGCTTCATGGTTCTCGCCGCGCCGCGCGCGGCGATCGACGTCAACTGGGAAGTGCGCGACCTGCTCAAGACCGCGGCGCGCCAGATCGGCAGCTTTCTCGCGCAGATGCAGTCCTCCGAAGCTCTGCTCGAGGCGAAAAAGTTCGACGCCTTCAACAAGATGACCGCCTTCGTGGTCCACGACTTGAAGAACCTCGTCGCCCAGCTCGCGCTGCTCCTCAAGAATGCCGAACGCCACCGCCACAATCCGCGGTTCCAGGAGGACATGCTCGCCACCGTGAGGCACGTGGCCGAGCGGATGAATAAGCTGCTGCTGCAATTGAGCACCGGCAGCCGCGGCGCGGAGAACCTGCTGCCCGTCGACCTCGCCCTCGTCGCCGGGCGCGTCCTCCAGGCCAAGGCGAAGGATGCGCGGCCGATCGCCATCGAAGCCGCGCCCGAGGTGCTCGCGCTCGCGCACGAGCAGCGCCTGGAGCGCGTCATCGGGCATCTCCTGCAGAATGCGCTCGATGCGACCGAGCTCGGAGGCGTGGTGGCGATTCGCGTATTCGCCGACGGGTCACGCGCGTGCGTCGAGGTCAGCGATACCGGCTGCGGCATGAGCGAGGAATTCCTGCGCGAGAGGCTGTTCCGGCCCTTCCAGACCACCAAGGGCGCCGGCATGGGCATCGGCGCCTACGAGGCTGCGCAGTACGTGAAGGAGATCGGCGGGGCCCTCGAGGCGCAAAGCAAGCCCGGCGCCGGGTCGAAGATAAGGGTTATCCTTCCGCTGCACCGGGATCCTGCGTGGCAGGACCGGCAACAACGCGAAGTCGCGTGAAGCGCAAACCATGAGCCAGAGCAGAGGACCGTTGCTGATCATCGAGGACGACCCGGCGCTGCAGACGCAGATGAGCTGGGCGTTCGAGCAGTACGAGCCGGTGCCGGCGGCGGATCGGGAAAGCGCTCTTGCCCAGGTGAGGCGCCACCGGCCGGCCGTGGTGACCATGGACCTGGGACTGCCGCCGCGCCCCGACGATCCCTCCGAGGGTTTCAGGCTGCTGCAGGAAATCCTCACGGCGGCCCCGGACACGAAAATCATCGTCCTCACCGGGCAGAACGACCATCAAAACGCCCTGCAGGCGATCGCCCTGGGGGCCTACGATTTCTACGCCAAGCCTTTCCAGCCCGAAATCCTCGCGCTGATCATCGAGCGCGCCTTCCGGCTGCACGAGCTGCAGGCGGAGAACAAGCGCCTGCAGTCGGCGCAGCGCGCGGGCCCTCTGGGCGAGCTCCTCACGCGCGATCCGCAGATGCTCAAAGCCTGCGCCACCGTGGAGAAGGTGGCCACCACGAATGCCACCGTGATGCTGCTGGGCGAATCGGGCACCGGCAAGGAGCTGCTCGCGCGCGCGGTTCACGCGCTGTCTGCCCGCAGGGAAGGCCGCTTCGTTGCCATCAACTGCGCCGCCATCCCCGAGAACCTGCTCGAGAGCGAGCTCTTCGGCTACGAGAAGGGCGCGTTCACCGGCGCCACCAAGCAGACGCTCGGGAAAATCGAGACCGCGCATCGCGGCACGCTGTTCCTCGACGAGATCGGCGACCTGCCCGCCGCGCTGCAGGCGAAGATCCTGCGCTTCCTCCAGGGCCGCACGATCGAGCGCCTCGGCGGCAGGCAAGAGATTGCCGTCGACGTGCGCGTCGTGTGCGCGACCCACCAGGATCTGGGCGCCATGATCGCGGAAGGCCGTTTCCGCGAGGACCTTTACTACCGGCTTGCCGAAATCGTCGTCGCCATTCCGCCGCTGCGCGAGCGCAAGGGCGACGCCGCCCTGCTCGCGCATGCGTTCGTGCGCCAGTACGCCGAGGAGCAAAGGCGCGGCACTCTGACTCTGCTTCCCGAGGCGCTCGCCGCCATCGAAGCCCATGCGTGGAACGGCAACGTGCGCGAGCTGCAAAACTACACCAAGCGCGCGGTGATCATGGCCGACGGAACACTGCTGCGCGCAGCCGATTTCGGTCTCGAGCCGGCCAAGTCGCACGACGACGTGCCGACACTCAGACAGGTGCGCGACGATGCCGAGCGCGATGCGCTGGTGCGGGTGCTCTCGCGCGTGAACGGCAACATGAGCCGGGCTGCCGAGCTGCTCGGCATCAGCCGGCCGACGCTTTACGATCTGCTCAACCGGTTTGGCCTCAAGGAACTACAGCGATGAAATCGATCCGCGCGCTAGTGCTCGTCACACTGTCAATTGCGCTCGTCGGCTGCAGCCGCGACGATCCCGCCTCGCTCCTCGCCTCGGCCAAGCAAGCCATCGGCAAGCGCGATTTCAGTGTCTCCATCATCCAGCTGAAAAACGCGCTGCAGAAGGAGCCTGAGAACGCCGAGGCGAGATATCTCCTCGGGCTGTCGTTCCTGGAAAGCGGCGACGTCGGCTCAGCGCAGATCGAGCTCAAGAAAGCCTCCGATCTCGGCCTGCGCAGCGACGAGCTCGAGCTCGCGCTCGCGCGCACCGAGCTCGCGCGGGGCGCGAACGACAAAGTGCTCGCAGAGCTCGGCTCGAAAACTCTGTCCTCGCCGAAGCTGCAGGCCGAGCTGCGTGCCCTGGTCGGCATGGCGCAATTCGCGCAGGGTCGCGGCGCAGAAGGGCAAGCCGCCCTGGCCGAGGCGCTCGCGCTCGATCCGGGCAACGTGACGGCAAATCTCGGCCTGGCGAGGCTCGCGGCCTCGGAGCGGGATTTTGGCAAGGCCCTCGCGCGGGTCGATGCGGCTCTCATCGCATCGCCCGGCCACTTCGAGGCGCTTCTTCTCAAGGCCGACCTGCTTGCGCTCCGGGGCGAGGGCGAAGCGGCCGAACTCGCCTACCGCGACACGATCCGGGCCGCTCCCCGCGAGGTCGCGCCGCGACTGAGCCTCGTCACCCACCTGCTGAGGAACCGGTCCCTGGACAAAGCGTCCGCTGAAGTCGAGGCTCTCGAAAAGACAGCGCCCAAAGATCCGCGCAGCTCCTACGCCAAAGCCCTGCTGCTCACCGAGCAGCGCAAATTCGCGCTCGCGCGCGAGGCGATACTCCAGGTGCTGAAGGTTGCACCCGATCACGTGCCGAGCCTCACGCTCGCCGGGATGGCGGCGTTCCAATCGGGCGCGTATGCGGAAGCCGAAAGCCATTTGCGCAAGGCGGTCTTCGATGCGCCGAACGCAGTGGCGCCGAAGCGGCTTTTGGCGGCCACTCACCTTCGCATGGGGCAGACCGAGCTTGCCCTGACCGAGGTGCGCGAGCTCCTGACGCAGGACGCAAACGATCCGAAGATTCTCGCCCTCGCCGGCGAGGCGTATCTCGCCAGCGGCGACGTCGCGAGCGCGGCGCGTCAGTACGAGCAGGCGAAAGCGCTCGCGCCCGACAGTGCGGGCGTACAAACGCGCCTGGCAGGCATCCGGTTCGCCGCCGGAGATCCGGCGCGCGGCATCGCCGAGCTCGAAGCCGCATCGGCGAGCCATCCGCAGGACTACCAAGCGGACCTCGCGCTGGTGGCGAATTACCTGCGCCAGCGCCAGCCCGACAAGGCGCTCGAGGCGCTGCAGGCGCTCGAGAAAAAGCAGCCCGACAATGCGCTCACGCACAATCTGCGCGGCCTTGCGCTCGTCCTGAAGGGCGACTTCGCGCTCGCGCGCGCCAGTTTCGAGCGCGCCGTGCAGCTGCGCCCGAATGACATGGCGGCGATTTCCAATCTGGCGCAGCTCGATCTGCGTGAAAAGAAACCCGATGCCGCGAGAAAGCGCTACGAAGCGGTGCTAAAGACTGAGCCCGGCAACGAGCAGGCGCTTCTCGGGCTCGCGGTGCTCTTGCGCGTGACCGGCGCCAATCCGCAGGAAATCGAAAAACTCCTCAAGCAGTCAGTGGCAAGCAATCCCGCTTCGCCGAGCGCCCGCGCAAGCCTCATCAACTACTATCTGAGGAGCCGCGACTACAAGGGAGCGCTCGCCGCCGCGCAGGACGCCCAGGTGGCCTTGCCCAATAATGCGGCAATGGTGCAGGCGCTCGGCGTGGCGCAACTCGCCGCCGGCGAGACGCGGCAGGCCGTCGCGACCTTCACCCGGCTTGCGGAGCTGGCGCCGAAGGCGCCCGAGCCCGAAGTGCTGCTCGCGCGCGCCCAGATGGCGGCGAAGCAACCCGACGAGGCGATCAAGGCGCTGCGCGCTGTGCTTGCGCTGCGGCCTGACCTGGCGAGCGCGCAGCGCGACATCGCCGCGATTTACGTCACGACCGGCCGCCACGAGGACGCGCTGCGCGAAGCGCGCGCGGTCCAGGCCGAGAATCCGAAACAGCCTTTCGGCTACGCGCTCGAGGCGGAAGTCTACGTGGCGCAAAAGAAGTGGGACAGCGCCGAACGCGTTTATCGCGAAGCCCTGAAGAAGTTCGATCTTGCGGAGCTGGTCGCTCGCACGCACGCGGTGATGGAGGCCGCCGGGAAGCGCTCGGAGGCGGATGCGCTCGCGCAAGACTGGATCAAGCGCCACCCGAGCGATGCAACCGTACTCGCCTATCTTGCGGAGGGCGATATCGCGGCGAAGCGCTACGCATCGGCCGCGCAGCGCTATCAAAGCGCGCTCGAGCGGCAACCGAACAATGCGATGCTGCTGAACAACCTCGCCTGGGCGATGAAGGAGCTCAAGCAGCCCAAGGCGCTCGAATATGCCGAACGCGCCCACGAGCTCGCGCCGGACAATCCCTCGATCATGGACACGCTGGGCTCGATCCTCTCGGACAACGGGCAAAGCGAGCGCGGACTCGAACTGATGGGGCGCGCTGCGGAACTTGCGCCCGACGCCTACCGGATCCGGCTCAATTTCGCCAAGGCTCTGATCAAGGCGGGGCGCAAGGACGCGGCGCGCAAGGAGCTCGAGGTGCTCGCGAAGCTCGATCGCCTGCTCCCCATCCAGCAGGAGGCAGCGGCGCTTCTGGCGAGCCTGTGACGTGACGACCATCGCGGTGGTCGGGCTGGGTTATGTCGGCCTGCCGCTGGCAGTCGAGTTCGCGAAGCACACCCGCACGATCGGCTTCGACCTTTCCGAAGACAAGGTCGGCGCTTACCGCAGGCACCTCGATCGGACCGGAGAAGTCAGCCCCGAGCAGTTCAAGGCGGCCGCGAAGCTCGAGGTCACGACCAACCCGCTCGCCCTGCGGGAAGCCGACTTCATCATCGTCGCGGTGCCGACGCCGATCGACGAGGCCCACAAGCCCGATTTCCGACCCTTGCTGAGCGCGAGCACCTCAGTCGGGAAAAATCTCAAGCGCGGCGCGACCGTGGTGTTCGAATCGACGGTCTATCCGGGCGCCACCGAGGAAGTCTGCGTTCCGGTGATCGAGCAGCATTCGGGCATGCGCTGGAAAAAGGACTTTTTCGTCGGCTACTCGCCCGAGCGGATCAATCCAGGAGACAAGCAGCACACCATCGCCAAGATCGTCAAGGTGGTCGCCGGCGACACGGCGCAGACCCTCGAGCGCGTGGCGCAGGTCTACGCGAGCATCGTCGCCGCCGGCGTGCACCGCGCGAGCTCGATCAGGGTCGCCGAAGCCGCCAAGGTGATCGAGAACACGCAGCGCGACTTGAACATCGCGCTCATCAACGAGCTCTCGATCATCTTTCACCAGATCGGCATCGACACGCTGGAAGTGCTCGAGGCCGCCGGCACCAAATGGAATTTCCTGCCGTTCAGGCCCGGCCTGGTCGGCGGGCACTGCATCGGCGTCGACCCCTACTACCTGACTTACAAGGCGGAAACCCTCGGCTACCATCCGCAGGTGATTCTGTCGGGCCGCAAGATCAACGACGGGATGGGAAAGTACGTCGCCGAGCAGACCATCAAGCGCATGATCCTGAGGGGATTTTCAGTCAACAAGGAAACGATCATCGTCCTCGGGCTGACTTTCAAGGAGAACGTCCCCGACACGCGCAATTCGCGCGTGGTGGATGTCGTGCGCGAGCTGCAATCCTTCGGCGCCAACGTGCTGGTGCATGACCCGATCGCAAACCCCGAAGAAGCCGAGCACGCATACGGCATCCGGCTCACCCAGTGGAACGACCTTCCCAGGGCCGCCGCCATCGTCGCCGCGGTGGCGCATCGCGAATTCACTCACCGGCCGCTGGAGGATTTCGTCGCCAAGCTCGCTCCGAACGGCGTCTACGTCGATGTGAAAAGCCAGGCCGATCGCGCCGCGCTGCGCGCGCGCGGGATCGAGGTGTGGCGACTGTGACCAAGCTTCCCTTGGAGAGGATCCGCGACGCGCTCTCGGGCAAGCGCCTGAGCTGGCTCGTCACCGGCAGCGCCGGCTTCATCGGATCCAATCTTGTCGAGAGACTGCTTAGCCTGAATCAGGACGTCGTCGGTCTGGACAACTTCTCGACCGGTCATCGCGAGAACCTGCGCGAGGTCGAGCAAGCGGTCGGCCGGGAAGCGTGGAAGCGGCACCGATTCATCGAAGGCAGCATCGCCGATCTCCAGACGTGCCGGGAGGCCTGCCGCAACGCGGACCTGGTCCTGCACCAGGCCGCGCTCGGCTCGGTGCCGCGTTCCATCGCGGACCCGCTTGCCACCCACGCCGCGAACGTTACCGGCTTTGCCAACGTGCTCGCGGCGGCGCGCGACGCAAAGGCCCGGCGCTTCGTGTATGCATCCTCGAGCTCGGCGTACGGCGATCACCCAGGCCTGCCCAAGGTGGAAGAGGTCACTGGCCGTCCGCTCTCGCCTTACGCTGCAAGCAAATTGACCAACGAGCTCTACGCCGGGGTGTTTGCGCGCTGCTATGGCATCGAAGTCGTCGGCCTGCGCTACTTCAACGTCTTCGGCCCGCGCCAGGACCCCGAGGGCGCCTATGCGGCGGTGATTCCGCGGTGGATACGAGCGATGCTGCGCGGCGAGGCCGTGGAAATCAACGGCGACGGCGAGACCACGCGCGACTTCTGCTTCGTCGCCAACGCGGTTCAGGCCAATTTGCTTGCCGCCCTGACGGGCAACCCGCAGGCGCTCAACCAGGTCTATAACGTGGCGGTGGGCGAGAGCACCTCGCTCAACGAGCTCTTCGAGATCCTGCGCTCCTTGCTTGCCGAGGCGCCTGCGATCCGGCGCGTGCACCGCCCGTTTCGCGAGGGCGACGTCCGACACTCGCGCGCCGATATCGGCCTGGCGCGCAGGCTCCTCGGGTACGAGCCGACCCATACCCTATCGAGCGGACTGCGCGAGGCCTTGCCGTGGTATGCGAGAGGCTCGAGCGCCGCGGCTGCAGTGCAGTGAGCGCTCGCTCGCTCGCCTGCGCGATGGCGTTTCTTCTCGCCGGAGCGTCACCGGGCCTCGCGCAGAACCCATCGACCATCGAGCGCATCAAGCCGTCGATCCTCGCCGTCGGCACTTTCGAGCGCTTGCGCAACCCGCAGTTCAGTTTCGCCGGCACAGGGTTCGCCGTAGGCGACGGTTCGCTCGTGGCGACCAACGAGCATGTGCTTGCGAGGATGCTGGACATCGAGCGCAGCGAAACCATTGCGATCGCCGTGCGCGCCCAGGACGACACGGTCCAGGTGAGGACGGCGCGCAAGGTCGCTTCTGACCCCTCTGCTGACCTCGCGCTTCTGCGAATCGACGGGCCGCGGCTGCCGCCATTGCAGCTAGGAGACTCCGATGGCGTGCGGGAGGGGGAAAGCTATCTATTCACCGGCTTTCCGATCGGCGCGGTGCTCGGGCTCTTTCCGGTGACGCATCGCACCATGATCGCCGCAGTCACGCCCATCGTGATTCCCGCGGCGCGCGCCGACCAGCTCGACGCGCGCTCGCTTCGGCGGCTAAAGGCGGGAGCCTTCCGGGTCTTCCAGCTCGACGGCACGGCCTATCCCGGCAACAGCGGCAGCCCCGTCTACCACCCCGATTCCGGAGAAGTCATCGGCATCCTGAACAGCGTATTTGTCAAAGGCACCAAGGAATCGGCCTTGACCCAGCCAAGCGGCATCTCCTACGCCATCCCGGCGCAGAAGCTGAAAGAACTGCTGGAGCGCACCCGCTAGTGTCCTGAGTCCGAGATCCGTTTACAGAATCTGGCGACGCTGGCGAGGATTTCGTCGGCGCTCTTGGCCCAGACGAACGGCTTGGGATCTTCGTTACAGATGTCCAGATATTGGCGGATGGCGCGTTCCAGCTCAAGGGTGCTGCGATGCGTGCCGCGATTGATTTGGCGAGCGCTGATCAGGGCGAACCAGCGCTCGACCAGGTTGAGCCAGGAGCCCGAAGTGGGCGTGAAGTGCACGTGAAAGCGAGGATGACGAGCGAACCAACCTTTGACCGAAGGGGTCTTGTGCGTGCCGTAGTTGTCCAGAATCAGGTGCACGTCGAGCGCCCTGGGGACGTTGGCCTCGATCGTGCGCAGGAACGCCAAGAACTCCTTGCTGCGATGACGCCGATGCAGATCGCCGATCACGCGCCCGGAGGCGATGTCCAGCGCCGCGCGACAGAAGCCGCGTGCTCCAATGCGTGGCCCCGCGCGGGCGCTCATTGAGCGTGGTGGCGATCAGCTGCTCGATCCTCGCGTCATCGAGCTTGCGCGGCGCGCCGGGCCGCGGTTCATCGAGCAGCCCGTCGAGCCGCCGCTCAAGGAAGCGGCTGCGCCACTTGCCCACCGTCTGGCGCATCACGCGACAGCCCCTGGACACCTCGCTGTTGTCGAGCCCTTGCGCGCACGCGAGGATGATGCGCGCTCGTTGCGCAAGCGCCTGCGAGGTCTTATGCCGCCGCGTCCACTCGAGCAATTGATTGCTCTCTCGTGCCGTCAACTTCAACTCCTTAAGTCGCGGTCCCCTGCTCATCGTTCGCTCCCCGTGTGCTCACCTTACCGTGAGACACGAAGACGAACGAAATTTTCGCTAATTAATGACTCAGAACACTAGTCACGACTCGACAGGTCTTCGAGCAGGGCCACGATGAACCGCGTGATCTTGCTGTGGTCGCCCCGCATCGAGGCGACAGCCGCCGGTCCATAGGGGTATTCCGGTCTTGGGCGAATTCCGATGACTGGACGCAGCCGGAAACGGGACAGCACCCAATTCGCGATGAGCCTAGCTGTCCGCCCACTACCATTGGCGAAAGGATGGATCCGCACCCACTCGCCGTGAGCCCAACCTGCGACCTCTGCAATCTGCAGGAGTTCCTCTCTGGACTTGTCTTGGTCGAGCTTGATCCTGGTCGCCAGGGCGGTCATTCGCTTTTGGAGTTGCCCGAAAAATTTGACCAACTCCTCTTTCACGTCATGCGGCACGACGCCAAATACGCCGTCCACACTAACTTGCATGTTTTTGAGGCGAGGATGAGTGGTGCCACGGTAAGCACCCAGCAGACATTCGTCAGTCTTGGAGACATAACTCATACCTGAGAAGCAGTCCTTGTGCCATCGAGCTACTCGTACCGCGTCGAGCGGTTTGGCGGATAGCGCGTGCTCGATGAGTTTCTTGAGGACTTGCGCTCTGTTCGCTGTCCCTCGCTCGATATCTTCCGGGGTCGTCTCTTTATCGTTCCAGAAGTCCTTTCGAGGTTGGTTCATCGACGACGAGAACGGGCACGCTGGCGCCGCCTCTTGGGCGCCGGCGAAGACTCCGTATGATGCTCTACGGTGAAGCCTTCCTCCGTATCCTCCGCAGCTACGCGATGAGCCATAGCGAGCATTTCTGCGTGGGTAGCTACCTTGCCAGGCAGGTACTTCTTGGCGACGTTCTGAAGGGCCTTGTTCATTTCATCCAGCCGGAACGTCTTTTCGTCCTTCGCAGCTTGCTCCCGAATGGCGATCTCGACCCACGCATTCAGACTCTTCCGGTGGGCGGCTGCGCAGGTCTTAGCCAGCTCCTTGGTGGCGGCGGTGAGTTGCACATTCATCTGCTCTTTCGTAGTTGCCATATCAGTACCTCCATGGGCGCGTGCGCTAGTGACGATAGTACTATAGCATACTAGTGCTCGCAGGGCTAGTGTCCTCCATAGGGAACGCCGACAGCCTTCTTCCCACGCCGACAGGCGTGGTGCCGGATACCCGCGATTTGACTGTGAGGCGCGTTTTACAGTCCAGACCAAGCGATTCTGTCGCTCCCAAAGAGATCAAGCACTTAAATGCGAGGCATTAAGTCTTGCTTGAACCTCAGGCAGCGATTCACGAGGAAAGAGAAGCGATCATGAGAATCGCAAAAGTGCTGGCGCTGACATTGGCGATGGGACTGGCACAGGGCGCTGGCGCGATACCGTGGACGGAAGTCGGTGACGCGGGTTTGCCGGCCTCCGCTCAGGTGCCCATGGGATCGGGGCTTCTGACCTCGATTTTCGGGTCAATCCCCTCGACCAGCGCCACGGACGCGGACATGTACCGCCTCCACATATCGTGGGCGTGATCATCTCGGCCAATTCCAGGGCGGAGAAGCTGCCGCTCGAGCTGCGCGAGAAGATAGAGGGATTGCAGGTGCTGCTCCTCGCAAGCGTCGCTAGATTCTGTAAACGCATCTCGGACTCAGGACACTAGTCTCAGCCGAACTTATATCCTCACAAAGCCAGCAAATAGGAGGACGATGCGCGAATAGGGGGAGCCATGGACACGCTAAAACCGGATTTCGTCATCCCGATCGAGACCATCGGCGTAATGATCTACCCCGAGACCAAAACGATTGGAGTCCAGTTCATCGACTCAGCGAAAAAGCGCGTCCTGCTATCGCTCTCCGGGCCGGCCCTACATGAGTTTTGGCTCAGTATTGGCCGTGCGCTAAACGAACACCCTCAAGTGAAGAACTGGACTCGAACGAAAGCACTTTGAGCCGCTGCAGCCTGCCGCCCTTAGAGGATCCGGCGCCTGAAACGCACTGCGCGTGCGTCAGGAGCGCGAACGACGGCGAAGCATGACCACCCCGGCCAGACCCATGCCGAGCAGCGCGAGCGTCGTGGGTTCAGGAACTGGCGTCGGGGCAAATGAACGCACGCTCGCGCGAGCAGCGTCGCTCACAGAACTGGTCCCGGCGAAAGACCTCGTTGCATTGGTCTTGATGACCAAGACGAAAGACTCGTCGGAGTCTCCTATGCCCGCGCCAAGGTGGAACACGATGTCAGCGCCGCTCGCCCCGCGCGAAATAAAGTCAGGAGCAATGTGTGGATCGCCGTTGAGTGGAGGAACGAAGTCTCCTGCGGGGGAGCACGCAGAACAATAGCCGACATCCGTCATCCAGCCGGTATAGTCGCCGGTTGAAAGTCTGCCGATCGCATCTCCTCCCCCCGCGGGTCCGGTTCTTTGCACCTGGTACAGGAAATCAAGGCCACCCGTAATGCCGTCAATGAGCCGGATCTCCCTAAACACGGCTGTAAACGTGCCCGGGGAAAGCGTCTCCACGTTGGTGTCGCCGAGGATGCGTTGGCCAAATATGCCTGCGGTAGAAAAATTCGTCACCGAACCCGGACAACTCTCGATCCCCAACCCCACGCATCCGCCGGGCGCGATGAGAGACGCGACCGCGGCCGGCGCGAAGGCCATGAGGGCAAGCATTCCGCCGACCGCGATGGCACAAAGTCGTGTGGATATTTTTCCCCCCATGGCTTTGTTTGGGTGGAGGCAAAAATTGCGCCAGAAAGTAGCCCCGCAATCAATCAGGGGGTTAGCGCCTGAGTGAAAGTCGACTGTAAGCCATATCGACAGTTGCAGCCCGGCTTTCGCCACCCCACCGATTCGTCAGCTCCCTAGAGGACCGGGCGCCGGCGCAGCCACAGGCCGGCGAAGCCCAGGCTGAGCAACGCCAAGGTGCCTGGCTCGGGCACAGGAACCAAGGGGCGTGGCGGCGTCACAAACGTAATGTTCAGGTTGTCGATGCCGACGCGGGCCGGCCAATCGCGGAATTCAAGCTCGGTGACGCCTGCGGCCAACTGCCGATCTCCACTGACACCGAGAAGCTGCGGCGCGCGCTCGTTAGAGCTTGCCGTTGAGCTGTGATAAGTCATGCTGTTGGGATCCAGGCCCAGCTGAGTGAACACCGCATTGGTGCCCGAGGGGGTGCCTGCCCACAGTTCAAAGTCGGGCCAATTGGCACTGGTGTTGCTCGCGCACCCGGTTGCGCCGACGTTGGGACATGTTCCATCGGGGAAGATTTCAAGGTCAAAAGAGACGTGGGAGACCGGGCGCGAAAACACCATCGTGATCCGGTCGAAACTGTCCTGATTGACGATATAAGAATCCCAAGGCAACCCATGCTGCGTCCCGCCGTCGGTGCTGCCCAGGGTCAACGGAGTGACGCCCCCCAGGCTCGCGGGGCCCACGACGTGGCCGTCTCCGGTGTAGTCCGTTTCGAACCGCGCCCCGGTGACGACGACCGTGCCGGCTCCCAAAATGCCATTCATGTAGTTCTGGACATCCATATTATTGGCGGCAGCCGTACCCGTCCCCTTCCCCATGCCATTGAAGTTAACGAGAACCGCCCACGCCGAAGACGCGAAACAAGCCAGAAATACTGCCGTGCACCACTTTGCCGCCCGACGGGCATGCCAGTTCATGAAATGTCCCTCCTTGTCGGACAAAGAGAGCAAATCGCGTGCCTGCTACCCTAAGCCATTGACATATTGTGATTATATTTTAGAGAGACGATCTTCCGCCGCCGCGTGTAAACGCTCCCGTCACTTGGCCCGCACCGCTCTACGCCAAACGGCCTAGTCAAGCCGCCGCAGGTACTCCTTGGTGAAGATCTGGTCCGGGAGCTCGCGCAGCTTCATGCTCGAATATTCAAGCGTCGACTCCTCGCCCTTGTTCAAGGCGTCCGCCATGACGAGCTTTGTCGGGCGCGCTTTCCCGCCGAGGGGCTTGAACTCTTCGTAGCGGCAGGTCTTGAGCAGGCGGTCCGAAAGCGAATAGAACTCGGCCTTGTAGGGCCGAAAGTCGGCCTGCCTGACCCAGTAGCGCACGCGCGGATAGGTGACCGTGCGCTCGAGCGCCGTCAGATCGAGGACATACAGCTCATCGTTCCCCGCCTTCTCCGTGCCGACCAGCCTGGGAGCGTAGTCGCCGGCGAAGTTGGCGCGCGCGATATCGCCGTTCGAGACCTGTCCCACCAGGCGCTGCGCAAGCGACAGGCGCACCGGCTGTGACACCCTGGGGAGAAAAAGCCACAGGTCGTGCCCTCTCATCAAGAGGACCTGCCCGCGTTCCGATGCCGGCTCGACGGTGAGCACGACCGTGTTTGCGTTGCCCTTCGAGAGCACCTTGAATAGCCGCTCCTCTCGCGTGCGACCGTCCTGCGCGGTGCGGATGTTGACGAGGACTTCGAATCCTTCCTGCGGGAAGCGCACTTCGTCGGCGCGTCGCAGAATGTCCTGCGCCGAGAGCCCCGCCTGAGCGCTCACCGACGGCATGCTGAGCGAAGCTCCCGCCGTCGCCGCAAGCAGCAGCCGCCGCGCTTTTTCCCCTTCCATGGATTAAGTGGTTATGATTGAAAAAACACGACGATGGAAATCGTCCGCCTCGAGCATGTCTACAAGGAATACCCGCTTGGTGCGCACAAGGTCCAGGCGCTGAGCGACATCAGCTTCAGCGTCGACGCCGGGGTGCTCCTTGCCATCGCGGGCCCTTCGGGCAGCGGGAAATCCACCTTGCTGAACTTGATCGGGCATATCGACGTGCCGAGCCGCGGCCAGGTGATTGTGGCAGGCCACGACATCACGGGGAAGAGCCCGGACGCGCTCGCCGAGCTGCGCGCGCGCACGGTGGGCTTCATTTTCCAGAGCTTCAACCTGTTTCCGGTGCTCACCGCCGAGGAAAACGTCGAGTATCCGCTTCTGCAGATGCAGGAGATCAAGCGCGAGGAAAGAAAAAAGCGCGTCGCCAACCTGCTCGCCATCGTCAACCTGTCGAAATTTGCCCGGCACCGCCCGAGCCAGCTCTCCGGCGGCCAGCGTCAGCGCGTGGCCATCGCCCGGGCGCTCGTCACGCGCCCCGGCATCGTGCTCGCCGATGAGCCCACGGCCAACCTGGACCACAAGACTGGACAGGGCATCCTCGCCCTGATGAGGGAAATCAACAAGGTCATGCACACCACCTTCATCTTTTCGACGCACGACCAGAAGGTGATCGACTTCGCCGACCACTACGTCGGCATCGAAGACGGCGAGGTGCGATTCCTCGGGCTGCGCAAGGACGGAACGTGGCTGATCCGCGACGAGTGGCGCCAGGAAGCGCGCGTGCGCTCCACCCCCCCGGCCGTGCCAGCCGAAGGCGCACGTGGCGGCTAACGCAAGAGCCGCGCTCAGCGCCCTGGCGCTCTCAGCACTCATTGCGCTCCTTCCCCCGATAGCACACGCCGCGGAACTGGGCAAGCTCACCGTGCATTCCAGGCTGGGCGAGCCGCTCGATGCCGAAATCGAGATCGTTTCGCTCAAGCCCGGCGAAGACAAAAGCCTCGCGGCGCAGCTTGCTTCGCGCCAAGCCTTCAGGCAGGCGGGCATCGAGTTGAAACCCGCGCATGCCGACTTGCGCATCTCAATCGGGCGAAGCGGCGGCCGCTCGGTGCTGCGCCTAAGGACCACTCGAGGCGTCGAAGAGGCGTTTGTCGAGACGCTGATCGAACTTCGCTCGAACGCCGGCTCGTCGCTAAGCAGGTACACCGTCTTACTGGATCCGCCGGGGTACAAGGCGCCCTCGAGCGCCCGCGCAACAGCTCAGACGCAAAAACCGGCGCGCCCCGAAACCCCGGCTCCCGCGCAAAAGCCGGCACCGATGCTCTCCAGAGAGGATCTCTTCGGCGCACCCCGGGCTCAAGGTGCGCGCGAGCCTGAGTCCAAACCGGTCGAATGGCGCGGCTTCGTGCAGAACAGCCTCGCCTATGACACCCAGGATCCCAGGCACTGGTCGCGCGCCGTCATCCGCACGCAGCTCGGCGCGCAAGGCGGCGCGCCCGGGCTGAAGTGGAAAGCCACCGGCAGGCTCGACGTCGACCCGGTTTACTACGGCGGGCACTTCTACCCCGACGAGGTGCGAAAAGACCAGCGCGCGGAACTCCTCCTGCGCGAAACCTACCTCGACGCCTCGGCAGGCGGCCTGGAGTGGCGCCTGGGCAAGCAGAACATCGTCTGGGGCGAGATGGTGGGACTTTTCTTCGCCGACGTGGTCTCGGCGCGCGACGAGCGCGATTTCATCCTGCCAGAGTTCGAGATCATCCGAATCCCGCAGTGGGCGGTGCGCGCCGAGTACTTCGGCGAGAGCTCGCACGCCGAGGTGATCTGGCTGCCCTACCCGGAGCTCGACAATATCGGCAAGCCGGGCGCCGAGTTCTTCCCCTACCAGATCCCCCCGCCTGCGGGTTTCGCCCAGCAGTTCAACGACGTCGAGCGTCCGCCGCGCGACCTGAGACATTCGAACTTCGGTGCGCGCGCATCGACGCTCCAGAATGGCTGGGACCTGTCAGCGTTCTACTACCGCAGCACCGATGTCATTCCGACGTTCTACCGCGAAGTGGCGCTCGCCCCTGCGCCGACATTGATCTTCACCCCGCGTCACGATCGCATCTGGCAGACCGGCGGGACCCTCGCCAAGGATTTCGGCTCGGTGGTGGGCAAAGCGGAACTGATCTACGCAGCGGGCCGCAAGTACAACGTCACCCGGCTCGCCGAGCCCACCGGCGTCGTGCCGCAGAAGACGCTCGATTACGTGCTCGGCCTCGACTTCACGCTCGGGGGCGAGACGCGGCTCAATCTGCAGTACTTCGAGCGAGTGTTCTTCGAGCACGACGCGGATCTTCTGCAAGACCGGCGCGAGGGCGGCGTCACGCTGCTGCTCACCGGAAAGCTCGGTCCCGAGCTCGCCCCGGAGTTGCTCGTCATTCAAAGCGTCAATCGCCGCGACCGCCTGGTGCGCGCGAAGCTCGGCTGGACGCCGGTGAAGAACTGGCGCTTCGCGGTCGGAGTCGATGCGTTCACCGGCCCCGTGACCGGCTTCTTCGGCCGCTTCGGCAACCGCGACCGGGCCTACGTCGAGACGCGCTACGACTTCTGACGAGGCTTACGCCGCCGCCGACTGCAGCGTGCGCGCGAACTGGTCCAAGTCGAGCTGCATCAGCACCGAGGGCGCGCCGACGCGGATGCAAAGCCGGCCGGCGGCAGCCACCGCGAAGCCGAATACCCTGCGATAGAAACGCACGTGTCTTGGGTTGACTTCGATCACCACGTCGGTGAGCGCATGGATCACCCGGGCCACGAGATACGCCGACTGCCCCAGGGCGTCCATCGCCGCCTTCCAGTCCGCGCCTTCCTCGACGGCGAACTTGACGAGCTCGCCGACCCGACGCCCGCCTTGGCGCAAGCGCTCGATCTCGCCGCCGTAGGTCTTTTCCGCGAGGAGCGGAGCGTCGGGTCTCACGGTCACGGTGCCAAGAAGCCTGCCTTCTTTCTCGGCAAGCAGCGTCACGCGCTCACCGGCAGCCTCAGCGTTCGCGCAATCGTTGGCCGCCTGGTAGCCGCGCCAGGCGTAACGCCTGCGCACCAGCTCCTCAGCCGCGCGGCGCTGCTCCGGATTGACGGCGACCAGGGTGCGCAGCCCGCGCGCGAATGGGCGCGCCACGCAGTTCCTCGGGGCGATGCGCGATTTGTCGAGAAGCGAATCGAGCCAGCGGGCGTGGTGCGTGATCTCGAAGGGTTGCGCGTGCTGCGGACGGCCATGCGGAATGTGCACTGTGTTCACCTCGGCGTTTCGACGAATCGTGTGGTTGCAGCCGGACCATCGAAAATTTCCCGCGTTTTTATCAAAAGACCGGGCAGAAAGATACTGTCGCTCGCCGGCGACGATGCTGCCAGGAAAAACTGCTCAGGCGATGCGGCGCAGCGCCTCGACGATCGCCAGGCGCGAGACACGGATTGCAGGGGCCACCGAAGCGAAGACGGTGGCGAATAGCCCAACCAAGAACGCGCCGACGACGACCGAGGGCCCGAGACGGATGAAGGCCGTGAACTCGAGATTGGAGTTCGGCGGCGGCGGCATCGGAATGCCGATCTTCGAAATCAGCAACGCCAGGGCGATGCCAAGCGCAACGCCGAGGAGGGCGCCGATCATGCCGAGCAGCGTGCCTTCCACGATGACCACCCGCATCACGTCCCAGCTGGTATTGCCCAGAGCCCGCATCGTGCCGAATTCTCCGGCGCGCTCGAGCACGCCGACGTTGATCGCCCCGACCACGGCGAGCATCACCATCAGGAGCACGATCAGCCGCAACACGCCGAACTGCCGGTCGTAGAGCGCCACCGTCTTCCAGTAGAAGTCGTTGAGCCAGTCCCAGGTCTTCACCTCAAGGTCGAGCCCCTGCAGGTGATCGCTCAGCGTCTTTGCCACGCTCGCGGTATTTCTGGTCTGGTCCAGGAGCACGACGAGCACGTTCGCCCCTTTCGTATCGAGGAGCTCCTGCGCCGTGCCCAGGGGAAGCTTGATCACGCGGTCGTCGTAGTCCTTGGAAAAGCTCTGAAAGGTTCCCACCACCTCGACGTCGAGCGTGTTCATCGCTTCGTCCACCGTAGGCGCGACCAGGCTGACGACGCTGCCGGGCTTGAGGTTCATCGCGCGCGCGACGCCGGCGCCGACCAGTGCGCCGTAGCGGTCCCTCGAGGCGAGCGCGCGGCCTTCGACGAGAACGAGGTAGGTGCCAAGCTTTGCCTCCTTCTCGGCTTCGATCCCCTCGCCGACGACGGGATAGCTCGAGCGGCCGTTATTGAGCAGCGCCGAAAAACTCACGCGGCGCATGATTTCGCGGACATGCGGCAGCCTGCCGATCTGCGAGCGCTCCGCCGCATCGGCTGAAAGCAGATACTTGCCGGGGGAGCGGGTACCCGCCTCGAAGTAGCCTGAGCGGGCGATCTGCAGGTGCCCTGACTGGGAATGGATGAGGGCCTCGCCGAGCTGGAAGATGAGATCGTTGACGAAGCCGCCGCTCAGGATGAGCCCGGCGACGCCGCAGGCAATCGCCGCGAGGGACAGCGCCGAGCGCGCCTTGTTCCTGCCGACGTTGCGCGCCGCCAACCCGAGCAAAACCCTGAACGGCAGCGAGGCGCGCATCAATCAGCGTCCATGTCGCAACGCGTCCGCGATCACCATGCGCGATGCTTTCCATGCCGGATACACGCTCGCGACGAGCGCCGTGGCGCTCGCGATGAGGAGCGCGTCCCAGACCAGGCCGAGCGTCACCAGGATCTGTCCCACGAACCCGCGCGCCATGCCGGGAGGCGGCGGCATCGGGATGCCGATTCTCGAGATGAGCGCGGCGAGAGCATAACCGAGCGCGATCCCTGCAGCGCCGCCGATCAGCCCGATCAGCAGCCCCTCGACCAGAAATCTGGAAAGCACGCGCCTGCGGCGCAGCCCGAGCGCCATCGAGGTCGCGATCTCGCTCGTTCTCTCCATCACGTTCATCATCATGGTGTTGGAGATGCTCAGGACAACGACCAGCGCAATGATGACCTTCATCACCAGCACCTGCCGCGAGAAAAGCCGTACGGTCTTGTTGTAGAAATCCGCCGCGTCGTACCAGGGCACGATCCTCAGGTCCGGGCCAAGGCGCCCTTGCAGGTCGCGCACCACCGCGGGCGTGTTCTGCGTCTTGTCCAGGTACACGACCCACAGGTGCGCGCCGCCCGCCTGCAGCATCTCGTCAGCGAGCCCGAACGTGACGTGAACCGCGACGTCGTCGTAGGCCTTGGTCACCGTGGAAAAAATGCCCGCGACCCTGAGCTCGGCGCCGTTCAGCGACCCGCCGCGCCGGTTGACCAGCAGCACCACCGTGTCGCCCAATTTCACGCCCAGGTTGTTCGCGAGCCCGCGTCCAAGCAGAATTCCCTTGGGCTCAGCGTTGGAAAGCGGCGTTCCCGAGTCGATGACGAGCGCGTCCTTGGCGCCGACTTCGCGCTGCGGGTCGAGGCCCTGCCCAAGAAACGACAGCGATGCATCGCCGTGGCTGATGAGCCCGGTGAATTTGAGCCGCGGCGCAACCTTGAGCACGTGCTCGGCCGCCTCCACGAGCTTCCTGTCCGCGGCATTTTCTGGCAGGAGGAAGCTGAAAGGGTCGGCCATGCCGCGTTCCAGAAAGCCTGGCCGCACGATCTGGAGGTGGCCAAGGCCCGAGTGGATGGCCCCCTCGCGCATCGCCGAATAGGTCCATTCGATGAACCCGGCGGCGAGGATCAGCGCCACGGTGCCGAAGGTGACGGCGAGGGTCCCGGCAAAACTGCGGCGCCCATGGCGCGTGACGTCGCGCCAGGAGACAAAGATGTCCGTTCCCAGCGCCTGCAGAAGGGGACCGTATTTCTTGAGTAAAGGCGGCATTTCGCGCATTACGCGACAGTACTGCTACGATTTGCCGAGATTATGCCCATGAGCCAAGGCGGATCGTTCGATTACTCGACGGCCTTCTCGCGCAACCTTGGCTGGGTGAGCGCGGAAGAGCAGGCGCGGCTGCGGGCCAAGCGCGTCGCGATCGCCGGCCTGGGCGGCGTGGGCGGTTTCCACCTCCTTACCCTTGCCCGCCTCGGGATCGGTGCATTCAACCTGGCGGAGTCCGATCGCTTCGAGCTTGCCAATTTCAATCGTCAGGTGGGAGCAACCCTTTCAACCATCGGGCGCCCGAAACTGGATGTTATGCTCGAGATGGCGCGCGCCATCAACCCGGAGCTCGACCTCCGCCGGTTTCCGAACGGCGTCACGCGAGAGAACGTTGACGAGTTCCTGCGCGGCGCGGACGTGTACGTCGACGGGCTCGATTTCTTCGCCTTCGAAGCGCGCAGCATCACCTTTGGCGCGTGCGCCCGGCTAGGGGTCCCGGCGACGACCGCGGCGCCATTGGGAATGGGCGTAGCGTTGCTCAACTTCCTCCCGGGCCGCATGACGTTCGAACAGTACTTCGGGTTCGAGGGTCAGCCCGAATCGGAGCAGGCGCTGCGTTTTCTGCTGGGACTTTCGCCCGCGATGCTGCAACGAAGCTACCTCGCTGATCCGTCTCGGGTGAACTTCGCGGAGCAGCGCGGCCCCTCGACAATCATCGCCTGTCAGCTCTGTGCCGGTGTGGCGGCTGCCGAGGCGCTAAAAATCCTGCTGCGCCGGGGCCGGGTACTTGCCGCGCCGTGGGGGCTGCAATTTGATGCCTATCGGAGCCGGTGCAAGCGGACCTGGAGACCCGGGGGCTATCGGAATCCTCTGCAGCGGGTCGCACTGGCGATCGGACGCCGCCAGCTCGCCAAAATTCAGCAAGGCGCGCGTCAGCAAACGCGATCAGTTCACACCGGCAGATGAGGCCGGCCACGATCAGTCGCGAGCATTTCCTGTCGATTGTCGAGGCCGCAATACAGGCTCCTTCGGCGGATAACCATCATCCGTTCTCGTTCGAACAATCCGGCGAGCGCGTGCGGGTGTGGAAAAACGAGTCCTTTCGCACCGCGCCATTCCACCGGCGGGTCCTCACGCTCATTTCCTTGGGTGCGGTAGTCGAAAACATGGTGTTGCGGGCGCAGAGCCTCGGTCTGAATCCTTCAGTTCACTGCAGCCCGTCGCCGGAGCAGGCAGGTCTCGCCGCCGAGATAAAGCTCCTCGAAGGGTCCGTAACCGACGACGAACTGGCTTTGGCAATCCCACACCGGCATACCAACCGCCGCTTCTTTCATGGTCCACGCATGACGAGAGAACAGCAACGGCTGCTGGAAAAGGACGCGGAGGCCATCGACGGGGCCCGCCTGGTCTGGCTTGACCAATGGCTCGCGCGTGCACAGGCGCTAAGCCTGATCCGACTTGCGGAAGCCGAGCGCTTCCGCTGCAAGGACCTTCATCAAGAGTTATTCTCAAGTATCCGCTTCGATGTTGGATGGACACGCACCGTGGACGAAGGGCTTCCGCCAGGATCGCTCGAGGTGGAGCGTCCGCTACAAGCACCGTTTCAGGCGCTGCGCCGATGGGGGCTGATGCACTTGCTGGCACGCTTGGGCGCGCACCATCTTCTGGGATTCAGGGCCGGCGACGCGCCCTGCCGTTTTGCGCCCCACTTGGCCGTGATTGCAGCGATTCTTGACGTTGAGCCCGGCGCCGTTGCCGTGGGTCGGGCGCTTGAGCGAGTCTGGCTGCGTGCTACCCGCCTGGGGATGGCGTTTCAGCCCCTCGCCGCCTCGACCTTGCTAGCGCTCGACGGGTATACCGCGGTCAGACCCGCTATACGACAGAAACTCGCCCAGGGTTGGGAGCGCATCACGCCCGGAACGCTGCCGCTGATCGTCTTCCGACTGGGGTGGAGCTCACCGGTCAGGATCAGGAGCGCCCGGCGGGCCTTGGCCTCATACCTGCATTGAATCGCTGGTGCTCTTTGGCTCTTTGGCGCGCGATGCAAAAACAAACGGGGGCCGTCGCCCCCGTTTCCTTCACTGCGCTATCCATTAAGGCGGCCTATGCGCTCATGCATGCCGACCTTGCTGATAGCTACGGCGACGCAAACGCGCTCCCATCAGCGCCAAGGCTAGTCCGGCGAGCGCCAAGGTACCGGGTTCGGGCACGGCGAAGGCACGCCCAGGATCGTTGGTGCGGAGTCCAACGATGCCGCCCGCCGCGTCCCACGTCGCGGCATGGCTAAAGTTGGTATCCAATCGGAGATCTCTCCCAGGCAAACCGAATGCGGCAAACGGCACGCCGTTGGGATCCAGGGTAAACCAATCTGTGTTGAGTTGAGCGGTCCACGCCCCGACAACGCTTGTATCAACGTTGAGGTAAAGCTTCGCGACTCCATCCGCGCTGCCCGGCAGGGTGAGCGTTATATCTTGATTGGGACTAGCGGCACCGTCGGCTCCGCTGGCGAAGGCCAAGCGCGCTAGGAATGTAGTACCGGGACCATTGGTAAACCCGGTGTACTGGTTTATAGCGGTACGCTTGGCCGCAATATTGGCTGCGCTTAGCAGCTCCGTCCCCGTGTTTTGGCTGGAGCTGTCGTGCCAGTAGAGATCTACAAAGCCCCCGCTAGTACAAAATGCTGTCTGCGCCCCATGATTGCCGGGGGCACATGCGACACTTTGTGCGCCGAAAAGAATACCGAGAACTTGGGCGCCGGGCGGAAGGATTTGGTCAGAAAATGCCGGAGCCCCGCCCCCCTGGATATCTTGATGAGGCTGGGTGGCCGTGCCTGTCACGATGCTAGAGAGCTGCAAAATTCCCCAGAGCCCTTCAGGGGACCCGCCGCTTGTAATGCTGTTGGTGAGACTGGTCTGATCAGCATCGGTATATTGAAAGAACAAAGGCCCACCGGGTAACACTATGGGCGCGCCAAATAAGGCGCCGGCGCTGGTGAGGCCCAACGCGGTGAACACAGATAAGGCTAACTTTTTCATAAACACTCCTTTAGACATTGCCGGACGTCTTTACGGCGGTTGCCCGATGCTGGCACCGAGCGACGCTGAGGATCTCTCCCTCACGCTTCTCCGTAGCACATGTCGTGCCTGCCACAGACGATTGTTATAAGGCTTTGACGAATAAGATCTATTTCAAGGCTACCTTAAGCGTGCCGGCGAATCGCGCCTCAATCCGTAAGAAATTCCGACGGTATGCTGGCCGCTCGATCAGGGCGACATTTGTTACTAACTACGGACCAATAGCGACACGTCGCTCGCGTAACCGTTCCTGTTCGTCGGAAGGGACCCATCCGGCATCAAGCCTCATCTGCTGCGCCCGTTACCCTTGCGCCTATTACCGCCAGGCGTTGCCGTAGGTGAAATTTACACAGCGCGCGGGGCGCTGCCGCAAGGAGCTATCTTTGCGTTCTGGATAGAAACTTGAAGAAATTGATATGGAGCGTGCTGGCGTCTTCAAAACGGGCGTGTGACGCGCGGAGGCCTCGACCCTATTGCGCCCCGCCTGATGGCTTGGGCCATGGCGACCTCTGGCGCGCCAAGTTCCTTAACCCTACCCTCTCGCCGGCTTGCTGTGTGCAGCGCACTTCACCGTGCCCCGCGACCCCGTCTCAGAGCATCGACGGCTGCGGAGGCGGCGCTGATCCTTACATGACTTCGCTTGTGCTATTGCGCCCCCGCAGTACACGTGGAGCATGCCGCATACCAGCCGCGGTTCGGGGGAAACGAGCGCTTCCTTAGCGCTTGGCCCTAGCC